>Ga0302314_10011292_pt1 | contig 15594 bp, 16 predicted proteins | sample III_Palsa_N2_3_FD_200533 | JGI IMG/M metagenome (GOLD analysis project Ga0302314, IMG submission 200533) | Peat permafrost microbial communities from Stordalen Mire near Abisko, Sweden - III_Palsa_N2_3 | ecosystem: Environmental > Terrestrial > Soil > Palsa > Peat permafrost | place: Sweden...
ATGCTGTATCGCGCCTTTCCCGGCGCCGACGAAGGCGAACTGTCGAAGCGGCTCGCCGATCTCGTGCGCAAGGAGAGCTGCGCGGATGTGGCGAAGTCGCTCGGGCTGCTCGATGACATCAAGCTTGGCGCGGTCGGGGCCGGGGCCGGCGCCCGCTTGCGCAAATCCGTGCTCGGCGACATCTGCGAGGCGGTGATCGGCGCGGTGTTTCTCGATGGCGGCTATGCGGCGGCGGCGCAGTTCGTCGAACGCAACTGGACCGAGCGGATGCACAAGCCGCGGCGGCCGCTGCGCGATCCCAAGACGGTGTTGCAGGAATGGGCCCAGGGCAAGGGTCTGCCGACGCCGGTCTATCGCGAGGTCGAACGCACCGGGCCGCATCACGATCCGCAGTTCCGTGTCGCGGTGGATTTGCCGGGGCTCGAGCCGGCCGAAGGCGTCGGCGGCAGCAAGCGCGCGGCCGAGAAGGTCGCTGCCTCCGTCATGATTGCGCGCGAAGGCGTCGGCGGCGGCAACAATGATGGATGACACCACGGACGAAATGGAGAACACCCAGAGCGAAACCGCACCGGTTGCGACGCGCTGCGGCTTTGTCGCGCTGATCGGCGCGCCCAATGTCGGCAAGTCCACGCTGGTCAATGCGCTGGTCGGCTCCAAGGTCACGATCGTCTCGCGCAAGGTGCAGACCACCCGCGCGCTGATCCGCGGCATCGTGATCGAAAACAATGCGCAGATCATCCTGGTCGATACGCCCGGGATCTTCCTGCCCAAACGCCGGCTGGACCGCGCCATGGTGTCGACCGCGTGGAGCGGGGCCCATGACGCCGATCTGGTGTGCGTATTGCTCGATGCGCGCCAAGGCATCGACGAGGAAGCCGATGCGATCCTCACCAAGGTGGCCACCGTTCGCCACCAGAGAATCCTGGTGCTGAACAAGATCGATCTGGTGCCGCGCGAAAAACTGCTGGCGCTGGCCAAGGCCGCCAATGACCGCCTGGGTTTCGAACAGACCTTCATGGTCTCGGCGCTGTCGGGCGACGGCGTCGACGATTTGCGCCGCACGCTGGCCGCGATGGTGCCGCCGGGACCGTTTCATTACCCCGAAGACCAGATGTCGGACGCGCCGATGCGGCATCTGGCGGCCGAAATCACCCGGGAGAAGATCTTCCGCCAGTTGCACCAGGAATTGCCGTATCAGTCGACCGTCGAGACCGACAGCTGGACCGAGCGCAAGGATAAATCGATCCGGATCGAGCAGACGATTTTTGTCGAGCGCGAAAGCCAGCGCAAGATCGTGCTCGGCAAGGGCGGCGCCACCATCAAGTCGATCGGCGCGGATTCGCGCAAGGAGATCGCCGAGATTGTCGGCGTGCCCGTGCATCTGTTCTTGTTCGTGAAGGTGCGCGAGAACTGGGGCGACGATCCCAACCGCTACCGTGAAATGGGACTTGAATTCCCCAAGGAATAATAAGCAATGACCGGCCTGCGATGAACGTACCCAAGAACGTGCTGTGGTTTGAAGTGCTGCTCTATCTGTCGCTTACCCTTGATGCGCTGTCGGTCGCGTTCCAGGATCGCACCCCCAGCGCTGATCTGACCGAGTCGGTGATCCTGATCGCGAACGTGTTCGCGGCCTTCCTGATTCTCCTGCTGTTTTATTTCGTCTGGCTCGCCGCGCAGCGCCGGAAGAACTGGCCACGCTGGGCCCTGATCGCCTCGTTGGTGCTTTCGGCGATCCAGCTGGTGCAGATCGTCGGCGACAGCGGCGTGCAGCTCGATAGCGCGATCGAGGTCATCTCCTGCGCCCTGACGGCGGCCGGACTGTATTTTTCCTTCACCGGCGATGCCAAGGGCTGGTTCAACGGGTGAAGAACATTTGTCGTCATTCCGGGATGGTCCGAAGGACCAGACCCCAGATGTGCAATTGCACATCGGGGAATCTCGAGATTCCGGGTTCGATGCTGCGCATCGCCCCGGAATGACGACTGTGAGACGGCTGCCTCATCCACAGGAATCCTGTAAGCTCCCCCCATGGAATGGACCGACGAAGGCATCGTGCTGGGGGTGCGGCGGCATGGCGAATCCTCAGCCATAGTCGAGCTCCTGACCCGCGGCCATGGCCGTCACCTCGGCCTGGTGCGCGGCGGCGCGGGCAAGCGGATGCGCCCGATGCTGCAGCCCGGCAACAGCGTGTCAGCGGTGTGGCGGGCGCGGCTCGACGAGCATCTCGGCACCTACGCCATCGAGGGCACCACGCTGCGCGCGGCCACCGTGCTGGCATCCTCGCACGCGGTCTACGGCGTCACCCATCTGGCCTCGCTGGCGCGGCTGTTGCCCGAGCGCGATCCGCATGAAGACATCTACGAGATGCTGGAACGCACCCTGGACGATTTCGACGACATCGGCGAAGCCGCCATTCATCTCGTCAAGTTCGAACTGGCGATGCTGGCCGAACTCGGCTTCGGGCTCGATCTGGAAACCTGCGCCGCTACCGGCACCACCACCGAGCTGATTTATGTGTCGCCGAAATCCGGCGGCGCGGTGTCGCGGCAGGCCGGCGATCCCTGGCGCGACCGGCTGTTGCGGCTGCCGCCGTTCCTGCGCCAAAGCGGAGGGGGCCCCAACGGCTGGTCGGACCAGGACCTGCAGGACGGTTTTGCGCTGACCGGCATGTTTCTGCTGCGCCATGTGCTGGAGCCGCGCGGGCAAGGTCATTCCGACGCCCGGGACGGGTTTATCAACGCGGTGGTAAGGTACCGGGCGAGCGTGGCGGTTTCGTAGCGCGGCCGGGCAGCCTAAATTGGCCGCTGATTCGCATCTTGCCCGATTCACCACGAAAGTTTAACGCCTCCCCATGGGAAAACGACAGCTACCACCGGAAGAGCCGGCCGAAATTCACGAGGTGATGCTGCGCGATGCGCTGGAAGAGCGCTATCTCGCCTACGCGCTCTCGACCATCATGCATCGCGCGCTGCCCGATGCCCGCGACGGCCTCAAGCCGGTGCATCGGCGCATCCTCTACGGCATGCGCCTGCTGCGGCTCGATCCCGGCACCCCGTTCAAGAAATCCGCCAAGATCGTCGGCGACGTGATGGGTTCGTTCCATCCGCATGGCGACCAGTCGATCTATGACGCGCTGGTGCGCCTGGCGCAGGATTTCTCCTCGCGCTATCCGCTGGTCGACGGCCAGGGCAATTTCGGCAATATCGACGGCGATAATCCCGCCGCCTACCGCTACACCGAAGCCCGCATGACTGAGGTCGCGCGGCTCTTGCTCGAGGGCATCGACGAGGACGGCGTCGAATTCCGCGCCAATTACGACGGCCAGTCGAAAGAGCCGATCGTGCTGCCGGGCGGATTTCCGAACCTGCTCGCCAACGGCGCGCAGGGCATCGCGGTCGGGATGGCGACCTCGATCCCGCCGCACAACGCGGCCGAGCTGTGCGACGCCGCATTGCACCTGATCGACAAGCCCGAGGCGAAATCGAAGACGCTCTTGAAATGGGTCAAGGGTCCGGATTTTCCGACCGGCGGCATCATCGTCGATTCCAAGGAGAGCATCGCCGAGGCCTACATGACTGGGCGCGGCTCGTTCCGTACCCGCGCCAAATGGAGCCAGGAAGAGGGCGCGCGGGGCACCTGGGTCGTGGTCATCACCGAGATTCCGTGGCTGGTGCAGAAGTCGCGGCTGGTCGAGAAGATCGCCGAACTTCTCAACGACAAGAAGCTGCCGCTGGTCGGCGATGTCAGGGACGAATCCGCCGAAGACATTCGCCTGGTGATCGAGCCGAAATCGCGCGCGGTCGACCCGGAACTATTGATGGAATCGCTGTTCCGGCTGACCGAGCTGGAAAGCCGGATCCCGCTGAACCTCAACGTGCTGGTCAAGGGCCGCATCCCCAAGGTGCTCGGGCTAGCCGAATGCCTGCGTGAATGGCTCGACCATCTGCGCGACGTGCTGCTGCGCCGCTCCAATTACCGCAAGGAGCAGATCGAGCATCGGTTAGAGGTGCTCGGCGGCTATCTGATCGCCTACCTCAACATCGACAAGGTGATAAAAATCATCCGCACCGAGGATGAGCCGAAGCCGGAATTGATGAAGGCGTTCAAGCTGACGGAGGTGCAGGCCGACGCGATCCTCAATATGCGGCTGCGCAGCCTGCGCAAGCTCGAGGAATTCGAGATCCGCACCGAGGACAAGAACCTTCGCGCTGAATTGAAGGGCATCAAGGGACTTCTTGGTTCGGAAGCCGAGCAATGGTCCAAGATCGGCGATCAGGTCCGTAAAGTACGCGATATCTTTGGACCGAAGACGCCGCTCGGCAAGCGCCGCACCCAGTTCGCCGACGCGCCGGAGCACGATCTGGCCGCGATCGAGGAAGCCTTCGTCGAGCGCGAGCCGGTCACCGTGGTGGTTTCCGACAAGGGCTGGATACGCACGCTGAAGGGCCATGTCGCCGATCTCTCCGGGCTGACCTTCAAGACCGACGACCAGCTCGGCTCCGCCTTCTTTGCCGAGACCACCTCCAAGCTGCTGCTGTTCGCCACCAATGGCCGGTTCTATTCGCTCGACGTCGCCAAACTGCCGGGCGGCCGCGGCCATGGCGAGCCGATCCGCATGTTCATCGACATGGAGCAGGACACCGCGATCGTGTCGCTGTTCGTCAACAAGGGCGGCCGCAAATTCCTGGTCGCGAGCCATGAAGGGCAGGGCTTTATCGTCAACGAGGACGATTGCGTCGGCAACACCCGCAAGGGCAAGCAGGTGCTCAATGTCGAGATGCCGAACGAGGCCCGCGCCATCGCCACCGTGTCAGGCGATACCGTCGCCGTGATCGGCACCAACCACAAGATGGTGATCTTCCCGATCGATCAGGTGCCGGAAATGGCGCGCGGCCGCGGCGTCCGCCTGCAGAAATATACCAGTGCGGGACTGTCCGATGTCGCGACCTTCGATTCCAAGGCGGGTCTGACCTGGAAGGATTCGGCCGGCCGCGATCAGGCCATGAGCTGGAAGGAATTGTCGGACTGGCGCGGCAACCGCGCCGATGCCGGCCGCCTGGCCCATGGCCTGCCCAAGTCGAACAAGTTTTTGCGCGGCGTGGAATAGGCTGCGCCCGCGCCGGTTGTGTTGCCGTTCTTTGACAGCTAACCCCTTTTCGTGGATGCTGTCGAAAAACGGGGGACGCGACATGGTGCGCAGGTATTGGGATCGCGTTGGTATCGCGCCCGCACCCTTTCGTTCGATCCCTAGGGCATCCCATGGCGCCAGTTGACCATACGGGAGCCGCACCGGAACGGTTGCACGCGCTTGACGCGGTCAGGGGCGGTGCCCTGCTGCTCGGCATCGTCCTGCACGCAACGCTTTCCTTTATTCCGTCGCCGATCCGGATATGGATCATTCAGGACAGTCATCCCAGCATGACGCTCGGCGTGCTGTTCTTTACCATCCACGTGTTCCGGATGACGACCTTCTTCCTGATCGCGGGTTTCTTCGGCCATATGAGTTTCCATCGCCGTGGCGCCGGGGCCTACATCAAGGACCGGTTGCAGCGGATCGCACTGCCGCTCCTGGTCGGCTGGCCGATCGTGTTCGCGGCGATGGTTGCGGTGGTGTTCTGGGCGGCGAGCTACCCGAATGGCGGCCCCGTGCCGGGCGCGCCGCGCTGGCCGCCGGTGCTGCCGGCATTTCCCCTGACCCATCTGTGGTTTCTCTACGTGCTGCTGGAGCTCTATGCCGCCACGCTGGTGCTGCGCTATGGCGTGGCCTGGCTCGACCAGCGCGGCCGCATTCGCGCCGGGGTCGACCGTCTGGTGGGTCTGGTGATGCGCAGTTGGCTCGCGCCCGCGATTCCAGCGGTTCCGATCGGGATCGCCCTGAACCTCGATCCGACCTGGGTGGGTTGGTTCGGGGTGCGGACCCCGGACCAGTCGCTGGTCACCAATTTGCAAGCCGTGATCGGTTTTGGCACGGCGTTCGGCTTCGGCTGGCTGCTGCATCGTCAGGTCGATTTGATCCGGATTTGGGAACGACGCTGGCTGCTCAATCTCGTGCTCGCTGTCGTCTTGATCGCGGCGAGCTTCGTGCTGGCCAGCGTGCCGCGGCCGCGGCCGGACACGATCAGGTTCGCGGGCGCGACCTGCTACGCGCTGGCGATCTGGACCACGACATTCGCCGTGATCGGCGTCGCCCTTCGCTTTTTGTCCGGCTTCAGCGCCACGTGGCGCTATCTCGCCGATGCGTCCTACTGGCTCTATGTCATTCACCTGCCGATCGTGATGGCGCTGCAGGTCGCGGTCTCGTCCCTCGACTGGCCGTGGCCGGTCAAGTTCGCGGCGATCCTCTTGGTCGCCGTCCCGGCGATGCTGGGCAGCTACCAGCTCATGGTGCGCCACACCTTCATCGGCGCGGTGCTCAATGGACGCCGCATGCCGCGCCCGGAAAAGTCCACCGGCGCGGCGGCCAGCTCGGCCGCGACCTGATCGATGCCGGCTACAATTGATCGTGAGATGGATGGAACACCGCAATACGGTAGTATCCGCTCCATCGGGAGCGGAATTCCGGAAAAAATCGGCAGTGGAGGAAATAACGTGAATCGAACAATTGGTTTGTTGGCGGCACTTTTGCCCGCGGTCTTGCTGGCCGATCTTGCTCACGCCCAATCGTCCAAACCCGGCGTCGAAAAACTTTACGTGCTCAATTGCGGTGAAGGCGTCGCCGGCGATATTTCGCGCTGGTCGCCCGGCGTCAACGAAGGCAAGTCGATGGACTTCGTCGACAATTGCTATCTCATCAAGCATTCACAGGGCTGGTTCCTGTGGGACACCGGCATCCCGGATGCGGTCGCGGCGATGCCGAACGGGCTGGCGCCGGCCGATCCGAAGGCCGTCACCTGGCACCGCCCCAAGACGCTGGCGGCGCAGCTCGACCAGCTCGGGGTCAAGCCATCGGACATCAAGGCGATGGCGATCTCGCACACCCATCCCGACCATATCGGCAATGTCGAGATGTTTCCGGCCGCGATGCTCTATGTCCAGAAGGCCGAATATGAATGGCCGGGCGCCAACAACGCGCCACGGTTCAAGCCGGAGCATCCGGTCACCGAGCTCGAAGGCGACCGTGACATCTTCGGCGACGGCAGCCTGACCATCCTGTCGACTCCCGGCCACACGCCGGGTCATCAATCCCTGCTGGTGAAGCTGCCGCATACCGGTTCGGTTATTCTGTCCGGCGATGCGGTGCACTTCAAAAGCAATTGGGAAAACCGTGGCGTCCCCGTCAACAATTTCAGCAAGGACCTGACGCTGGCCTCGATGCAGAAGATTTCGGACACGCTGACCAAGGAAAAAGCCCAGTTGTGGATCAACCACGACAAGGCGCAGCGCGATACTCTGAAGATGTCGCCGGAGTTCTACGACTGAGGTGAGTGAGTCGATCTGCCACGTCCGGGCATTGGTTGCCCGGCCGTGGCGAACGTGAATCAGTTGCGTGGAACGGACACCGGCGGCGGACCGAACCCGACCGGCTTTTTGGGCCTCAGCGTCCCGATATAGAACGACCCGCCGGCCACCAGAAACAGCGCGACCAGATAGACCGCATAGGATTGCGGCGGCTTGATCGCCCACCGCATAAAACCTCTGATGACAGCCGCCGGGCCGGTCTCGTCGTCCATGCGGTGGTTTTGCGCGAAATGGGCCGGGATGGGAAGGGGCAAATATATAGCACGCTTCACTTCACCTCTCCCATCGGGAGAGGTCGGCGCGTAGCGCCGGGAGAGGGGTTAAGCTCTATCGATGGACCTGAACCCCTCACCCCAACCCTCTCCCAACGGGAGAGGGAGCGCATCTTCGTTGCCGTTGCGGATCAATCTAATCTTATCATCCTCTCGGCACTCACGCCGTCGCGGAATCTTTCCGCAATATGCACAGCGCGAGCAGCGCGGAGAGGCTGAGCGCGGAGGAGACGATCAGGATGCGGCTTCCCATGGTGTCGATCAGGAGCCCGAACGCCAGCGGCGCGATCGCCTGCGCCATCCGCGCCGGCGCGCCGATGATGCCGAGGCGGTAGCCGTAATTTTGCGGACCGAAGATCGCCAGCGGCAGCGTGCCGCGCGCGATCGTGAGGATGCCGTTGCCGGCGCCGTGGAAGATCGCGAACACACCGGCGGCCCCGCCGCCGGCGAGCGCGAGAATGACGGCGCCGATCGGGTGCGTCAGGCACGCCAGCCGCGTCGACACCAGGGGATGATAGCGGCTGAGAAAACTTGCCTCGACGATGCGGGCCAGCACCTGCGCCGGGCCGATCAGCGCGCCCGCCGTTACCGCCTGCAGCGTGGTCGCGCCCGCGGCCTGGAGAATTCGTGGCAGATGCGCCGCCATCGCGCCGGTGACGCTCCAGGCCGCGGCGAAGGCGAACGCCAGCAGCACCATGGTTCGATCGATCGGGATGTGCGGCTTGATCGCGGTCGCGGCCGCCGCCTTGGCGCCCTTCACGGCCGGGAGCATCAACCAATTGATCGGCAGGCCGATCAGGATATGCGCCGCCGCCCAGGCAAAGCAGGTGTTGCGCCAGCCGATGGTTTCCAGTCCCCAGGCCGTCAGCGGCCATCCCACGGTGCTGGCGAAGCCCGCCAGCAGCGTGATCCCGGTGATGGAGCGGCGCGCATTGTCGCCATAGATCCGCCCCAGCGCCGCGAAGGCGGCATCGTAGAGGCCAAATCCCATGCCGACGCCGAGCAACAGCCAGGCGACAATCAGCACCGGGATCGAATAGGTGGCCCCGAGCAGGGCCAGTCCCGCGGCCAGCGTCACATTGGAAGCCGACAGCACCGGCCGGCCGCCGAACAGATCGATCTGCCGGCCGATATGCGGGCCGAGCAGGGCCGAGATCACCAGCGACGCCGAGAACGCCGCAAAGATCCAGTTCGAGGACACGCCGAGGTCGCGCCCGATCGGATCGGCCAGGATCGCCGGCAGATAGTAGCTCGAAGCCCATGCCAGCGTCTGCGTGGTGCCGAGCGCCAGGATGATGGGAAACTGGCGCGCACTTTGCTCAGGCGCCATCAAAATTCCCGGCCGGTATTATCCGCATCCGCATCCCGTCTTGCCTTCCTGCTGGGCTTTTGCATCGTCAGCACAGCAGGCGTCAACCGCCGATAATGCAGGTCCGCCGCCGCCTTTATTCGCATCGGGCGCTGCCGATCGATTGCAAACGCCGGTTTCCGGCAGCATCAGTTCGACCCGTTCTGCGGCCTCCCGATCGCCCGCGATATCGGCGGCAATCGAGCGAACCTGTTCGTATCCGGTAATCATCAGGAAGGTCGGCGCGCGGCCGTAGGATTTCATCCCGGCAAAATAGAAACCTGATTCGTTTTGCGCCAATTCCCGTGCGCCGTGTGGCCGAACCGTGCCGCAGCTATGTTCGTTCGGATCGATCAGCGGCGCCAGTGCCACCGGGCATTCGATCGCCGGATCGAGCGCAATACGGAGTTCACGCACGAAATCCAGATCGGGCCGGAAACCCGCTGCGACAACGAGCTGGTCGACGACGATTTGGCGGCCGCAACAACCGGCGCCGTTGCCGACGATGAGGCGAGGTCCGTCTGTGGTCAGATGCGAAACGCGAAACTGGCTCTCGATCTGTATCCGACCCGCGGTGACCAAGGCCGCGAAAGCGGCGCCGAGCTCGCCGCGGGCGGTGAGCTTGTCGTTGGCGCCGCCGCCGAACGCTTTTGCGGGATCACTGCCCCGCAGCAACCAGATCGGTCTGGTTTCCGGCGCTTCCGTCGCCAGCCGTGCGAGATCGGTGAGGGTGCCGATGGCGGAATGTCCCGCGCCCAGCACCGCGACGGTTTTGCCCGCGTAGCGCTCACGATCCTTTTCAAGCACGTCCGGCATGCCGTAGGCGATCTTGTCCGTGGCTTGCTCCTCGCCGATGGCGTGAAGGCCGTTGGCGCCGGCTGGATTGGGAGAATGCCACGAGCCCGATGCGTCGATCACCGCATCAGCCCTCATGACCTTGGGGCCTTGCCCATTCTGATATCGAATTTCGAACGGCGCGGATTCGCGGCCCCTGGTCTTGAGCTTGTCGAAACCGACGCGGCTGATGTCGGTGACGCGGCTCGAGGTATGAATGTGGGTGGCCAGAATGGTCTTGGTGGCGAGCGGCTCCAGATAGCGCTCGAATAGTTCGGCGCCGGTCGGATACTGGTCGGGCTCGGGAGAGTTCCAGCCGGTTGGCGCCAGCAGGCGCGCGGCGGCACGGTCGATATTGTATTCCCAGGGCGAGAACAGCTGAACATGACCCCATTGACGCACCGAATGTCCGGCGCTGTCGCCGGCTTCGAGCACGACCGGCCGAAGACCTCGCTCCAGAACATGCGCAGCTGCGGCGAGGCCGACCGGGCCGGCTCCGATGATCGCCACCGTCTTTGCTTCGCTCATGATATTCTCCTATTAAACCGGAAATATCGAAATTAGGGCCAGCAGAAATCAGGCCGCGGTCTTGCTGTCCTTACTTTCGGCATCGGCGCAGCATTCGGCGACCAGAAAATCCACCAATTCCTGCATGACCTCGTAATTGGCGTGACAGACCAGCGTGGTCGCGTCCCGGACCTGACTGACGAGACCCACCACCACCAAAGCCTTGATGTGATGGGAGAGGGTTGAGGCCGCGATCTTCAACTTGTCCTGCAGGCGGCCGACTGGCATCCCGGGGGCGCCTGCCCGAATCAGGGTGCGATAGATTTTGAGCCGGGTCGGATTGCCCAGGGCCTCAAGATGTGCGGCGGCGTCATCCAGTTTCATGGCGGCATGATTCCAGACTGGACGTCGCTTGTCAACCGTATTTCTAGAATTATCGAAATAATGCCCTCGACCCGCGACGCCGCGGCGAAGCAGCACGCCAATCAATCCCTTTTTGATCTCTCGCTGATGATGAATCCAACCGCGAACATCGCGATGCCGCCTGCGACTGCGCCGGTCAACGATTCGGTCATGAATATCTCGGCACTTCGGGGTGCGTTCAGGCTCCCGCTGGCGGTTACGACCGTGACTGCATAGGTTTGCAGAAAAAGCCCGCTCAATCCGCCGCTGATCAACCCGACGAGACTGTGCCCCCAAAAGCCGAATCGATGCTCGTGCGCGGCCGCGGCGGCGAGGTGAGCGCCAACCAGGCCGGCAACGATCTGGATGATCAGGTTGGTCAAGGTCCACGACATCTGGCTGTTTCTCCTTCTGCATGGAGATATGGCCCGCTGCAATCGGTCCGGGCAACCGGCTTGACGGCATGCAATATATCTATAAGTCTGGATATATGGAATCAGAAGAAACCATTCTGGCGCTGGCGGCGCTGGCCCAATCGACCCGGCTCGAGGTGTTCCGGCTATTGGTGAAGCATGAACCGAAGGGATTGGCGGCGGGCGACATCGCCAGGGCGCTGGTGGTCCCGCAGAACACCATGTCGTCGCACCTTTCGGTTCTATCGCGCGCCGGGCTGGTGTCGGCGCAGCGGTTCAGCCGCTCGATCGTCTACCGTGCCGATCTCGGGCGTTTCGGGGCGGTGGTGCTGTTCATGCTGCGGGATTGCTGCGATGGCCGGCCCGAAATCTGCACGCCGCTGATCGAGAACCTGACGCCCTGTTGCGCGCCGGCCAAAAACCAGTTGGCCAGGAAGAAGCGTGCTCATGCCAAACTTTGATCTGCCGCGCCGGCTGGTGGCGGAGGCGCTGGGAACGGCGTTGCTGGTCACAACCGTGGTCGGCTCAGGCATCATGGCCGAAAGCCTCACCAAGGATGTGGCGCTGGCGCTGCTCGGCAATACGCTGGCCACCGGCGCGATCCTGGTGGTTCTCATCAGCATGCTCGGGCCGATATCGGGCGCGCATTTCAATCCGGCCGTTACCCTGATATTTGCGCTCAAGCGCGACCTCGCGCCGCGCCAGGCGCTGCTCTACGTGGCGGCGCAGATCGTGGGCGGCATCGCGGGCACGATGCTGGCGCATGCGATGTTCGCGCTGCCGCTGCTGGACGCTTCGCTGAAAACGCGGACCGGCGGCGCGCAGTGGCTGGCGGAGGGCGTGGCCGCCTTTGGCCTGGTCGCCACCATTCTCGCGGGCATCCGGTTCAACCGCGCTTCGATTCCATGGCTGGTCGGGCTCTACATCACGGCAGCCTATTGGTTCACCTCGTCGACCTCGTTTGCCAATCCGGCCGTCGCGATCGCGCGCGCGATGACCAACACGTTCTCCGGCATTCGCCCGGTGGACCTTCCCGGCTTTATCGCGGCCGAGCTCTGCGGCGCGGTCGTCGCACTCATGCTGATGAGCTGGCTGCTGCGCGCGACAGGCGAGACGGTCCCCATGATGAAGGAGGCGCAGGGATGAGCGTCACGATCTATCACAATCCGGCCTGCGGCACGTCGCGCAACACCCTGGAAATGATCCGGCAAAGCGGCGAGGTGCCGCAAATTATCGAATATCTGAAGACTCCGCCGGATCGCGCGCGGCTGATCGGGCTGATCGCGGCGATGGGCATCCCGGTCCGCGCGCTGTTGCGTGAGAAAGGTACGCCCTATGCGGAGCTCGGGCTTGCCGACCCAAAATGGAGCGACGACGAACTGATCGATGTCATGCTGGCGCATCCGATCCTGATCGACCGGCCGATCGTGCAGACATCAAAGGGCACCAAACTGTGCCGGCCGTCGGAAGCGGTGTTCGATCTGCTCGATCGTCCCGTCTCGACCTTTGTCAAAGAGGACGGCGAGATCGTCACGCGGCCGAAATCATAGACGCCTCATGGTGAGGAGCCGCGGAGCGGCGTCTCGAACCACGAGTGGCCCATCTTTCGAGACGCGCGCCAAAGCGCGCTCCTCAGGATGAGGCTCGGCGTCTGCCGTCATTTCGCAAGCCTTCCGTCATGCGTGGTTACGCGGCATAATGATCCGATGGAACTCGCGCCCCGCCTCAACCTGATGAACTGGCTGACCAGCCAGGGCCTGACCGGCGCGCCCGGGAACGATCTCGTGCGCGGCTTCTGCGAGCGCTGCCGGGCAGGCGGTCTTGAGCTGTCGCGCGGCCTCGTCTTCATCGATACGCTGCACCCGATCTTCGAGGGGCACGGATTTCTCTGGAACGATACCAAAACCAACGAAAGCGACAGCTTCGAGTACGGATCGACCAGCGAGGGCGAGTCGGCGGAAAACTGGCGTCGTTCCACGTTCTACCACATGCTCGAAAATGGCCACGACGAGTTGCAGCTCGATTTTGCCGACGGCGCGTCACGTAACTTTTCCAGAATCGAGGATCTCGCCACCAATGGTCACCGGCATTTTCTGGGCTTCGTGCATCGGTTCGGGGAGGCCGGAACCATCGGCCAGATGGACTGCCTCTATTCTTACTGGCTGACGCGGCGCGCGGAGGGGTTTGGCGAACAGGGTCTGGCGGCGCTGCGCGACCTGGTGCCGGTTTTGGGGCTGGCGATCAAGTCGGCGGCGCAGGTCGATATCGCGCACACGCTGGGCCGGGTCTATCTCGGGCGCGATGCGTCCGAGCAGGTGCTGCGCGGGCGGATCTCGCGCGGCGTCACCGAGCGCATCAATGCCGTGCTGTGGTTTTCCGATTTGCGCGGATCGACCGCGATCAGCGAAAATATCGCGCCCGACGAGATCATTCCGTTTCTCAACGATTACGCGCAGGCCGCGATCGACGCCGTCCACGACGCCGGCGGCGACGTGCTCAAACTGATCGGTGACGGCGTGCTGGCGATGTTCACCAATGCGGATATGGCGCTGGCCAAGCGCGCGGCGCTGCGGGCCGAGCATGGTTTCCGGCAAAACATGATGGCGCTCAATTTGCGCCGCGCCGCCGCTGGAGCGCCGACCACATCCGCCCATGTCGGCCTGCATGTCGGCGAAGTGTTCTACGGCAATATCGGCAGCGAGGACCGGCTCGACTTCACCGTGGTGGGGCCGGCGGTCAATGAGGTCAGCCGGATCGCCTCGATGTGCCGTTCGGTCGATCGCGAATTGCTGGCGTCGTCGGCGTTCCGCTCCGGCCTCGACGCCACCGGGCGGGGCTACCTGGTCTCCACCGGCCGCTACGCGCTGCGCGGCATCGGCCGGGCGCAGGATCTCTATACCCTCGATCCCGACATCGCCGCCGATGAAGTGGTGACCGGCAGCTACGAGCGCTATCTGGCGAGCTAGCCGCGCCGCATGGCATACAATCCCACCGCCAGCAGCGAAGCCACCGTCAGCACGATGCCGAGCGCGAACATCGCGTCATGCGAAACCGTCGCGGCCAGCCAGACCCCGATCGCCGCCCCCATCATCTGCCAGAAGCCGAGCAGGGCGGATGCCGCGCCGGCTTTCTCGCCGAACGGGGACAGCGCCTGCGCGGTGCCGAGCGGATTGACGATGCCCATGCCGAGCAGGAACACGCCCATCGCGGCGAGGAACGGCAGGAACGTCGCATGGAACATCGACACCAGCAGGATGGCGATGCTGCCGATGGCCGCCGCCAGCAGGCCGCCGTGGATCGAACGGTCGAGCCCGAAGCGCGGCGCGAGCCGGGTCGCCAGCATGCCCGCGGCAAACACAATCATCACCGTGCCCGCGAAGAACAGGCCGAGCTCGATCGGCGTAAAACGCAGTCCTTCGATCAGGATGCGCGGCGCCGCCGAGAACACCGAAAACAATCCGCCCATGATCAGGCTGACGGTTGCGGCCGGAATGAGAAAGCGGCGATCGCCGATCAGGCCGAAATAGTTTTTGGCGATAGCCAGCGGATCGAGCGGGATGCGGGTCGAGCGATGGGTTTCGCCAAGTACCGCGTTGTAGCAGAGTGCGCCGATCGCCGCGAATACCCCGACAAAGGCGAATTCGGAACGCCAGCCGAAATAATGGTCGAGTGCGCCGCCAAGTAGCGGCGAGAAGCCGGGCGCGGCCGCCATCGCGATCATGATCAGCGCCATCGCCCGGCCGAGCGCCGCGCCGCTGAAGAGATCGCGGGCGATGGCGCGCGACAGCACCGAGGTCGAACAGGCGCCGGCGGCCTGGATGACGCGGCCGATCAGGAGGCCCGGCAGGTCGGTGGCCAAGCCGCACCAGATACTGCCGGCCAGGAACACCGCGAAGCCTGTCAGTACCGGCCAGCGCCGCCCGTAACGATCGGAAATCGGCCCGACCGCGAGTTGCCCGAGCGCGAATACAGCCAGGAACACCGTGATCGATGAGGTCACACTGGCCGTGGAGACATGGAGTGACGCCGCCATCTGTGGCAACGACGGCAGCAGGATGTTGGTGGCCAGCGTTCCCGTCGCCGCCAATATGGCGAGGACAGCGATTTCTGCGAAAGTCGAGGAGACCTCCTGTCGTGGCACGGCGATCGTTGCAACGGTCTGGTCGGCCATGGAAGCTCCCGGTCAATATGAGATGATATATATCATATAAAACGGCATGGGGAACTGCTAATGAGCGGGTGTGGAATATTTGAAAGAAAAAGCTAAGCGAACGAAGTGACGAAGCACTGTCATTCCGGGGCGATGCGTAGCATCGAACTACGATGCGCAAGTGCACATCGGAGAATCTCGAGATTC
>Ga0302314_10011294_pt1 | contig 15592 bp, 14 predicted proteins | sample III_Palsa_N2_3_FD_200533 | JGI IMG/M metagenome (GOLD analysis project Ga0302314, IMG submission 200533) | Peat permafrost microbial communities from Stordalen Mire near Abisko, Sweden - III_Palsa_N2_3 | ecosystem: Environmental > Terrestrial > Soil > Palsa > Peat permafrost | place: Sweden...
GCGCTGCAGAAGTACCACTTCGTCGAGAAGATCAACCACGTCCACACCGGCGGCAACAGCTCCGGCATCGTCGACGGCGCCGCGCTGGTGCTGGTCGGCTCGGAATCGGCCGGCAAGTCGCAGGGGCTTACCCCGCGGGCCCGCATCGTCGCGACCGCCACCAGCGGCGCCGACCCGGTCATCATGCTGACCGGCCCGACACCGGCCACCCGCAAGGTACTCGACCGTGCGGGCCTCACGGTCGATGACATCGACCTGTTCGAGCTCAACGAGGCCTTCGCCTCGGTGGTGCTGAAGTTCCAGAAGGACCTCAACATCCCCGACGAGAAGCTCAACGTCAACGGCGGTGCCATCGCCATGGGCCACCCGCTGGGCGCCACCGGCGCCATGATCGCCGGCACCATGGTCGACGAGCTCGAGCGCCGCAACGCGCGACGCGCGCTCATCACACTGTGCATCGGCGGCGGCATGGGTGTCGCCACCATCATCGAGCGGGTTTAAGGGTTAGAGAAAGAGAAGTCATGGCAGAGAACACTATTCAGTGGGATAAGGATGCCGACGGCATCGTCACCTTGACGCTCGACGACCCGACGGGCTCGGCGAACGTGATGAACGAGCACTACGCGGAGTCGATGCACAACGCGGTGGAAAAGCTTGTCGCCGAGAAGGATTCGGTCACCGGTGTGGTCATCGCCAGCGCGAAGAAGACCTTCTTCGCCGGCGGCGATCTCAAGAGCATGATCAAGCTCGGTCCGGACGATGCCGGCGAGGCGTTCGACACGGTCGAGTCGGTCAAGCGCGACCTGCGTGCACTGGAGACGCTCGGCAAGCCGGTGGTGGCCGCCATCAACGGCGCCGCGCTCGGTGGTGGCCTGGAGATCGCGCTGGCCTGTCACCACCGCATCGCCGCCGACGTCAAAGGTCTGGTCGTCGGTCTGCCCGAGGTGACGCTGGGCCTGCTGCCCGGCGGCGGCGGGGTGACCCGCACCGTGCGGATGTTCGGCATCCAGAACGCTTTTATGAACATCCTCTCGCAGGGCACCCGGTTCAAGCCGGACAAGGCCAAGGAGACCGGCCTGGTCGACGAGCTTGTCGGCTCGGTGGAGGAGTTGGTGCCGAGGGCGAAGGCTTGGATCAAAGAGGAGCTCAAGGACGACCCCGACCGTGTCTTCGTCCAGCCGTGGGATGTCAAGGGCTACAAGATGCCTGGCGGTACACCGTCCAGCCCCGGACTGGCCGGCATCCTGCCGTCTTTCCCGGCGCTGCTGAAGAAGCAACTCAAAGGTGCGCCGATGCCGGCACCGCGGGCCATCCTGGACGCGGCCGTCGAGGGCGCGCAGGTGGACTTCGACACCGCCAGCCGCATCGAGAGCCGGTACTTCGCGCAGCTGGTCACCGGCCAGGTCGCCAAGAACATGATCCAGGCGTTCTTCCTGGACCTGCAGCACATCAACGGTGGCGGGTCCCGGCCGGACGGCATCGGCAAGACGCCGATCAACAAGATCGGTGTGCTGGGCGCGGGCATGATGGGCGCCGGTATCGCCTACGTCTCGGCCAAGGCCGGCTACGAGGTGGTGCTCAAGGACGTCGAGATCGAGGCCGCCAAGAAGGGCAAGGCCTACTCGGAAAAAATTGAGGCCAAAGCACTTCAACGTGGCAAGACTACCGAGGAGAAGTCCAAGGCGCTGCTGGACCGGATCACCGCGTCCGCTGACCCCGCCGACTTCAAGGGCGTCGACTTCGTGGTCGAGGCGGTGTTCGAGAACCAGGATCTCAAGCACAAGGTGTTCCAGGAGATCGAGGACATCGTCGAGCCCAATGCACTGCTCGGCTCGAACACCTCGACGCTGCCGATCACCGGTCTGGCGTCCGGCGTGAAGCGCCAAGAGGACTTCATCGGGATCCACTTCTTCTCGCCGGTCGACAAGATGCCGCTGGTCGAAATCATCAAGGGCGAGAAGACTTCTGACGAGGCACTGGCCCGAGTGTTCGACTACACGCTGGCGATCGGCAAGACCCCGATCGTGGTCAACGACAGCCGCGGCTTCTTCACCAGCCGCGTCATCGGCACCTTCGTCAACGAGGCGCTCGCGATGCTCGGCGAAGGTGTCGAGCCGGCCAGCATCGAGCACGCCGGTTCGCAGGCCGGTTACCCGGCACCGCCGTTGCAGCTGTCCGATGAGCTCAACCTGGAGCTGATGCACAAGATCGCTGCTGCAAGCCGTAAGGCGGTTGAAGATGTGGATGCGGTCTATGTTCCGCACCCGGCCGAGGCCGTCGTCGAGAAGATGATCGAGCTCGAGCGTCCCAGTCGTCTGAAGGGTGCCGGGTTCTACGAATACGCCGACGGCAAGCGCACCCGGTTGTGGCCGGGTCTGCGCGACACGTTCAAATCTGGCAGCACCGAGCTCCCGCTGCAGGACATGATCGACCGGATGCTGTTCGCGGAGGCTCTGGAAACTCAGAAGTGCCTCGACGAAGGCGTGCTGACGTCCACCGCCGACGCCAACATCGGCTCGATCATGGGCATCGGGTTCCCGCCGTACACCGGTGGCAGCGCGCAGTTCATCGTCGGGTACGAAGGTGCGCTCGGTGTCGGCCAGCAGGCCTTCGTCGCGCGGGCTAAGGAGCTGGCTGCCAGGTACGGCGACCGGTTCCTGCCGCCTGACTCGCTGACCTAAATCGATTTACCCGAAAGCCCCTGAAAACGCATTGTTTTCAGGGGCTTTCGTGCTGGAAGAGGTAGTACCGCGTCGGGGTCCGCTCGCGGTCGAGTTCCTGCTCGGCGCCGGCGGACAGCATTGTCCAGCCTTGGTTGAATCGTCGCTCCATCTCGGCGGGGTCGACGCCCCGCACACCGAACCTGCCGCCCGGCGCGAACGCGACAATCAACAGCCGGGCGTCCGGAGCAGCCACGGCGCCGACCTCGCGGACGTACGCGTCGCGGTCGGCGTCGCTCATGTTGTGCAGGCAACCGTTGTCCACGATCAACCCGAAGTCGTCGCCGAGGCCGGCTGAGCTCAGGCGGGTGACGTCAGCGCGGGCGAAGTCGACGACGGCGCCGGCGGCGTCCGCCTTGACGCGGGCCTTGTCCAGCGCCTGCGTCACGTAGTCGACAGCGGTGACCTGCCAGCCGTGCTCGGCCAGGTAGATCGAGCACTCCCCGGTGCCACAACCGAGTTCGAGTGCTTTCCCGGCCGACAGTGCACCGTTGCCCTCGACCAGCTTTCGCAAGCTCTGCGCCAGCGGATGGCCGTCCCACGGGGTGAATCCGAGTCGGTAGAAAATCCGAAACAGGGTGTGCTTGGAAGACATGAACCTACGATAGGACTTCGTCACACCCGCCACTTGCGTATGCCCGACGAGGCGGCGCACTTTTGCCCACCTCTGAGCGACAACGGCCGCTCGCAGGGCCAACACGCGCTGGTGGATCCGGTAGTCGGTCGAGCGCGGAATGTAGGCGGGACCGTATCGCCCGCGCCCGAGTCGGCGCACTCGACCGTGCTCGATCTCCCACCGCAGCGCGTCGGAGACGGCTTTGGACGGCCGGCCTTGCACGCAAAAGCCTTGGTAGTGAATAGCATCGATCAGCTCGGTGACGGTCGCCGGCCATGATGAGCCAGTCGCATGGTGAGCACGTACCGCAGTTCGATTCCACGAAGGCAGGACCGATTCATCGCCGGACCATCGCATCCCGGTACGACACCGACCGCGGTTGTCGCTGAGAGGCGGGCACAACGGGTACCGAGACTTCCAGGACGGTGTGACTCGCTACGTGAGGGCCGCCGCGATTCTGCGCCATTCCTCGCGGGGATAGGCTGTCGGGTCGCTCAGCAGCGCCTGGATGCAGACGTGGTCAGCACCGGCCGACCGATGTTCGGAGACCCTGCGCAGAATGGCATCCTCGTCGCCCCACGCGATGATCGCATTGAACAGACGGTCGCTCACCTGGCTGAGGTCGTCTTCGGAGAAACCGGAGCGCAGCAGGTTGTTGGCGTAGTTCGGCATCGCCAAATACGAACGCAACCAATCGGTTCCGATGGACCGTGCTTTGTCGGCGCTTTCGGTGAGAATCACCGTCTGCTCGGGCAGCAGCAGTGGCCCGTCACCCAAAGTCGCGCGCGCGGATGCGGTGTGGTCGGGGGTGACCAGATACGGGTGTGCCCCGGCACTGCGGCGCGCGGACAGCGACAGCATCTTCGGTCCGAGCGCGGCCAGCACCCGCCGCTGCACGGGAACCGGCTGCGGCGTCGCGTCCAACTCGTCCAGGAATGCGGCCGTCGCCGCCAGCGGCTTGCGGTACCGCCCGGGCGCGCCTGCATCGATCAGCGGCGCGTGGCTGACGCCGATTCCCAGCAGGAAGCGGTCGCCGTGTTCAGCGGTCAGCGCCGCGAAGTTCTTCGCGACGTCACCTGGTGTATGCATCCACAGGTTCAGGATCCCGGTGGCGATCGTGGTCTGCTTGGTCGCGGTCAGCAGATTGCCCACCGCATCGAAGACCTGCCCCCCAACGTCGGGTATCCAGAGGGCCCGGAAGCCCAATTCGTCCAATTCTGCTGCTGCATCTGCGGATTCGGCAGCACTGCCGTAGCGGAGCTGGCTGCTCCAGATCCCGATACCAGTGAGGTCCATTCGGCCAGCTTACGGCTCGCGCTAGGCTCCGAAGTTATGCGCTTCGGATTCTTCATCCCTCAAGGCTGGCGACTCGATCTGGTCGGCATCGACCCCGCTGAACACTGGGCGGTGATGCGCGACCTCGCCGCTTACGCCGATGACAGCGCGTGGGATTCGGTCTGGGTCTACGACCACTTTCACACCGTGCCGATGCCGACCAGCGAGGCCACCCACGAGGCGTGGTCGCTGATGTCGGCCTACGCGGCGACCACCTCGCGGGTCAAACTCGGCCAGATGTGCACGGCGATGAGCTACCGCAATCCCGCCTACCTCGCCAAGGTCGCGGCGACCGCCGACATCATCTCCGGCGGTCGAATCCAGATGGGCATCGGCGGCGGCTGGTACGAACACGAGTGGCGCGCATACGGTTACGGGTTTCCCTCTGCCGGCGTGCGGCTGGGCCGACTCGATGAAGGCGTCCAGATCATGCGCGACGCCTGGCGGGACGGGAAAGTCAGCTTCACCGGTAAGCACTATCAGGTCGACGGCGCGATCGTCTCCCCGAAACCGCTGCAGAGCAATGGGATTCCGTTGTGGATCGCCGGCGGGGGCGAGCAGAAGACTCTTCGCATCGCGGCGAAGTACGCGCAGTACACCAACTTCACCGGCGAACCCGAAGGGTTCACCCATAAGTCCGAAATCCTGGCCGGGCATTGCCGCGACGTCGGCACCGACTTCGACGCCATCGTCCGCTCGACCAACGTCAACGCGATCGTCGGCGCAGACGACAAAGACGTCAAGGACCGCCTGCAGCGTATCCGCGACCGACTGGTCGGCTACGTCCCCGAGTCGGCGGCCGACGCGATGATCGGCGGAACCAGCGGGCCGGATTCGGCCGTCGGCACACCCGAGCAGGTCGTCGACCGGCTACAGCGATTGCGCGACCTCGGCTGCGAGTACGTCATCTGCTATTTCCCCGAAGCCGCCTACGACCGGTCCGGGGTGGAATTGTTTGAGCGCGAAGTGATCCCGGCGCTGAACTAGACGTCGCTGGTGTGATAGCGGACCTTGACCGGGGGAGCCGCTAGCAGCGGAGGAAGCTGCGTGATCTTGCCTTCGCCGGCGCGGAAGGCGCGGTAGGCCTCGTCGGCCTCGACCGTCTCCCAGAGTTCGTAGATGAGCCAGTGCGCCTCGTCGTCCTCGTCGAAGAGCACGTCTGTTCGCACATTGCCGTCGAACGCTCGGGTGTCCTGCAGCACGCGGCCCATCAGCTCGCGCCCCGCGGCCACCTCGTCGGGTTTGAATCTGAGTTCCAGCGTCACCGTGACCGTCATCGTCATCTCCTCATATCGTCAGGTCGTGCTGCTCGCGCGGAGCACGCTATTGAACCTACGGTCGACCCATTTGACGAAATCTGGCGCCTCCGGAATCTGGTCTGCCTTGGCGAACAAATCGGCCAGCCGCTGTTCGGCGGTGACCACCTTGTCGTCCAGCGGGACCGGAAGCCGGCGCAACCTGCTCTGTGCGAGCTCGGCGATCTTGAGGTCCAGGCCCACGGCAACGGCGTACTTCTTTGCCCACGCGGCCGGATTGTCGCGTGCCCACTGCGCTGCCCGCTCATAGCGGATCAGCAGATCGGCGAGTGCGGAGTTGCGTTTGGGATCGGTCAGCGCCTTCACCGACGCGCTGCCGAACTGGTAGCCGTTGCCGGCTGATCCGATGCTGCGCACCTTCAGCGTCACATTGGCTTGTGCCGTATAGGGATCCCAGATCACCCAGGCGTCGCCCTGTCCGTTGGCGAAAGCCGACAACGCGTCAGCGGGTTGCAGGAACAGCAGCTTGACGTCTTTGGGCTTCAATCCCGCGTCGGCCAGGTGCTCGAGCACGTTGGCGTGCGCGGCGCTGCCCTTGGCCACCAGGATCGTCTTGCCTTTGAGGTCCTTGACCGCGGTAATCGACGACGTTTTTCGCACCAGGATCTGCTCACCGGAGTTCGCGCCGTCCCACACCGACACCACCCGCGTCTTCGAGTTCGCGGCGGCGCCGAAGACCGGCGGTGTGTTTCCGGTGACCGCGAAGTCGATCCGGCCCGCGTTGAGCGCTTCGATCTGCGGCGGCCCCGAGGTGAACGTCGAGAACACGACTCGGTACGGCAGGTTGTCCAGCGCATTGGCGGCGTGCAGCAGGGCTTCGGTGCCGCCCTTCTGGTCGCCGACGTGCAGGGTCACGCCGGACAGTTCCGACGACGGAACCGTCGCCGGTACGCCGATCGGCTGCGGTCCGATGGATCGCGACACACACCCTGCGATGACCAGCGTCACCGCGCAGACGATGTGAAAAACGAAGCGCCGCTTGGCTGTCAAAGCCGAACGCCGAGCTTGTCCAACAGGTCCGCGCGATACGCGTCGTGCTGGGCGGTGCGCTCCGCCGCAGTGGGCCGCGGGGCGTCGATGGTAATGGAGTGGGCCACCCGACCGTCTTCGAGAACGAGCACCCGGTCGGCCAGTTCGATCGCCTCATCGACATCGTGGGTGACCAGCAGGACGCCGAACCCGTGCTTGCGCCACAGGTCGAGCAGCAACGCGCGCATGGACAGCCGCGTCAGTGCGTCGAGGGCACCGAATGGCTCGTCGAGCAGCAGCAGTTGAGGTTCGGCCACCAGCGCCCGCGCCAGCGACACCCGCTGCGCCTGACCGCCGGACAGCGTCAGCGGCCAGGCTCGGGCGTGGTCGGCGAGACCGATCTCGGCCAGCGCCTGCTCGGAGCGTGTCCGCGCCGCATCGGGTGACAGCTTGGTGCGGTTGAGCCCGTAGCGGACGTTGGTCAGCACGTCGCGCCACGGAAACAGCCGGGGCTCTTGAAAGGCGACCGCGGGCGCGCCAGTGACCTCGCGGCTGCCACTGTGGTCCGGCGAAAGCCCCGCCAGCACACGCAATACCGTCGACTTACCGCATCCACTGCGGCCGACGAGCGCCACGATCTCGTGGGCGCGGACCTCCAGCGAGATGTCATCGAGGATCCGGCGTTCTCCGTACCACTTGTCGACGTTGCTGAGCTTGGCGACGATGGTGGCCTGGCGTTCGGACGTCACGGTCATGAGCGGTACCTCAGGGCTCGGTGTTCCAGCGCCCGGACGCCTGCGTCGGTGGTGATGCCCAGCAGTGCGTACACCGCCAAGCAGAAGATGATGATGTCGATGCGCAGGAAGTCGCGTGCGTTGTTGATCAAAAACCCAATACCCTTGTCCGCGTTGATCTGCTCGGCAACGATCAGCGTCATCCACGCGATGGCCAACGACTGACGCAGCCCGACCAACACCTGCGGCGCCGCACTCGGCAAGAGAATGATCCGCAGCCGCTGCCACAGCGAAAAGCCAAGAACGTCGGCGGTTTCCAGCAGTTTGGGGTCGACCTGCCGGATCGCCGAGAAGGTATTGAGGTAGAGCGGGAAAGCGACGCCGAGTGCGACGAGGTTCACCTTGGCCAACTCGCCGATACCGAACCAGAGGATGAACAGCGGGATCAGGCCCAGGTGCGGCAGCGCGCGCAACATCTGCAGCGGTGGGTCGACGGTGGCCTCGACCCACGGCGACAGTCCCACTGCCACTCCCAGGGCAACCCCGGTCAGACCACCGAGCAGCAGGCCCTCGACGACCCGCAGGCCGGACACCTCGAGAGCCTCGAGGAGCTTGCCGTTCTGGATGAGTTGCCAACCGGCATCGAAGATCAGTTGCGGCGCAGGCAGAACGTCTGCCGACAGCAGCCCGCTGGCGCTGAGTAATTGCCAGCCCACCAGGAGCGCAACCGGCGACAGCAGCCTGATGATGCTCCGCCGGCGGGCGGCCCAGACGTGGCTGACGGTCGATGGTGCGGCAGCGTCAGCGACCGCGCGCACAGAACTGCTCACCATTGCCTCGACGGTGGCAGATCCGGTGGCCGGGGTGAAGAGTTTGACTCCGGCTGAAGGGAAAACGGCACGCCGTAGGACGCCCGAAATCGAGAATGAGAATGCGGTTTCCGCTTTTGCGGAATGCTGTTGTACGGTTTGGTGAGCGCATTACCTGTCGGCGGATGACGGAGGACTCTCGGTGCAGAAGGCAATCGATCCCAGCATCTCTACCTGGCCCGATGACAACCCGCAGCTGATCGGCAGCCGCTGTGGAGACTGCAACGCCACCACGTTCCCGGTGCAAGATCTGTGCCCCCGGTGCAGCGCTTCGTCGATGACCGAGGACTTGCTGCCGCGCAGCGGAACCTTGATCGCCTGGACCACGCAGGGCTTCCCGCCCGGCGCGCCCTACGCCGGACCAACCGGCGACGACTTCGTGCCGTTCGGTGTCGGCTTGGTCCAACTCGGTGACGTGATCCGAGTCGAGGGCCGGCTGACCGAAAACGACCCGGCCAAGTTGAAGTTCGGAGCGCAGGTCGAGCTCACCATGATCCCGTTCACCACCGACGCTGACGGCAACGAGATCGTCACGTTCGCGTTCCAGCCGGTCTAGTGGCGATCGCAAGCGCGGCGGCGCCGGGCGAAGCGGGTCGCTACCATCAATCAGCCAGAAGGAGCCTCACATGACTAGCGATGTGGCCATCATCGGCGTTGGTCTGCACCCCTTTGGCAGGTTCGACAAGACCGCCATGCAGATGGGTGCCGACGCCATCCAGTTCGCGTTGGCCGATGCCGGGGTGAAGTGGAAGGACATCCAGTTCGGCTTCGGCGGCAGCCATGAGGTGTCCAACCCCGACGCGGTGACGCGTTTGGTCGGGTTGACCGGCATCACGTTCACCAACGTGTTCAATGCCTGCGCGACCGCGGCCAGTGCCATCCAGCAGACGGCTGACACCATCCGGTTGGGCAAGTACGACATCGGTATCGCGATCGGGTTGGACAAGCACCCGCGCGGCGCGTTCACCGACGACCCCGCCAAGCTGGCGCTGCCGCAGTGGTACGCGGAGAACGGGCAGTTCGTTACCACCAAGTTCTTCGGAATGAAGGCCAACAAGTACCTCCACGACCACAACATCTCCCAGGCCACGTTGGCCAAGGTCGCCGCCAAGAACTTCCGCAACGGTGCGCTGAACCCGAACGCGTTCCGCCGCAAGCCGATGTCTGAAGAGCAGATCCTCAACTCGGCCGTGCTGAACTACCCGCTGACGCAATACATGTTCTGCGCGCCCGACGAGGGAGCCGCGGCCGTGATCATGTGCCGGGCCGACATCGCGCACAAGTACACCGACAAGCCGGTCTACGTGCGCGCCACCGAGATCCGCACCCGTACCTACGGCGCCTACGAAGTGCATGCCACGTTCGCGCCGCTGGACCAGGATGTCTCGCCCACGGTCTATGCGGCCAAGGCCGCGTATGAGGCGGCGGGCATCGGGCCGGAGGACATCGACGTCGCGCAACTGCAGGACACCGACGCAGGCAATGAGGTCATCCATATGGCCGAGACGGGGCTATGCGCCGACGGCGACCAGGAAAAGCTGGTGGCCGACGGCGCCACCGAGATCCACGGCTCAATCCCGGTCAACACCGACGGCGGGCTGATCGCCAACGGCGAGCCGATCGGTGCGTCAGGCCTGCGTCAGGTGCACGAGTTGGTTCGCCAACTGCGCGGCGAGGCGGGCGAGCGTCAGGTTCCCGGCAACCCGCGCGTCGGCTTGGCGCAGGTGTACGGGGCGCCCGGCACCGCGTCGGCGACCATCCTGTCGCTCTAGCCGCGCTCGCTCAGATGGCGGGCCCGAGCAGGTCGTCGGCGTCACGGATGACATAGCCGTAGCCCTGCTCAGCGAGAAAACGCTGCCGGTGTGCGGCATATTCGGCGTCCAGGCTGTCGCGCGCCACCACCGAGTAGAAGATCGCGCCGCCGCCGTCGGCCTTGGGCCGCAGCAGCCGGCCGAGTCGCTGCGCCTCTTCTTGCCGTGAGCCGAATGTGCCCGAAACCTGAACCGCGACAGAGGCTTCGGGTAGATCGATGGAGAAGTTCGCGACCTTGGACACCACCAGGGTGCTCACCTCGCCGCGACGGAAAGAGTCGTACAGCGCCTCGCGCTCGGCGTTCTTGGTAGACCCCTGGATCACTGGGGCGCCCAGCACGCTGCCCAGCTCCTCGAGCTGATCCAGGTAGGCGCCGATCACCAGGGTCGGCTCGCCGGGGTGGCGGTTCAGGATCGATTTGACCACCGCGATTTTCGAATGCGCCGTCGAGCACAGTTTGTAGCGTTCTTCGGGTTCGGCGGTGGCGTAGATCATCCGCTCGTTGTCGGTCATCGTGACCCGCACCTCGACACATTCAGCCGGGGCGATCCAGCCCTGCGCCTCGATGTCTTTCCACGGTGCGTCATAGCGTTTCGGGCCGATCAGCGAGAAGACGTCGCCCTCGCGGCCGTCCTCGCGGATCAGCGTCGCGGTCAATCCCAGGCGCCGCCGGGACTGCAGGTCGGCGGTCATCCGGAACACGGGCGCAGGCAGCAGATGTACCTCGTCGTAGATGATCAATCCCCAGTCGCGGCTGTCGAACAGTTCCAGGTGGCGGTATTCGCCCTTGGTGCGACGGGTGATCACCTGATACGTCGCGATGGTGACGGGCCGAATCTCCTTGCGCTCGCCGGAGTATTCGCCGATCTCCTCTTCGGTCAACGATGTTCGGGCGATCAGCTCGCGCTTCCACTGGCGGCCCGCGACGGTGTTGGTGACCAGAATCAAGGTCGTGGCGCCGGCTTTCGCCATCGCGGCGGCGCCGACAAGGGTCTTACCCGCACCGCACGGCAGCACGACGACGCCTGATCCGCCCAACCAGAACGAGTCGGCCGCCATCTCCTGGTAGTCGCGCAGTTCCCAGCCGTCCTGCTTCAGCGCGATCGGATGTGCCTCGCCGTCGACGTATCCGGCCAGATCCTCTGCGGGCCAACCGATTTTGAGTAGGATCTGCTTGACCCGGCCGCGCTCACTAGGATGCACGATGACGGTGTCGTCGTCGATGCGGGCACCGAGCATCGGCGCGATCTTCTTGTGGCGCAGCACTTCCTCCAGCACGGCACGATCGAAGCTGACCAGCGTCAGCCCGTGCACGGGACTCTTCACCAGTTGCAGCCGACCGTAGCGGGCCATCGTGTCGACGATGTCGACCAGCAGTGGCTGCGGAACCGCGTAGCGCGAGAAGCTGACCAAGGCGTCGACGACCTGTTCGGCGTCGTGGCCTGCGGCGCGCGCATTCCACAGCGCCAGCGGCGTGATGCGGTAGGTGTGCACGTGCTCGGGTGCGCGCTCGAGCTCGGCGAACGGCGCGATTGCCGCCCGCGCCGCGCCGGCCAGTTCGTGGTCGACTTCGAGCAGGACCGTCTTATCGGACTGCACGATCAAAGGTCCGTCAGTCACTTGCGCCGCTCTCCCCCGCAAGCGGGAGGTACCCCCACCTCATCACGTACTTCCTTTCTGCGTCGCCGCCGGCATAAACACCCATTATCCTTCGTCCGCCGACACGACCGACGTGATGCGGTGGATGGCGAACTCCCGGGCCCGGCTGGACGCCGAGTCGAATGCCATGAGCTGGCCGCCGGTCACCACGATCGGCGCGACCACCCGCTGTGTCGCGACCCCGGCGGCGTCCACGTAACCGATCAGAACCGTTTCTTGTTCCCGGGCGGCCCGCTGCAGCAGTGACATCGCCACCGCTGGATCGATCCGGACGCTACCGAACGGGGCTGTGGTGACTTTGCGGAGCACCGCGACAACCGCGCTGAGCGTGTCGCTGTTCGGGTGGGACACCGGCCGGTGCGGCCGACGGCGCTGCGGCACGGCGACCCGCGCTCCGCGGGCCCGGATATCGACGATCGCGCCGGTGGCGTCTTCGGCGGCCGGGGCGAAACCGGCAGCCTGCAAGGCCGAGAGCACCTCGCTGATCGGCGCGTGCGATATCGCGACGGTCGGAGCCAGCACTCGCAGGCCGAGATGCTCGGCGCTGGCCGCTGCCTGGGCGAGCAGCGTCGGGTCCTCGCATCGCACGAACGACGCCGCCATCCCGATCCGCAGTTGCCCGTGCCGGCGGGCGACGTCGTCGATCAGGTATGTCAAGCCTTGCGGCACAGGAGTTTTGGAATGCTTGCCGAACAGCGTATGCAGCTCGCCTGCGGTTTTGCCCACATCCAGGGCGTGCCGGATCGACTGCTCGCTGACCCGGTACACCATCGCCGTCCCGGCCGACTCGACGGTGGCCACTGTGCCCAGTTCCTCGGCCAGGTCGCGTTGCAGCGGCCCGGGCACCACAACGGTCAGGTCGGCCTGCACGAGGAAGTGATCGATCGGAGTCGGCAGGGCGCGCGACATCGCGGCTATGGCGTCGGATTCGTTGTCGCCAAGGAACGCGCGACCAGGGGTGCTGATCGCACCGCGGCCCACCAGGCCCAACAGGTGTGCCTCTTCCAGCAGGTCGGCGACCGGGGCTGGTTGCAGCCGCCTGGACCATCGCGGCCTGCGCCAGATCAATGCCGTCGACGCGGTGTTCTTGTCGACGCCGGCGCCGGTCGGCAATTGGGCCAGCATGTCGACCAGCAGACGGCGGTCTAGCGGGGCGGCCGTCGAGTAGAGCGAATCCGACAGCGCGGCATACAGTTTGGCGTCCGGACCGCGACTCCCGATCAATGCCGGTCGAGCGGCGAGGTCAAGCCAGGTGGCGGCCAGCAGGTGCCAGCGCTCGGCGGTGGGCATCTCGGCGAACCGGTCGGCGGCCACGGTCGGCGCCCAATAAGGCGGGTCGCCACTGGTCGGCTGCGGCTCGGGCACACCGCTGGCGATCAGCCCCGCGGCGGCGGCCAACTCGAGGATCAAACCCAGCCGGGCCTCCTCGACGCCGGAGACCTTCGCCAGCCGTCTGACTTCGCGCACGCCCAAGCCGCCGCTGCGCAGCTCGGAAATCGGTGCCGCGCTGAGTGCTTCGAGCAGAACATCCAATTCGCGAAGCAGGTCGATGACGGCGCCCGCCGCCACGGCGTCCACGTCGGCGGACGTGGTGGTGGACACCACCGGATCCGGTGCCGCCAATCGCACCGGCCCGGGCTCCTCACCGCGCAGCAGCTGTCCGACGTGGCGCGGCAGGATTACCGTGTCGGCGTCGAGGCGCCGCAACAGTCCGATCGCAAGCAGTTGCGGCACTGGGCGATCCGCGGGCGCGCCGGGTGCGGCATCGCGTGTGCGTCCTAACGGTGACCCTTCCAGCAGTCTGTCCAACAACTCCCGCTGTGGTTCGTCAAGGCCGTCGATCAGCTTCGCGATCTGATCTGGGTTCGCCGAGGCGTCTTCCAGAGTCACCTGACCGGGATGCCAGGACAGGGCGACGCCGGCGTCCGAACCCACCCGCAGCTCAGCGTCGCCCCACACCAGGGCGCGGTCCTTGAGGTCATCGAGCGCGTCCAGAACCTCCGCTTTGGGTGCCCGGTCACCGATCAGCGCGAGCAGCTTGGCGACCGGCACCGGCGCTGTGTCCGCCTGCAGCACCAGCAGCGCGTCGATGACCGCCAGCCGCAGAAAGTCGAGCTCGTCGCTGGCCGCCTTCAGCGACTGCCGAGCCTGAGCGCGTGCGGCGAGCGCGGCGACGCTGCCCGGCGGTGGTTGGGCGAGGTCGGGTCGCAGCTCCAGCAGGCGGATGAGCCGCTCGTCAGGCAAGTCGGCCAGCCAGGACCCCAGCGGGACGCCCGGGGTGTGTTCGGTCATTGCTGACCAGCGTAAAGCAGCCGGGCCAGTGCGCATTCCCGGCCGACGGCCAGCGCTCGGAAGTGATGAGTATTGGAGAGCCGGGCCGTCAAGATCGCCGCGGACCTGTCAGAATGGAGCGGTGGCTGACAACGCTGGCAAAAAGGCGCAGAAGACCGGGTACGTCGACAACGGATGGCCCACGAGCAATCCTGACGACCATGCTGTGAGCGAACTGGCAACCGATCGGGCCGGCGCGCTGTCGCCGTTCGGCGACCTGGTTTTTCCGCTGCCCGCCGACGAATTGCCCTACGTGCATCCGGTGACCGACGTCAACCAATAACCGGTACGCGAAAAAGCCAGCGCGACGACATCGCGCTGGCTTTTCGCTTTCGCTTTCTAGGCGAGTGAAGACAGTGCTGGGTTCCCGCTGACACTCTGCGACTGAATGGCGTTCAGCACGTCGTTGAGGTAGCTCGGCGCGGGCGCCTGCGGCGCAACGGTCCACTGCGCCACGGTGTTGGCCTGCTGGACGTCCTGCGGAGCATCTGCGGGTCCAGCAGCCTCGACGGTCTCGGCCTGCGGCGCCGGGGCCGGGGCCGGTGGCGCGGGATCCTCGGCGGGCGGCGGAGGTACGTCCGCGGGTGGCGGGGCGTCCGGCGCGGGTGCGTCGGCGGCTACGTCCTGGACCTGCGGGGCCGGAGGAGCCGGCGGCTCGGGGGGCGGCGGCGGTACATCGTTCGCGGCCGGCTCGGCTGGCGGCGGAGGAGCAGGCTCGGGTGCCGGGGGCGGCGGAGGAGGAGGGTCGGCCGGCGGAGGCGGCATCGGGGCGTCGACAACCTCGATAGGCGGAGCCTCGGGTGCGGGCGCATCAGCAAGGATGTTGCGCGGGGTCGCACCGGACAGTCCGCGGCCGCAGACCGGCCAGGCACCGCGGCCTTGGGAAGCCAGCACTCGCTCGGCGACGGCGATCTGCTGGTCCCGGCTGGCCTGGTTCGCCGAGGTGGCGTACTCGCCGCCGCCATGGGCGGCCCAGGTGCCTTGCGAGAACTGCAGCCCGCCGTGGTAGCCGTTGCCGGTGTTGATGCCCCAGTTACCGCCGGACTCGCAGGCGGCGACGCGGTCCCATTCGGTGTCGGGAGCCGCTGCCGCGTGGCCGGCGAGGGCGATACCACCGCTGCCGATCACAGCGCCGGTGAAGGCTAATTTGGCAACGCCGACACTCGACGTGGTGGGTTTACGGTGACGTCCGCTCATACCCCAGTGATTCCTCTCGTAATGCGCCTACGAG
>Ga0302314_10011296_pt1 | contig 15590 bp, 13 predicted proteins | sample III_Palsa_N2_3_FD_200533 | JGI IMG/M metagenome (GOLD analysis project Ga0302314, IMG submission 200533) | Peat permafrost microbial communities from Stordalen Mire near Abisko, Sweden - III_Palsa_N2_3 | ecosystem: Environmental > Terrestrial > Soil > Palsa > Peat permafrost | place: Sweden...
CGGAGGCGGGGGCATCGGCGAGGCTGTTGAAGTACTCCAAATTATGATCTCCGGCGTGGAAGCGGTCGAAGAGCTCCTCGCGAATCGAGCCGGTGGCCGGATCGATCACCAGGATCGGTTTGCCGATTTCTCGGGCATACGCCACGACGTCGGCGGTGCCGCCTTTGCCCCGGGCGGGCGCGCCGTCCCAAATGGCCAGGAGGACATCGCAGACATTGACGGTTTCAACCCCGCAATCGAGGTAAGCGTCCTCGCGCGAGCCCGAGTTGCTGATGACCTGGACTCGTTCCGCCACTTTCAGCAGTTGCTCCACCGCGTTCCATTCCGAGTCGCTGAAATCCTTGCGAAAGTCCGCCGGGGCCAACGGGAGCAGGGCATGCCAGGCCATCCTGGCGCGCAGGGCTTCGCCGACGAACAACAGATCTCCGCCCAAGGCAGCGGACGAAATCGCGATCCATTCGGCCGGACCGGCCGCTTGGAGGCGACGCAGCGCGGTCTGCAGCGCGGCGGTAATGATCGCGGGGTCGCCCAGATGCCGGTGACCGGAAAATCCCACCGTATGAAACAGCGGCAGCTGGAAAGTGGCAGCCATCGCCCGAATCTTCACACCGCCGCCAGCGTCACCGAGGCGGTGGTGCCTTGGCCGAGGAGACTCTGAAACGACAGCTTGCCGAGCTGGCGCTCCAGCAGCCGCTGGACCAGGGCGAGGCCGATTCCCAGGCCCTGCTGTTCGAACTGTTGACGCTCGAACTGCATGAAGACTCCGATCTGGGCGATTTGTTGCGCGGACATACCTCTGCCGTGGTCGATGATCTGAAGCATCGGGCCCGCGGCCGCGGCCGTAAAGGTTACTTTTACTGATCGGCCCGGCGCGGAATAGCCGAAAGCGTTTTCGACCAGATGCTCGACGATGATGCGCAGGTCGGCGTCGTGGGCGCGGACGGCGATGGGCTCGACGGCCAGCTGCAGATCGGCCGAGCGGTCCAGCCGGCGTGCAACCGTCTCGGCTATGCCCGTGATCAGGCTCATCGCCTGATCGGCGGGCAGGATCGGCGGGGTCCCGGCGGGCTCGTGCGCCGCCGTGTTCTCCACCCGGGCCAGCAGCAGATAATTCAAGAGCGTGCGGTGCAGCCGCCGGGCGCAGGCCTCGATGTCGACCAGCATTTGGCGGGCTTCTTCCGGAGGCACGCGGCCGAGATCCTCCTTGAGAATCTCGGCAAAGCCCAGGATGCCGTTGAGCGGCGTCATGAACTCGTGGGGCAGGGTGCTCCCAAAGAGCTCGGCGTGGCGGCGCAGCATGCCGTCTTCGAGCCGGCGGTAGGTCTGCGCCCGGCGCAGGCGGGATTCCACGCAGGTCTTGAGCTGATTCAGCTCGAAGGGCTTGGGCAGATAGTCGTCGGCCCCCAGGTTCATGCCCTCGCGCTGCGGGTTCTGTTCCGTGTTGCCGGTCATCAGCACGATCTGGCGGGTGCCGATTGCCGGGTCGCTCCGCAGCACTTGCAGCACCTCCCGGCCGTCCATCCCGGGCATGTTGACGTCGCAGAGAATCAAATCGGGGATCCATTCGCGGGCCTTGGCGATGCCTTTGGCGCCTTCATTGACCGCGGCGACCTCGTAGCCGAAGACGGCTAAGGCCGTCGTCAGCGCTAGGCGAAGCGCGTCATCGTCGTCGATTACCAAAACCTTGGGCATGGGAGGAGATAAATGGGCGGCCGCCGTGTGGAGTCCAGTTCTGCCATCGGCCCGCCAGAGGGGAAGCTTGAGCGATCTTTTGCGATAGTTCGGGTCAAGCGTGGCCCGGGGCCGCCGGCAGGACAACGACGAACCGCGCGCCAGGCTGGGCGGCTTCGCACCAGATCCGTCCGTGCATTTGCTCCAGCAGCGTGCGGGCGATCGCCAGTCCCAGCCCAGTCGAGTGCTCGCCGGCCGTCGGCTGGGCCGAGCCCCGGGCGTATTTCAGAAAGATCCGTTCGCGCTCCGAGTCCGGAATGCCCGGGCCGTGGTCCCGCACTTCGAGGCGCACGGTCGCCTCCGCTGGCCGCAGGTCGACTCGTATGATGCTGCTCGGCGGGGAAAACTTGATCGCATTGGACACCAGATTCTCGATCACCTGCCGAAGCGCCACTTCGTCGCCGAGGCAGTGCAGCCGTGGTTCGGTCCCGTGGACTTCGATTTCAATCTGCTTGGCGGCGCAGGTATTGTGGGCCGCGCGCACGACCCCGTTCGCCAGTTCGCCCAAGTCCAGCGGCCGGATTTCGAGCGGCCGCTGGCCCCGCTCGATCGCGTCGACGTCGAACAGCCGGTTGAGGAGCGCGAGCATCCGCGCGATATGGGGCTCCAGTTTGATCAAGGCTTCGTCCGCAGGGATGAGCCGCTGCTTCAGGCTGAGGTCGGCGAGCAGCTGCATGGCGGTCAGCGGGCTGCGCAGGTCGTGGGCGGCCATTTCCATCAGCCAGACTTTGTCGTCGTTGAGTCGTTTGAGTTCATCGCGGGCCGACTCGACCTCGGACTGCAGCCGAATTCGCGCCGCGAGCTCCCGAGCCAATTGGCGGCTGTGGTAGCTGATGGCGGCCATCACCACGATCAGGATGAGCAGGACCGGCACGCCGATCTTCCAGACCAAGTCCCGGTTGGGCGGCGGCCCGTAGTTCACGTGGATCCACCGGTCGTCGATGGCCCGGATTTCATCCCGGGTCAAAGTGGCGATGCCGCGGTTGAGGATATCGACCAGTTCCGGCCAATCGGCGCGAACCGCGTAGCGGGCGTCAGCGTGCGCCTCGGGCAGGCCCACGACCCGCAGATTGGTCAGACCCTGGGTCTGGATCAGAAAGGTGGCATTGGCCAAGTTGGTCATCGCGGCGTCCGCGGTCCCGCTGGCGACCGCTTCGAGCGAGGCGCCGATGCTCGCGCAGGGAATCACGATCGCGCGGGGCGACCGTGCCTGGAGCTGGCTTGAGACGGCATAATTCAGCACCGTGGCGACCCGCTTGCCGGCGAGATCGGAGAAATTCGCGTTGGCGGGCGCGTCGCTGCGGGTCACGATCGCCATCGGAAAGCTCAGGTACGGACGCGAGAACCGGAACAGCGGCGCCCGTTCCGGGGTGGAAGCGGTGCTGAGCAGCAGGTCCAGCTTGTGCTCCTCCGCATCCTTGAGCGCCAGCGTCCAATCCGAACTGGGAATGATATCGAAGGTCAGCCCGAGGCGCTGGGACAGGATCTCCAAAAGGTCGGCATCGATCCCGACGAGGTGCCCGTCGGGAGCTCGAAAGCTAAACGGCGGCCAGTCAGGATCATAGCCAACGCGGACGGGGGCATGTTGGGCAACCCAGCTGCGTTCGGCCGGGGTAAGCAAGTCGCCCTGTCCTCGCAGCACCGAGAGGAGGCAGCCCAGTCCGAGCAGAATCAGCAAACGTCCGCGCACGCCCCATCACCATTCGATTAAATCTCCGATGCGTCCAGTGCTGAATTACTTTTCCGCCGCCGTATCCAATCGGTCATAAGCGAGCAGCCGAGGAAACAGCCGCATCCATAGTCCGCAGACTGCCAGGGTGCCGAACCCGCCAATCACGGTCGCCGGCCCCGCCCCCCACCAACTGGCGGTCAGGCCCGATTCAAATTCGCCGAGCTGATTGGAGGTGCCGATGAACAGTCCGTTGACGGCGCTGACCCGGCCCCGCATCTCATCCGGCGTTTGTAGCTGAACGAGGGAACTGCGCACCACCACGCTGACGATGTCGGCGGCGCCGAGCAGGACCAACGCGGCGAACGAAAGGTAAAAATTGCGCGACAGCCCAAAGAGCACCGTGGCGAGTCCGAAGGCCGCCACCGCGCCGAACATCTTGCGGCCCACCTGGCGGCCCAAGGAGTGCTTGACCAGCCAGCCCGTCATCGCCAGCGAGCCGAGCGAAGGGGCCGCGCGCAGCGCGCCCAAGCCCACCGCGCCAACTTTGAGCAAGTCGCGAGCGAAGGCCGGCAGCAGGGCCGTGGCGCCGCCCAGCAGCACCGCGAACAGGTCGAGGGACACGCTCCCCAGGATCACGGGCTGGCCGCGGATAAAGTGGATCCCGGAGAAAATGGAAGCCAGAGTCACCGGCGCCTTGGGGCGGGAGGAGTGGATCAGCTCGATCCGGCTGAGCATGATGGCGCCCGACCAAGCCAGAAGGGTGGCGGCGCCGTAACAGATGGACGGGCTGGCCGTGTAAATGAGCCCGCCCAGCGCGGGACCGGCGATCGAGGCGGCCTGGAAGATGGCCGAGGACCAGGCGATTGCCTGCGGGAACTCCGTTTCCGGCACCAGGGCCGGCAGCAGGGCCTGCATGGCCGGCCGCTCAAAGGAGCGGGCCGCGCCGATCAAGGCCACCGCCGCGAAAATCGCCGGAGTGGATATCCACTGAAAATGGGTGCCGCAGGCCAGGAAGGCCATGGCCCCCCCTTCCAGGGTCAGCATCCACAGGGAGATTCTGAGGCGGTTGTGGCGATCGGCGAAGTGGCCGGCCGGCAGGGTGCAAAGCACCATGGGCAGAAATTGCGCGAGACCCACCAGCCCCAGCTCAAAGGTGCTGTGGGTCAGCGCATAGATCTGCCAGCCGACCGCGACCGCCTGCATCTGGAAGGCCAGGGCGGACGCTCCGCGGGCCGCCCACATTCGTCCAAATCCCGGATACGCGCGGAGAATGCTCGGTTTGCGCTCCGCCACCGCGTCAGATCAGACTAGGCCGCTGCGGCAGAGCGGCAGCGTGCGAATACGTTGGCCGGTGGCGGCGAACAAGGCATTGAGGACCGAAGCGAACGTCGGCGGCACGCCGGTTTCGCCGATGCCGCCCATTGTGTCGCCCCGCGCCACGAGATGCACGTCGACCACCGGCGCTTCGAACAGTCGCAGGACCGGATAGCCGTCAAAGTTGCGCTGTTCGACGGCGCCGGCTTTGAGCGTAATCTGGCCATAAAACAGGGCGCTCAGGGCGTAGATGGCCGCGCCTTGAATCTGCGCTTCCACGCTGAGGGGATTGACGACCGTGCCGCAATCGACCGCCACCGTGATGCGGTGGACGGTCAGCTTGCCCCCGGTCACCGACACCTCCGCCACCTGAGCCACATAGCTCCCGAAACTCTGGTGGACGGCCAAGCCGTGATGGTGACCGGCCGGCAGGGTCTTCCGGCCGTAGCCGCTCTGCTCGGCCGCCAGATCCAGCACCCGGCGCTCCCGCGAGTCAGCCGGCAGCAGCTCGCGTCGCAGGTCGAGGGGATCCTTGCCGGCCGCATGGGCCAGCTCGTCGAGAAAGCATTCCACCGCCGGACCAGTATGGCTATGGCCGACCGACCGCCACCAGAGGGTGGGAACGGGCAAGGTGGGGTTATGGATTTCCACCTGGCGGTTGGCGATCAGGTAGGGAGCGTCGCTGGCGCCTTCGACCGAGGTCTCGTCGATGCCATCCTTCATCATCGCGGCGAACGGCGTGCCGATCATGAACGATTGGCCCACCACGCGTTGCTGCCACGCGATCACCTTGCCATCGGCGTCGAGCCCGCCCCGCAGATAATGGTGGAACATGGGCCGGTAAAATCCCCCGGCCAGATCGTCCTCCCGGGTCCAGATGGTTTTGATCGGAGCCGAGAGGCCGGCCCGGGTAGCGGCTTGCGCGACCTGCGCGGCCTCGATGATCCAGTCGGAGGCCGGAGTGGCCCGGCGGCCGAAACCGCCGCCCAAAAACGGCGTGTGGATCGACACTTTTTCCGGCGACAATCCCAGGACGCGGGCCGCCGCGGCCCGGTCCACGGTTTGGAATTGAGTGCCGGTCCAGATCTCCGCGCCGCCGGGGAACAGACGAACGGTGGCGTTGAGCGGCTCCATCGGGGCGTGGGCCAGATACGGAAAGGCGTAATCCGCTTCCAGGACGTGGGCCGCGCCGGCCAGGGCCGGCTCGACCTCGCCGGTTTTGGCGGCCACCAGCCCCGGTTGCCGGGAGCGGGCTTGGAAGGCGGCGCTTTGAGTCTCGGTGTCGAGCTGCGACGCGGGCGGCAGCGTCCACCGCACGGTGGGCAGCAGGGCCCTCCGCCCCGACTGCGCCGCCCAGAACCCCGCCGCGACGATCGCGATCCCGCTCGGCACGGCGAAGACTTTTTTGACCCCTGGGACGGCCAGCGCCGGCTCGGGATCGAAGCTTTCCGCCGCGCCGCCGAACCCCGGCGGCCGGGCCACCACCGCGACGAGCAGCCCGGGCAACTGAATGTCCAAGCCAAAGACGGCCCGGCCGGTCACCTTGTCGGCGGAGTCGAGCCGCCGGGTCGGTTGCCCGATCAGCCGAAAATCGGCCGGAGCCTTGAGGGTGATCCGCGCCGGGGCGGGCAAACGGGCGGCCGGACCCGCGAGGGCCCCATAGCCGAGCCGGCGGCCGTCCGGATGAATGACCTCGCCGCGGGCGGTGCGGCACTGGGCCGCCGGAACTTGCCATTCGGCGGCGGCGGCCTGCACCAGCAAGGCCCGCGCGGTCGCGCCCACGCCGCGCAGCCGCTCATATTCCGAGCAGGTGGAGGTCGAACCGCCGGTCATTTGAATGCCGAACATGGCATGGTTATAAGCCGCATCCACCGGCGCAAACTCGGTGCGGACGCGGCTCCAGTCCGCATCCAGCTCCTCGGCGACGAGCATGGGCAGAGCGGTGGCGATGCCCTGACCCATTTCGGAATGATTGATCACCACGGTCACGGCGCCGTCGGGCGAGACCCGCACAAACGCGTTGGGCGCGAAGGTTCCCTCCGGGCTGGCCGCCGCCGCGGCCCGCAGCCGGCCGCCGCCCCACTGGAAGGCGATCACCAAACCGGCGGCGGCGCCGCCGAGACTCTTCAGAAAGCCGCGGCGATCCCAGTCGACCCGGGTGACCGGTGCCAGCACCGCCAGCGGGACGCTGAGCGCTGCGCCGCGCGAACGCCGGGCGGCGAAAGCCCGGCTGATCACGACAGCGCGGCGATCTCCGCCGCGCGGTGAACGCCGGCTCGGATGCGCTGGTAGGTCCCGCAGCGGCAGATGTTGCCGCCGAGGGCCGCGTCAATATCCGCGTCCGTGGGATGGGGAATTTTGGCCAGCAGCGCCGCGGTGCTCATGATCTGCCCCGATTGGCAATAGCCGCACTGCACCACATCATTTTCGATCCAGGCCTGTTGGACCGGGTGGAGATGGCCGGGCGTGGTGCCGGCCAAGCCTTCGATCGTGACGATATTTTTTCCGGCCAGTGCGCCGATCGGCGCCGAGCAGGACCGGACCGCCTCGCCGTCGATATGGACGGTGCAGGCGCCGCACAGCGCCATGCCGCAGCCAAACTTGGTGCCGACCAGGGCAAGGTGGTCGCGCAACGCCCACAGCAGCGGAGTATCTTCCGGGAGGTCGAGCTGCTGGGAATGGCCGTTGATGGTCAGGGTGATCATGAGGAAAAGAGTCAGTTGCCCGGCGGCGACACGGCGCCCCCGTCGATCCACTCCTGGACCAACCGGCCGAGTTCGGCTTGGGTAATGGCGGGAGCGTCGCGGCCCGGGCCGGGATGCCAGGCCCAGGCCACCAGCTCGTCGTGGGCCATATGGGCCTGGATTTGCGCCAGAGTGCGGTGGCCGTTGTGCTCTGGATCCTTGATCGCCTCGGCCAGCTGATGATCGTTGAGGTGCTCCCAGCCCATGGTCAGCGGCGCCAGCGCCCATTTGGGCGCGCCGGGCACTCCGTTGACCTGGTTCATCGCTTGGTGACAGGACGAACAGCGCGCGGCGACCGCGCCATGGTCGTCCGGCCCGCGTTTCACATCCATGATATGGGGGTGCCGGTCGTCGCCTTGGCGGGGAAAGTCCGTGACCGTGTGGCAGTTCATGCAACGGGGATGCCGCAGCACCGTCGCAATTTGCCGAAAATCATCCGCCGACTGTTGCGCCGTCACCTGCTCAGCCGCTCGGCCGGAGGCAACGCTCACGCCCAGGCAGGCCAGCCACGCGGCTGATCGGCAGCGGATAGATCGCATGGCGCGTATGATCCTCCGAATGCCGCCGACTGCAAATCCAAAGCGCAGTTCGAGCCCTTCAGCCGCCGCTGGGGGCTGCAGTCGAAGGGGCGGCTGACGGAGCTTCGGCCGCGGAAGGGGCGGCTGAAGGTTCAGGGGCGGACGGGGCCGTCGGAGAGGCGGCGGACGGGGCAGAGGGATTGGCCGCGGAAAGGTCGGGCGGCAAGACGGCGCCTTTGACTTTTTCGCCGCGGATGCCGGCGTTGCCTTCCAAGCCCCTCCGGATGGCCTCGATAAAGCCGTTGCGGAAGAGGTTGCCGATCGTGGTCCACAGCTGGATGCTGGTCCCTTTGCTGAATTGCCCGGAGAAGGGGATCAGGGTGGCGACCTGCTTCTGGTGGCTGTCCTGCAGCGCTTTGGTCGTGCCCGCCACCAGATCCTTCCAAATCCGCTGGAGGACATTCTTGTGCTGGTCGGACTTGGTTTCGAAGTTCAGATCGGTCAGCAGGGGCTTGAAATAGCCCTCATACTGGCCGTTGACGCCGTTGACCTCCGTATAAAGCTGGAAGGTGCCGCGGCTGACGTCGACCCCCGCGTAGGCGATCAGGAATTCGTTCAGCGCCGGCAATGACAGGTTCTCGACCGAGGCGTGGAGCTGAAAATGCGGCGTCTCGGCCAGCGGCTCCAGGGCCATGAAGAGGCTGAGATGGCCCCGGCCGATGGTTTCGCCCGCCAGGGTGATCCGCGCCGGGAGCGGACCGCCTGTCGGATCGGGCCGGTTTTGCAGGCCGGTGGCGCTGAGCTGCAGATGATCGACGGAGAGATCGACCCGGGGCTGGCTCACCGTATCGACATAGTGAATGCGGCTGTCGTCGAATTCCAGATGGGTGATGTCGAGCGGAAACAGGTCATGCACCACGTCCTGCCAGCGTTTATCCGGCGCCGGAGCGTGGCCGCCGGCTTGCGGCGCCTTGCCCAGGTTCTGGCTTTCCTCGGGCGACGCCGACCGGACAAAGTTGATTTCGGCCTGGTCGACGATCACGTCGCTCACGATCCGGCCATGGAGCAGCTGGCGATAGGCCAGGGAAAAATGGATGTCGGCGGTGTTGATGAAAGGCTCCAGCTCCTTGCCGCTCTTTTTCTGAATGATGAGATGCTCCATGCTATAGCCGCCGTGCCACAACTGGACCCCGACCGAATCGACGTGGCCGGTATATCCGGGAATGGTCTGCAGTCGGGTGTTGATCTGCTGCTTGAGGAAACCGGGGAGGAGGATCCGTCCGATCACCAGCAAGCCGGCGATCGCCGCGATCGTGATGAGCGTCCGGCGCGAAAAACGTCCAAAAAAGGCGAGGCGAGGATGACGTTCGCGGTATTCCATGCCTCTCCTAGACCCCATCACTGGGCAGCTGGTGCCCCGGCGAACCGCGCCAAAAGCACGATAACTGGTGGACGGTGCAAGGGGTTTGGCATTAGGGTAACGTCTGACCACCTCGCATGCCCGCCCGTCCCGACAACAATCCGCTCCACGGAATCACCCTGGAAGCCCTGCTGACCGAGCTGGTGGAGCGCCACGGCTGGCCGGAGCTGGCGCAGGCGATCGACATTCGCTGCTTCAAGTTCGATCCCAGCATCAAATCGAGCCTGCAGTTTCTCCGGCGCACTCCCTGGGCCCGGGCCAAGGTCGAGCAACTGTACCTGAGCGACCGCGCACATTTTCGGGCATGACCAAATCCGCTTCCACCGACCCTTTGGCCAAGACGCTTGTCTGGCTGACCCAATACACGGGCTTCCCACGCTTCCGGCTCGAGTCCAAGGCGGAGATTTTGGTGTGCCTGGCGGCCCTCGCGGCCGAGGAGACCCGCGTCAGCAACGCGCGGCTGCAAAAAAACTCCCTTTCCTACGACCGGGCCGCGCTCAAGGCGCACAACATGAACCGGTCGCACGCGCACTATAAGAGCGACAACAGCGCGAAGGTATGAGTCAGGCGCCGGCGTTTTCGGCCAGGATCTTTTCCACGTAACCCAAGATTTCCTGACGGCCGGTTTTTTCCACCGAGGAGGTGGCAAAGATATCCGGCAGGGCGCCGCCCGCGGCGGCCAGGCTGCGCTTCATCAGGCCGATATTCCGTTCCAGGATGCCCTGGGAAAGCTTGTCGGTTTTCGTAAAGATCAGTGCGTAAGGGGTGCCGACCTCGATCGTCCATTTCAGGAACTGCAGATCGATCTTCTGAGGCGGCAGGCGGGAATCAATCAGCACAAAGAGCCGGCACAGGTTGCGCCGTCCCTCCAGATACTCTGCGACCGAGCGGTTGAATGCGTCCCGATCCTGATGGGAGGCATGGGCGTAACCATAACCCGGCAAATCAACCAAGGACCAGCGGCCGTTTAGGACGAAAAAGTTCAGCAGCTTGGTTTTGCCGGGGGTGACCGAAACCTTGGCGAGCGCATTCCGGCCGGCCAACAGGTTGATCAGCGACGATTTGCCCACATTGGACCGGCCGATGAACGCGAACTCCGGCAGCGCCCAGGCCGGGCACGACTTCAAATCGGGGGCGCTTTGTTCGAATTCGGCCGTGGAGATCTTCATCTGCCTGAAGTTGTAAGCGAAGCGAGGGCGGAGGGCGAGAACGGGCTCGACCAAGGTGGAACGCGACCTCCGGGCGCGTTGAGCCGACCCCTACGCGAGTTCGAAGCTTAGCGCGGTCGGACCAGCGCGCCCGGAGGTCGCGCTCCACCACGACAGTAGGTTCCCATCTCGGAGGTTCCCTGCGACGTCTTTCCAGGGGCATGGGGTGATCCGACCCCCAGAATGGGGTGGGCCACTACCTACCGCATAATGCATGGCGGGTGTCTACTCCTCCACGCCATGAATCGATCGATCACTGCTTTTTACCGGATTGTCCTCCTCGCCGGCGCTTGGCTGGGCCTAGGGGCTCTGCTCCGCGCCCAGACGGTATTGCCGGATGCCACCGCGGGGGCGGCTTATTCGTTCCAACTGACCACCAATCCGCCGCAACCGGCCGGGACCACCTATACCGCCAGCGGCCTGCCCCCAGGTTTGGCGATCAATGCCAACTCGGGTCTGATCAGTGGCACCCCGGCCGCGGTCGGCACGGTGGGACTTTACAAGGGCACCGTCACCTTGGCCAATTCCAGCAGTACGGCCTATCCGATCCAGATCACCGTGGACGCCGCGGCCGGCACTCCGGTGCTGACCAGCAACGGCGCCGCGGTCGGCACGGTGGGTTCGCCCTTTTCCTATACCATCACGGCCTCGAACAATCCCACCAGCTACAACATCGCGCAGCTGCCGCCCGGCCTGAGCGCATCCGGCGCGGTGATCAGCGGAACTCCGACGACTCCCGGCCTTTATTTCACCTCGATCAGTGCCAATAACGCGGTGGGCCAAGGAACCATCCTCGTTGTGATGTGGACGATCAATGCGGCCGGTCCGCTGCCGGCGGTGACCAGCTTGCTGAGTGCCTCGGGCCAGCCCGGCGCGGCCTTCAGTTACCAGATCACGGCGACCAATTCGCCCACTTCCTACAGCGCGGCTCCGTTGCCCGCCGGTTTGGCTCTCAATGCCACCACCGGCTTGATCAGCGGCACGCCCACCGCCGCGGCAGTCAGCACGTTGACCCTCGCCGCCGCCAACCAGTATGGCAGCAGCCCGACCGTCAATCTGACCCTGACGATCGGCAGCTTCTCGGCCGTTACGAGCTCAGCCACGCTGACCGCCGCCATCGGCTCGCCTTTCACCTATACCCTGACCGCCAGCAACAGCCCGCTGAGCTATTCGCTGACCGGACTTCCCGCCGGGCTCAGCTTCAACAGCACCACGGGGGTCGTCTCCGGCACGCCGTCCGCGGCCGGCAATTACACCCTGAACGCCACCGCCACCAACTCCCTCGGAGTCGGCGCGCCCACCACGCTCACCCTCGCCGTGACCGGCGGCAGCTCCTCGGTCGGGGGCAATGCGACGGCTCCGGCCATTCTGCTCCAGCCGGCGAATGAGACCGCGACCGTCGGTTCGAATGTGCAATTCTCGGTCACCGCGGTCGGCTCCGGCACGCTCTCCTATCAATGGCTGCACAACGGCAGCCTGATCTCGGGCGCATCGGGCGCGGTGCTCAATCTTTCGCTGGTGCAGGCGAGCGACGCCGGCACCTATGACGTGGTGGTGACCAATGCGGCCGGCAATGTCACCTCCCAGCCGGCCACTCTGACCGTCACCTCCTTCACGGTGCCTCCGGTCATCACGGCCCAGCCGGTCGCCACTTCCGCCATCGTCGGCAGCGCAGTGACCTTTACCGTCGGCGCTTCCGGTTCGGCGCCGCTGACCTACCAGTGGCAGGTCAATGGCACGGCCATCGCCGGGGCCACCGCGGCGGCCTTCACCATTCCCAGTGTCGCACTCTCGAACACGGGCACCTATTCGGTCGTGGTCACGAACGGCTTCGGCACCGCGACCAGCACGGGCGCCAATCTGACGGTTTCGGCGACGACCAGTGCGCCGATCTTTCAGTACCAGCCCACCTCCACCACCGTGAACGTGGGCGGGACGGCGAGCTTCTCGGTCGGACTGGTCGGCACACCGCCCCTGGCCTACCAGTGGATGAAGAACGGGGTGGCAATCGCTGGGGCGACCGGCACCTATCTGACCTTCCCCGCCGCACAACTCACCGACGCCGGCACCTACTCGGTCACCATCAGCAATCCGGTCGGCACGGTGGTCAGCTCCAACGCCACCCTGACCGTCACTTCGGGCGGCACGCCGGTTCCGGTGACCATCGTGCAGCAGCCCGTGCCGGTCTCCACCAATCATGGCGGCGGCGCCACGTTTAGCGTGGCGGTCACGGGCGACGCCACGATCACTTATCAGTGGCGCAAGAACCAGGCGCCGATTGCCGGCGCAACCGGACCAACCTACTCGTTGGTTGGGCTGCAGGCCAGCGACGCCGGCACATACGACGTCCTCGTCGCCAATGGCTTTTCCGCCACGATTTCTTTCCCGACGGCGCTGACGGTGACCCCGGTCACGGTGCCGAGCCGCATCACCAACATTTCCGTCCGGGGCTTCACCGGACTCGCCAACCAGGCGCTGGCGATTGGATTCATTGTCGGGGGCACCGGCACCGAGACCGCCTTGGTCCGGGCGATTGGCCCCAGCCTCAGCGCGTTCGGCCTCACCGGCCTGCTGGCCGATCCCCAATTGACGGTCTATTCGGCCGGGGTCGCGACGGTGGCCTCCAACGACAATTGGGGCGGCACTCCGGCGCTCGCGGCGGCCTTCGCTCAAACCGGCGCATTCGCGCTCTCCGCCGGCTCGCTCGATGCGGCCCTGCTGACCACCCTCAATCCCGGTGCCTACACCGCCGTGGTTGCGGGGGCGAACAACGGCACGGGCGTCGTCCTCCTGGAGGCTTACGACGCGGACACTGGGGCGACGCCGACGTCCCGCTTCACCAACGTCTCCGCCCGCGGCAATGCCGGGGCGGGCTCCAGTGCGTTGGCGATCGGGTTTGCGATCACCGGCAACGTCAGCAAGACGCTGCTGATCCGCGGCATTGGCCCGACCTTGGCGAGCTTCGGCGTCGCCGGCGCCTTGTCCGCTCCCCAGCTGACCGTCTATGACTCGAACCAGAACGTCATCGGCGCCAACGCGGGTTGGAACGGAACCGCGCAACTTACCGCGGCTTTCAGCGCGGTGTCGGCGTTCGCGCTGCCGCCGACCTCGACCGATGCCGCCGTGCTCGTGACGGTGCAACCCGGGATCTACACCGCCCAAGTCAGCGGAGTGGGCGGCACCACCGGAGTCGCCCTGTTGGAAATGTACGAGATTCCCTAATACCGCCAGGCTCCAGCCTAGCTCAAAACCCTGCCGCTTCGCGCGGCCGGGTTTTTTTGACCCAGCCGCTCACCGCGGCCGGGTTTCAATTGACCCAGCCGCTTCGCGCGGCCGGGTTTCAATTTGGATGGGGGGGCGGGTGGGGACTCCGAAATCGGACGACAAGAAAGTTCGCACTGGTCGGCCTGGGGCGTCAATTTGGCGCTGACCGGCCTGCCGCAACACCCGATGAAAAAAGCCCCCGTTCGCCAACAAGTCCTCGCGCTTTCCCATGAACTGGGCCGTGAAAGCCGCGGCCTGGCGATCCTGGGCGAAGGCAATACGTCCGCCCGCGTCTCGCCGGCGACGTTCCTGGTCAAGGCGAGCGGATCAAATCTGGCGACTTTGGGCTCCGACGGTCTGTCCCTCTGCCGCTTCGACCGGCTGGTGCCCCTCCTGCAGCGATCGCGGATGAGCGACGCGGAGGTCGACACTGCGCTGCTCGACGCCCGGGTCAATCCCACCGACCGGAAGCCTTCGGTGGAAGCGGTGTTTCACGCCTATCTGCTCACGCTGCCCGGGGTGGATTTCGTGGGGCACACGCACCCGACCACGGTCAACCAAATCCTCTGTACGCCGCACGCGAAGACGTTTGCGCGCCGCCGGATCTGCCCCGATGAGATTGTCTGCTGCGGGCCGGAAAGCGTCCTGGTGCCGTATACCGATCCCGGCCTCAAGCTAGCCCAGGCGATCCAGCGCGCGGTCATGGCCTATATTCGGCTCCGGTCGCGAGCGCCGCGGGTCATCCTTTTGGAATCGCACGGCTTGATCGCCTTGGGCGGCAAGCCCGAGGCGGTGCTGGCGGCCACGCTCATGGGCGAAAAAGCCGCGCAGGTGTTTGTCGGAGCGATGGCGCTGGGCCGCCCCCGATTTCTTTCCCCGGCGGCCGTGGCCCGGATCGCCGGCCGCCCGGACGAGCACTACCGGCAAAAGGTCTTGGGGCTTTAAGCGCCGATCGCCAAGGTGATGGCGTCGATATAGATCGCGAGCCCTAGGGCAATTACGCCCAGCAGCCGCAGCAGCATCAGACCCGAACCCTTCTCGGTAAAGAGCGCCATGAGCCGCAAGCCGGCTGCAGGAGCCAGCAGAAAGATCAGCCCTTCGAGCAGTTGAATGACGCCGAAGACTGGGAGCACCACCAGCAGGCCATGCCAGGCCAGACAGAATGAGACGATCAGCGAGCCCCAAAGCACGCAAAACAGGCCGTAGATAACCGCCCCGGCTTCGCCTTCACGCCGCATCCAGGCAAAATATTGCGCCCACGCTTGCGGTCGGATCAGCAGCGAGAGCCCGACGATCACGAAATTCAACATGGCAAACAGTTCGATGGCGCGTTGGGTAGGCATGGAGTAGGGTGGTTGAAGAAGCGGTGCCGGATCATAGATACGCATCCGCCCGATAAGTTGCACGATTTTCCCGCACCGAGGTCCTCAGGGGACTGCAGCCGCATTACCTGATCCGGAAGACGCAGGGTGCGCCGGATCTAATTGTGGGCGAACGGATTTTGTTGTCGGCCCGCTTGGATGTTTCACTGTGGATGCGTTGCGCTCGAAACCGGTTCAACTGCTCCTTGCCGCGCTTGTGGTCACGATTGGACTGGCGGTGTTGGTGGGCCGCTTCTGGCATCCCGCCTACGGGTTCACCGCTTTCCTGCAGTTCGATTCCACCGACGCCCCCATCGCGATTCATGAGATGACGGCCTCCCCGGTCTTCGTCTATCCC
>Ga0302314_10011299_pt1 | contig 15589 bp, 10 predicted proteins | sample III_Palsa_N2_3_FD_200533 | JGI IMG/M metagenome (GOLD analysis project Ga0302314, IMG submission 200533) | Peat permafrost microbial communities from Stordalen Mire near Abisko, Sweden - III_Palsa_N2_3 | ecosystem: Environmental > Terrestrial > Soil > Palsa > Peat permafrost | place: Sweden...
GCGCCGGAACACCACCAACAAATTGAACAATCAACCCATACTGAATATATTCAGCCAGGCGACTGCGACGCCTCTCCGTAACCATCTGATCTAGATAACCTTTTTTGGTTATCTAGGCCAGCCCCAAAACTTTTGTAATTTTTGGTTTTGTGCTGCGCGAATTACACGTCCAAGTTTGCCACCTTCAGCGCGTTGCTGACGATGAACTCGCGCCGGGGCTCGACCACGTCGCCCATCAGGGTCGAAAACACCTGGCCGGCGTCTTCCACGTCGCCCACCCGCACCTGCAGCAGCGTGCGCGCCTCAGGATCCAGCGTGGTCTTCCACAGCTGCTCGGCGTTCATCTCGCCCAGACCCTTGAAGCGCTGGATGGTCAGCCCCTTGCGACCCTGGGCGAAAATGCGGTCGGTCGCCTGGGCCGGCCCCGCAATCGTGACCTCGTCGCGGTCGAACTTGAGCCGCGCGCCGCTGGCGAATTTCGTTGTCAGCTCGCCCGCCCATTCGTGCAGATGCCGCGCCTCGGCGCTGCGCAAGCCCGGGGCGTCGAGCGTGTAGCGCTCGCCCACGCCGCGCACCGTGCGCGCGAAGGTGATGCCGTTGCTGCCGCCGGTGACCAGCCAACCGCGCTCGTGCGCCGGCGCCTGGGCATCGAGGCGGGAGGCGAGATCGCCCGAGGCACTCTCGGCGGTATCGGGCGACAGCGCGCCGGCGATCGCCGCCTGCTCCAGCAGCGCCACCGGCACGCTCACCGCCAGGCGCTTCAGCAGATGGTTCACCTCGGCAAGCCAACGCACTTCGCGCATCAAGTCGGCGCCGACCAGGGTTTCGCCGTTCTGATAGATCAGCGCGCCGTCGGCCAGCGCCTTGTCGAGCAGGAATTCCTCCAGCGCGGGGTCGTCTTTCAGATAGCGCTCGTCATTGCCGCGCTTGGCGCGATAGAGCGGCGGCTGCGCGATATATAGGTGGCCGCGCTCGATCAATTCGGGCATCTGGCGATAGAAGAAGGTCAGCAGCAGCGTGCGGATGTGCGAGCCGTCGACATCGGCGTCGGTCATGATCACGATCTTGTGATAGCGCAGCTTGGCGGCGGAAAATCCGCCCTGTTCCACCTCGCCGCGGCCGATGCCGGTACCGAGGGCGGTGATCAGCGTGCCGATTTCCGCACTTCCCAACATCCGGTCGAAGCGCGCGCGCTCGACGTTGAGGATTTTGCCTTTCAGCGGCAGGATCGCCTGGAATTTGCGATCGCGCCCCTGTTTCGCCGAGCCGCCGGCGCTGTCACCCTCGACCAGGAAGATTTCGGCTTTCGACGCGTCGCGTTCCTGGCAGTCGGCGAGCTTGCCGGGCAGCGTCGAAACATCCAGCACGCCTTTGCGGCGGGTGAGTTCGCGGGCCTTGCGCGCGGCCTCGCGCGCCGAAGCCGCGTCCATCACCTTCTGGATGATTAGGCGCGCTTCCTTGGGATGGGTTTCGAACCAGTGCCCGATCGCGTCGGCGGCGACCGCATGCACCACCGGCTGCACTTCCGAACTCACCAGCTTGTCCTTGGTCTGCGACGAGAATTTCGGATCCGGCACTTTCACCGACAGCACCGCGGTCATGCCTTCGCGCATGTCTTCGCCGACCAGGGCGAGACTGTCCTTCTTGCCCATGCCGTCGGCATATTTGGTGACCGCGCGGGTCAGCGCCTGGCGGAAACCGGCGAGATGCGATCCGCCGTCACGCTGCGGAATGTTGTTAGTGAAACACAACATTGTTTCGTGGTAAGAATCGTTCCACGAAAGCGCGAGTTCGACCTTGATCCCCGAAGCGGTATCGTCCGCCGTCACATAGATGCAAGGCGTGAACAGCGAAACCTTGCTGCGGTCGAGCCATTCTACGAATGCTGCCAAGCCGCCTTCGTAGAAGAATTTGTTTTCTTGCACGTCGGCGTGGCGTTCGTCGCGCAGTATGATGCGCAGGCCGGAATTGAGGAACGCCAGCTCGCGCAAGCGGCGTTCCAGAATTGCGTAGTCGAACTCGACCTTGGTGAAGGTGCCGGTACTGGGCTTGAAGGTGACCTCGGTACCGTTGCCGCGCTCGGCCGGCCCGACGATGGCGAGCGGCGCTTCGGCGTCGCCGTGGCGGAAGCGGATGAAATGTTCCTTGTGCTCGCGCCAGACCCGCACGTCCATCCATTCCGATAACGCATTCACCACCGCGGCGCCGACGCCGTGCAGACCGCCCGAAACCTTGTAGGAATTCTGATTGAACTTGCCGCCGGCGTGCAGTCGGGTCAGCACCAACTCGGTTGCGGAAATACCTTCTTCGATGTGAATGTCGGTCGGAATGCCGCGGCCGTCGTCGCGCACCGTGACCGAGCCGTCGCCGTTCAGCACCAACTCGACATTGTGGGCGTAGCCCGCCTGCGCTTCGTCGACCGCGTTGTCGATGATTTCGAACGCCATATGGTGCAGGCCCGAGCCGTCGTCGGTGTCGCCGATATACATCCCGGGCCGTTTGCGTACCGCCTCGAGCCCCTTCAAAACGGAGATCGACGCGGCATCATAGGCATCGGGCACAGGCACATTCGGCCCAGGTGCGTCAGGCGACGAGGACATACGGTAACAGCTCCAGTCGAGAATCTGATGGAAGGCAGATACTATACTCTGCCTTGGCGGCGAGGCCCAGGGTGGAACGAGGTAGTGGACGAAATCAAAGGATTGATAGTAAAGGAGAATCTTCTTTTTGTGAACAAAAAGAAGCAAAAAAACTTTGTCAATTTGGTTTTTGCACTCGCACCGTCCCACGGACGGTGTTGTTCCGCCGCTATCGAATAAAAGTTTTTGCTTCTTTTTTCAAAAAGAAGACTTCCTTCTTCGCTGCCGCTAGATCGGCTTAATCGCGTCCTCCGCCACCACGAACCAGTGCGCTTCATCGCCCAGACCCTCGTATGTCGCCGCGTCGGTGCCGGTCAGCACGATCTGCGAGCGCATTCGCCCCAGCGCCGCCGCGAGCGCCTGGCGCCGGTCGGCGTCGAGGTGCGCGGCGGCCTCATCGAGCAGCAGAATGGGCGAAATGCCTCGTGCTGCCTCGATCAGGGCGGCGTGGCCGAGCACAACGCCCACCAGCAACGATTTCTGCTGGCCGGTGCTGGCATAGGCCGCCGCAACGCCGCTGGCGCGATCACGCAATTCCAAATCGGCCCGATGGGCGCCGACCGAGGTCCGCCCCGCCGCCTGATCCGCCCGCCGCCGGTCCCTAAGCTCGGCGCGCAGCGATTCTTCCACCGCCAGCGCTGGCAGCCGGGCGAGAGCCTCGCCGATCTCGCAGCGAACCGCCATTTCCGCCGCGGGAAACCCGCCCGCCGCGTCGGCGGCCAGCGCCTGATTCAGCCGCGATGCAAGTTGCGCCCGCGATGCCGCGACCGCGACCGCGTGGCGAGCGATTTCCTCCTCGAGCCCAGCGACCCACCCGGCATCGAAGCGCCCCTGCCCCAGCAGCCGATTCCGGCTCGCCACCGCCCGATCGTGCGCCGACACCTGGCGCGCGTGCAGGGGCTCGAGGCCGAACACCAGGCGGTCGAGAAAGCTCCGCCGCCCGGACGCGCCGTCCAGGAACAACCGATCCATCTGCGGCGTCAGCCACAGCACCGCGATCGGCGTCGCGGCTGCTTCCTGACTTTTGATCGCGGCGCCATCGCGCAGGAACGCGCGGCGATCGCCGTTCTCGGGCGAAATTCCGGTGCCGATTTCGATTTCATCCTCGCCCGCGCGGAACCGACCGGCGGCGGCCCAGCGGCCGGAACCCTCGTTGCGTGCCAGCGCCTCGTTGCGCGCGCCGCGCAGGCCACGGCCGGGGACCAGCAGCGAGATCGCTTCGAGCAGATTGGTCTTGCCGGTGCCGTTGCCGCCGAGAATGACGCTGACGCGGGCTTCGGGACGCCAGACCAGGGAGGGGTAGTTGCGGAAATCGGTTAGGGCGAGGCGGACCAGGCGAAGCATTCAGGAAAACAGCAAAGAGAAAGAATCTTCTTTTTGTGAACAAAAAGAAGCAAAAAAACTTTGAAAATTTGGCCTGGCGCTGACGGCGCGACGGAACCCAGTGATAAAGTTTTTTTGGTTCTTTTTGTTCACAAAAAGAACACTTCCCTTCCCTTTAAACCCTCATCGGCATCAGCACGTACAATGCCGAGCTATCCTGCGCATCCCTTACGATCGTCGGTGCCGCGCCATCAGAAAAGCAGAACTCCACGTCGCCATTGATCTGATCGGTAATATCGGTCAGGTACCGCGCCTGAAACCCGATTTCGAGCGGGCTCGAATCATACTTGACGCCGTCGAGTTCCTCGCTCGCCGTGCCCTGTTCCGGGCTGGTCGCCGACAGCACCAGCAGATCGCGCGCGAGCGATAATTTCACCGGGCGGGCGCGCTCCGAGCTGATCGCGGCGACGCGGGCGACCGCGGTGGCGAAATCCACCTTGGCAACCCGCAGCACCTTGTCGTTGTCGCGCGGGATCACGCGGTCGTACTCGGGGAAGGTGCCGTCGATCAGCTTGCTGGTCAGCGTCACCGCGCCGACCTTGAACTGGATCCTGGTGTCGCTGAGTGCCACCTGCACTTCGCCGCTCTCTTCGTCGAGCAGCTTGCGAATCTCGTTCACGGTCTTGCGTGGCACGATCACGCCGGGCATGCCGGCGGCGCCCTCGGGCAGCGTCTCTTCGACCCGGGCGAGGCGGTGCCCGTCGGTCGCAACCGCGCGCAGCACCTTGCCGCCCGCGCCTTCGGCGGCGTGCAGATAGATGCCGTTGAGGTAATAGCGGGTTTCCTCGGTGCTGATGGCGAATTTGGTGTGGTCGATCAGGCTGCGCAGCACCATCGCCGGCAGGTGGAACTTATGCGGCAGCGCACCCGCGGTCATGCTCGGGAAGTCCTCGACCGGCAGCACCACCAGCGAGGTGGCGTAGCGGCCGGCGCGCAAACCCAACTGCCCGGTGCCGGCGGCGAGGTCGAATTCGACCTCGGCGCCCTCGGGAAGTTTCCGCACGATTTCGTAGAGTGTGCTGGCCGGTGCCGTGGTCGCGCCGTCGCGGCTGGCGTGGGCCGGCACTTCCTCGATCACGGAGATTTCCATGTCGGTCGCCGACAGGCCGAGGCGCCCGTCTCGCACTGCGATCAGCACGTTGGCGAGAATGGGTATGGTGTTGCGTTTTTCTGCGACGCTCTGAATATGCGCCAACGCCTTGAGCAAACTGGCGCGATCGGCCTTGAACTTCATGACGCTATCCCCGGGGGACTTAAGGTTGCGCAGGCCGGCGGAGCCCCCGATCAGGTATCCGTTCGCCCGATTCCGGGCATCCTAGCAAGCCAATCGTCCGCAAGAAAGAGCGGCGGGGCACTTTCGCGGCAGCACAGGCCAAAGCGACCCACTTCTTTCCCGCCTGATCCTGTTCTAGTCTCGCTGCTAAGCATAACATCCGGAGGAAACGCCATGGAACCCAGGATCGGGCGGCTCGCTGCCCCGTTGTTCGTGTTTTTCGTGCTTTGCGCCGCTGCGCCGGTGCCCCCGGCAATTGTCGCGGCGGTGACTAATCCGGATCGGCCGGACGCGGATCGATCCCGCGACTTGCTGCGCAAACCGGCGGAATCGGTGGCCTTCGCGGGGCTCGCGCCCGGGCAGACGGTGGTCGATTTCATCCCCGGCGGGGGCTATTTCACCCGGATCTTTTCCAACGTTGTGGGGCCGACCGGCCATGTCTATGCGGTGGTGCCGTCCGAAATGGTGTTCGGCCGCCGGCCGGGCCCGCCGCCGGCCGCCGCCGGCGGCGCTAGCCCGCAGCGCGCGCCGGATGAACGCGGCACGCAGGTGCCGAACACCACCGACGGCGCGGTGCTGTCGCAATTTCTGCTGCAGCAGATGGACCCCGCCGGACAGTTCAAAAACGTCACGTTCCTGGTCGAATCCGACGCCAGCATGAGCATTCCGGTGCCGGTCGATCTGGTCTGGACCTCGCGCAACTATCACGATCTGCACAATCCGGCGTTCGGCCAGCCCAACATGCTCACGCTCGATCGCTCGATCTATAACACGCTGAAGCCCGGCGGGATTTTTCTGGTGCTCGACCACTCCACCGCACCGGGCATGGGCTTCAGCCAGACCAACACACTGCACCGATCCGACCCCGAGGCGGTGATCGCCGAAGTGGAACAGGCGGGGTTCAAGCTGATCGGACGCAGCTATATCCTCGCCAACCCGGCGGACAACCACACCCAGAAGGTGTTCGCCATGCATGACCGGACCGATCAGTATATCTTGAAGTTTCAGCGGCCAGTTACGGATTAGAGTCCGCTCGGCAGGAAGAAGAAAGTCTTCTTTTGGAAAAAAGAAGCAAAAACTTTTATTAACAAAGTTTTTTTGCTTCTTTTTGTTCACAAAAAGAAGATCCTTCCTTACCGGAGCGGCTCAAGCCACCAGCTTGCTCGCGAGCGCGAACCACCACTCGGTACGGCTGGCAAGCAGGGTCAGAGCCTGGCCGGCAAGCAACGTGGGCAAGGCGGCCAGATAGACCATGTGGATGCGCTGCTGAACCGCGAAATCCCGGGCAATGCAGAGCAATATCAGCGCGTCCAACCCGCCGTAATACCAGCCGTTCGGCACGATGAAATGCGGCCAGCGGCTGAAAGCAGCGTCAGTCAGCACGATCGTTGCCAGCAACATCAGCCGCCGGTGAAACTCCGGCTTGCGCCGGAAGCCGACCCCGAGCGCAAAAAACACGCTGAAATACAACATGTCGGTGAGCGGCGTCAGCAGCAGATGGATCGGTACCACATTCCCCAGCAGCGCTTTGATATGCGCCAGTTTCAGCGCCACCAGAACGCCGACGATCGGCATCAGGACGCCTACGCCCAAGCTGCTCATACCGAGCAAACGATGCAGTTTGACCCGCCCGGTCTGCACCAATCCGGTCTGCACCAGCAGGAATATCATCCAGGAAACGTAGAGCGCGGTATGGATATACAGGATCGGCGGCACCACGAAGGCGGGATGGATCAGACCCGCGTCCACGCTACGGCCGAAGCCGCAAACCACCACCAGCGCGATCAAAATCATCATCAAAAAATAGAACCGCCGCTCGAGCAGATCGGCGTAGCGCAGTTCAAAAGTCGCGGCGGACATGGATAATATTCCTGTTTAATATGCGGAACTGGTCAGCAATGTGACGCGGATTCGGATTGGCGCGATTATGTCAAAGGTAATTAAGGCAAAGGTAATGAAAACGATGCTTAAAAAGGGCCGCCCATCGACGACAGCCGTGGCTTATCGCCACGGTGCGTTGTTAACACGAAAATGGCTTAGGGCTCATCAAAATCATTAACTTGGCTAACTTTCGTCGGAGAACCGGGTTCACGTTCAGTTGAACGTCGGTCGCGGCCAGAAGTTGCCCAATGGGAGAAAATCGCGGGAGGCGCTACAGAGAAACCGCCGTCAGCGGGTTACCCGACCAGCTTGCTCGCCAATGCAAACCACCAGTCGGTGCGACTGGAGAGCAGGGTAAAGGTCTGGCCGGCGATCAAAGCAGGAAACGCAATGCGATAGACCGGGTGAATCCGCTGCTGGACCGCCAAATCGCGGGCGATGCCGCACAATATGAGCGCGTCGACCCCGCAGTAGTAGAAGTTATTCGGAATGATGAAGTGCGGCCAGCGGCTGAAGGCGGCCGAGGTCAGAACGATCGTCGCCAGCAGCATCAATCTGCGGTGCATCTCCGGCTTGCGGCGGTATAGGATGCCCAGGCCGAAAAACACGCTGAAGTACAGCATATCGCTGAGCGGCGTGAGTAACTCGTGGATCGGGATCAGATTCCCCATCAGGGCCTTGATGTGGGCCATCTTGAGCGCCACCCAAACCCCGACGATGGGTATCAATACGCCGACACCGAGGCTGCCCAGGCCAAGAAAGCGATGCAGCCTGACGCGCCCGGATTGCACCAATCCGCTCTGCACCAGCAAAAAGACCATCCAGGAAACGAACAGCGCGGTATGGACGTACAGGATCGTCGGCACGATGAAGTTGGGATGGATCAGTCCGGCGTTGACGCTGCGGCCGAAGCCGCAAATCACCACGAGTGCGATCGAGACCATCATCAAAAAGTAGAATCGCCGCTCCAGCAGTCCGGCGTAGCGCAGTTCGAAAATCGTGTCAGACATGCGGAGCGGCTCCTTGTGCGACAGCAGGGGCTCAGGAATTCTTCTCTAGAGGCGTTAATCAGGCACCAAAGCAGATTGCGAGCAGGCGGAGGTTACCGGCTGTTATCAGACCCCACGCCCCAAAACCAGCATCAACTCCCCCCACTCCCGCTTTGAAAGCCCGCTTGCTTTCTGCTCGACGGCTTCGCCCTCGAGCATCCGCTTTACCACCGCCAGCATCTGCGCCGATAGCACCGCGGCGCCCAGCCGGTAGTCCAGAAACGCCTGATAGGTCGCCGGCACCCAGGCTTTGAGCATTCCGATCATGGCTTCGGCATAAACTCTGATCTCATACTGGGCGTGGGCGTCGGCCCGCAGCGACAGGAAATGCAGCAGGTTGTGCAGATCGGTCTTCCAGTACCATTGGGTGTAGAAATTAAGCGACAGGTTCATCCGCGCCAGCTCGCGCGCGAGCCCCTGACGGGCCGGGTCTAACGGCGTGCCGTCAGCATCCTCGTTCAGCATTTCCGCATAGTGATCGTAGTTGCGCGTCGCGTCCTCGCGCAGCAGGTCGAGCACATGGGCGGCTTCCTCGCCTTGCAGCACGTCGCCGCGGCCTTGGCGGTTGCTCGCGGATTGGGCAGCGAGCTGTTCGGGCTGGGGGATGTAGAATTCGCGGTCGAGGATCGAATAGCGCGCGGAATACTCGTTCACATTGGCGGTGCGGTGACGGATCCATTGGCGCGCCACGAAAATCGGCAGCTTCACGTGAAATTTGATCTCGCACATTTCGAACGGGGTCGAATGGCGGTGGCGGATCAGATAACGGATCAGGCCGGCGTCCTCGGACACGCGTTTGGTGCCGCGGCCGTAGGAAACCCGGGCCGCCTGCACGATCGCCGCGTCGTCGCCCATGTAGTCGATGACGCGGACGAAACCGTGATCGAGCAGCGGCACCGGGGTGAATAGCAATTCCTCCAGGGCGGGAACTGTGGCGCGGCGGGTCGCAGCGGTTTGCGCCCGCTGCGCTGCGATTTCCGCCAATTGCTGTTCGGTGAGAGCCATCGGGAGTCCTTTGAGAGTCCGACCCGGTCTATGTCAGGTAGCCGGCTGCCGATCAACCGTCGCGATCAGCCACCGTCGGAGCGAAACCCGGCGATCTTGTAGTGGTCGCCGTCGATCACCAGTGCTTCGCCGTCGCGCAGGGTTCGATAGGGGATCGCGTTCTGGACCAGGAATGCGATGGTCCGGTCTACTGCCTCGCTTACCGGCGGGTTCGCCAGAAAGTGAGCGACGATGGCAAACGGCACCAGGCCGAGTCCGTCCCATATCATCTCGGGATCGTAGCCGGGGGGCACGAGCACCGGGTTGTCCACCGTCTCAAGGCCGCGAAGGCCGGGTGCGGCGATGACCGCTCCTGCGCTGAAACCACCGTAGACGATCTGGTCGGACGCCAGACGCTGCTTGATGAGTTCGTCGAAGCCGCTCTGCTTCATTGCCCGGCGCAGGACGAATGTGTTGCCGCCGCTGACCCAGACCAGATCGAGTTGGTCCAGCACCGGCCCAAGCTGATCCGGACGCGCGAAATAATCGCGGAGGTCGAGTTCGACCGCGGTGAATCCGAGCTTGCCCAGCTGGTGCATTTGGCTGGCGAGCCAATTCGCCCGATCTTCGTTGTGGTCGTCGAGTGCGTTGACAACGATCGCGGCTCGGCGAGCGGTGCCGGTGAGTGCGACGAGGGCTTGGGGGTAGTGGCCGAGGTCGAACGAGGAGAGATAAAGTCGCATCAGCCGAGCCTAGCAGCGCGGGTCCGGTCCGTTAAACTCTTTCTCGCGCGGCGCTCGTCGCAGATGACCCTGGCATTTCGCCGGCGCGGCCCCTATATCTGCCCTGCCGGCTTGCCGGCTATGGCGATAAACGTTGGTTGGAATAAACGTTGTGGACCCGGGGGCAGTGCCCGGCGCCTCCACCAGTTGCCCGCAGGGGTGGCGTTAAGGGGGCGATACAGGCTCGACACGCGTGGTAAAGAATCTGCTTTTGCCCGGCATTGTACCGCCGTTATCGGGCTAATTTACAAATGCCAACGACAACTTCGAGGCATTCGCTGTCGCTGCGTAAGCGATAAGCGCGGTTTGGGGGGCACCGGGCAACAGAAGCCCCCCGCTAGATCAGATTGCTCAAATGAGTATAGAAAAAGGAATCTTCTTTTTGTGAACAAAAAGAAGCAAAAAAACTTTGTCAATTTTAAAACGGAATCGTTACGGCTTTCGAATAAAAGTTTTTTGGTTCTTTTTTTCAAAAAAGAACACTTGTCTTAAATCGTCCGGTCTCCTCCCGCCCCGAGCGTCGCCTGCGCCGCGGCCAAACGTGCGACCGGCACTCGGTACGGGGAGCAGCTGACGTAATCGAGTCCGGTCGCCTCGCAGAAGTGGATCGAGGTCGGGTCGCCGCCGTGTTCGCCGCAGATGCCCATTTTCAGGCCGGGCTTGGTGGATCGTCCCTTGTGCGCGGCGATGCGGATGCATTCGCCGACGCCCTCGAGGTCGAGCGACACGAACGGGTCGCGCGGCAGGATGCCGTGTTCGACGTAGAACGGCAGGAACTTGCCGGCGTCGTCGCGCGACAGGCCGAATACGGTCTGGGTCAGGTCGTTGGTGCCGAAGCTGAAGAAGTCGGCGACCTCGGCGATCTTGTCGGCAGTGAGCGCGGCGCGGGGAAGCTCGATCATGGTGCCGACGGTGTAGGTCAATTCCATGCCGGATTCCTCGAACACCGCTTTGGCGATCTTGTCGACCTGGGCGCGGGTAACTTCCAGCTCGCGGCGGGCGCCGACCAGCGGGATCATGATTTCGGGCACTGGGGCCTGGCCGGTTTCGTGGGCTATGGCGATCGCGCCCTCAAAGATCGCACGCGCCTGCATTTCATAGATTTCCGGGAAGGTGATGCCGAGGCGGCAGCCGCGGTGGCCGAGCATCGGGTTGGCTTCGGACAGTTCGGCCATGCGGCGGCGGATCTGTTCGAGATCGAAACCCAAGGCGTGGGCGACTTCGCGCATCTCGGCTTCGGCGTGGGGCAGGAATTCGTGGAGCGGCGGATCGAGCAGGCGGATGGTGACCGGCAGACCCGCCATGATGCGGAAGAGATCGGTGAAATCCTGACGCTGGAATGGCAGCAGGCTGGCGAGCGCCTTGCTGCGGCCGGCGACGTCGTTTGCCATGATCATCTGGCGCACCGCGCCGATCCGGGCGGGGTCGAAGAACATGTGCTCGGTGCGGCACAGGCCGATGCCTTCGGCGCCGAACTTGCGGGCGGTTTTGGCGTCGAGCGGGGTTTCGGCGTTGGTGCGCACGCGCAGCCGGCGCACGCCGTCGGCCCATTCCATCAGGGTGGCGAAATCGCCCGACAGCGCGGGTTCGACCATCGGGACCGCGCCCGCGAAGATTTCGCCGGTGGCGCCGTCGAGCGTAATGGTTTCGCCGGCGCGGATGGTGCGGCCGCCGGCCGACAAGGTCTGCTGATGATAATCCACCGTGATGCCGCCGGCGCCGGCGACGCACGGCCGGCCCATGCCGCGGGCGACCACCGCGGCGTGGCTGGTCATGCCGCCGCGGGTGGTGAGGATGCCGCGGGCGGCGTGCATGCCATGGATATCTTCCGGGCTGGTCTCGATCCGCACCAGGATCACCGGCTCGCCCTTTTGGCTGCGGCTTTCGGCCTCGTCGGATGAGAATACCACCACGCCGCAGGCCGCACCGGGGGAGGCGGGCAGGCCTTTGGACAGAATGGTGCGCTTGGCCTTGGGGTCGAGCGTGGGGTGCAGCAGCTGGTCGAGCGAGGCGGGGTTGACTCGTCTGATCGCCTCGTTGCGGTCGATCAGGCCCTCGCCCGCCATTTCGACCGCGATGCGCAGGCTCGCCGCGGCGGTGCGTTTGCCGTTGCGGGTTTGCAGCATGTAGAGCTTGTTGCGCTGGATGGTGAACTCGATGTCCTGCATGTCGCGGTAGTGCTGTTCGAGCGTCTGGCGGACCTGGCAGAGCTCGGCGTAGGCCTCGGGCAGGGCCTCTTCCATCGAGACCTCGCCGGGCTTGGCGCGCTCTTTCGACAGCGGCTGCGGCGTGCGGATGCCGGCGACCACGTCCTCGCCTTGGGCGTTGACCAGGAACTCGCCGTAGAAGATGTTTTCGCCGGTGCTGGGGTCGCGGGTGAAGCACACGCCGGTGGCGCAGTCGTGGCCCATATTGCCGAACACCATCGCCTGCACGTTCACCGCGGTGCCCCAGCTCGCCGGGATTTCGTTCAGCCGGCGATAGGTGATCGCGCGCGGGTTCATCCAGGAACCGAACACCGCGCCGATCGCGCCCCACAGCTGCTCCTCGGGGTCTTGCGGGAAGGGCGCGCCGGTTTCCTCCTCGACCATGTCCTTGTAGGCGTCCACCACGCGGTGCCAATCCTGGGCGGAGAGTGCGGTGTCCTCGATCGCGCCCTGGTCGAGCTTGACGTGTTCGATGATCTCTTCGAAGCGGTGATGATCGACCCCCAGCACCACCGAGCCGTACATCTGGATGAAGCGACGGTAGCTGTCCCAGGCGAAGCGGGCGTCGCCGGCGCCTTCGGCCAGGCCGGTGACGGTGGAATCGTTGAGGCCGAGGTTGAGGACGGTGTCCATCATGCCGGGCATCGAAACCCGGGCACCGGAGCGCACCGAGACCAGCAGCGGATGGTGCTTATCGCCGAACTTGCGGCCGACCGAGGTTTCGATCACGTGCAGCGCAGCGCGCACCTGGGAAGCGAGCCCGTCCGGGTAGGTGCCGCCGGTTTCGGTGTAGGCGGTGCAGACTTCGGTGGTGATGGTGAAGCCAGGCGGCACGGGTAGACCGATCGAAGCCATTTCGGCGAGGTTGGCGCCCTTGCCGCCGAGCAGGTTGCGCAGCTCGGCGCTGCCCTCATTATTCCCGCCACCAAAGCTGTAAACCCATTTCGTCATTGTCTAACCCTCAGCCTTCGATGCGTGAAAAATCTGCGACCTGATCGATCGTCGAACGGACTCGGGCCAACAGCCGCAAGCGGTTGGCGCGGAGTGCGGGCTCGGGCGCGTTCACCGTCACCTTATCAAAGAACCGGTCGAGCGGAACCCTGAGTGCTGCCATTTCGGTCATTGCGGCCGAGAATTGTTCCTGGGCGAGCAGGGCCGGCACGCGGTCGAGGGTGCTGAGCGCGGCGGCCAGAGCTTGTTCTTCAGGCAGCACGAATTGAGCGGGATTGGGCGCGCCGGCGATCGCCCCGTCTTTTTTTTCCTCGATCCGCAGGATATTGGCTGCGCGCTTGTAGGCGGCGAGCAGATTGGCGCCATCCTCGGTTTGCAGCAGAGCGGCAACCGCCTCGGTGCGGGCGAGCAATCTTGCAAGATCGTCGTCGGTGCCGATCGCGGCGAGCACGTCGTGGCGGGCGCCCTCGGCACGGAGCTGGATGCGCAGGCGCTCGATCAGGAAGTCGAGGATTTCAGCAATGAATTCGTCGCGGCGTTCAAGGGCCACCGCCAGAATGCCCTTGAGAGAGAGGCGCAACTTGTTCTCGCGGATGATGCGGATGATGCCTAGGGCCGCCCGACGGAGCGCGTATGGATCACCGGCGCCGGTAGGTCTTTCGCCGATGGCGAAGAATTGAGCGAGCAGGTCCAGCTTGTCGGCCAGGGCGACGAAAATAGCGACGGGGGCGGTGGGCACGGTGTCGTTCGGGCCTTTGGGGCTGTAATGCTCCCGGATGGCGGTTACCACCTGGGCATCTTCGCCGTCATGGGCGGCGTAGTAGGCGCCCATGATGCCTTGCAGTTCGGGGAATTCGCCGACCATGCCGGTGGTAAGGTCAGCTTTGCAAAGCCGCGCGGCACGCCGGGCCAACACGGCGACATTGGGTGTCACAACTTGCGTGTGTGCTAACCGAGTGGCGAGTGCCGCGAGGTTTTCAATACGCAGCACACGCTCGCCTTGGCTGCCCAACTCGGCATGGAAAGCAACGTTTTTGAGGTCGTCGACGCGACTTTCGAGGGTCCGCTTGCGGTCGAGATCCCAAAAATGGCGGGCGTCGGCGAAACGGGCGCGGAGCACGCGCTCGTTGCCGGCGATGATGGTCTCGCCCTCGTCTGCGGCTTGGATGTTGGCGACGAACGCGAAAAACGGTGCGGCCCCGCCGAACGCGTCCCGAGTGGCGAAATAGCGCTGATTGACCCGCATCGAGACCTGCATCACTTCGGCCGGCAGATCCATGAATTCGTCGTCGATGCGACCGAGCAGCGCGACCGGCCATTCCACCAGACCGGTGACCTCGTCGAGCAGACCCGCGTCGGGCAGGATGGCGAGATTGCGTTCTCTCGCGGCGGCTTCGTTAAGGCCTTGATCGATCAGCGCGCGGCGCTCGCCGGCGTCGAGCACGACGAAACGCTCTGCGAGTTTCCGACGCCAATCCGTGGCGCTGGCGACCGCGACCGCGCCGGGCGCCATCATGCGATGACCTTCGGTGAGGTTCGATGAGGCCAGCCGATGACCGTCGTCGGTGCGTTCGGCAAGGTTGAACGGCACCACCACGCCATCGAGCAGGCACAAGATGCGCTTGAGCGGGCGAACCCAGGTGAAGGAGGAAGTGCCGCCCCAGCGCATTGACTTGGGCCAGGGGAAGCGGCGTAGTACGGTGGGGATGCGCTCGGCGATCAGCGCGGCGGCCGGCCGGGCGGGAACGGGTACTTCCAGCGCCCACATATCGCCTTCTTGCCGCAGATCGTCGCGGGAGGCGTTATACTTGCGGAGGAAGCCCTGCAGGGCAGATTCGGGCGCCGAAATGCGCGGGCCCTTCATCACGGTTCTCATCTCGGGGATGCCGGCATCAACTTGGGCGACCAGAGCGATTCGACGAGCGCCGGAGAAGGGTTCGATTTGGCTGATGCACAGAGGTGCAAGAGCTTTGCCAACCAGGCCGGCGAGGTCCTCGGCAGCACGCACTTGCATGCGGGCGGGGATTTCTTCGGAGAATAATTCCAGGAGAAGTTCAGGCATTAGGCGCTCGTTCCGGTTCGGCGGGTTAGATGGCGCACGCAAGTTCTCCCGCCAGCCAGGCCTCGCAGCAGGATTTGGCCAGAGCGCGAACCCGGGCGATGTGGGAGGCACGCTCGGTGACCGAAATTACGCCCCGCGCGTCGAGCAGATTGAACAAATGACTGGCCTTGATGCATTGGTCGTAGGCCGGCAGCGCGAGCTTGGCGCGGAGCAAGGAACCGCACTCCGCTTCGGCGTCGGCGAAATGACGGCTCAACATTTCGGGATTGGAATATTCGAAATTATGCGCGCTGTATTCCTGCTCGGCGCGCAGGAAGACGTCGCCGTAGGTGACCCCGGCGCCGTTGTAGTCGAGTTCGAACACGTTCTCGACCTCCT
>Ga0302314_10011300_pt1 | contig 15589 bp, 13 predicted proteins | sample III_Palsa_N2_3_FD_200533 | JGI IMG/M metagenome (GOLD analysis project Ga0302314, IMG submission 200533) | Peat permafrost microbial communities from Stordalen Mire near Abisko, Sweden - III_Palsa_N2_3 | ecosystem: Environmental > Terrestrial > Soil > Palsa > Peat permafrost | place: Sweden...
AATATGTTACATCGGATCGGGGTCTCGTCGGACCCGTATCCGGGGTCTGTCGGACTCGACTTGAGCCAGCGGCACGGGCCGCTGCGGGGGCGCGATCCTAACACAACTCCCTGGGTGCTCGGCTAGTGGCAGTGGGACCCGCCGCCATCGAGCGCTGCGGTGGCTTCGCCGGTGCCGAACCGCCATTGGCCGGCGGCATCTGGCAGGCGGCGCCGGCGCACGCGTAAGGTCGCCAGCAACCGTCAGGAGGCCCAATGTACAACTCTCATCCCACCAGTCCCGCCGATGTCCGCTCGCGCAACATCAGTGTTGCCATCTTGGGCGTTCTGATCATCGGCGTCGGGGCGGTCTTGCTGGCCGGAAACCTGGGCGTGATCGACGCGCACTATGTGTTTCGCAACTTTGGACCCGTCGTGCTGTTCATCCTGGGAGCCGCGCTGCTGATGCGGCGCCGGCACGACCAGGTGCTGCTCGGTCTGGTGCTGATGTTCGTGGGCGCCTGGGGATTCGCTACCCAGCAGCAATGGATCAAGATTCATTTCTGGGCGGTCATCGGACCGATGATGCTGGTGCTCGCCGGCGGCTCGGTGGTCTGGCGGGCGTTCCACCGGCCTGCGCCGGAGGGCGCCGGTGACGCCTACATCCGCACCTTTGCCGTGTTCTCGGGCGCCGAGCTGCGCCCCACCGTACCGTTCGAAGGTGCGGAGCTCACGGCGGTCATGGGCGGGGTCAAACTGGATCTGTCGAATGCGCCCATGGCGCGGGATACGGCGGTCATCGACGTGTTCGCCCTGATGGGCGGCACCGAGATCTTCGTGCCGCGCGACTGGGATGTGACGGTCCGGGTGGTTTCCCTGATGGGGGGCTGCTCGGACAAGCGCCGTCCGGCCACCGGCCCGGCGACCCGCCATCTGATCATCCAGGGGATGGCCGTCATGGGTGGTGTTGAGATCAAGGACTGATGCACCCGATCCTGGGCTACCGCTGGCGCCTCCTGGGTTACCTGCTGCTGTGGGTTACGTTCGGGGCGCTGCTCGCCGGTGTCATCGCGGTGACGGGGCAGGCGTCACTGCGGTGGGCTGGGTTCTTCGCGATTCCGCTTGCGGTGCTGATGGGCTTGGAGTGCCTGCCCTGCTGGTACCTGGTAAGGGGGATGGCGCCCGAAGAAGTCCCTGCCTGGCGCCTCGTCGGAACCTGGCTCGGCACAGGTTTCGTATTGCTGTCGCTGTGGATAGCGGTGGCGAGCGGCTGGATCCGGGCACTGAGGAGCCTTGCTCTCACGCCGAACGTGGACCCCGGGATGCTGATGCCGCTACTGGTGTTCGCCGGCTGTGCCGGCATTTTGATGGCGGTTCTCGGGTTGTACACGGCCGCGGCGTTTGAGCGCTCGCGGGACGCCGAGCGCCGCGCGCTGGAGTTGCGGGCCCTGGCGCGCGAGGCTGAAATGAGTTTTCTGCGCCGCCAGCTGGATCCGCACTTCCTGTTCAACGCGCTGAACTCGGTGGCGGCACTGATCGGCACGGATGCCGGCGCGGCGCGGCGCATGTGTCTGCTGCTGGCGGATTTCTTCCGCAAGAGCCTGACGTTCAGCGCGCAGCAAACGATCGCGCTGCGTGATGAACTGACGTTGATCGAGACGTTTCTGGCGATCGAGGAGGTGCGCTTCGGTGAGCGACTACGCCGCAGCCTCGACGTCAGCGACGACGCGCTGGCCATGAGTGTGCCTGCCCTGTTGCTGCAACCGTTGGTGGAAAATGCGATACACCATGGCATTGCGCACCTGGTCGCCGGCGGCGAGATCAATGTCAGCGCGAGGGTGCGGGGCACACTGCTGGATATCGCAGTCGAGAACACCTGTGACGCGGACCGTCCGGTCTCACGCGGCACCGGGCTGGGACTGCGCAATGTCCGGGGCCGGGTCGAATCCATGTACGGCACCCGAGCGCGCATGCACACCGAAAGCTCACCTGAAAAATTCCGGGTCCTGCTGGCGCTGCCGGCCACGCCCATGGAGGCACCGCGTGCGCATCCTGATCGTTGATGACGAAGCCCTCGCCCGTTCGTACCTCGCCGAGCAGCTGGCTGCCGCGCAGGATGTCGAAATCGCGGGTCAGGCCGGCAACGGGTTCGAGGCGGTCAGGATGGCCGAAGAACTGGCGTGCGACCTGATGCTCCTGGACGTGCAGATGCCGAAACTCTCGGGCTTCGAAGTCATGGAGCTGCTGGGCGCGCGGGCACCGGCAGTGATCTTCGTCACCGCACATGACGAGTTCGCCGTGCAGGCATTCCAGATCCATGCAGTCGACTATCTGCTCAAACCCGTCGAGCCGGCACGTCTGAGCCAAGCGCTGCAACGGGCTCGCGACCGGCTCGGCGATCCGGCTGCCGAGCGGGCGGCGCTCAACGCCCAGGTGGCCGTAGCCGCCCGACCTCCCGGCCAATGGCTGCAACGCATCGCAATCCGCGAAGGGTCCCGGGTCCACGTCCTGGCGGCCCACGCGGTGGACTTCATCGAAGCCCAGGACGATTACCTGGTCATCGCCGCAGGCGGTAAGCAGTACCGCAAGCAGCAGACCCTGGCACAGCTGGAAACGCAGCTGGATCCCTCCCGGTTCGTGCGCATCCACCGCTCGTTCCTGCTGAATGTGGAGCGCATTGCACGAATCGAGCCCTACGCCAAGGACAGCTGGCAGGTGTTCCTGAGCGATGGCAGTCATCTGCCCATGTCCCGCAGCGGGTACCAGCGCTTGAGGACAGTACTGGATTGACTGTTCAACCGGTAGAATCCCCGAAACGATCATCCCGATCTGGCTGGAGTTTTCGCAAAGTGAACCTCTCACGTGCCCTGCCCGCTTTCCTCCTGACCACGCTGCTCGGCGCCTCCTTCGGTTCCGTGCAGGCGCAGGTCGCCCCGACGGAGAACCCCGATCAGCTATCGCTGCTCAAGGACAGCAATCCGCAACTGGCGCGCAACAAGAAGTTCGTGTTCGACTTCTGGCGCATCGTGTACGAAGGCCGACACCTGGATCAGGCCCCCAAGTACATGGACGAGGGCTACATCCAGCACAACCCGAATGTCACTTCCGGGCGCGCCGCTTTCGTGGCGTTGTTCACCAAGAAAGGGCCGCCCGTCCCGATCGAGCCGCGCATGAAGATGCACGTCATCAACATCGTCGCCGACGGGCCGTACGTCATGGTCAGCACGGTGCGCCAGATGCGCGACACCAAGGATCCGAACCACATCTATTCGACGACCTGGTTCGACATGTTCCGTCTGAATGACAAAGGAATGATTGCCGAGCACTGGGATCCGTCACCGATGTGGATCGACGGCAAACCGCCCGGCGCCGAATTCCTGCCGTAATTCATGAACGCGGAGGCACTGATCGTCACCAGTCCCACTGGTGTCGACGTGGAGCTGGCCATCGCCGGGCCCGGCAGCCGCGCCTACGCGTTCCTGATCGACTGGCACATCCGCTTGCTCCTGGCGGTCACCTGGTTCGCGGCGGCCGCGCTCTCAGCCCGCGGCTTTCATCTGTTCGGCAAGTCGGACGCGGCAGCCGCAACCCTCGTGTTCATGCCCGCGACACTGATCTACTTTCTCTACCATCCGGTGGTGGAGTTGGCGATGCGGGGGCGGACTCCGGGTAAGCGCATGGCGGGCGTGCGCATCGTGAACCGTCAGGGCGGCACGCCATCGAGCCTGGCACTGCTGATCCGCAACGCCTTCCGCCTGATCGACTGCCTGCCGATATTCTACGGCGTGGGACTGTGCACCACGATCTTCTCAGCTCAGCGACTGCGCTTCGGGGACATGGCGGCCGGCACGCTGCTGGTACACGACGGCGATCAGGAAGCCAAAGCGCTGTCGCAGTTGGGTACGTTGACACTCAATCCCGCGCTCGATCCGGCCACCCTCGCTCTGGGCAACGACCTGCTGCTGCGCTGGAAGGAGCTGGACTCCAAGTCGCGGCGGCACCTGGCCCGTGAACTGCTGGCACGCATTGCGAAGGCGGGGACAACCACACCACCGACGGTGTACGTCGATTCGCTGGGTGACGAGAACCTGCAGCAACGCGTGCGTGAGGCGCTGTCGGGCCTGATGCGATGAAAACCGATACGCAGACGCCCTCATGGCTCGCGCAGCGTACCGCCCAGTGGAGTCGCCTGGGCGAATCGCTGACGACCTGGCGGCGCGGCAGGCTTTCCCGCCAGGACGCCCTCAAAGCCCTGGATGGCTATCGCGGTCTGGCCCGCGATGTGGCGAGCGCCCGCAAGGCGCTACCGGGGAGCTCGATCACCGTTGCGCTCGAGACCCTCTACGCGTCAGTGCATGCGATCGTCAACCGTGAGCCGCGGCATACGCTCGCATCGCTGCGGCATCTGTATGCAGTAGAGGTTCCAGCGACATTCCAGGAACTGAAGCCGCAGCTCCTGGGCGTGTGGCTGCTGTTTGCCCTCAGCACCGGCGCAGGATGGTGGCTGGTCCATACCTGGCCCACGCTGGTGGGACTCGTGGCGAGCCCGTCCATGGTCGAACACGTCGAACGCGGCGAACTGTGGACGGATGGCATTCTCAACATCACGCCTTCCTCGGTGCTGTCGATCCGGATTTTCACCAACAACATCGCGGTGACCCTGTTCGCCTGCGTGGCCGGCATCTTCTACGGTCTGGGTACGTTCTACATCATCGCCACCAACGGTTTAATGCTGGGCGGTGTTTTCGCGTTCACGCGTCAGCACGGGCTGGATGGAGATCTTCTCAGATTCATCTTTGCCCACGGCACCGTGGAGCTGTCGATGATCTGTCTGGGCGGTGCTGCGGGTGTGGCCCTGGGCGAGTCTCTGATCCGACCCAGGCTCGCGAGCCGACGTGACTCGCTGCAGCAGTGCACGGCCCGGATTGCACGGCTGTTCGCCGCGCTCATACCACTGCTCGTCATCTGCGGTCTCATCGAAGGCTTCGTGTCGCCGGATACGGCAATCGGGTGGCCAGCGCGGCTGATCATCGGGCTGGCGAATCTCGGCCTGATGTACGCGGTACTGACGGGACGACCGTTCAGATCCGCCGCTGCCGCCTGAACTGCCGATAGTGCTCGAACAGCGTGCGCTCGAAATCCGCCGGTACGCTCAGGACCACGTGTGCTCCGGTGGCCGTCAGCGCACGGATGGCGCGCTCGCGCTGACTGAGCGCATGACCCGCTGCCAGCGACAGCCACGGATCGAGCCAGTTCTGCGGCGCACGGTCTGCGAGCTCGGTTGGATTGAGTTCGCTCAGGGCCACGACAAACGGCAGATGTCGCGGCTGCAGCAGGCGCAATGCCGCCGCCAGCGACCCTTCGGAACTGGCATTGTCAATGTCGGTCATCAGCACCACCAGACTGCGCTGGTGCACCCGTTTCAGGACCTGTGAAGCGGCGTGAATCACATTTGAATCCGTCGTCTGGGACTGCACACGCGACAGCAGTTCGCGTACGCGGATCACGCCCACGTGACCGCGCGTGGGGGGCAGCACGGCCAGCGGCTGATCGCCGAACAGGACCATGCCGATGCGGTCATCCTGTGCCACCACGTGCTGCGCGAGGCGCGCGGCGGCATTCACATAGTGGCCCAGCCGATCGAGGTTGCCGCACCGCACGCGACTCGCGCGGCCCACATCCAGCGCCACCATCACATCCAGATGCTGATCTTCGGCAAAATCCCGGCTCATCAGCTGGCGCCGCCGTGCCGTCGCACGCCAGTCGATGACACGCAGCGGATCCCCGGGCCGGTAGTCGCGCAACTGCTCGACTTGCGCGCCCGGACCAATGGCATGACTGAGCCGCGTGCCCGCCAGCGCCGCGCCGGCCGCGGTTTCGGTAAGGTTCAGCAGCGCCGGCACCACTGTCGAGCGCGCCTCGCCGGCAAGCCGCTGCGACCACCACGCGAGGCCCAGGGGGCCTGCGACCCGGACCGGCTGGGACGGCCAACGGACTTCGCCCAATCGGCGCGCGACTGCCGGCAAATCGAGCAACGCGCCCTGGTTCGCCGTGACCTGCACGGTGCGAACCTGGGTCGGGACATCCAGGCCCGCAGGCCCATGCGGTGCGAGCATGATGGTCAGCGTGCGCGGCAGAACATGCCTGAGCTCGTAGTGGACCTTCGTGCCCTGCGCCAGATGCCACGGCGTGGGGGAGCGGATGTCCAGGCTCACAGATGCCCGAGCGCATACCCATCCTTCGTAGGCCAGACCCAGGACCAGCACCGCCAGCGGCGCGGCCCACAGATTGGCCATGGCGGAATTGCCGGCCCACTGCGCGGCAATTCCCAAAAGCGCCGTTGCCAGGATCAGCATCAGGCCGTTCTGACGCAGGTTCATCGCGGCGCGGGCACCTGCTCCAGAATACGGGACACCACGTCGGTCTCGGTGACATCCGCCAGGAGCGCGTCCCCCGTGAGCATCAGGCGATGCGGCAACACCATGGGTACCACCGCCTTCACGTCATCTGCGGCCACGAACTCAGCGCCTTCGATGCCCGCGAAGATGCGCGCGGCTCGCAGCAGCGCCAGCGCACCGCGCGTCGACAGTCCCAGCGACAACTGCGCGTGCTCGCGCGTGGCCTTGGCGATCGCCAGCACATAGGCGCACAGCTCGGGGGAGACATTCACCTGCTCGGCGGCACCGCGCGCAGCCTGCAGCAGGCCTGCCGGGACGGCACTGCTCACGGCCCGGGCCGGCTCCGCCGCCACTCCGGCGTAGCGCATCAGCACCTGGGTTTCAGCCTCGAGCGCGGGATAGGATAGCTCGAGACGCAGCATGAAGCGGTCGAGCTGCGACTCCGGTAGGGGGTAGGTGCCCTCGAACTCCCGCGGATTTTGCGTCGCGATGACCAGAAAATCCGCAGGTAACTCGAATAGCGCCCGGTCCACCGATACCTGGCGTTCCTCCATTGCTTCGAGCAGCGCGGATTGAGTGCGCGGGCCTGCGCGATTGACCTCATCGAACAGCACCACATCGGCAAACAGCGGGCCGGGCCGGAATATGAAGGCATTCTGAGCAGCATCGAACAGATGCGTGCCCGTAATGTCCGTGGGCATCAGGTCCGAGGTCCCCTGGATGCGCTTGTACGTGCCACCCAGCGCGCCCGCCAGCGACTTGCTGAGCAAAGTCTTGCCCAGGCCCGGCACACCCTGCACCAGCACGTGACCGCGCGCGACCACCGCGATACACAGCGCCCGTACCGCCGGGCTCACGCCCAGCACGACTTCGCCGATGCGCTGTTGAAGTGCCAGTTCCAGATCCTGCAATGCGTTGCTCATGAGGTTTGTCCTGAAATCTGCGAAATAATCCGCTGCAACTGAACCAGGCTGACGCGGTGACCACTCTGTACCCGCGCGTACAGATCACGCAGCTGCGCGAGCACGCCGCTCCTGACACCGGCGTGCGAAGCCAGCCAGTCCCAGGGTGGCTCCGCGCCGTGCGCCAACCCGTGCCGCCGGCGCAGCCGGTCAAAGAACTCATCGAGCAGCCATTGCGCGCTGGTCACCGGTCGCAGCACGCTTGCGAAGAATCCCGCCGTCGTGCGCAGCATGGCGCTTTCATCGATACCCGCCGTGTTCGGCGCGGCGGCCCGTAGCGGTTGGGCCGCCACGACCCAGGCGAGCCACAGCAACACCAGCCATCCCAGCGTATGGTGCAGCCGCGGATCACCGAAGAACTTCGCCGCATCATATTCGTCCACGGCGCCCTGGTGCGCGTCGTCGAAAATCACGCGTCCGCCGGGCCGCAGTGACCAGGCAACGATATTGGCGAGCAAGCGCCCATTGTCGGCCTTGCCGATCACCTGATTGTTGAACAGGCTGGCGTAGGCGCTGACGATGAATGCGCCTTTGCCCGCACTTTTCAGCCACAGCACCGGATCCGCGCTGTCCGTGCGACGTGCCAGCTCCAGCACCGGTTCGGTATCCATGGCACTCGCCTGCCATTGCATGGAGGGCAGCGGCGACAGTGTCGCGAGGTGCGTAACACCCGCCAGCAACCCGATGCGACCACTGGGATGCAGTTCAATGGCGCGGCCCGCAGGTGTCAGAGCGGCTTTCAGGCCTGCCTGCGCCTTGGTGAGCGGATCCGTATTCGGCTGCTGTTTGGAGGTGAACTGTATGGCGATGATTTTCTGCAGGTCGGGCAAAAAGTTATCCGACACTGCGCTCCATAGCGGTGTGTCATCCAGAGCCGCCAGCACCAGCACGGTATTGCCCCGCGCGACCCATTGATCCAGTTCCGTGAATTCTTCCTGATGCAGGCCGAGATCAAAAGGCAGAGTGATAACGAGTAGGTTGCCGGTCGCATAAGGCGTGACCGCCTTGCCTGACAGCTGGCTGAAGCGCTGATGCAGCGTCACGGTCGGCACGCCGGCCGTGGTCAGCCAGCGCGCAGCGGCGAAGTAGCCTTCGCTGTCGGAGCCGGTGGTCAAGGGATGCGGCGCGGTCGATCCGCTCTGGGGCTTCGGGAACAACAAAATCCAGAATAGCGCCAGGGCGCATGCCGCGAGCCCCAGGGTGACCAGCCGCTCCTTCACTTCGGGTATTCCATGGGCCGGCCCCAACCGGTGGTGTAGAGGTCCTCGCCCCGCGCCAGCAGTTCTGCGAGACCCGCGGGCTGATCAGGCACGCCGGCGTACAGCTGCCGCTCCGAAAGCTGTGCCAGAGTTTCGATCAGGCGGCGCTGTTCGGCATCATCCAGCAGCGCTTTTCGGGCGACCTCGCGATGCGTGAGGCTCCGGTCCGGGGGCAGACGGCCGGCGGCGACCAGCTGGCCGATCAGTAACGCGAAGAGCAGCGCCGGCCGCTGGCTCAGCGGCGCCGCGCGCAGCGCTGCCAACCGCGACTGCGACGGGCCCACGGTCCGTGTTGCATCGGTCGTCGTGAGCTCATCGTTGGAGCGGCGACCCATGGCGTGCACTTCGCGCCAAACGATGACCCCTATCGCAACCGGCAGCGCGATCAGCGTGCACCACATGATCGCGTTCCACAGCCATTTGGCGCGCACTGCCAGCCGCATCAGATCAGTCAGCCAGGGCGCCGAAGAATCCTGCTGCTGCCGCGTGAAATGTGCGATCAGCCAATCCCACAGCCGCTGCCACCAGGCACGCGCAGGCGCCCGGGTCGGGGTCAGGCCGCGCAGGATGGGCGGCAATGCCCCTACGTCGGGCGCCCGTGCGGTTGAGGAATGCATCAGCATTCGCAGCTGTTCCAGCGAATGGCGATCGAATCGGGCACGTGAACTGTCGATGATGAGCGGCCGCAGCTGCGCCTGTTCGAGGGCGGCCTGCAGTTGCGGACAGTCCTTTTCCAGCTCGGGCAATCCCGTCGGCCGCCCGTCGAGATGGGCGCTGCAATCCGCAATCAAGGAATTCGGGGCGGCAGCGTTCGCAGCGGCCGGCGGCGTCTGCGCCAGCGCGCTGCCCGATAGGGGCACGGCCAACAGCAGCAACACCGACCATGCCCACGCGACGCGCAGCATCATCGTCCGGTCAGCCTTGCGGCAGTGCTCCGAGCCGGGCCTCGAGATCTCCGCCACTTTTGCGCAGCACCAGATCCTGATAGACGGTCACAAACACCGTCACGATCAGTGGCGTCGTGAAGATTCCCAGGATCGCGCTGAGGATCAGCGACCCGAGTACGAAGCTGCCTGCCCCCTGTATAAGGGTGGCTGCGCCACCGCCGACCACTGCGACGATGGCGCCTGCCAACGCCACCAACGCCAGATTCAGCACGTACATGATGGCAATCATGACAAACAATAAAGTAGCCGTGCGCCACCAGTGACCGCGTACGAGGTTCCAACTGGTACCCAGCGACTCCACCGGGCCCTGTGACTGCGTCACGAGTGGCACCACATATAACTGCAGGCGGTTCAATAGGTAGATACCGGGCACCAGCAGCAGGCAGAAACCAATGAAAGCGGCAATGAAAAAGATGATCGTTGCCACAATCAGGGCCGGCGCGCGGCGCAATGCCGCGGCCAGCGACGCGCCGAGAGACGGTGTGAGCCCACCGGAGACGGCGACGATGTTCAGAAGCAGCACGGAATAGAGCACGAGATCCACCAGCATCACCAGCAGACTCACCGCCTGATAGCCGCGGGGTGTGGTTTGAAACTGCAGCAGCAGGTCGCGCAGCCCCGCGCCGGGAGCCGCGGCAGGGATGGCGCTGAAGCGGTAGAAGCCGGAGCCTGCCGCGATCAGCGACATGATCAGCATGGGTTGCCAGCAGCTCGAGAACGAAGCCTTGTAGAGCTGGAACGTGTCGTCGAGTACGCCGCCGATGGATCTTGGCACAGTCGGTTTCTGATACATGCATCCCCCTGATCGGTTCCCCGAGGCGGCAACGCTAGCACGGCGGCAACCAAATTCCTGCAAATGCGACTCATTGCTATCCGGCAGTAATTCGCTGCGCCGCCCAGAACAGCCCGATGGCGCCAATCACCAAGGAACAGGGAATCGCGATCCGCGCGCGAAACCACGGCTCATTGCGAAACCAACCCACCAGCGCGAATGCGCAGGCGATGACGAACAGCTGGCCGAAGTCGACACCGAAGTTGAATCCCAGCAGGGCGAAGATGAATTGATGCTTGGGGAACGGCACATCGCTCAGGCTGCTGGCGAAACCCAGACCGTGGATCAGCCCGAAGCAGAAGACGATGGCCAGCCGTCCGGGCCCCAGTCGTGGCCGGAATATATTCTCGAAGGCAATGTAGGAAATCGACAACGCGATCGCCGGCTCAACGAAATGGCTGGGCAGCCGGAAAATGCCGTAAGTCGACAAGAACAGCGTCGTCGCATGCGCGACGGTGAATACCGTCGTCTGCGACAGGAGCTTGCGCCAGGTGATCCCGAGGAAGAAAAGTCCCAGCACGAACAGGATGTGGTCGATGCCCTGCGGCACGATGTGGTGAAAACCGAGGCGCAGGTACATCGCCAGCTGCTGCCACCACGGCAGCGCGTCGGGATCGAATTCCACGGCTGCAGTGGCCGGCTGGGGGGCGGCGACTCCCGCCGGCACCCTGCCCGCCCAGACGAACGGCTCACTCTCGTGCATGCCTTCATCCAGCCACCGCGTCTTGGAGAGCCGCTGCGCGGGGATCTGCACGGTATAGGCGATGGGATAGCTGATATCAGCGCCGATCGGCAGCACCAGGCGCAGCGGGCCACCCGTGGCGGGCAGCGGCGCGACGAACCGGAAGGTCGACGCCTTGTTCGTCGAGGCATCCAGGAAATCCGCCTTCGACGCCTGGGCCACGGTAAATCCCGTAAGCCGCGGCTGCAGGGGCTGTGAGCCAACCAGCAGCTGCAGGTTCGCGGTCAGCCTGGTGGCTATCGCCCGGGCGTCCGTCTGCTGTCGCGCCGGCGGCTCGGTCGCGAATTCGTAGTAGCGCTCGGGCGACCCCAGGAGCAGCAGCAGATCGGCATCGATCTTGATGTCCACGGTACCGGGGCGCCCGAAGGACACCAGGACCAGTGTCGGCATCAGCGTGTGCGCCATCGCCGGGGACGCGGACCATGGCGACAGCATCGTAAGGCACAGCAGCGCCGTCAGGCGCCGGAGCATCAGCCTGTGCCTACTGGATCGTGGGCATAATCTGTCCGGTCTGCAGCAACACCAGGCCGCTGGGATTGCCCGGGTACGGAACCACCAGCCGCCAGGTGAAGGGACTGCAGGTGATCATGGCGAAGATGACTTCCTTGGGAAATCCGGGGGCGCCGATCCACTCCATCGAGTCCGCCTTCGCGTACAGGTCGTTCATGCTCGCGGCGGCCGCCTCGATCGGCCGGCTGGTCATGAGACCGCCGATCTCCAGCGGCATCTCCGCGGTGACCTTGCCATTGTTGACCAGCACGATGCCGCCCTTGAGTTCCGCGATCCGGTTCACCGCCAGCGCCATGGCCGCATCGCTGCTGCCCACCACCGTGATGTTGTGCAGATCATGGGAGACCGAAGTCGCAACCGCCGAATCGGGCGTTTTCGGTCCGAGCCCGGACCAGAACATCTTGCCGAGTTTGCCGCGACCGGTGTAGCGGTCGACGATGGCGACCTTGATGATGTCGTGGGCCATGTCCCGCTGCACGACGCCGTTGATCACCGGCAACGTCACGGTTTTCTGCTCAGGATCGGTGTACATGGGCGTCTGGACGGCGGCCGTCACCGTCGTCTTGCCGGCCGGCGCGCGGATTTCGAAGTCCTTGGCCGTCAGCTTGCGCCCGATATGGATGGTGTCAGTGGCCCAGGCCGGCCAGTGGATCTTCGGGATCGGCAACAGGTACCTGCCATCCTGCGCGGCCAGCTCACCATTGGCGAACACATACTTGATGCCCACGTTTCGCACGTTGTTCAGCAGCACGACATCTGCGTAGCGCCCCGGGGCGATCGAGCCGACGATGTCCTCCATGTGCGCGTGTCTGGCCGGGTTCAGGCTCGCCATTTCATAGGCGGCCTCCGGGGGTGCGCCCAGCTTGATGGCCAGCTGCACGTGATAGTTCATCGTGCCTTCCTTCAACGTATCGGCGACGTTGCGGTCATCCGTGACCACGCTGATATTCGACCAGTCCTTGAGACCCTTCTTCACGAAGTAGGGTACGGCGTGCTCGATGTTCTGATCCCGCAGCTGCAGGAAGAGCCCATGCGAAAGCTTGTCCCAGGCCTCCTCGGCCTCGCGGGTTTCGTGATCGCTCGAGAGTCCCGCCGCGACGAACGCGTTGATCCGCGCCAGGTCGCGCAGCCCCGCACCGTGGCCGTCGATCACGCCGCGGTTGTCGCGAGCCGCCTGGATGTCCTCCCAGATGCGCTGGTGGCCCGGATGCGTGGGTTCGGACACGGCCGGCCAGTCCATGACCTCATCGAGTCCCTGCACCCACGGACTGCTGCGGATGTTGGCCGCAATGTCCTTGTAGGCGTAGTTGCCACCGCCGACTTCGAACGCCGAGGGCGGCGTCGCCGAGCCCAGCGCCGTGAAGATCTTCAGCGGACTGCCGTGCAATCCCGGGGTGTTCCAGAACTCCACGTTGTGCACGCCGCTGACGTTGGAGAACTCGTGCGAGCCTTCGGTGGTCCAGGTATTGCCCAGCGGGATCACCAGCGCCGCCTCGTACTCAGGCGAGAGCATGCTGCTCTCGATGTGCTTGTGTGACTCGCCGAAGCCGGGCACCGCCCAGAGCCCCTTGGCCTCAAACACCTTGCCGGCCTTGCCCTTCCACTGCCCTTCAGGACCGACCCACGCGATGCGCTTGCCCTGCACCACGATATCCTGGTCCGCGTCCCACTGGGACGTGAAGACATTGAGCACGGTCGCCCCGCGGATGATCAGATCGGCGGGCTCCCGGCCCAGTGAGACGAGCAGCAGGTGCTGCCGCACCTTGGTCTCCTCACTGAAAGTTATGGGGTGTTCGACCCGGGTGGCGGTCGGTACCGCAGCATCGGCCAGGACCCCAGTCGACAGACCGGATAAGGCGGCGGCGAGTGCCGCCGTGATGAGTGTTGATTTCATAGGAGTGTCTTTTAGAGGAATTTGTAGCTGACGCTGATCTGATAGTGGAACGGCAGTGCCGCCGTGATGAGATCGTTGCCTTCCGCACCATTCTCCGCGATCCAGTTCTTCTGATTCGTCAGATTGTAGAAATTCGCGTGCACCGACCAACGCGGGTTTTCGTAAAACAGCATGCCATCCAGAGTGTACTCGGATGGAATATAAACGTTGCCGAGGTACGAGGTGGTGATGTCACCAGTTTCCACGACCCCTAAGCTGATCCCGAAGCCGCCGTCCAGGCGGTATTTCGCGAACGCGCTGAGCAACCGCTGCGGCACACCGGGCTGCCGGTAGCTGCCGACGGGCAACGGGTTGAAGTTCGGACTGCCGACCCCCGTGCCGTACGGCGGCGCAAAGGCGTCGTAGACATTCTCCGTGAAGGCAAGGCCGCCGCTCGCATCCGGCAGCCAGGCATGCAGCCAGCTCGCCGCCGCGGTCGCGGAGAAGTTGTTGTTCGGCTGATAGTTCGCCTCGAACTCCGCACCGAGCGCCTTGATGACGCTCGTGACATTGAACTGATCCGTCTGCGCCCGTTTCTGGTCGAACAGAGCGGTCGTCAGGTACAGCGTATTGTCGGCCAGCGCGAGCTTGTTGCCCGTCTCATAGAGCCAGTTCTTGATGTGGAAGTCGGCCTCGGCAAGCGTATCGCCCGTGAAGGCGGCGAAGCCTCCGCCGTTGGTGGTGACCGGTGACTGATTGAAGTCGACGGTCGCGTAGAAGGTGTCCCACGTCTGTGGCTTGTACGTAATGCTGGTGTCCGCGGCCTCCTCCACCTGGGTGGTGCTCGAATGCGCCGCAACGAATCCGGGTGGTGGCAGCGGATCGGTGATGCTTTCATGGATGGCATCGAAGCGGACGCCGCCGAGGACGCTGATCTGATCCGTGAGACTGTAGATGTCCTGGAAGAACAGACCCACCTGGCTCGAGGTCTGATCCTGGGTGTTGGCGATCTGGTTGGGGTACAGCGCGCTTGAGTACAGGGCACCCGGCGTCGCGAACTGCGTCGGACTTCCCGGCACGGGAAGCACGCCAAAGAGCTGTGTGATCGGATAGGTGGCGGGATTGGTGGTGAGGTCCGTGGCGTTCAGATACTCGTTGAAGAAATCCCCGTATGCCAGCACATGCACGAACCGGTAGGCCGCGCCCGTGATCACCTGGTTATTGGCAAACTTCCCCTGCAACTCCAGCCGGTCCTCGAAATTGTATGACTCGGCGATATCGTTGTAGTAGCGCTGCGCGTATTCGAGCTGCAGCTGCGCGTAGTCCTCGAAGTAACTCTTGTTCACCAGCGTCCAGGCGCTATTGAGGATTTGGGTCATGTCGAGCTGGGCCTGGAAGTTCGTGCCCTGGTCGTGATCGCTGGGCGCGACAAGCTGGTCGCGGCGGTTCAGTTCGACCTCACCGGTCACGTCGATGACCGAGTCGAAGCCTCGTGGGTCTGTGCCTACCGGGAAGGGGCTCACGCCCGTCCCCGTGTAGTACAGGCCGTCTTCGATCAGCTGCTCGGTCGGCCGGTTGATGCCGGTGTTCTCGGTGTAATGGGCGGAATAAAATTCGGTATTGAAATCGATGGTCAGGCTTGAGGTAGGCAGGTAGCGCAGCGCGATGTACACATCGTCCGAGTGCGTATAACCGTTCTCGTAATAGCTGCCGGAGTGAATGCCTTCGTAGCTCACGCGATAGGCGAGTTCGTCATTCAGCGGACCGCTGACATCCAGCTGCCATTTGCGGGTACCGAATTCGCCATCGGTGACGGTCGCCGTAGCGTGCGTATCGTCGAAATAGGGACGCTTGGTGACCAGATTGACGTAGCCGCCGACGTTGCCCGTCGGACCGTATACGACATCGGCGGGTCCCTTGACGATGTCGAAGCCTTCCACTGAATTGAAGCTCAGGGGCTGACCATCGGAACGCGGCGTGCGCAGCATGCCGTTCTGGAAGACCTCGGCCGACTGGCCGCGCAGCCACGGGACATTCGGGCCGCCGAACTGATCGTTCGTATAGGCGCCTGAAGTCACCTTGTCAAAG
>Ga0302314_10011301_pt1 | contig 15588 bp, 12 predicted proteins | sample III_Palsa_N2_3_FD_200533 | JGI IMG/M metagenome (GOLD analysis project Ga0302314, IMG submission 200533) | Peat permafrost microbial communities from Stordalen Mire near Abisko, Sweden - III_Palsa_N2_3 | ecosystem: Environmental > Terrestrial > Soil > Palsa > Peat permafrost | place: Sweden...
GGCCTGAGAGGCAAACGACTCAGTCGAACAGCACGACCTGGCGGATCGCTTGGCCGCTTTTGAGTCGATCAAAACCGGTGTTGATTTCATCCAGAGTCAGCCGATGCGATAGCAGGCGATCGACCGGTAACCGGCCGTTCCGGTACAGCGCCACATAGCGTGGGATATCCCGGCTCGGCACCGCCGAGCCCATGTAGGAACCCTTGATCGTGCGTTCTTCGGCAGTGAGGCTCACGGCGGGAATGCTCAGCATCCGCTGCGGCGCCGGCAGACCGACCGTCACCGTCGTGCCGCCGCGTCGCGTCGCCGCATAGGCCTGCGCCAGCACCTTCTCGTTGCCGACCGATTCGATCACATGCATGGCACCGCCGCGCGTATGTTCACGGATCGTCGCTACCACATCCTCGCGAGTGGGATCGACGACGACATCGGCACCCAGCTCGCGGGCGAGCGCCAGCTTTTCCAGCACCGGGTCGACAGCGATCAGCGGATAGGCCGATGCCGCGCGAGCACCGAGCAGCGCAGCAAGACCTACTCCGCCCAGCCCGAAGATCGCGACACTCTCGCCAGGCGCGACGCGTGCCGTGTTGATGACGGCACCGACACCGGTCATCACCGCACAACCAAACAGCGCTGCGATTTCAGGCGGCAGATCGTCATCGATACGGACGGCCGAATGCGCCGACGTAACGGTGTACTCGGCGAAGCCCGATACGCCCAGGTGATGTTGTAGTTGCTGCTGGCCACCGTCGTGCCAGCGCATGCCGCCACCGAGCAAACGGCCGCTGGCATTCGCCTGCGCGCCGGGTTCGCACAGCGCCGGACGACCGGCAGCGCAAGGCTCGCAGTGGCCGCACATCGGCACGAAAGAAAACACCACGCGATCACCCACCGCGAAATCAGCGACATCTGCGCCGAGCTCAACGATTTCACCAGTCGCCTCATGGCCCAGCACCATCGGCATCGGCCGTGGCCGCGAGCCGTCGATCACCGACAGATCCGAGTGACACAGGCCGGCGGCCAGCACACGCACCAGCAGTTCGCCAGCACCCGGTGGCGCCAACTCGACCATCTCGATGGTCAGCGGCTTCGACTGTTCATAGGGGTCGACCAGGCCCATCTCACGCAACACCGCGGCGCGTACCTTCATGACGTCACCCGAAGTTTTTCGAGTGCGATACGCATCATGTCCGGCAGCGGCGTGGGACGTCGTTCGGCACGATCGACGAACACGTGCACAAACCAGCCTTCCGCCGCCGGCGTATCGCGACCGGGCCGAAACAGGCCGATGCCGTAGCGCACGCTGGAGTTGCCCAGATGTTCGACACGCAGGCCAGCCTCGATGGTTTCCGGAAAGGCCAGCTCGCCGAGAAACTTGCAGTGCGATTCCGCGCAGACGCCGATAACGGCGCCGGCGTGGATATCCAGTCCGCCTTCGAGAATCAGATAGGTGTTGATGACCGTATCGAAGTAACTGTAGTACTCGACATTGTTGACGTGACCGTAGATGTCATTGTCCTTCCAGCGCGTGGGCAGTGGCAGGAAATGACGATAGTTGTCGCGTTGGCTCATGCGGTTTCCAGACGGCTATTCGTACGAGTGGTTTGCAGCTGCTTTTAGAGGCTCCCTAGGGAGCGGCGGTGGTCGCGCCATGCGCGCGTGCATTTTCCTTCTCCTGCAGCGCACGCCACTGCACTTTGCCGGTAGCAGTCTTTGGCAGGCTGTCGACGAATTCGATCGTATGCGGGACTTTGTATGCCGCCATGTGTCCGCGCGCCCACGCGATGATGTTGTCGGCATCCGTCTCGACCCCGGCACGCGGCACGACCAGCGCCTTGACGCTCTCGCCGCGATGCGTATCGTGGTAACCGATCACGCACGCTTCCTGCACCGCCGGATGGCCGTATAGCAATGCCTCGACTTCGGCCGGCCAGACTTTATAGCCCGACGCATTGATCATCCGCTTGACGCGATCGACCATGAAAAAATAGCCCTGCTCGTCCTCGAAGGCGAGGTCACCGGTGCGCAGATAGCGCACGCCGTCGATCTCGACAAAAGCGGCTGCGGTAGCGGCAGGATTGTTCCAGTAACCCGTCAATACCTGCGGGCCGTTGACGAGAATTTCGCCGGCATCACCGCGCGGCACCGGCTTGAGCGTCACCGGATCGACAATGATCGCCCGGGTGTTGGAGATCGGCAGTCCCAGGCACTGCGCCTTTGGTGCCTGCGGTGGATTGATGTGCGTGGGAGCCATCGTCTCGGACATGCCATAGCCCTCGATGTACGGAATACCCCAGAGCGACTCGATTCGCTCGGCAACTGCCTTGGGCATCGCCGCTCCACCGCCGCAGAGTACGAACAGCGAGGCCAACTCTTCACCGCGCAGATCCGGCTGATTGAGGAAATCCATCAGCATGGTCGGGATGGCCGTCCAGGCCGTCACCTTGTAGCGCGCAATCAGCAGCGCGGCGCAACGTTTGTCCCAGCGCGTCATGATCACCATCGTGGCACCGAGCCAGATCGGTGTATTCATGCCGTTCTGCATGCCGGTCACGTGGAACATCGGCAAGCAGGCCAGCGCAATACCGTCCTTCGCCAGTCGTACCCATTCGGCGGCGGCGACCGCGGTATGCATCACACTGGCATGCGTATGCGTGCAGCCCTTCGGCTCACCGGTGGTACCGGAGGTGTAGGGAATCACGGCGTAATCGTTAGCCCCCGCCGTGTGCACCGATGGAACAAGCTGCACCGCCAGTGCATCGGCCCAGGCCGTCGCACCTTCTACAACCGTGCTCGCCGCCGATAGGGTTTCCGGCACGGGCAGATCCGTCGTCGCCGTGAGGTAGTCGGAGTGCGTGACCGTGATCGCATGTGCGAACACGCTACTGGCAATTAACGGCACGACGTTCGCAGCCAGCACCTGATCGAAAACGATGACCTTCGATCCGCTGTCCTTGACGATGTGCTTCAACTCGTCGTGCAGGTTCATCGGATTGATCGGCACCACCACCGCGTCCGCGCGAAGAATCGCGTAATAGGCGATGACGAACTGCGGACTGTTCTGCGCGTAGAGCGCGACGCGATCGCCCTTGGCGACGTGACAACGCTGCTGCAGAAAACCGGCCAGCGCATCGACCTGCCGCTTGAGTTCGGCGTAGTTAATGACGCTGTCGTAATAAATGATCGCCGGGCGCTCGGGATAGCGCGCGGCAGCAACGTCGAGATTGAAGTACAACGATGTCTGCGGCACGGTAAGTTCGTGTGGAAGACCGGGTGGCCAGTAACTGAAATTCATATCGGTGAATCTCCAGTACAGCAGCGGGTTGAGAGCCTGTTCAAAATCTCTCCATGGCCCACGCCGGGAGCGGTTTGCGCGCAGGCCAAGGAAGAACGAGGAAGTGTACGTCGGTACACGACCGAGTGATGACGCCGGCATGGGTGCAAACCGACCCGGCCCGAAGGGTTGAGCCGTGGCGGTCGTCCGACGGCCACCACGGCTCAACGCGGGCTACGGAGAGATTATGAACAGGCTCTAAGATTAGAAGTGCCCTTCGGTCGCTTCGTAAACGGCATTGCGCAGCGCCAGCAGCCGCGGTCCAAAATCGTGAATCAACTTCTCGCGTGTCATCGTCGACACACGGCCGCTGCAGTTGAACGCCAGCACGCGCGTGCGGTCGGCCGAAACCATCGGCACGCCGATCGCGAACACGTCGGGATTCCAGTCGCCCAGCGAAAAGCAGAAGCCGAAGTTCTCGTAATCGTGACGTGCGCGCACCAGGCCGGCACGGATCGTCGGCCATGCCGCTGGCTCACACTCACGCTCAAGCTCCAGCAGTTTTTTCTCGAACAGTTCCGGCGGCCTCGCAGCCAGATCGGCACGGCCCAAGGCCGTCGTGCCGTGCGGTACATGCGAGCCAGTCTCCAGCTTCATCTCGAACGTGCGATCGCCCTGGCACACCTCGAGCACGAGCATGCGCAGACCATCCGCGGCACCGAGCATTACCGCTGACTGCGTGTAGTCGGCCAGTTCGCGCAGCAGTGGGCGTGCCACGCTCAATACATCGTTGCCTTTGACAAAGGCATGGCCCAGCGCCAGCACGCCGGTGCCGAGCGCATATTTTTCTTCACGCGTCGAATAGCTGAGATAGCCAAGCGCGGACAGAGTAAAGGCGAGTCGCGAAACCGTCGGCTTTGGTAAACCGGTGCGCCGGGCGATGTCCTGGTTACCGAGATAGCGCTCGCCACGCTCGAAGCAGCGCAAGATCGCAAACGCACGCGACACCGCCGTAACGAACTGCGGGTGGCTGGCGTCTACCGAGCGAAAGGCATCGCTCTTGCGTTTGGGGTTGCCCATCCATCACTCCACGGAAGATCGCGCCACGGGCGCACGACTCGCTGGACCATGCGCCAATGTCGGCTGAAAGCCTGATCAAATAGGTTTCGTATTGTGAAACTTGAACGATTCAATCGAGCCGTAGCGTAGGCCTCGTCGGCGCGCCAGCGCAAGCCCAATGCACGCGTTGAGTCATGCAGGAAATTCCTGCTGCAATGCGACAAATTAAGATTCTGTGACACGCTTGCGTTCGGTTTGTGGCGCCGATAGCATCGGTTCGCGCAGCAAAAATAGTATTTCACATAGCAAAACTTCGAACGCTGTTTATCCCCGCGGCACACATCGCCATCGCATGGTTCGTTGCCCGCCAGCCGGCATCTTTGGTGTGCTCGGGCACGCATGAACGCACTAGCGACTTCACCCCATTGTCGAAAGATCAGGAAATCACGCATGCCCGTCACCTCAGCCATCCACGATTTCGTTGCCGTCATCACCTTCAGCAATCCGCCAGTCAACGGCCTTGGCCAGGCTATTCGTCGCGGCCTGATCGATGCGCTGAACGAAGCCCTGGAAAACGATGCGGTGAAAGCCATTGTCGTCACGGGTGGCTCCCAGTACTTCTCAGGCGGGGCCGACATCCGCGAATTCAATACGCCACAAGTGCAGATGGAGCCATCGCTGCACAGCGTGATCAATGCGTACGAAGCCAGCACCAAACCGGTGATCGTGGCAATCAACGGCACGGCGTTGGGTGGCGGCCTGGAGCTGTCGCTTGGTGTGAACTATCGCGTCGCCTCGGCCAATGCGCTGATCGGGCTGCCCGAGGTAAAGCTTGGACTGCTGCCGGGCGCTGGCGGCACGCAGCGCCTGCCGCGTGCCGCAGGTCTGGAGAATGCACTCAACATGATCGTGTCCGGCACGCCGGTGTTGGCAAAGACATTGGCCGATACGCGCCTGTTCGACCGCATCAGCCAGGGCGATGCGCAGGACGATGCCATCGCGCTGGCGCACGAGGTCGTTGCCGCTGGCAAGCCGTTGCCGCACGTGCGTGACTGGAAAATCGATCATCCGAATGCCGAGGGTTTTCTCGGTTTTTCGCGCACGGCGATCGCGGCCGCATCAGGTCCCTACCCCGCGCCGTTGCGCTGCCTCGATGCGATCGAAGCCGCCGTGCTGAAGCCGTTCGACGAAGGCATGAAGGTCGAACGTGCGGGCTTCATGGCCCTGCTGGAAACGCCCGAGTCGAAAGCATTGCGCCACGCCTTTTTCGCCGAACGTGCGGCCAGCAAGATCGCCGACGTCGGCAGCGACGTGAAGCCGCGCGAGATCAAGCGGGTCGGCGTCATCGGCGCCGGCACCATGGGCGGCGGTATCGCGATGAATTTCCTCAATGCCGGCATCCCGGTGACGATTCTGGAAGTAAAGCAGGAGTTCCTCGATCGCGGCTTGGCCACCATCCGCAAAAATTACGACAGCAGCGCCAAGAAAGGCCGCATGACCGCGGAACAGGTCGAGCAGCGTATGGGTCTGCTGACGCCGACGCTCGCCTATGCCGATCTTGCCGATGCCGACATGATCATCGAGGCGGTGTTCGAGGAGTACGACGCCAAGAAAGCCGTGTTCGAGCAGCTCGACAAGGTCGCCAAACCCGGCGCGATCCTCGCCAGCAATACCTCCACGCTCGATGTCGACCGTATCGCCAACTTCACCTCGCGTCCGCAGGACGTGCTCGGCACACACTTCTTCAGCCCCGCCAACGTGATGAAGTTGCTCGAAGTGGTGCGCGGCAAGGCCACGGCGAAAGACGTGCTCGCCACCGTGATGGCGCTGGCCAAGAAAATCAAAAAGACCGCCGTGGTCTCCGGCGTATGCGACGGCTTTATCGGCAACCGCATGATCGAGCAGTACAGCCGCCAGGCCGGCTTCCTGCTCGACGAGGGCGCACTGCCGCAGCAGGTCGACAAGGCGATCGAGAAAATCGGCTTCGCCATGGGCCCGTTCCGCATGGGTGACCTCGCCGGCAACGACATCGGCTGGGCCATCCGCAAACGGCGCTATCAGGAGAAGCCCGATATGACCTATTCGAAGACCGCCGACCTGCTGTGCGAGATGGGCCGTTATGGCCAGAAAACCGGCAGCGGCTGGTACGACTACAAGGCGGGCGATCGCACCGCGTATCCGTCGGCCGAGGTCGACGCGATGATCGTCAAGTACTCGGCCGATATCGGCGTCACCCGTCGCAAGATCGATGACAAGGAAATCGTCGAGCGACTGATCTATTCGCTGGTCAACGAGGGCGCGCACATTCTCGAAGAAGGTATCGCCGCCAAAGCCTCGGACATCGATACCGTGTACCTGGCCGGTTATGGCTTCCCGGTCTGGCGCGGTGGTCCGATGTTCTATGCCGACACGGTTGGCCTGAGTCATGTCATCGCAGCCATGAATCGCTACGCGAAAGGCTATCAGGGCGACGCGTGGAAACCGGCACCTCTTCTTCGGAAACTGGCCGATGCCGGCCAGTCCTTCAACACCTCGGCGAAGCCCGCATGAAAGAAGCACTGATCGTTTCCACCGCGCGCACCGCGCTGGCCAAGAGCTGGAAAGGCGCCCTCAACATGACGCACGGCGCCACCATGGGTGGCCATGTGGTGGCGCACGCCGTCGAGCGCGCCGGTGTCGAACCTGACGCCATCGAAGATGTGCTGATGGGCTGCGCCTATCCCGAAGGTGCCGACGGCGGCAACATCGCGCGGCAGATCGCGCTGCGTGCCGGCCTGCCGGTGAGCGTGCCCGGCGCCACCATCAACCGTTTCTGTTCGTCCGGTCTGCAGTCCATCGCCATGGCCGCACAGCGGATCATCGCGGGCGAAGGCGATGTGTTCGTCGCCGGCGGCGTGGAAAGTATTTCCTGCGTGCAGAACGTCGCCAACACGCACATGTTCACCGAAGGCTGGCTGCTCGAGCACAAGCCGGAAATCTACTGGCCGATGCTGCGCACCGCCGAAACCGTGGCCAAACGCTACGACATTTCGCGTGAGCGGCAGGATCGCTATGGCGCGCAAAGCCAGCAGCGCGCTGCTGCTTCGCAGGCAGCCGGCTTGTTCAACGAGGAAATCGTGCCAATCACGGTGCTGGCCGGCATTGCCGACCGTGCCAGCGGTCGACTGTTCACGCGCGAAGTCACCCTGCTCGCGGACGAGGGCATTCGCCCGGATACGACCTACGAAGGTGTGTCGACGATTCGTCCGGCGATTCCCGGCGGCGTCATTTCGGCCGGCAACGCCAGCCAGTTCTCCGACGGTGCATCGGCTGCGGTGATTGCCGATGCCGATTACGCCGCCAGGCATTCGATGAAACCGCTGGGCATTTTCCGCGGCTTCGCGGTGGCGGGCTGCGAGCCGGACGAAATGGGCATCGGTCCGGTTTTCGCCGTACCCAAGCTGCTCAAGCGCGCCGGCCTCACCGTCGACGATATCGACCTGTGGGAACTCAACGAAGCCTTTGCGGTGCAGGTGCTGTATTGCATGGACAAACTCGGCATCGATCCGGCCAAGCTCAACGTCAACGGCGGCGCCATCGCGGTCGGTCATCCCTACGGTGTGAGCGGCGCTCGACTGGTGGGCCATGCGCTGATCGAGGGCCGTCGTCGCGGCGCGAAATATGTGGTGGCCACGATGTGCATCGGCGGCGGCCAGGGCGCGGCCGGTTTGTTCGAGGTGCTGCCGGAGTGAGCAATGAGCTGTTGATTTCGCGTCGCGATCTGGAGTTTCAACTTTACGAATGGCTCAACGTTGGTGCGCTGACCAGGGCGGAGCGCTATGCCGATCACGGGCGCGAAACCTACGACGCGGTGCTCGATGCCTGCGAGCGTCTGGCCACCGAAAAGTTTGCACCGCATTATCAAAAGGCGGACCGCGTCGAGCCGCAGTTCGACGGCGAGCGCGTCACGCTGATAGACGAGATCGGCCCGGCGCTGAAAGCCTTTGCCGATGCTGGCCTTCCGGCGGCCACGCAGGACTATGAGCGCGGTGGCATGCAGTTGCCCACGGTGATCGAGAAAGCCGCGTGGTCATACCTGTGTGCCGCGAATATTTCGACCGCCGCCTATCCGCTACTGTCGCTGGCCAACGCGCGCTTGCTGCTGCATCACGGCAATGCCGCGCAGATCGCTGCGTTCGCCGAACCGCAGCTGCGCGGCGAATGGTTCGGCACGATGTGCCTGTCCGAACCGCAGGCCGGCTCCTCGTTGGCCGATGTCACCACGCGTGCCGAGTACGAGGGGGAGTCACCATTCGGCGGACAGTACCGAGTCAGCGGCAACAAGATGTGGATTTCCGGCGGCGACCACGAACTCGGCGGCAACATCGTACACCTGGTGCTGGCACGCGTTGCCGATGCTGACGGCCAGGTTATTCCCGGCGTCAAAGGCCTTTCGCTGCTGCTGGTGCCCAAGTACCTCGTCAACGGCGATGGCTCGCTCGGCGAACGCAACGACGTGCGCGTGGCCGGTATCAACCACAAGATGGGCTACCGTGGCATCGTCAACACGCTACTGAATTTTGGCGAAGGCACCGCATATCAACCGGCCGGCAAGGCGGGCGCCATCGGCTATCTGGTCGGCCCGCTGCACGGCGGCCTAGCCTGCATGTTCCACATGATGAACGAGGCGCGCATCGGCATTGGCCTGGGTGCCACCGCACTGGGTTATACGGCCTATCTGCACTCGCTCGACTACGCACGTAACCGACCGCAGGGTCGCTCGTTCGGATCACGCAGCAGCAAACAGCAGCCGATCATCGAGCACGCCGACGTACGACGCATGCTGCTCGCGCAGAAGTCGTATGCGGAAGGCGCGCTGGGATTGAATCTCTATTGCGCACTGCTGGTCGATCAGGCGCGCGTGACAACGGATGAAAGCGAACGCGCGCAGCTGGAACAGCTGCTCGAACTGCTCACGCCGGTTGCCAAGAGCTGGCCCTCGCAATGGTGTCTGGCCGGCAACGATCTGGCCATCCAGATTCACGGCGGCTACGGCTACACGCGCGAGTACAAGGTCGAACAGCTCTATCGCGACAACCGGCTCAATCCGATCCACGAAGGCACCCACGGTATCCAGGCGCTGGACCTGCTCGGTCGCAAGATCACGATGAACGAGGGTGCGGCACTGATGCAGTTCAGCGCACGCGTTTCCGCAACCATCGACCATGCACACGAACTGGATGGACTTGCGTCTCACGCGGATGCCCTGCACGCACAGCTGAAGCGGCTGCAACAGGTAACACGCACGCTGTGGTCCGCTGGCGATCCCGTGCTGACGCTGGCTAACGCCAGTGTCTATCTGGAAGCGTTCGGCCACATCGTGATCGCCTGGATCTGGCTGCAACAGGCCGCCGCCGCGCACGGCAAGGACAGCGATTTTCATCAGGGCAAGCGGCAGGCCGCGCAGTATTTCTTCGCGTGGGAACTGCCCAAGGTCACCGCACAACTCGACCTGCTCGCCGCGCTCGATCGCAGCACGCTGGATATGCGCGACAGCTGGTTTTAAAGCCGTCGCACGGACTTTCAAACGCTTTACCTTCTTATGGAGCCTTCATGGACCTCGATTTCAACGCTGAAGAAAACGCCTTTCGCGACGAGGTGCGCGCGTTTCTGAAAGCGCACCTGCCGAGCGAGATCAGCACGCGCATCGGCCGCGGCGACGACAGCCAGATCGCGCAGGACATTCCACGCTGGCAATCCATTCTGCATAAGCACGGCTGGGGCGCACCGGCATGGCCGAAAGCTTTCGGCGGCACCGGCTGGACCACGACGCAGCAATATATTTTCGAGACCGAATGCGCGCTGGCCGATGCGCCAATCCAGCTGCCGTTCGGGCTGAAGATGGTCGCCCCGGTGATGATGCGCTACGGCAACGCCGAGCAGCACGCACGTTTTCTTCCGCGCATCCTGTCCGGCGAGGACTGGTGGTGCCAGGGTTATTCCGAGCCTGGCTCCGGCTCCGATCTGGCGTCGCTGAAAACCCGCGCCGTACGCGACGGCGACGACTACATCGTCGATGGCCAGAAAGTGTGGAATACGCTGGGTCAGTTCGCCGACTGGATCTTCTGCCTGGTGCGCACCGACTCCAGTGCCAAATCACAGCAGGGCATTTCGTTCCTGCTGATCGACATGAAGTCGCCCGGCATCAAGGTGCAGCCGACCCGCCTGCTGGACGGCACGCACGAGGTCAATGAAATCTGGTTCGACAATGTGCGCGTGCCCGTAGCCAACCGTATCGGCGAAGAGAACGATGGCTGGACCTACGCCAAGTTCCTGCTCGGCCACGAGCGCACCAATATCGCCGGCATCGGCGGTTCCAAACGCGAGCTCCAGCACCTCAAGCAGATGGCCGCCGCGCGTCAGCTTGACGGCAAGCCGCTACTCGAGGATTCGATGATCGCCTCGCGCATCGCCCAGGTGGAGATCGACCTCACCGCACTGGAAATCACCAACCTGCGCGTGATCTTCGACGCCGAACAGAAAAAAGCACCGGGACCGCAGGCTTCGATGCTGAAGATCCGCGGCACCGAAATCCGCCAGCGCATCGCCGAGCTGCAGGTCGATGTGCTCGGTGCCGACGCACTCGCCTTCGATGGCCACCGCGACAGCGACGACGTGCCGCGTGCGATGGCCGACTATCTCAACCTGCGCAAGCTCTCGATCTTTGGTGGATCCAACGAGATCCAGCGCAACATCATCGCCCAGATGATTCTCAGGCTACGGGGATAACCAGCATGGACTTCTCATTCAACGACGAGCAGCAGATGCTGCTGGAAACCACCCGCCGCCTGATCGCGAAGGATTACACCTTCGCCCATCGCATGAAGATTCGCGAAGGCGCAGACGGCTGGTCACGCGATACCTGGATGCAGCTGGCCGATCTCGGCCTGCTGGCACTGACCATCCCCGAAGACGATGGCGGCATCGGCGCCGGCGCGATCGGCGCGATGCTGGTCTCCAATGCTGTCGGCGAAGGTCTGCTGCTCGAGCCGTTCCATGCCAGCGCCATCGTCGCCACACAGGCCATCGTGCAGATCGCCAATGCTCATCAGCGTGCGAAGTGGCTACCCGCGCTGGCCAGCGGCGAAACCATCGCCGTTCTGGCGCATAACGACGCGGGCAAAGGGATTGGCGTCGAAGCTACACCGGATGGCAATGGCTGGAAGCTGACCGGGCACAAGCAGGCTGTGTATCACGGTGATATCGCCGACCTGCTGCTGGTCTCGGCGCGCATCAAGGGCAGTGATGAAGTGGCACTATTCGCGCTGCCCGCCGATGCGCAGGGCATCACGCGCCACGGCTATCGCACCGTCGATGATCAACGCGCCGCCAACCTCGAACTCAAGGATGTCAGTGCCAGTGCCGATACGCGGCTTGGTGGGGATGCCGCGGGCGCCCTACAGGTTGCAACCGATTTTGGCCTGGCCGCGCTATGCGCCGAAGCCGTTGGCGCGCTCGATCGCATCCTCGCTGCCACCATCGACTACAGCCGTGCGCGCAATCAGTTCGGCGTGCCGATCGGCAGCTTCCAGGCCTTGCAACACCGCATGGCCGACATGCTGATGTATGCCGAACAAGCACGCTCGATGTCCTATCTCGCCACATCCCGCTGTACCGATGCAGATGCCAGCGTTAGAGGCGCGGCGCTATCCGCCGCCAAGGTTTCCATCGGCCAGGCCGCGCGCTTCGTCGGCCAGCAGGCCGTACAGATCCACGGCGGCATGGGCATGACCGACGAACTGGATGTCAGTCATTACTTCAAAAAGCTGACCGCGTTCGAGTTGCGCGGCGGGACGACGGATGAGCATTTGCGGGGGTATGCGCGGGGGTTGGTGGGCAAATAAGCGGAGTTGTGCCCAGCCGGTGCGATCTTGCTGGGCAATAGCTAGATGCTGGATGAGTGTTTACTTCAACCTCCTCTAGCCCAAACCTTCGAGCGCCAGGATCAGCGTGGCTTATCGTTTGATTTGGACGAAGCCTACAAGGCTGTCCAAGCTGGTGCCTTATCTCAAGAAGCGCGATTAGGCGAAATCAAACGGCTGATAATGCGCCCTTCACAAAGTTGGCCCGAACAAACTCATGGTATGCCCGTTGAGCACTATGAGGCGCTTGAGCAATTTCGTGAAATTGCTCTTTCTCAACCGTTGATACGGAGGATATGCCCACGAGCGCCAGTTGCGTCAGGGCCAGTGCGTTCCCGACGATTTCCACCATCTCACAAGGCTGTAGGTGAAAAGCGATTTCAGTCTGGTGATAGGTTTTAAAGACGGCCATACCTCCATGCACCATCCCGCAAAGCAAGCTCCAACTATTCTCCACCATAGCGATGAGCTTTTTACTGTCACCCACATGCAGGACGCCACCTACTAGGACAGACATGTCCTTGGGACCGACGCGCCTTAGCTTCCCTTTTTCATCGCAACGACTGGGCATTTCATCGTGCTCAATGAAATAGGTCAACTCTGCATCCGAGGCTTCGCGAGCAAAAAAAGCACCGCGCAGGAGTGCTTCTAGCTGACTGCGGTGTAGGACAACCGCAGAAGAGCCAAAATCATCTGCATGGATAGACACTAGGAGCACCAAAGCGCGACCGTAGTCCATAGAGGCACGCATGAGCGTTACCGACAATGCGTTACGTTCGGAGCTAGCAATCGGTAGTTTGGTGATCGCCAACATCGCTTCATTGATGCCAGCCAGTGCCAATTCTGCAGCCCGCTTCAAGTGAGACATGGGCGATTACTCCTTAGCCGAAGATCGTTTGAGCATGCAGCGAAGGTCAAGCGGCTGATCCATTCGGGTAGAGCCGCCCGCCAGCGCCCAGTGATCCGCTGTTGAAGATACGTTTGAGGGCGCGTTGCCCGACGTCGATTTTGTCGGCCTTGGAGTCGCCCAGCTACCACAGGGATAGCAGCACTGTCGAATTATGTTCTCATCACCGGCCCTGGTTGCTGGGTCGGTCCTTGTTGAGTTTGATTTTGTGCTACCTGTTGTTGCTGAGCTTGGGCTTGGGCGTGGCCTTGTTGACCCTGTTGCAAGGCCTGCGGCCAATTTGCACTGCTTTGTGCAACGGGCGTGTTTAGCGCTTGCATGGTTTCCACGTGAGCCATCTTCCGGTCCAGCCCATGGACGCTGTTGGCATTGCCTTCCACCGCAAAGATTCGTCCACCGTCCGACCCCACCAGGACTTGGTCAATTTTATTCAGACCACCGGCCCGTGCGGAAACCACCAATGAGGCCGCAAGATTGTCACTGTGCTCAGTAGGAGCACGACCATGTTCCGCATCAATCTTACCTACCCCCGTCCGTGCTTGTTGATACATCGCGTAATCGGGATGCTTGGGGTCGTTCAATTGCTGCTCGCTTAAAAGATGCTGCAACACACTTCGGTGTTCCGGCATCGGATTGGAGTGGGAGCTGTTGAGGTGACTGCCGGGAACAGGGTCTTTGATGCTTTTGACATCGTCCACGTTCTCAGCAGGCCGATAGGCACTTTTGCCCTCACCGTGCCCCGGTAACGGAAGTCGAACGCTTGGCCCTAACGGCATGCCGGGCAGAGAAATATCTGCATGATTCTGGCGTTCGATACCGGCATGATTTAAACCGGCCCATGTGAAGTCCACACAGTTGTGTCGAGCATCTTTGTAGTACGTATCAAAGCCGAATTTTTCGGGATGCTGCCCGAATTCGTTCAACTTATCGTATTGGCTTTTGCTGATTTCCATCGTTCTTGCGTAGAGCGGATTTTTATAATTTACGTTGTCGTTATCAGAGATGGCACCAGCCCCATCCATGCTTCCATGCTGGATTGGAGCAAAGCCAAAACTCTGCGGCTTGTCGTGCCCATTGCTTGTTGTATAAAACATGTGCCCCGGTCCGGATGTCGTTCCGGGCGCCTCTTTGACCAGCGGCGTACCGGGAGCCGCGACGTAAACAGTGACCGTGTATTTATCATCATCCATGGCTCAATCCTCACTCACCTGTATTGTAAAACTCGTCCACTTTCAACTCAGTCTTGACGTGTTTGAACATGGGCAGGTCCTGCACCGTTTTGACCACCGCAACATAGTGCCCGTATTGAGATAGGTAGAATCCCGCGATCAGGACATAGGATGTATTTCCATCGTGTGCATAAAGATTCAATTTCGCTAACGAGCTATCTGCTTTTGCTTTCGATCCATTAGCAGCCGACACGATGGCTTCGTCATCCTGCGTTGGAATGGGTGTCGTCTTGCCATGGTCGACAAGAAAAACCTCGACACGAACGGGCACATCTTTTTGCTGGATGACGTGCTCGATGCTGCCATCTTCTGTCTGTGGAAAGTCCAGGCCAACCATGAAACGTCGCTTGAGATTGGCTTGACCTTCAACCACCGAAAAATCAATTCGAGCGGTCTGCCCCGCCTTGTCCATCGGGAAGGAGACCGTCACCGGCAATGCATGATGTGAAGTGGATGCTGGTGAGCATGCGGCTCCCGTGAGAAGTCCGAAGCATCCGAACAACAGGCCAGCAATCCTTGATGCAGTTTTCACTGTGACGATTCCTTGTGAGATGCAATTCCATCCTATCGCAACACGCAATCGTGCTCCACACGGTGTATCGCATGCGTGGTGTGGGGCATCAGTCACGCCGATAGAAAATGTCAATTTTGTTGGGAAAGCGACCCGCACGCTTTCGTAAATACTGAAGAAGCAGAGAAATTCAAGATTGAATCCAGTCCTGAATTTTTTGTTCTAGACGACTTTATCGACTGCGGAGGCAGGATGCCGTAGCGAACATCAGCACAGCCGATGGCCCGAAGGGCGAGGCGCAGGGTATGCCGAGTAACCGCGCTTGCCACCGTGCTGGGAGACTAGGATTGTTGGTCCCATCCTTGGGACCAACCCCGCTTCGCGGGGCCAGCCTGCGGCTGTCCAATTTTGTTCCTGACAAAATTGTCGAACCGTGGTTCGCCTCCGTTGCCTCCAGAGACCAAAATAAAAAGCCCGCCACAAGGGCGGGCTTTTTATTTTGGCTGGGAGACTAGGATTCGAACCTAGATAGACAGCGTCAGAGGCTGTCGTCCTACCGTTAGACGATCTCCCAAAAACTGCTGGATCGATGCGCTCTGACTCTGGTGCATCGAACCGACAAACGCTGTTTCCGAGGAAATTAGCGCTTGGAGAACTGGGTGGCGCGACGTGCCTTGTGCAGACCGACCTTTTTGCGCTCGACTTCG
>Ga0302314_10011305_pt1 | contig 15582 bp, 13 predicted proteins | sample III_Palsa_N2_3_FD_200533 | JGI IMG/M metagenome (GOLD analysis project Ga0302314, IMG submission 200533) | Peat permafrost microbial communities from Stordalen Mire near Abisko, Sweden - III_Palsa_N2_3 | ecosystem: Environmental > Terrestrial > Soil > Palsa > Peat permafrost | place: Sweden...
GTTGCGGAGGGCTCCGGCACGGACCGGATCGGTGCGCCAGAAGCGGGCCAGGTCCGAGGCCTCGGCCTCGGTGATCGGGGGGCGGACCAGCTCGGCGAGGAGCGGGGCCTGTTGCGCTGTGGGCAGGCGAAGGATCGCTTTCCAGGCGGCCTGGAGGCGGGCGTGGACGTCGATGATGGTCTGGCCCATCAGGTCGTTGACGACGCCCCAGCGGCGGCTGCCGAGATCGCCGTTATAGGTGAAGCCGGAGGTCATCTGGAAGGGGTTCGGCAGAGCTGGATTTTCAGCGTAGAGAGGTGGCCAGATGCCCATCCGCGAGATGGGGTACTGGCGCGGGCCGCCGGGCGTTCCCGTCGGCTTCATCCAGAGAGACTGGCCGGGGGCCGACATGACGAAGGTGACGAAGGCCTGGGCCACATCGAGGTTGGGCGCTCCCTTCAGGATGCCGATGCCGTCCGGGGTGAGGACGGAGAGGCCCTGCGGGATGACGAAGCGGACGTTCTCCGAGCCGAAGGAGGCTTCCTCGACCTTGCCGTTGATGTCGATGGTGATCGCCTCGGCGGCGTCGCCCGCGCCGATCTCCTTGGCCGGGGCGGGGCTGGCGGCGAAGAAGGAGCGGATGTTCGCGCCCATCCGGTAGAGGATCGACCAGCCGGCATCCCAGCCGTAGGCCTGGAGGATGATCTCGTAGATCATGTGGACGCTGCCGCTCTTGCGCGGATCGGCGGCGCTGACCCAATCGAGGAACTCGGGCCGGGTGAGGTCTTCCCACGCGGCGACGGGCGGGAGGCCGAGCCGTTCGCGGATGCGGACGTTCTCGAGGATGCCGAACGAGGAGATCGCCGCGCCGTAGTAGCAGAAATCGGGATCGATCAGCGGGACGCCGGCGATGGCGGGGGGGATGACGCCGAGGATTTCAGCGGGGAGGCGGAAGGGCTCGAGCTGGCCCTTGCGCTTGGCATCGGCGTAGGGGTCCATGCCGCCGCCGAAGAAGACGTCGATCCCGCAGGTGGCGGGGTTCGCCTGGTAGGCGGCGTCGAGCGCCTTTTCGATCGAGCTGGTGCCGCCGTCGAAATCGATCCAGCGGACCCGGACGGTATCGCCGGTCTGCTGGTGGTACCAGGCGGCGAAGGCGGCGCCGAACTCGGTGCGGACGCCTTCCCAGTGGGGGGAGACGATGAGCAGCTCGCGCTCGGTGGCGAAGAGGGACGCGGGCAAGGCCGCGAGGAGAATTCCGAGAAGGAGGGCTGCCGGGGATGCCTTCACGCCGGGCAGGTTAGGAACCCGGCCCGGGATTGGCAATGACGGTCAGAGCTGGAGCTTTTCGAGCGCCTCGATCCGGTCGTCGATCGAGGGGTGATCGGCGGTGAGGGAGGCGCGGCCGGGCTTGCCGCTGATCTTGAAGGCGCTGAGGGCGGGGGAGCGGTCGTCGATGATCGGATCGCCCTCAATGATTTCCTTCAGGCGGCGGAGGGCGGCGAGCATGGGGGCCTTGCCCAGGAGGCGGGCGGAACCGGCGTCGGCGCGGTATTCGCGGGCGCGGGAGTAGGCGTAGACGACCAGGCTAGCGAGGCAGCCGAGGAGGATCTGGCAGACGAACTGGCCGATCATGAAGCCGAAGCCGGGGCCCCGGTCGTCTTCGCGGTTGCCGCTGAGAAAGCGGTCGATGAAGAAGGCGATGACGTAGGAGAGGAAGATGACGAAGGTGTTGAGGACGCCCTGGAGGAGGGTCATCGTCACCATGTCGCCGTTGGAGATGTGGGTGATCTCGTGGCCGAGGACGCCTTCGACCTCGTCGCGCCGCATGGTCCGGAGGAGGCCGGAACTGACCGCGACCAGCGAATTGCTCCGGGAGGGGCCGGTGGCGAAGGCGTTGACTTCCGGGCTGTCGTAGATGCCAACCTCGGGCATGGCGATCCGCGCCTTGGCGGCGAGGCTGCGGACGGTTTCGACGAGCCAGGTCTCGGCCTCGCTGGAGGGGTTCTCGATGGGGTGGATCTGGTAGATCGACTTGGCCATCCACTTGGAGATGCCGAGGGAGATGAAGCTGCCGGCGAAGCCGACCACCAGCGAGAAGGCGAGGAGCTGGCGGTAATCGATCCCCCGGGCGGAGAGGAAATGATTCACTCCCAGCAGATTGACGATGAGGGTGATCACCGCGATGACCGCGATGTTCGTTAAAACGAGAAGGAAGATGCGTTTCACAAGACTCTAATTTAATGCCTCCCGACTCCGGCGCAAGAAATCAGTGGAGGGCCGGAGGGGCGGTGGGAGCGGTTTCCGGGGCGGCCAACGAGGGAAAGAGGGCGATTCCCTTGAGGATGTCGATGGCCCGCATCAGGGTCAAATCTTGCAAGGGCGCCGAGGGGTCTTTATGGGCGGCACGGGCCTGCTCGGCGAGGATTTCATCGATCTCGGGGTTTTCCTCGTGGACGAGGGCGTTCTCGTTGAGCCGGAGGCGGGTGGGGGCCTCGACCAGGCCCTCGGCGGCGGTGCCGAGGGCGATCTGGGCCAGCACCTCGCCCTGGACCTGATCGTCGACGTAGACGGCGATATCGGGGGCGACGGGGGTGCCGAGGAGGGCGGTGCCGTCCGGCAGGAGGACGGGGGCGATGGGGATGCGGAGGAGGCGGCCCGACGATAACTTCGCGAAGGTGAAGAGAGCCGCGTCGCCGGGGGTGGTCTGGCCGATGACGATCGCTCCCGCCTGCTGCCGCAGGATAGTGGCGAGGACCTCGGCGGCGCCCTCGGTGGCGCGGTCGGTGAGGACGACGAGAGGGGGGACGGCGAAGGGATGGGGAACGGCGGTGGTCTGGTAGAGTTTCTGCGGAAGCTGGAGGGCCTGGATGGAGAACAGGATGGTCCCGTCGGGGAGGAAAAAGGAGGCGATCCGGGTGGCGGCGTCAAAGGCGTCGGCGCCGTCGCTGGCGCGGCAATGCCGGAGATCGACGATCATTCCCCGCAGGCCGTGGGCGGTCCAATCGTTCCATTGTACCCCGAGCGCTTTCCCATCTTTCGCGCTGAGGGAGCCGATCCGCCAATAGCCGAATTGGCCCGGCAGGAGTTCGCCGTGGATCGGCGTGGGTTCGTCCAGCGGGTTGAGGAAGGCGACGCCGCGCAGGCGGGGGAGGAGCGCCGGGAGGTTCTGGGCGGTATGAGCTCCTTGGGCGCCCTGGAGCGCGGAGGGATTGAAGTAATATTGCTGCAGGAGCGGGAGAGCCTCCTCCAGCTCGGCGGGCTGGGGAGCGTTGGGATCGGGGGTGGGGTCGGCGGAGGCGACGCCGATCGATAGCCGCAGCCAAAAAAAAGCGCCAAGCCCCGCCCGGAAGAGAGACCGGAAAAGGAGCGCGGCCATGGCCCGTTCTCCGCTCAAGCCTGGGCGGGGGCGGTTCCCGCGCCTGCGCCGATGTCGGTCCGGAACTGCATCCCTTCGAAGTTGACCGTGCGGACCGCCTGGTAAGCGCTCTGGCGGGCGGCGGCGAAGTCGCGGTCCCAGGCGGTGACGGTGGCGACGCGGCCGCCGCTGGTGACGAGGGTGCCGTTCTCGAGCTGGGTGCCGGCGTGGAAGACGATGCGGTTGGCGGCTGGGAGGTTGGATGGGGTCAAGCCCTCGATGGCGCCGCCGAGGCGGGGAGCCTCGGGATAGCCGGGGGCGGCGAGGACGATGCCGACGGCGCTGAGGTCGTTGAAGCGGAGCTGGAGGGTACCGAGCTTGCGGGCGCGGACGGCCTGGGCGATGTCGATCAGGGAGGTTTCGAGCAGGGGGAGGACGACCTGGGTCTCGGGGTCGCCGAGACGGACGTTGATTTCGAGCATCTGTGGGCCCTGCGGGGCGAGCATGAGCCCGGCGTAGAGGATGCCTTGGTAATCGATGCCCTCGGCGCGGAGGGCGGCGAGGAGGGGGGTGAGCACCCGGTCGATAATCTCCTGGCGGACCTCCTCGGAGAGGAAGCGGGCGGGGGCGTAGGCGCCCATGCCGCCGGTGTTGGCGCCGGTGTCGTTATCTCCGATCCGTTTGTGGTCCTGGGCGAGCGGGAGGAGCTGGAGGTTCTGCCCGTCGGTGATGGCGAGGAAGGAGACTTCGGGGCCGGTGAGGCATTCCTCGATGACGATCGCCGCTCCGGCCTCGCCGAAGACGCGACGCTCCATGATGTTGTAGATCGCCTTGGTCGCCTCCTCGGGGTTGCGGGCGATGATGACGCCTTTGCCGGCGGCGAGGCCGTCCGCCTTGATGACCTGGGGGTAGGGTTGGCCCTGGCTGTAGCGGTAGGCGTCGAGGGCGCTGGTGAAGCAGGCGCCGGGGGCGGTGGGGATGCCGTGTTTCTGGAAGATCTGCTTGGTGAGGACCTTGCTGCCCTCGAGGCGGGCGGCGTTGCGGTTCGGCCCGAAGACGGGGAGGCCGTTTTCCTCGAAGAGGTCGGCGAGGCCGAGGCAGAGGGGCGCCTCGGGGCCGACGAAGGTGAGGTCGGGCTTTTCCTTCCGCGCCCAAGCCAGCAGGGCGGGGAGATCGGCGGCGGCGATGGGGAGGTTGGTGCCGAGCTCGGCGGTGCCGGGATTGCCGGGGGCGATGAAGAGGGCGGTGACGCGGGGGTCTTTCTTGAGGTGCCAGGCGATGGCGTGTTCGCGACCGCCGGAGCCGAGGAGGAGGATTTTCATCGATGGGGAAGCGCTAAAAGAGTGAGTGGAAGGGACGGAGGCCGCGCCGTCACTGCGAGATCGACATCACGTAGATGGTCGGGTCGGCGGGGATGTCGGCGGGGGTGAGGTTGAACTCGGAGGCCTTGAGGTCGCGGACGTTCTGCCGTCCGGCCAGGTATTCGTCGAGGCCGCGCAGGGCGAGGTCGGGGGTGAACTCGGTCTTGTACTTGATCGGGATGATGATCTTGGCGCCGAGTTCGGCGGCGGTCTTGTTCAGGTCGGCGAGGGAGAGGGCGAGGTCGCCGATGGGGAGGAAGAGGACATCGACCTGGCCGATCTCGGCCACCTGGTCGGGATCGGGGACGTGGCCGATCCCGCCGAGATGGGCGAAGCGGATGCCATCGACCCGGAAGGTGAAGGTGGCGTTGGTGCCGAGGCGCGCGCCCCCCTCCTTGTCCCGGTAGGTCTCGACGCCCTTGAAGAAGAGGCCGCGGGCGTTGTTGGCGCCGATGGCGGTGATGCTGCGGAAGACCTGGGGGCTGCCGAAGAGGCGGTTGCTGCCGGAGTGGTCGTCGGCCTCGTTGGTCACCAGCACGACGTCGGCGGGGAGGCGGGCAGGGAAGACGTAGGTGCCGGTCCCCTCGTCGTAGGGATCGATGGCGATGCGGACGCCGGTGGAGGTGATGAGGTAGACGAAGGCGTGGCCGTAGTAGCGGATGGTCAGCGGGGTGGGAGCCGGGGCGGGGGGCGGCGTGGAGGCCCGGAGCGGCGCCAGGGGCACGATCGCCAGGAGGGCCGGAAGGACCCGAAGGCAGGCCAAGCTCAAGCGCGGGGAAAATCGCATCGCGGGAGCGTAATGGCTTGGCCCAGCGGAGGCAATAGTTTGATAGGATCGGCCTTTTTGGGCCCGGGCCGAGAAAAACATTGGCACTTCCGGCAAAACTTCATAACAAATTCACCCTATGTCACAGCATGACGCCCCTCCCGTGGCCAATCCCTGGTCCCGCACCAATCCCTTCATCGCCCGGGTCTCGGAGAACCGCCTCCTCAACAAGACCGGCTCGGCCAAGGATACGCGCCACATCGTCGTCGATATTCAGGGCAGCGGGCTGAAGTACAATGCCGGGGATTGCCTGGGGATCTTCGCCCGGAACGCCGACAACACCGTCGACGAGATCATCAAGCTGCTCAAGCTCGACCCCTCGATCCAGATCGCCAGCGCCAACGGCAGCCAATCGTTCCGCGATACCCTCCGCAAGGGGACGATCCTCCGCAGCGCCAGCAAGAAATTCGTCAAGGCGCTGGCCGACCGTCTCCCCGAGGGGCACGGCAAGAAATCGCTCGGCGAGATCATCGCCAACGACGAGGCCCTGGACAAATACATCTACGACCGCGACTACATCGACGTCCTCTCCGAGTATCCCGGCGCGGCCTTCACCGCCGACGAGTTCATCGGCACGGTGAACAAGGCCCAGCCCCGCCTCTACTCGATCGCCTCGGCCGGATCGGTCCATCCCGAGCACGTCCACCTGACGGTGGCGATCGTCCGCTACCAGAGCCATAACCGCTGGAAGCACGGCTTCTGCTCGGGCTTCCTGGCCGACCATGCGCCGGTCGGCTCCCGCGAGGTGCCGGTCTACGTCCAGCCGACCAAGCATTTCCACCTCCCTTCCGACGACACCCCGATCATCATGGTCGGGCCCGGCACCGGCATCGCCCCCTTCCGCGCCTTCCTCCAGGAGCGCCACGGACGGGGCGCCAAGGGGAAGAACTGGCTCTTCTTCGGCGACCAGACCCGGGTGTACGATTATCTCTACGAGGAGGAGTTCACCGAGCAGCAGAAGGGGGGCTTCCTCACCCGCCTCGACCTCGCCTTCTCCCGCGATCAGGCCCACAAGGTCTATGTCCAGGACCGGATCCGCGAGAACGGGGCCGAGTTCTGGAAATGGCTGCAGGAAGGGGCCTACTTCTACGTCTGCGGCGATGCCAAGCGGATGGCGAAGGATGTCCACCAGGCGATGATCGACGTGGCGGCCCAGCATGGCGGACTCTCCCAGGAGAAGGCGGTCGAATATATCGAGCAGACGCTGGCTAAGGTCGAGAAGCGCTATCTGAAGGACGTGTACTAGGCGATTTCGTTTCAGATCGGCTCAATCATGCCGCTTAGAGGGCTGCAGCCCCCGGCCCCTGCTTGGACGCTGGGGCGCGGGAGAGCGGGCTCTTGGGTTTCAGGTGGTGTTTATCGGGGGAAGATCTAGCGCGTTGATTACGGGCGGCCCGGGATGCAAGGGGGAGTTGGTGAAGCCGCTTCAAAGGGGGCTGTCGCCCCCCTTGACCCCCGAGGCCGCCTCCGACGGCCGAGCAATAGACCCGCGCACGCTTCGCGAAAGCATTCTCTTGAGCTTATTTTCCCTGTTTTCCTCTTCGAAAGCACCCCTGCGGATTGACATTCGGCGCTTGCGAATCCACTGTTGTCAGCTGTGAGCGGTGTTCCTAGCGAATGGGAAATCCTGGCGTTGGCCGGTCTGCTCATGGCCGTTTTCACCGCCCTGGTCGCCACCGTGGCGGTTTATTTCATCTGGGTCCGCCGGTTGAGCAACCGGATGTTGGAGATGCAGCTCCATCTCTTCAAGCTGGCCTCCTTTCTGCAGAAGAACGTCGCTCCGACCGTCTCTGCGGGCGAGACCTCGACCAGCACCGCCTCCGCCGCCAGCCCCAAGGGGAAGCGGATCGCCATGTCGCTGGAGGGCCGTCCGGTCGAGATCATCGAGGTGGAGGGGCGGGAGACGGTCCGTTTTCCGGAAGAGCTCTCCGAGGCTGAGCGGGCGCGCCTGCTGGCGTACCTCAAGAGCGAGGGGTTTATTTCCTGACTTCCCCTGATCCGCTCCGGCGGATCTCCTCCGGGCGGCCTTCGCGCTTGCCGGATGCCCCGTTCGGCTCCACTTTGAAATCATGAGCGATCTTTTCCTTTCCCGGGCCATCGAAGCGGCCCGCGCCGCCGGACAGAAGCAGCGGGCCGCCCTCGGCTCGGAAATGGCGGTCGACGATCTCAGCGACCACGACGTGAAGCTCCGCCTCGACCGCGAGTGCCAGGAATTGATCACCGAAATGTTGCTGACCACCTTCCCCGACCACACCGTCTTCGGCGAGGAGGGGGGGAGCGCCTATGGGGCTTCGGAATACCAGTGGATCGTCGATCCGATCGATGGGACGGTGAATTTCTTTCATAACTTCCCCCATTTCTGCGCCGCCATTGCCCTGCAGAAGGCTGGAGAGACCATTGCGGCCGTGACCTACGATCCCAACCGCGAGGAGTTCTTCACCGCCGAGAAGGGGAAGGGCGCCTTCGTCAACGGGCGGCGGCTGGCCACCAGCAAATGTACCTCCATCCGCGAGGCGATGGTCTCGACCGGCTTTTCCAAGGGGAAGGAGATCGTCGACCAAAGCATCGAGCTGGTCACCTGGTACGGGCTCAATGCCCAGAAGCTGCGGATGAACGGCAGCGCCGCGCTCGACCTGGCCTATGTGGCGGCCGGGCGCCTCGATATCTACCTGGAGCGGACGATCCGCCTTTGGGACGTGGCGGGGGGCGTCCTGCTGGTGGAGGAGGCGGGCGGCAAGATCGAGCTGGAGCCGGTCGCGGGGAAGGAACAGACCTACGTCCTCGCCGCCAGCAACGGGAAAGTCGACGTCCGGCGCTGGTAAATGGGCTAGTGAGCATCGGGCGAGCAATCGCGCTGAATTGCCGGAAGCCGTCCGCTTCGTCTCATTCTGGGGGAGAGCACGGTCATTTGTTTTACATTGCCGCTCCGAAGTGATATCTAGGGCTCTGTAAATTTACGTAGGCTCTAGATCATGACACTCGCTGCTCCCAAGGCCGATTCCGTTCCGATCGAGAGCCTGTTGCCGCAGCGGTCCCTCAAGATCAAGGACGGCATCCTCCGCGCCCAGCTGATCGGGCTGATGGCGCAGCAGGGGGAGATCCTGCCCTCGGCCAACAGCCCGCTGGGCCGCCTCTGGCAGCTGGTCCATTCTGACGAGAGCACCGTCGAGCAATGCGTCGACATCATCCAGCTCGATCCCTCGCTGGCCAGCCGGGTCTTCCGGATCGCCAATTCCGGCGCCTACCAGGGCAAGGCGCCCAACCTGAAGGACGCGGTGATCTTCCTCGGCTTCTCCAAGCTCCGCCAGGTGGTCTTCAGCGCCGGGATCTTCGAGCAGTTCTGCAAGATGAAGCTGCCCGAGAAGTGGAACCATTTCTGGATCCGCAATGTCCTGATCTCGCGGCTGGCCGAGTGCATCTCCGCCGATTTCTTCCGCACCACCGGCTCCGAATATCTGGCCGGGCTGCTCCATGACAGCGGCTGGATCCTCAACGCTTCCTTTTTTCCCGCGGAGGTCGACCGAGTCCTGGTCAGCACCAAGCCGATCCACGAGGCCGAGCTGGAAATCTTTTCCTTCAATCATGGCGATGTCTCCGCGATGGTCTGCGCCCGCTCCCATCTGCCCGCCCGGGTGGTCTACGCCGTCCAGCAGCACCAGGCCCCCGATCTCTCCCCGTTGCCCAAGGCCGAGCTGCCCCGCACCAGCTCCCGCCTCCTCGGCATCATCCTCAATGTCTGCGACCGCTTGGCGACCGTCGCCGACATGCCGTTGATCACGGGCGATAGCTGCACCCTGAACGAGGTGGTCGCCAGCCCCGAATACAAATGGCTGGTCCAGCACGGCCTCAAGGCCGATCTCAAGCTCCTGCTGCAGGAGGAGATTCCCAAGGCCCGCGAGGTTTACTCGATTTTCTTTCGCTAGCTGAGTTGCGTGGTCGCGCGGCGCTCGGTTTCACCAAGCGCCTTCCCTTTCCCTGCTCAAGCGCGGGCGCTGCCCGGCTTAATGAAAAAGCCGGGATCAAGCTTGGCCAACCGCTCGTCGAAGGTGGCGAAGGCGGAACAACCGATTTCCCGGGCCCGCTCGGCGATGAGGATGTCGGCGAAATCGTGGCCCTTGCGGATTAAGGTCAAGGCCCGCGCCACCCGCTCCCGGTTCTCGAACTCGATGTCGGCCCGGCTCTCGAAAGCGGCGAGGACTTCGCCGATCTGCTCGACGGTGAAAGCATAGAGGCGGCGCAGGGTCCAGTGGAGCTCGATCAAGACCGCATCGAGGAGGAGGAAGGTCTCCCCTTCCCGCGCCAGCAGCCGGTCGGCTTGGCGAGCCTGCGCCGGATCGTCGCGGGTGACGAAACGGACCAGGACGTTGGTATCGAGCGCGATCACGCCCGGCCCGGCTTGCCCGGCTTGTGCGCCGCCCAGCCTTCCGCCGCCGCCTGATTGAGTTCCTCAACGGTGAAGGCCCGGGTGGGCCGTTTGCCGAAGTGGGCAAATTTGCCAGCTAGATCGGCCATCTTTCCGGTTCGCGCCTGCAGCGTCACCCGCCCCCCCTCGATCCGGTAGACCATCTGGTCCCCCGCCGAGGCATGAAGCGCCTCCAGCACCGCCTTGGGAACGGTGGTCTGGTGCTTGGTGGTGATCTTGGAGAGGGCGATCATACAAGGAATATGGACGGAATCCTTGCTTTTGTCAAAAGCAAGGAATTCCCGAATCAGGTAATCGACGCCTCGTAAATCTCCTGAATGGCTTCGTCGAGCAGGGCGTCAAATTCAGGGTCGGATTGCTTGGCCGAGAGGCCCTCGACCAGGGCGCGGGAGAAGCTGGCGATGACGCCGTGATTCCGGGCCAGTCGCTGGTCGCCTTCCTCCCGGGAATAACCGCCGGAGAGCGCCACCAGCTTGAGAACCTTGGGATGTTGGACCAACTCGGAATAATAGTCGTCGTGCTCCGGCAGGGTGAGTTTGAGCATGACCGTCTGGTCAGCGGGGAGGGCGTCGAGATGCTTCTTGATGGCGGTCTTGAGCAGGGCCTCGGCACCGGCCTTGTCGGGGCAGTGGATGTCGATCTCGGGCTCGATGATCGGCATGAGACCGGCGGCGAGGATCTGCGCGGCCACCTCGAATTGTTGGGCGACCACCGCCTCGATCCCGGCAGGGTTGGCCTGCTTGATGACGGAGCGCATCTTGGTGCCGAAGATGCCTTTGGCATTGGCCTTGGCGAGCAAGGCGGGCAGGCCGGGCATCGGTTTCATCAACTGGACGCCGTCCCGCTCGTCGGCGGTCCCGCTATCGACTTTCAGAAACGGGACGATCCGCTTCTGCTGCCAGAGATAATCGGCGGTGGCTTGGCCGGCGATGTCGCGATCCATGGTGCCTTCGAAGAGGATTGCGCCGAGAATCCGGTCGCCGCTGAAGCTGGGAGTAGTGATGATGCGGGCCCGCATCTGGTGGACGAGGGCGAACATCTCTTCGTCGTTGGTCCAGGCAGTTTCCTCGAGGCCATAGGCATGCAGCGCCTTGGGGGTACTGCCGCCGCTTTGATCGAGCGCGGCCAGAAAGCCGGACTGAGTCTGGATTTTGCGCTGCTGTTGTTGCTTCGGGGTGAGTGCGCTCATGGATGATCCTTTAATTTTTAACCATCATACCGCTAGGACGAGTCCGCTGCAAACTAGAGATTGCCCGGGGGGATGAGGTCGCCGCCGAACCAAGACGCAGCCCCCATAGAGGTTACAGATCGACTCTGAGGGGGGTCCAAGGGGGCGCAGCCCCTTTGCGTCGTTCCCTGCTCTTTGCTCCCGTGCATCCCGGCCCGTCCTTGATCAGCACGTTCGATTTTCTCTCGATTCATGCCACCTGAAACCCACGAGCCCCCTCTCCCGCGCTTCTCGCGTCCGCGTGGCAGCAGTGACTCGGACTCGGCGGGAATTCCCAGCTAGCGAAGCCAGAATACCCGAAAAACCAACCCTTACTGTGTCAATAGTGAGGACTGACCCGAATGGCGTTAACTTAAGGCAGTTTTGGGATGCGGCGAATGCAATGACGACCAATCGGTGATTTTTTGATTCTGTAAGTCATTGTAAAAGAATAATCGTTTTGGCGTTAATGCTTTTGACGAATTTTAGGCTGTCCTTAAGTTAACGCCATTCAAGACTGACCCCTTTCTGCGCAGATCTGACACGAACGCCACTCCTCACCTAAATCTCTTTATTGCGTCGAAATACAGGCGGGGAAGACAAACTACCAATATAATAAAATGTGTGATCCATTACTTCGGCCATCATGGATAAGAATTTCATTTCCTGGTAAATAGCGTTCCCAAGATTATAGGCTTCAGTTTTTGTTTTAATTACATTTTCACCAAAAATCGCCACAGCCTCTCCCTTATCTATGACAAAGCCGTGATCCTTATATCCATACACCAGTTGTTTAGCAATTTTATCAGCCGATTGACCCAATCCGCCAGAATGGGTATTTAACAATCTTTCGGCATAATGCATGGCAGACTCAGCAACACGTTCATAGTATCCAAGGTGAATTGGTTGAAGCGAAAAGTTAAGATAACGAGCAAACATTTCCGAACTTGTTGGATTCGCTTTAACCAATTCAGCTATGTGTTCTATAGAATTTTTTAGACCCAATGCAGGCAGACCATCGATCTGTGGGTCAATAGGACCCAACTCACTTAAGCTCCCCATATGGATTTCATCAGCCGCACACGCCAATAAAGTTGCAGCTGATTTTGCCTGGCGAGGAATTACGGCAATTAGTTTTCCGTTACAGTATTCTCTACACAATTTTCCAATTAAATAAGCTGACCCAGGAGAGCCACCTGAAGAATATATAACCAAAAGCAGGTTTTTGTTATTATTGAATTCCGTTATCGCAGCATAGATTCTATCAGCATCGGAGCGAGCCATGCTGCTTTGGTCGTGCAATATTAAAATATTATAATCATGAGATATTTTATAAGATGAGATTATGTTAGTTAGATATTCTCTAATAATAGAATCCCGCTTAGATGCTTCTCCCTCGATAGCATCATTTTCTAACGAACTAAATACCGATCGTATTACATCGCTTTTATTTGCAGGAACATGCGGCTTGGATTTTTCATCATTAGCAATTACCTCGCCCGCCTGCGCCCCCGCCTGTTCTTGATCTGACATATAGAATTTATTTAATCATAAAAAAGGGACACCTCTCAGTGTCCCTTTTTTTATTTCCTCATAGCCCCTTATTTAATTATCTTACCAAGTCGAATTCAGCGAGCTCCCATGCTGATACTCCGTCACCCGGGTCTCAAAGAAGTTCTTCTCCTTGCCGAGATCAATGGTTTCGCTCATCCAAGGAAACGGGTTCTTGGAACCATATTTCTGCTTCAGCCCGATCCGCTCGAAGCGGCGGTCGGCGATGTATTGGACGTATTCGCGGAAGAGGCCGGCGTTGAGCCCGAGGATGCCGCGCGGGAGGCAATCCTGGGCGTAGGCGATCTCCAGCTCGACGGCCTTCTCGATCAGGGCCTCGATCTCCTTCTGGAACTCGGGGGTCCAGGCGGCGGGGTTCTCTTCCTTGATGCCGTTGATGAGGTCGCAGCCGAAGTTGAGGTGGATGGTCTCGTCGCGGAGGATGTACTCGAACTGCTCGCCGATGCCGGAGAGTTTGTTCTGGCGCTTGAAGGAGAGCATCATGACGAAGCCGCTGTAGAAGAAGATCCCCTCCATGATGACGTAGAAGCCGATCAGGTTCTTGAGGAACTTCTGCACGCCCTCGACGGTGTCGGTCTTGAAGTCTTCCTTGACGATCTCGGAGGTGAGGGTCATCTCGAAGGCGTCCTTGTCGTGGATCGAGTTGACCTCGTGGTACATGTTGAAGATCTCGCGCTCGTCGAGGGCGAGGGATTCGACGATGTAGTGGAAGGTGTGGGTGTGGACGGCTTCCTCGAACGACTGGCGGAGGAGGTACTGGCGGGCCTCCGGGTTGGTGACGTGCTTGAAGATGGCCAGGACGATGTTGTTCCCGACCAGGCTCTCGGCGGTGGAGAAGAAGCCGAGGTTGCGCATGATGACCTGGCGCTCGTCGGCGGTGAGGCGGTTCGACTTCCAGAGCTCGATATCGCGCTGCATGGGGACCTCGCTGGGCAGCCAGTTATTGGCGCAGCCGTTGAGGTAGTGTTCCCAGGCCCACTTGTACTTGAGGGGCATGAGCTGGTTGACGTCGACCGTCTTGCAGTTGATGAGGCGCTTGTCCTCGACGTTGATCCGTTTTCCGAGGTCGCGCGGTTGGGGGCGCTCGTCAGTAGTATTGCAGCAGGACATGGTCTATTACTCCTTGGGTATCTAATTATCTATGATTCAAACAGTAGCAGGGGGATCCAAGGGGGGAGAATCCCCCCTTGCGTCGTTCCCTGTGCAGTCGTCGATTGATTCTCGCGTTACGAACTCCTAATTCCAAAACATTCCGACACTACTGGCAGGCCTCGCAGCCGGGATCGGTGATCGAGCAGGCCTTGGGCAGGGTGGGCTGTTCTTCCACCGCGACCTCGACGCCTTGGCTGGCCTCGAGCTTGGGGGCCTCGACCTCGCGGTCGAGCTTGATGTTGGCGGAGGCGCTCTTGTTTTTCATCCAGCGGGGCTGGACGCCGCGGCGGTTGACGTCGACGGTCGATTTCTCGACCGAGGTGGCGGCGACGGAGCGGAGGTAGTAGGTGGTCTTGAGGCCTTTGCGCCAGGAGAGGAAGTACATGTCGTTGAGCTTCTTGCCGCTGGGGGACATCATGTACAAGTTGAGCGACTGGCCCATGTCGAGCCACTTCTGGCGGCGGGAGGCGGCCTCGATGATCCACTCGGCATCGATCTCGAAGGCGGTCCGGTAGACTTCCTTGACGTGGTCGGGGACGCGCTCGATCTCGAGGAGGGAGCCGTCGAAGTACTTGAGATCGTCAAGCATCTCGGGGTCCCAGAGGTTGAGGGCCTTGAGGTCCTCGACCAGGTAGGTGTTGACGGTGGTGAACTCGCCGGAGAGGTTCGACTTGGCGTAGAGGTTCTTGTAGTTGGGCTCGATCGACTGGGAGACGCCGGTGATGTTCGAGATGGTGGCGGTGGGGGCGATCGCCATGGTGTTGCTGTTGCGCATCCCGTGCTTCTGGATGGAGGCGCGGACGACTTTCCAGTCCTTGGTGGTGGAGCGATCGACCTGGAGGTTGCCGCCGCGCTCCTTTTCGAGGAGGTCGAGGGTGTCGATGGGGAGGAGGCCGCGATCCCACTTCGAGCCGTGGTAGCTGTGGTAGGCGCCGCGCTCGGCGGCCAGTTCGGAGGAGGCGAGCAGGGCGTAGTAGGAGATGGCCTCCATGGAGCGGTCGGCGAATTCGACGGCGGCCTGGCTGGCGTAGGAGAGGCGCAGCTTGTAGAGCGCGTCCTGGAAGCCCATCAGGCCGAGGCCGACGGGGCGGTGCCGCAGGTTCGACTCCTTGGCCTCGGGGGTGGGGTAGTAGTTGATGTCGATGACGTTGTCGAGCATCCGCAGGGCGGTGCGGACGGTGCGGGACAAGAGCTCCTCGTCGAGGCGGAAGGTGCCTTCTTTCTCGACGATGTGGTTGGGGAGGTTGACGGAAGCCAAGTTGCAGACGGCGGTCTCGTCCTTGGAGGTGTTGAGGAGAATCTCGGTGCAGAGGTTGGAGCTGTGGACGACGCCGACGTGGTCCTGGGGGGAGCGGAGGTTCGAGGGGTCCTTGAAGGTGATCCAGGGGTGGCCGGTCTCGAAGAGCATGGTGAGCATCTTCCGCCAGAGGACGGTGGCCTCGATCTTCTTGAAGTGGGTGATCTCGCCGCGCTCGACGGCGGCCTCGTATTCGCGGTAGCGCTTGTCGAAGGCGGCGCCGTAGAGGTCGTGGAGGTCGGAGACGTCGCTGGGGCTGAAGAGGGTCCAGTTGGCCTGCTCGGCGACCCGCTTCATGAAGAGGTCCGGAATCCAGTTCGCGGTGTTCATGTCGTGGGTGCGGCGGCGCTCGTCGCCGGTGTTCTTGCGGAGCTCGAGGAAGTCCTCGATGTCGAGGTGCCAGGTCTCCA
>Ga0302314_10011307_pt1 | contig 15581 bp, 13 predicted proteins | sample III_Palsa_N2_3_FD_200533 | JGI IMG/M metagenome (GOLD analysis project Ga0302314, IMG submission 200533) | Peat permafrost microbial communities from Stordalen Mire near Abisko, Sweden - III_Palsa_N2_3 | ecosystem: Environmental > Terrestrial > Soil > Palsa > Peat permafrost | place: Sweden...
CCGGGTGCGACGTGGTCGACATCGGCATCGTCCCCACGCCGACCGTGCCGATCGCCGCCGTGCACCTCGGCGCGGCCGGTGGCATCCAGATCTCGGCCAGCCACAACCCGGTGCAGTGGAACGCCCTTAAGTTCTTCTCCAAGGACGGGCGCAACGTCGACCAGGCCCAGCTCGATGCGGTGCTGGCCATCTATCGCGACGGCCATGCCTGGAAACGCTGGGCGGCGTGCGGCTCCTTCCGCACCTACGACCAGGCCCTCACCGTGCATCTCGACCGCGTCCTGGCCGCGGTCGATGTCGAGCTGATACGTGCGGCGGCGCTGACCGTGGTGATCGACAGCGTCAACGGCTCCGGCTCGGAGCTGGCTCCGCGCCTGCTGGCACGGCTCGGCTGCGCGGTCATCCCGGTGCACTGCCGGCCCGACCTGGTCTTCCCGCGCGACCCGGAACCGACCAGCGAGAATGTGCGCTCCACCCTCGGCATCGTCGCCGCGAGCGGCGCGGACCTCGGCCTGGTCCAGGACCCGGATGCGGACCGCCTGGCGCTCATCGATGAGCAGGGGACCTACATCGGCGAGGAGTACACCCTGGTGCTGTGCGCCGCGGGCCGCCTCGCCCTGGCTGGCCGCGAGCAGGCAGGCGGGGAGCTGGTGGTCTGCACCAACCTCTCCACCAGCCGCATGCTTGAGGATGTGGCGCTGCGCGCCGGCGCGCGGGTGGTGCGCTCCAAGGTCGGCGAGGCGCACGTCGTCGACGCCATGCAGGCCCAGCACGCGGTGATCGGCGGCGAGGGCAATGGCGGGGTGATCGAGCCGCGCGTGGTGTGGGGCCGCGACAGCCAGATCGCCATGGCCCTGGTGCTCGATCTGCTGGCGCGCCGGCGCCTCGCGCTCAGCGGGCTCGTCCGGGAGATCCCCCGCTACAGCATCCATAAGGAGAAGGTCGCGCTCGACCGTCCCGGCGTGGCGCGGGCCATCATGACGCTGCGCACCCACGTCCTGTCCCGCGGCGCCGAGGTGGATGACCGCGATGGCCTCAAGCTCTCGTGGCCCGACCGCTGGCTGCACCTGCGCGCCTCCGGAACCGAACCGGCCAGCCGCATCATCACCGAGGCGCCCAGCCCGCGCGAGGCGCAGGATCTCGCCGACGCGGTGCGCACCGCGATCGGCGCCAGCCTTGTCACAGCCCATTGAGCGAGACGGACACCCATGAGCGACAATGACTTTCCAGGTTTCGAAGACGACGAACCGGCCAAGCCGGTGTCGAAGCCGGTCTCCAAACCCGTGGCCAAGCCGGGCAGCCCGGCCGCCCCGGCGGCCCCGCCCAAGCCGGGGACCGGCACGATCGCTGCTGGCGGCGACGTGCCACCGCCCCTGGCCGGAGCCAGCGGCCCGGTGAACTTCGAATTCGAGGACAGCGAGCCGGCCAAGCCGAAGAAGGCCTATGTGCCGCCCCCGGCCGAGCCGCTGCCGGCCGCGAGTCCGGGCAAGGGCAAGGCCGCAGGAGCGATCGACCGCTCGCCGCCGCCGCCATCCAAGCAGGCCGCCGAGGAGGCCGACGCCGACCTCAAGCCCGGCTCGCGCAAGGATCTGTGGAACTGCCCGCACTGCGGCACCGGCAACCGCCCGGGTCGCGACACCTGCCGCGTGTGCGGCAAGAGCCCGGATGAGCCGGTGATCGTGCCGCTGCACAAGAAGCCGGCGGTCGTGCTCGGCGTGGTGGTCGCCGTGCTCGGGGTGCTGGTGCTGCTGTGCCTGATCGTCTTCCACACCGACCTGACGCTCAAGGAGCCAGACGCAGCGGTCATCGATGCCAAGCCGCGCATCGCCGGTTCCGGAGCGAGCCATTCCGTCGCCATCAACTTGAACCAGACCGCCTTCACCGGCGCGCACCGCATCTCGGTCAATGGCCGCGTGATCGGCTTCTCGCCCTGCCAGGCCATGTCCGGCGGCTGGAACATCGTGCTCTTGTTCGGCTCGGCCGGCGCGGCTCCGGACGCGGCCACCACCAGCAAGGTGTCGTTCAATGGCGACCAGGCGGACATCAGCACCGAGGGTCGCTATACGATCCTCCATCTGCTGCCCGCCGGCCCGGTGCTGACCTACAAGCCCAAGAGTGGCGCCATGCTCAGCCTCGATGGCGACACCGGCGTGCTCGACGGCTTCAGCGATGAGATGGGCGAATACACGGTATGGGTCGACCACCTCGCGCAGCAGTGAACCGCATCCGCGCCGCACGGCAGCCGCCTGGACCCAGGCACAGGCTCAGCTGCGCGGGCGCTCGGCCAGCTCCAAGGGATTGCCCTGCGCCAGCACGATCAGCGTGCAGGCCTCGATGACCTGGATGCCGCGCGCCTTGGCGGCGCTAAACAGCGGCTCGCCGTCGGCGCCGGGATTCAGCCACAACAGGCGCGGACGCGCGGCGACGATGTCATCGAGCATTTCCAGCCCGGCCTGGGGATTGATGTACATGCAGACGATGTCAGGCGTGCCGGGAAGCTCCCTGAGGCTCGCATAGGTGGTCAGCCCCGCGATCGGCTGGGCGCTGGGATGCACCGGCCACACCGTCCAGCCACGGGACAGGTAGCGCAGCACGGCATGGTGCGAGTAGCGCTCGGGCTTGGGGGAGGCTCCGACGATGGCGACACTCGACATGGTTGTCCTCCCTCCGTATCGGCAGCATACTGCGTGCACGTGCGCTGACACGCAAGGCCTGGAGGATCCGACGTCGACACCGCTTGCGACCCTGCTCAATGCGCTGACCCAGGCCGTGCGCTTCCCGGGACGCGTGCGCGTCCTCGGCGATGCCGCGTTGGGTGCGAGCCTCATGGCGCCGCCCGACGGCGTGGAGTGGGTCGGCCTCGGCACCGGCATGGTGCTCGGCGCCGCCTGCGGAACCGCACTGTGCGAGGCGCGGCGCGGCGGCGAGGTGCTGGTGCTCGCCGGCGCGGATGCGCTCACGGCGCTCACCCACGCGCCGCTCGCGCAGGGACTGTCCAATCTCTCGGTGGTGGCCATCACTGCTGGCCACGCGGCGATCGCGCCCAGTGATCGCGCACGCACCGTGCTCGGCCCTGATGGCGGGATCCGCATCCCCGAGGCCGCGCAGACGGCGAGCCGGCGTGCGGATGCCGGCGCGGCGCCAGCGTGGCTGCGCCGGCGCGAATGGCCGCCGGTGCAGCTGGCGAGCCTGGGACGCTCCGGGAGCTGCCCCTGGCCGCAGGCCGCAGGCCTGCCCATCGGCGCGCAGCTGCAGGCGGCCGTACGCGTCCTGGCGGCGGGCGAGCCCGCGCTCCTCGTGGCCCATGACCAGGCGCCCTGGAACCGGGCAGCGCTGAGCTTGCAGGACCTGATGGCCCTGGCGCAGATCGCCGGCGAGGGGCGGCGCGTGGTGGTCGGCATCTCCCCGGCGCTGCTGGTGAGCTGCGCCGCGGAGCTGGTGGTGATCAGCCGGCGCGGTCTGGCCCTCAAGCTGCTCTGTCCCTGGCCTGGCGCCGGCGCTGCGTCCATCCTGCCGCAGCTGCACGGCCCAGGGCCGCTCGCTAGCTGGTGGGTGCAAGGCAGCGCCGATCCCGCCGAGGCCGAGGCGCTCCTGGCGCAGCTGCTGGTGCACGAGGATCCCGCCCTGCTGCTGTACGACGATGCCCCGCCCGATGACGCGTTGGCGCAGGCCGAGGCCTATCCGCGCGCGCAAGCCTGGACGCCCGGCGCGGGGCGCCTGGTGGCCACGGGCGATCAGGCGCTGGTGATCTGCAGCGGTGTCGCGCTGCGGCAGGCGCTGGCGCTGCGTGCTCGGCTGCAGGCGCAGGGCATCACGGTCGCGGTCTTCCAGTGCACCAGCCTGGCGCCACTGCCGCTGTCCGGGCTGCGTGGGATGGTGGCGCGCTGGTGTCAGACGCATGCCGCGACCACCATGCTGTGCCTGGATCCGGACGGTGGCGCCGTGGCCCGCGCGCTCGCGGCGACCCTGGACGTGGGCGTGCCGGTGGCGAGCGGCCTCGCCGAGGCCGAGGACGTGCTGCGTGCGGCGTGTCGGCAATAAGCCGGGCAGGCAGCGGATTCCAAGGAGAGGGCCGTGCGCCTGGAGGGCGGGCGCACCCGACCTAGGACCAAGGACCCGGTCGTGCGGCTCTCAACGCAGCTTCTTGGTCTCGGTCTCGAGCCAGCTGGTCAGGCCCCAGGCCGCATCCTGGGCCGCGATGCGCAACCCCGCGTCCTGGTCATTGAGGCCAGTGGCGTAGCCCAGGCCTGAGAAGTGCTCGTAGATGTTGCCTTTCTGGCAGACCAGCAGCGCCGTGCCCTGCAGACGGATGACCCACTGGTTGGGCACCCCGCGCGAATCGCGCTGGCTGACATCGATGAACTCCTGGGCGATCGAGACCTCGAGGCGCGCCGAACCCGTGGGCGAGACGTCCCAGCCGAGGCGCTGCACGATCGAATCGCCGATCGCGGCATCCAGGAAGGCCTGGGCCTGGACCAGGCGGCCGCGATCGCTGACCACCTCGATGCGCACCGCTTCGCCGATCTGCGGCGGCTCGCGCACCGCGTAGCAGCCGCCGAGGCCCAGCACGGCCACGCACCACGCGACGGCCAGTGCGGGCCATCTCACCGGACGGTCCCTTCCGCCGGCAGCTCGGAGAGCAGCCGCGCCGCCTCGCGGCCCTGCGGCGAGCTGCTGTCGCGCGCTTTCACCGCCTGCAGGTAGTAGCGCGCACCGGCCAGCCAGTCGCGCAGTCCGGGCGGGGTCTTGAACCAGGCGGTGAGGGGATTGCCGCGCTCCAGGTACCAGCGCGCAATCTTCAAGTCGCGGTCCTGCTGCCAGAGGCGGATGCGGGTGCGGTAGGCGCGGATCTCCGCGGCCTTGGCCTCGTCGCCATTGGTCTCGAGCTCGGCCTGGTCGATGATCGCCGAGGCGTAGACCAGCGCTCCGTTGTCGTAGTCGTCGCCACGATAGCCGACCAGGTAGCTCAGCGCATGCTCAAGCAGGGCGTTGAAGGTCAGGTCGATGCTCGGGTACTTCTCCAGAAACTCCTCGTAGGCGCGTCGCGCCGCCAGCAGGTCCTCGCGGGTGCCGCTTAGCAGCAGGGCGCGCGCCAGGCTGAGCTCGGCCTGCGGGGCCACCGAGAAGCGGTCGCCATGCAGCGCCAGGAAGGACAGGATCTTGTCAGCGGAGGACAGCGAGGCATGGCCCTGGATGGAGATCACATCTTTGGGGTTCTCCTGCTCGAGATGGACCGACTTGGAGAAGCTCTGCTCCTGCTCGACTGCCGCCAGGATCTCGTCCATGGCCAAGCCGGTGCGCGGGAAGTCGGGGAGGTAGAACCAGATCATCAGCAGCTTCTCGTAGGCGTCGCCGAGCTTGTGCCGGCGCAGATAGCACTCCATGCCCAACAGCAGCAGGTCGCCGGCATAACTCGAGTAGGGGTACCGTTCGAAGCCCTTCTCCACGGTGCGCGTCGCGCGCCACTCATTGAACCACAGCTCCTGGTTGGCGAGCAGCTCGCGGGCATGGGTCAGGTGGTAGAGGGCGCCGTCCTCCTCGGCCTGGTTCTGCACGTGGTTGACCGCGCCCAGACGGTAGGCAGCGGCCTGCTTCTGCAGCGTGTCGACGTAGGTCTTTTCGGTCTCGGCCTCGTCGACCGGGTCCGGGGTCGCGTCTCCCGCCCGCATGGCCACGCACAGACTCATCGACAGGAGCAGCCACCACCAACGCATGGCGCAGAGTGTGGGCGCCGTGCAGGCAGAGCAACCGCTGCCGAGGTGCCGTGGCTGGCGCTGATCGGCAGGGGTCTATTCTCACATGCCCATGACCCCACGGCCCCGAGCATCGGCGGCGCGCCCGCAGCGCCCTGTCCGCCCCGTCCTCCCCACGCACGCAGCACGCCCGGTCCCGACCGTCCGCCGCGGGGCTGGCCCAGCCGCGCGCATCGGCCGCATCCTCTCGATCGGCGATGAGCTCATCCTCGGCCGCTGCATCGACACCAACGCGGCGCACATCGCGCGTTGGATGGCCGACCACGGCCTGCAGGTCGACCGCGTGCAGCAGGTCGGTGACAGCCAGCAGCGCATCCAGGCGGCCATGGCCGAGGCGGCCGATGGCGCCGCGCTGGTGATCTGCAGTGGCGGCCTGGGGCCGACCGAGGATGACCGCACCCGTCATGCGCTGGCCGAGGCGATGGGGGTCGCGCTGCGCGAGGACGCCGCCTCCTGGCGCGACATCCAGGCCTACTTCGCGCGCGCCGCGATTGCGCGCGTGCCGGATGTGAACCGCCGCCAGGCACTCCTGCCGCAGGGCGCGCGCATCATCCGCAATGACCAGGGCACGGCCCCGGGCATGCTCGCCCGGCTCGGCACGGCCTGGTTGGCCTGCACCCCGGGCGTGCCGCATGAGATGGTCGCGATGCTCGACACGGTGGCCAAGGCCCTGCCGAGGCTCGTGCCCGGGCTGCGGCCGGCGACGATCCGCGAGTTCTGGTGCTCGGGTCTCGGCGAGTCGACCGCACAGGAGCTGATCCCGGGATTGCTGACGGAACGCGATCCGCAAGTCGGCATCACCGTCAGCGAGGCCGGGCACCTGACCCTGCGCGTCGTCGGCACGCCGCGCCAGGTCGCGACCCGGCACCGCGCGCTGGCTACGGCACTCGCCGCCTACGCCCTGCCGTGCGCCGGCCTGGCGCCGAGCCTGGTGCAGTGGTTCAGCGCGCACGCGCGCACGCTCTCGGTCGCCGAGAGCTGCACCTGCGGCCAGGTGATGGCCGCGCTCGGCGCCGTGCCGGGGGCCTCGCAGATGCTGCACGAGGGCCTTTTGAGCTATGCAGAAGCGGTGAAGGTCCGGCGCCTGGGCGTGCCCCAGGCGCTGATCCGCCGCCATGGCGTGGTCAGCGAGGCGGTGGCCCTGGCCATGGCCGAGGGCATGCGCGCCTTCAGCGGAGCCGACTGCAGCCTGGCGACCACCGGCGTGGCCGGGCCGGGCGGGGCGACGGCCGATAATCCGGTGGGTACGGTGTGGGTGGCGGTGGCCGATGCGGCCGGCAGCCGCGCCCGCCGGCATCACATCCGTGGCGATCGCGCCCGCGTCCAGCGCCGCGCGGCCTCCTATGCGCTGCAGCTGGCCTGGGAGCGGGTGATGACCGGGACATGATGCTCCTAGGAGCCTAGGACGCCGCTCGGGGCTTGCTCATTGGAAGCGCTTCCATACACCGTTTCCCAAGGGGAAACAATGGCGAGCAAGCAACGTGGGATCGTGGTCGGATGCGGCAGCATGGGCCAGGGCTGGATGAAGAATGTAGTCGGCAATCCGCGCTCCGAACTGGTCGGTGTGGTGGACATCCGCACCGAGGCAGCGCTCGCCGCCGCCAAGGAGCACGGCCTAACCCCCGCGTGCGCCTTCACCGACGTCGCGGCGGCGATCACCGCGCTGCGTCCCGACTTCATCGCCGACATCACCATCCCCGAGGCGCATTGCCCGACCACGCTTGCCGCCCTGGCGCTGGGCGTGCCGGTCATCGGCGAGAAGCCGCTGGCCGACAGCATGGAGGCCGCGCGGCGCATGCGCGCCGCCGCCGAGGCGAGCGGCAAACTCTACATGGTCAGCCAGTCGCGCCGCTACGACACCAACCACATCTCCCTGGCCCAGGCGCTGCGCAACAAGGCCGTGGGCGAGATCACCACCATCAATTGCGACTTCTACATCGGTGCGCACTTCGGCGGCTTCCGCGACGCGATGGAGTCCCCGCTCATCCTCGACATGGCCATCCACCATTTCGACATGTGCCGCTACTTCGCCGCCGCCGACTGCACCGCCGTCTACGCCCATGAGTTCAATCCCAAGGGCTCCTGGTATAAGGGCGATGTCTCCGCCACGGTGATCTTCGAGCTGCAGGGCGGCATCATCTTCACCTACCGCGGTTCGTGGTGCGCCGAAGGCTGCCACACCTCGTGGAACGGCGACTGGCGCATCGTCGGCACCGAGGGCACCCTGATCATGGAAGGCGACCGCTTCCCGCACGGCCAGCGCCGCAAGGCCGGCGGCAAGCCCGGCTTCTTCTCCGAGATGGAAGAGATCGTCGTCACCAAGGTCGAGACCAACGGCGCCGGCATCCATGGCTCGCTCAACGAGTTCCTCGACGTGCTCGAGCGCCGGGCCGCGCCCAATCAGGTCTCGAGCTCCGGCTCGGCGATGAAGCCGAGCCTCGTCCCGCAGTGCGAGGTGCACGACAATATCAACAGCCTCGCCATGGTCTTTGCGGCCATGGAGTCGGCGCGCGCCCACACCCGCATCGTGATGCCGTCCTGATCACGCTCCTTCCTCAACGTGCTTAACAGACTCATCTGACCCGATCCTCCACGCACCCTGACCATTCCGTCCCGAGAGGTCCCCATGCCCGAACTCATGACCGCCCCCGCCACCCGCCGCTCGGCGCAGGACCTCTCCAAGGAGACGATCCGCGTCGGCACCCTGGTGCAGGGCAACATGACCAGCGCCCGCTACATCGAGCAGATCCTCGGCTACGGCTTCGAGAGCTTCCAGCTGTTCTTCTGGCAGAGCGTCGAGTCGGTCGACCTGCGCCAGCTCGCGCGCGAGGTCAATGCGGTGCTCGCCGGCACCGGGGTGACGATCTCCTCGTTGGGCATTTTCGGCAATCCGCTCGCCACCCGCGAGAAGGATCTCGAGACGCTCAAGGGCTGGGAGAAGTGCATCGACGCCGCGCCGCTTTTCAATTGCGACATCGTCGCCGGTTTCGCCGGTCGCGTGGTCGACAAGCCGATCACCGAGTCGCTCCCGGTCTTCACCAAGGTCTTCACGCCGCTGACCGAGCGGGCCAAGGCCAATGGCGTGCGCCTGGCGATCGAGAACTGCGACATGGGCGGCAGCTGGTCGGGCGGCGACTGGAACTTCGCGCACTCGCCGGAGTCCTGGGAGCTGATGTTCAATGCGGTGCCGGCCGAGAACCTCGGCCTGGAATGGGAGCCCTGCCATCAGCTGGTCAGCCTCATCGACCCGCTGCCGCAGCTGCGCAAATGGATCGGCAAGGTCGTGCATGTGCATGGCAAGGACGCCAGCGTGCAGTGGGACGTGCTCAAGACCTATGGCCTGCGTGGCAGCAAGTCCTACGTGCAGCACCGCACCCCGGGCTTTGGCGATACCAACTGGACCGACGTGATCAGCATCCTGCGCGCTGGCGGCTTCAAGGGCTCGATCGACATCGAAGGCTGGCATGATCCGGTCTACCGCGGTGAGCTGGAAATGACCGGGCAGGTGTCTGGGCTCAACTATCTGAAACGTTCCAGGGGCGGCGATTTCGTTCCTAACCCAAGCTAGGACAAGAGCTTACATCGATTTTTACTGACTGTCTGCTTTTCTGAACCTTACGACGTCTGTGACGTTACAGGGGTTGTTAAGTCCAGACATGCCCAGCCAGACCGACACGCCCCGCCTCATTGGCAGCCAGTTCGCGCAGTGCACGCTGCGCGAACTCGTCGGCATCGGCGGCACCGCCGAAGTCTACCGCGCCAGCCAACGCGGTGGCATCGACTGCGCGGTCAAGGTCCTGCGCCGCGAGCGGCTCGAGGAGCGCGACCGGGTCAAGGCCTTCCAGAACGAGTTTGAGATCCTGCACCGGCTGACCTGCCCGGGCATCCCGGTGGCGCACAAGAGCGGGGAGATCGATGGTCGGCCCTGCTTCCAGATGGACTTGGTGCAGGGCGAGACCCTCACGGCGCTGCAGGCCGGACATGCGGTGCTGCCCGGACCGTCGCTGCTGATCGCGGTGACGCGCATCGTCGCCTTCCTGCATGAGCACAATCTGCTGCACAACGACCTCAAGCTTGAGAACATGATCCTCGGGCCCGAGGGCGGACTGACCCTGATCGACTTCGGCAATGCGCGCGAGGCGCGCGATGGCGTCCTCGCCCGCCTCTTCCAGCGCAAGATCGAGCAGATCTTCGGCACCATCACCTATGTCGCTCCGGAACTCTTGGCCGGCAAGCGGCCCAGCACCCAGTCGGATATCTATGCCCTGGGCGTGTGCGCCTTCCTGCTGTTGACCGGCAAGCCGCCCTTCCAGCCGGGCAAGGCCCAGGACCGTCCCTCCGAGCGGCTGCGCCGCCTCCAGGAGGCCAAGATCCCGTCGATCCGCGACCACTTGAAGAACCTCCCCGCATCCATCGCCACGGCGATCGACGCCTGCCTGGCCAAGGATCCGGAGCGGCGCCCTGAGGATGCGGGGGTGCTCTTGAAGATCTTCAATGGCTGGCATCGCCCGCCATCAGCGCAGCTGCGCGCACATTAGCCATTAGCCATTAGCCAAGAGCCAAGAGCGATCCGGCACTCGCCATGAGCAGCCATCGGCGCAGCGATGGTCCGCTTACTTGTGGTCGAGCTTCGCGTCGGCCTGCGAGACCGGGGCGGCAGCGGTGGGAGTGGCCACCGCTGCCGTGGTCGCGGGGCCTGCCGCCGGGCCCGGGGTCACCACCCCGGTGGTGGCCGCGGGCGTGACATGCGGCTTGAAGTTGCGCAGTTGCTTGCGGATCGCGTCAGCCAGGACATTGAAGGCCTGGGTCTGCATGTCGTCATGCAGGGTGGTGGTCGCGATCAGCTCGTCCTTGTCGCGCACCATGACCGTCTGGTCGAGGAGCTTGGCGGGGAACTGCAGCTTTTTCACCCCGATGTCGGCACCGGCGAAGACGATCGGCTTGCGCCACCAGACCCAGCGGTCGACGTGCTTGGCCGCATCCTCGCTGGTGGCGCGGATGATGATCTTGGTATCGCCGTTGGACTCGTAGCTCATCGAGAAGTCCTTCAACAGCGGCTGCAGGTCGCCGAGCTTGAGGTCGGTGGCGGGTCCTGAGAAGTGCAGCGCATGGCCCGACGGCTCCGGGGGAGCGGACCGGACCGCAGCCTGCAGCGTGGCCAGGGTCGAGACCTCGAGCTCGGTCGGGCTGACCACGGCGAAGTAGAAGCCGGGGACATTCGGCAGCGGCCAGGCCGGACCGATCGGCGTGGTCACCGACGGCAGGTCCTTGGCCAGGGTCTTCTGCTGCAGGGCGGTATTCAAGCCGAAGAAGCGGATGATCGGCGGGGATTTGACGTTGGCCCAGGAGATCAGCACGCGCTGCAGTCCGCCGGTCGGGTTGAAGGTCGGGGCGGGAGGCGGGGCGTTGGGATCCCGCGCCACCGGGGCCGGCGGATCGTCGCTGGCATAGAGCACCCCGTCATGCGGGCAGAGCGCGCTGATCAGCACGTCGCTGATCGGGGTACCGCGGATGGCGTTGTAGTTGACGTCGACCAGGGCAGCGCTGGCTCGGCCGCTGAGCGTCAGGGCGCAGATCAGGACAGCGGCGCCCGCCAGCCAGCGGCCAAGCAGGATCGGCACGAAACGGCGCAGAATGGGGAGTGGACGCATGGTCGACCTCAATGCCGGGAGCCTATGGATGCCAGCTGCGGAGATGCTAGGAGAACCAGGTCTGGAACACCAGGGAAAGTCACGATCCCCGCACGACCGCAGCACCCGGCCTGCCGCCGTCGCCCATCTCGCGGCGGGATCATTGGGGTCATTGGGATCAGCGGGGATTAGCGGGATGAGCGGGATTAGCGGGATTAGCTGCAAAGGCGCCGCAGGTCGTCGCCGTAGAGGCGCAGGCGTTTTGCACCCAGCTGCGGAATCTCCTGGTCAGTCACCCCATGCTGCTTGAGGTATTCCAGCGAGCGGGCCGGCAGCACGACCTGCAGCGGCACCTGGCGGCGTTCCGCCTCGGAGCGGCGCCAGTCCTTGAGGCGGGTCTCGCGCAGCTCCTCATGCTCGGCGACCTCACGCGCCCGCGGGCGGGCCGGCAGGCTGCCGGGATCGGTGCTCGCGCCCTTGACGCAGGCGATCAGAGCCTCGCCATGCGCGCTCATGAACCAGCCGCGCATGCCGAGCTTCTTGAGCAGTCCGTAGTTGGTCGGTGCCACCCGGGCCAGGGTGAAGAGCAGCTGGTTGTTGATCAGCCGTCCCGGCGGGAGGTTGGCGGCCCGCGCCAGCTGATCGCGCCACACCCACAGCGAGGCCAGCACCGACTGGCTGTGCGGCTTGAGTTCGCGCACGCCCTTGATGCGCCAGAAGCCGGCCGGATCGAAGCCGCCGCTCCATGAGGATTCGGCCACTGCCTGGCAGGCGATCTGCATCTCCTCGACCAGGTCATGGCTGACGATCTCGGCCTGCAGCGCCGCGCCGACCTGCGGCAAATACACGACATCGTCCAGGGCGTACTGCAGGGCACCCGGGGCGATCGGGCGCGAGCCCCAGTCGTACTGCGTCCAGGCCTTGTCGAGCATGACCTGGCAGACCCGCTCGACGGCCGCCCCGTACCCGGTCTTCTCCCAGCCCAACAGTGACGCCGCCTGCTGGCTGTCCCAGATGCCCTGCAGGGTGATGCCGAAATCGCGGCGGAAGACCGCCACATCGTATTCCCCACCATGCAGGTAGAGCGGCCGGTCGCGGCGCTCGAATTGCGGCTTGAGGCTGTCCAGGGCGTTTGAAGGCGCATCCGGCGCCAGGGCCAGCCCATCGATCACGAAGAGCGAGCCCCCCGCATTGATCTGCAGCAGGCATAGACGCTCGCGGTAGACGAACATCGAATTGGACTCGGTGTCCAGCGCCACCCAGGGTGCTGAGCGCAGCGCCTCGACCACCAGGGGCAGCTGTCCGGGTTGATCGATCCACTGATGGTCGGGCATGGTCATGGGGAGGCCATCCTCGGGATGCCGGGGAATTGGCCACGGCATTCCGCCGTGCGAATCAGGACGGCAGGGGTGCGATGATCGGCACTGCGCCGCTGATGTCCGGAATCAGCGGCTTCTGCTCCTGGAGCGAGGCGACAAAGCGCTCGAGATCCTCGGCGGCGGGCCCGAGCGGCTCGCCGCTGGCCTCGCCCTCGGCGACCAGCTGCTGGCAGGCGGCCATGGCCGACGCGGCGACCTTGAACTGGCCGCGCACCGCCTGCGCGCGGCAGGCCAGGTTCGCGGAGTAGAAGCGCTGCGCCGGACCGGCTTCGAACTTCTTCTCCAGCGCCATCATCTCCTGGACGATCGACAGCGCGCGCACCGGATTGATGGCCAAGAGCCAGGCCTTGCCTTGATTGAACAGCGCCTGGTGGTGGTTCTTCCAGTTCTCGGAGCGCACCGTCGCCGCCGCCAGCGCATCCCCGGCGGTGGTCAGCAGCTGCTGGGTCAGCAGGCACTGCGGCTCGGCGATGCGCAGCAGGTTGCCGGCGATGCCCGCGGTCTGCTTGAGCACGTCGTCATCGGGCGGGACCACCGAGCACAGCACGGTGGCGCGCTTGAGGAAGGGCAGCGCCTCCGAGGGGCGGTTGCGGGCCAGGAGGGTCTGGGCGCAGGCGCTGGCGAAGCGGCACTCATCGGACGGGCCGATGATGCCCAGGCGCATCTCCGCCTCGGCGTCGCGCTTGCGCTCGGCGCAGATCAGCAGCACCGCCAGCGCCCGATGGATGCTGCGCCGCACGGGAGTGGCGGCCGGCAGGGACGGGTGCTCGAGGCAGCGCCGCAGGAGCGCCTCGGCGTCGTCGTAGCGGCCCAGGGCCCCGACCCCGAGATTGGTGGCGTAGACGCTAAAGTGCAGCAGGTCGGTCTCGGAACTGGTCTTGCCGTAGATCTCATCCAGGCGGTTGAAGGCCGCATTGGGATCGACACGCGCGTCCTTGCTGAGTTCCTGGAGCAGACGCTGGAAGGGGCTCGGCTGGATCATGGAGGGGCATCCTACCTGGCGAGAAGCCGTGCAATAGCCTGATCGTGACCTGTAACGGTTGAACTTTAAACCGTTGGTGTGCGCCATACGACCTCCACCTGCGACGTTCGACCCTCGACGTTCGTGCCCTGACCTTCGACGTTCGACCCTCGACGTTGGACGTTGGACCCTCGACGTTGGACGTTCGACTCTCGACCTTGGACGTTCGACGGACCGTGCTGTCGCCGGCTTGGACGTTGGACGTTCGACGAGGTACGCGGCCGTCTCAGTGAGTAGGCAAGGTCAGACGTTCGGCTTTGGACCCTGATCCCCACTGCGTCGTCAGGCGCCCGCTGGCGTCGCCGGCCCGCTCGACTGCAGCTGATGCGCCAACCACGCCAGCTCCCGGGTGGTCCCGGTACGCGCGTCGCGTTCGCTCGGTGAGAGCACGCTCCAGGTGTAGGTCTCCACCGAGAGGTGCGTGCAGCCTTCCGCGCGGCAGGCGGCCAGGCCGGCCAGGCTGTCGGCGACCGTGGTCGACAGCCCGGTGGGGGTCGGCAGGCGGAACACCGGGATATGGAAGTGGCTGCGCACCGCGCGCGCGTTCGGCAGCCGCGCCAGGCACTCCGGGAGCTGGTCGAGATCCTCGACCTTGGAGAGCGAGCCGGAGTCGCTGGCCGCCGCGGTCTGATGCATGAAGCGCATCTCCGCCAGTCCCGCCAGGGCCGCCACCCCGGCCGGATCGGCGGCGGGGTTACGCACCTCGGGCGCGGCGGAGAACTGGCACTTGGCGATGCGTGCCCCGGCGCGCGCCATGCGGGTCGCGGCAGCAGCCTGGTCCTCGAAGGCCAGGCTGAGGTGGCAGGTGTCGAAGCAGATGCCGAGGTGCGTGCGCAGCGCATGGCGCGCGGCGGGGCCATCCTGGTCGAGATCGGCCATGCACGCCGCCAGGCCGGCCTGCGCCAGGGGGCCGGTCCAGAAGGCCGCCACATCCCAGGAGGTCTCCAGCAGGCACCACGGCTCCGGCTCGAGGCAGAGCACCACACTGCGCCCACGGTCGCGCTCGAAGCGCGCGGCGGCGGCCGCGAAGCGGCCCAGGGCCGTGGCGACCTGCATGGCGGCAGCGTGGCCGGCCATCAGCGGGCGGTAGGTGCCCGGCACGGTCGAAATGGTGATCTCGCGGTGGTCGCTGAGCTCCGCGACCACCGGGATCAGGCGCAGGGTGTCATCCAGGCGCTCGGGGCTGGTCCAGTCGGGCAGGTAGGCGTTGCGCTTGACCACCGCCGCCTGGAAGGGGCGCAGCGGGAAGGCATTAAAGGTGAACGGATCGCAGCCGGCCGCATCCAGCGCCCGGCGCAGCCCGGCGCGCGTGGCCGGGTCCCCCAGCTCACTGATCATGGTCGAGCCCAGGCGCAGATCGAGGCCGAGCCGGGGCCAGGCCAGGGCCTCGCGCACCCCGGCCGAGAAGGTCTCCACGGCGTGGATCAGGGTCGGGATGTTTTCTGCAGCATGCAGGTTCGAGCTGTAGGCCAGGGGCAGCACAGGTGACTCCGGTTCGGTCGCTGGATGACAGAGATGAGTTTGCGGTGTGCAAGCCTTCCTTGCCTGCGTTGACGGTAGCACTCATTATCCGGCATGCACGGCCCTCCGGACATGCCGGAATCGATGGCCAAGCCAGTGGCCGCATTCGCGGCGGTCATCGCGCACTACCACATCGACCAGGTGCTGATACGGCGCCACTACCTGCGTATTGCGGTCGGGCTGACCGCCAGCGCCGGGGTCATCGCCTACAACATCTTCCATGCCCATGCGGCCAGCGATCTCGATCTGCGGCGCCAGGTCGGCTCATGGCTGGTGA
>Ga0302314_10011308_pt1 | contig 15581 bp, 10 predicted proteins | sample III_Palsa_N2_3_FD_200533 | JGI IMG/M metagenome (GOLD analysis project Ga0302314, IMG submission 200533) | Peat permafrost microbial communities from Stordalen Mire near Abisko, Sweden - III_Palsa_N2_3 | ecosystem: Environmental > Terrestrial > Soil > Palsa > Peat permafrost | place: Sweden...
CAGGCCCTCGTCCATGGTGAAGCGCTCGCGGCTCCAGTCGCAGGACGAGCCGAGCTTGCGCAGCTGGTTGACGATGATGCCGCCGGAGCGCTCCTTCCACTGCCAGACGCGTTCGATGAAGCGCTCGCGCCCCACGGCCTCGCGCGACTCGCCGCCGTCTTGCAGCTGCTTGGCGACCACCGCCTCGGTGGCGATGCCGGCATGGTCGGTACCCGGCTGCCACAGGGTGTCGAAGCCCTGCATGCGCCGCCAGCGGATCAGGGTGTCCTGGAGGGTGTTGTTGAGCGCATGGCCCATGTGCAGCACGCCGGTGACGTTCGGCGGCGGGATGGCGATGGTGTAGCTCGGCTTGCCGGCGCGCCTGCCGGCGCCGGCGGCGAAGCAGCCGGCGGCCTCCCAGCGATGGTAGACATCGTCCTCGATCGCGGGTGCGGCGTAGCTTTTGGGAAGATCGAGCGTCATGGGGTCCTCGGACGAAAAGACGGCTGGGAGCGGCAAACAAAAAAGGCGGCCAGGAAGGCCGCCTTGTCGCACTGCGCAGGGAGCCTTCGGATCAGGTGGTGACGACGACTACGACCAGGGGTGCGCGCATGACAGCACCGTAGTGCCTGGCGTCGCGCCTGCAACCGCCAGCCCTGCGGAGGACCGTCCGCATCAATGCTTGTCGTTCACCTCGTCGAAGGGCTTGCCGTGGCTGTCGGGGTCGAGCCTGACCCAGTCGGCCGGCGCGAGCACCACGCGCTCGCCGACCTGGGGCGGCTTGTGGCCGACGTTCCACTCATCGAAGGGATAGACGAAGTCCTTGCCCTGGTCGTCGCCCGAGAGGATCGACACCTCGATCATGGCGCTGATGTTCTCGTCGTGGTCGGGATTGACGATGTCGGTCACCGAGTCGTAGACGTGCGTGACCAGCATCTCCTTGGGCACCACGTCGGCCAGGGCCTGGGTGCGGCTGACGATGGTCGCGGTGTCGCGCTGGCCGCCGCAGCCCGGCAGCAGGAGGATGGTCAGAAGCAGTGGGACATAACGCATTTGTGTTCAGTCTTCCCTTGTGTTGCCCGACTGCCAGCCGATAAATGCCGCGCTTTAGCGAGGGCCCCATGTCCGCATCGATCGATCCGCTCCCGTCCGCCCCACTGCTCAATCCCATGGCCCAGCAGGCCAACGCGGCCCTGCTGCGCGACGTGCCGGTGGTGCACGGCCTGCTCAGCGCGCTGGGCAAGCGCATGTATTTCCCCGCTAAGGGCATCCTTGCCCAGGGCGGCGAGGCCCGCACCAAGGCCAAGCGCTACAACGCCACGATCGGCATCGCCACCGAGAACGGCGGCCCCATGCACCTCGGCGTCGTGCAGGAGTGCTTCTCAGCACTCATGAAGCCGGCCGACCTCTACCCCTACGCGCCCTCCGACGGCAAGCCCGAACTGCGCAAGGCCTGGAAGGACAAGCAGAAGGCCGAGACGCCCTCGCTGGGCAACCATCCGACCAGCATGCCGGTGGTGACCAACGCGCTGACCCACGGCCTGGCCCTGCTCGGCGACCTGTTCCTCGATCCTGGCGATGAGGTCCTGGTCTCCGACCTGATGTGGGAGAACTATCCCCTGTGCTGGGAGACCCGCCTCGGCGCCCGCGTCTCGACCTTCACGCTCTTCGACAAGCGCCTGACCGGCTTCAACCAGGAGCGCTTCGTGCAGGCGCTGGCCGAGCGGCGCGGCAGGAAGGTCGTCGTCGTCCTCAACTTCCCCAACAATCCGTCCGGCTACAGCCCGACCAGGGCCGAGGCCGGGGCGATCGTCAACGCCCTGATCGCCGCCGCCCAGGTCGGCACGCGCCTGGTGGTGGCCTGCGATGACGCCTATTACGGCATGTTCTACGATCCCGCTTGCGAGACCGAGAGCCTCTTCGGCCGGCTCGCCCAGGCGCACGACAACCTGCTCGCGGTCAAGATCGACGGCGCGACCAAGGAGGAGTTCGTGTGGGGCCTGCGCGTCGGCTTCCTGACCTATGCGATCAAGAACGGCACTCCCGAGGCCTACACCGCCCTCGAGCAGAAGACCTCCGGGCTGATCCGCGCCACCATCTCGAACATCAGCCATGCCAGCCAGTCGATCGTGCTGAAGGCGCTGCTCGATCCGCGCTTCCGCGCCCAGCAGGCCGAGAAGGTCGAGATCCTGCGCCGCCGCGCGGTGGTCGTCGGCCAGGAGTGCCGCAAGGCGCAGTATGCCGAGTGCTGGGACGTCTATCCCTTCAATGCCGGCTACTTCATGTGCGTGCGGCTCAAGGACGCGGACGCCGACCGGGTGCGCGTGCATCTGCTCGACGAGCACGGCCTGGGCACCATCGCCATCGGCCCGACCGATCTGCGCATCGCCTTCTCGTGCCTAACCGAGGAGCAGATCCCGGACGTCTTCGCGCGCATCGCCCAGGGTGTGCGCACGGTACGCCACCAGGCTTCGCAAAGTCGCGGTTAGAGCATTTCAGCGGGCGGACGCACCGCGGCGTCGCCTGATGATGTGTTCACCGTGGCGAGGCGCAGGCCTGAACCCGACTCGTCCATCGGCTGGAAGAAGGCCCGCTCGCGGCCGTTGCCGTTGGGCCGGTGCAGCGCGAGCTGAAGCCGGCCATCGAAGGTGCGGAACAGCATGCCATGGCCGCCATCGTCCTTGAGCAGCGGCAGGGCATCGTGGCGCCAGGGTCCCAGCACGCCGCCCGCCGAGCGGACCACCGCGACGCAGTACTGGAAGTTCTCGCCGAAGCTTGACCACAGCATGATGAGCTGGCCGTCAGGCAGGCGGTGCAGCCAGGGACCGTCGGTGACGCGGCCCATCGCTCCGCCAGGCCCGCCGTGCGGGCCGCATTCGATCGTCCAGGTCGCCTGCGAGGCGGTGAACAGCAGCACCGGTGGTCCGCTCGGCCGGCTCAGGTCGTCAGCCAGGGGCAGCGCGTAGACCCCGCCATCGCCGACCTGCAGCCACTCGTGGCAGAACACCAGCCAGGGTCGTCCGTCCTCGATGTGCAGGGTGCCATCCAGGCATTCCCAGTCCTGCGGCGTGAGCGGATCAGCCCCCAGCGGCTCATAGGGGCCCTCGGGACGGTCGGCGACCAGCGCATGCGTGCCGCGGCGGCTGCCGGGCGCGATGAAGCTCGCCAGCATGTACCAGCGGCCGTTCCAGTGGTGCACCTCCGGCGCCCAGTAGTCCCTGGTGCCCCAGAACCGGGCACTGGCGCGAAAGCACGGGATGGGGCCGTCCCAGGTCGTGAGGTCGCGGCTGCGGAAGCAGTTGAAGCCGGGCGCTGCACCCGGGATCTCGTCGAGCATGTTGGTGCCGAACATCAGGTACTCGCCGCGCTCCCGCAGGGGCACGATGAAGGGATCGCGGATGCGGATCGAGCGGATCGACAGGGGCGGGCGGGCGGGGCGGGCATGCGGCATGGAGATCCTAGCACTCGGGTCGGGAGGCATCGTGCGGGGCTCGGGAGCGCCTACTCCACCAGCTGCTGCATGCGCACCAGCCGCGCATATTCGCCATGCCGGTCGAGCAGGTCGCGGTGCGAGCCGTGCTCGAGCACGGTGCCGCGCAGCGGATGCTCCTTCCCGTCGAGCTCCTTGCCGGCCATGACATAGATGATGTCGGCGCGCTGGATGGTCGCCAGGCGGTGCGCGACCACGATCGTGGTGCGGCCCTTCATCAGCTCCAGCAGGGCCTGCTGCACATGCTGCTCGCTGTCGGCATCGAGCGCGCTGGTCGGCTCGTCGAGCAGCAGGATCGGCGCATCGCGCAGCAGCGCCCGGGCGATGGCGATGCGCTGGCGCTGCCCGCCCGAGAGGCGGCCGCCGCGGTCGCCGACCACGGTGTCGTAGCCCTTGCCGCCCTCGAGGGCGAGGATCGCCTCATGGACGTGGGCGCGCTTGGCCGCGATCATCACCTCGTCGCGGGTCGCCGCCGGACGGCCGTAGCTGATGTTCGCATAGACCGTGTCATTGAACAGGAAGTTGTCCTGCTGGACGATCGCCACGTGGTGCACCAGGCTGTCGATGCGGTAGTCGCGGATGTCCACCCCGTCGATGGCGATGCGCCCGGCGGTCACGTCATGGAAGCGCGGGATGAGGTCGAGCAGGGTTGATTTGCCGGCGCCCGACTCGCCGACCAGGGCGACGGTGGAGCCGACCGGGATGGTCATGGTCAGGCCGCGCAGCACCTCCTCGTCGCGGCTCTGGTAGCGGAAATGCACGTCCTCGACGGTGATCGCCTCGCGGGGAGGGGGGCAGGTCAGCGCATCCGGGCCCTCGATCAGCCGGCTGGGGCGGTCGATGACCGCGAAGACCCGCTCGACCCCCGGGATCTGCTCCTGGCAGTCGCCCCAGGCGCGCTGGATCTCGCGCAGGATGGTGATCAGGCGCCCCATCGCGGCGATCAGCACGAAGGTCCGGCTCGGCTGATGGTTGTGCTCGAACAGCCAGGCCAGGGCGAGCATCGCCACGCAGGCCATGACGAAGATCCCGCCATAGGTCAGCGCCTCCTGCTGCCCGCGCGCGCGCGCGACGCGCATGTTGGCTTCGAACAGTCCGCGGTTGTGATCGTCGTAGCGCACCTGTTCGCGCTCGCCGGAACCCATCGCCTTGATCACGCGGATGCCGGCGGTGACCTGCTCAAGGATCGAGAAGTTCTCGGCGGTGCGCTGCCGGGCCGAGAACGAGCGGCGGCGGGTGCGGCGCAGCACCGGTGCGATCAGCAGCATGACCACGGCGAGGATCGCGGTGGTGATCAAGGCGATGCGCCAATCCGCGGCGAACATCACGCAGAACCATGCCATGCCCTCCACCGGCCGCTGCATGAGCTTGCCATACAGGGTCTGCTGCAGCTGCAGCATGCGGTCGAGATCGCCGGTCAGCCGGGTCAGCAGATCGCCACGCGTCAGTTCATGGTGGAAGGACAGGTCCAGCAGGGTGAGGTGCTGCAGCACGCGGTTGCGCTGGTCGAGCATGGTGCGGTTAGCCACCCACTGGCCGGCCCACCAGGAGAGGTACGCACAAGGCACCGTCAGCGGGATGAAGAGCAGGGCGTACAGCCCCAGATGGATGAGCGCCTGGGCAATCGCCTGGACCTGCTCGTGGGTCGTGGCCGTATGGCTGGCGCCGAGGAGGTTGAGGACGGTGCCGAACTGCGAGGCGAGGAAGCCGATCGAGCCGGTCGAGCCGGCGGTGGCCAGGGCCGCCACCAGGATCATCCAGCGGTACGGTTTCCCCTGGGCCAGGACACGGCGGATGATGGCGTAGTCATGCCTGATCGAATCCTTCTGGTCCATCGACGCTCAAGCCTAGGACGACGGTCTGCCTTCGCCATCAGCGACGCCTGCAGGAGATCCGTGGCCACGGTGCGCAGCGCAGCTGTTTCGTTACGAGGCTGCTGCACAACCTGAGCCTCTCCGGTGACGCGCCGCATCGCCGCAGCTCGGCGATCACCACGATCGATCCCCACTCAGCGGTGGCCGGTGGCGCCTAGCGCAACTGCGGAACGGCGCCGACCAGGGCCTCGATCCAGGCGGGCGCGCCACCGGGGCTGTAGCCGCTGCGGCCGATGACCGTGCCCTCGGCGGTGAGGATCAGGACGGTCGGCAAGCCCTTGATGCCAAAGGACTGCGCCAACAGGGCGTTCTGCCTGGCCAGGTCGGGCGGCAGCGGATTCCTGCGCGGGAAGTCCACCATCAGCAGCACCACGTGGCGTGCCGCCCAGGTCGTGAAGGCATCCTGGTTGAGGACCTCGGTGTGCAGGCGGACGCACCATGGGCACCAGTCGCTGCCGGTGAAGTCGACGAGGATGGGCCGGCTGGTGGTGCGCGACTGCCGGACCGCCTCTTGATAATCGGTCAGCCAGCCATGCACATCGACCGTCGCCACATCCGCAGGACGGACCGCCTCGGGCGCCGCGCGGGGCAGCTCGCTTGCAAGCGTGGCATCGGCCGGAGACGCCGGCGGCGCCGCGCTACCCTGGGGCGGAACGGCGGGCCGCGTGTCGGTGACGGAGATGGTGGCAGCGGCCTCGCACTGCGAGAGGCGGGCGGTGAGGACGTCCTCATCGGTGATCTGGCTGGCATCGACGCCGAAATCCGCTTTGAGGGTGAACTGCAGCTGATGGATGTGATCGAGCTTCGCCGCCTGCGCATCGGTCTTCGGCTTGTTGACCAGGGACCAGTAGCTGGCGACCAGGTCGTCGTAGCTGGCGCCGGGCGCGACGCCGGCGTGCAGCGTGTTCTCGAGGTAGTCGACCAGGGCCAGACGGGGTCCCAGTCCGAAGGGGTCGGGAATGGTCGGCGCGCCCTGCGCATCGGCTGCGCACAGGGCCGGAGCGAGCAGCATGATGACAACCGCACGGAGCCAGGAATTGCGCGTCATGCCATCTCCTAGACCCGATTGAGTGTACCTCATGGAAGGCCCGGGCACCACCGCGCCGTCGCGCATCCCCGGCTCCTGCCTTCCCGTGCAGCAGGATGGACGGCCCATGGACCTGGAGCGTCATCAACTGCACCGCTCGCGGGTCGATGCCGCCGGGACGATGCTGGGACATCGGTGGTGACGGCGGCGTGGCTGCGGGCAGGGTCGGCAGCACCGCTCAGGCCAGCCCCGACTGAGGCTCCAGGTGGTGCAGCGCGGCGGCCGGCGCTGACCCTGATTCCCGTTCTGTCCGCTTCCCGATCCCGGCACACGGCCGTGGTGGTGGCGAGAGGAAGCAGGAGTCCGTGCCCCGTGCGCCCGGCTCGGTCAGATCCGAACTCCTGAACCGGCGCCGAGCCGCGCACGCGACAAATCCTGCCTGCCGCCGGCGGCCGTCCATGGCCAACGCCACGTCCCATCCGGTACCCGCGCTCTTGCTCAGCACCGCCTGAGACGCTGCCCCGACGCAGCGAGCGGCGCTTGCAGCAAGGCCCATGGCGGCAGACTGCGCCTGACGTATGAGCCGTGAACAACTGTTGGATTTGCGCAGCAAACTCGCCGACTTCTCCAAGCTCCTGGCGATCGAGCCGAAGACCGCCGAGCTGACCAAGCTCGACGCCCGGATGTCGGAACCGGACTTCTGGAACGACCAGGCGCGGGCCAAGACGGTCATGGCGCAGGCCAAGTCCCTGAAGGCGATCGTCGATCCGCACCGCACCCTCACCGCGGGCGTCAACGACGCGCTGGAGCTGTTGCAGATGGCCCAGGACGAGGGCGACCAGGACGCGCTGGCCGAGGTCGAGCGCGAGTCGTCACGGCTGCAGCAGATCTACAGCTCGCTCGAGCTCAAGCTCGCCTTGTCCGGCAAGTACGACGCCTGCGACGTCTTCCTGACCATCCATCCCGGCGCCGGCGGCACCGAGAGCCAGGACTGGTCGGAGATGCTGTTTCGCATGTACAGCCAGTACTGCATCCGCACCGGCTGGACCATGGAGATCATGGAGATGCTTCCCGGCGAGGGCGCCGGCCTGAAAAGCTGCACGCTGTCGATCAAGGGCGAGAACGTCTATGGCTACCTGAAGAGCGAGATGGGCACGCACCGCCTGGTGCGCATCTCGCCTTTCGACGCCAATGCGCGGCGCCAGACCAGCTTCGCGGCGGTCGAGATCACGCCCGAGCTCGACGAGGTCGGCGATGCGGTCATCGACGAGAAGGACCTGCGTGTCGACACCTACCGCGCCAGCGGGGCCGGCGGACAGCACGTCAACAAGACCGATTCGGCGGTGCGCCTGACCCATGTGCCCACCGGGCTCGTGGTCGCCTGCCAGACCGAGCGCAGCCAGGTGCAGAACAAGTCGCGCGCCATGAAGATGCTCAACGCCAAGCTGCAGCAGCTCAAGGACTCCGAACGGCTCGAGGAGCTGGCCGACCTCAAGGGCGAGCGCGGCACGATCGGGTGGGGCTATCAGATCCGCTCCTACGTCATGATGCCCTACCAGCTGGTCAAGGACCTGCGGACCGGCCTGGAGACCAGCCAGGTCGACAATGTCCTCAACGGCGACATCCAGGACTTCATCGATGGCTACCTGCGCTGGCGCCTGGGCGGCAGCAAGGACCGCCGCGCCAAGGACAAGGAGGACGTCAGCGTCTAGCGCGCCGCCGGGGGCATCCGGCCAGCGTGGCGCAAAGAGCGCAGACGCAGCGTGCCGAGCAGCACCACGGCCAGCATCCCCAGCCCGCCTCCGCCCAGTCCGCAGTTGCCGCCGGTCGTGCTTCCGCCCCCGGTGACCCCACCCGTGGTCGCGGTCGCGGTGGCGGTCGATGTGGCGGTGGTGGTGCTCGAGGCCTGGGTGATGGTGATGACGATGCTGGTCTGGCAGTAGCCGTTGCCGTTGTTGGCCTGCATCACCACGTCGGAGACCGAGGCGGCGCCCGCGGAGCCCCTGATGATGCCGGTGGTCATGTCGATGAGCAGTCCGTTCGGCAGGCCCGCCGCGGTGTAGATGCCCGGGGAGTTGGTGGCGGTGATGGTGTACATGAACGCGCCGCCGATGGTGCCGTAGGCCTGGCTGGGCGAGGTGATCAGCGGCGCGCCGTTGGTCTGCAGGGCGATGGTCATGCTCACCGTGGCCGTGCCCGAGCCGGCGGAGTTGGTCGCGGTGATGGTGACGCTGTTGCTCCCGGCCGTGGTCGGCGTGCCGCTGATCACCCCGGTCGTGGTGTTGAGCACCAAACCCGCCGGGACGCCGATCGCGGTGTAGCTGGTCGCACCGCTGGCGATGGCGGCGTAGGCGAATGGGGATCCGACCGTGCCGGGGGCGGAGGTCGGCGAGGTGATGATCGGCGGTGCGGTGACGATGACCGTCCCGGTCATGCCGCGCGACACGTAGATGCTGTCCTGGTAGGGGAAGGTTCCGCCGGTGTTGAAGAGCCAGGAGAAGCTCGCGCCGGTAGTGATGCTGCCCGAGTCCCAGACGCCGGTGGTGCTGGTCGCGGTATGGGTGGACCCGGAATTGTTCGTCCAGACGACCGTGTCACCGAGGTTGATGGTGACGCTGGCCGGGGTGAAGACGTAGTTGGTGATGCTGACGTTCACGGTCGCGGCGTAGCCGCCGGGGGCGGCGATGGCGATGGCGGCGCACAGCACGACGGCGCACCACCAGCTAAGGGACCGGGACGCATGCGGCATGTGGGGGCTCCTGGGCCGGTGGAACCAGCAGGATGCGGTCCGGGAGCCGTGCATATACCGGTAAAGGGTCGTTGCAACGGACATCTCCCCGGTTCCCGCGAAACGCGGCGTTTTGCCCGCGAAACCACCGTCCCAACGGCTCCGACGTTATGGTCCCCGCCGCGGCGTCGTCATGCGGCTGCGCGCCACGGCGGGCATGCCTGCGCCCAGCCCGCCGCGGCCGGGGGGCCCGCACGGAGCTTTGAATAGGTCCTGCCTGCGGACCCCGGGGCCTGCCGGTTGCCCGCCCCGGCGACCACGCTCCAATCCAGGCCATGCCGCGCGCCGCCGTCCCGCTCATCGTCATCGCGCTCTCGGTCATCGTCGCGGTGGCCGCGATCAGTCCGCGCCTGGTGGTGGTGCCGCTCGAGGCGGCCACCGAGCCGCCCGCCACCGCCCTGCGCCCCGCGCCCGCCACGCGGCCGGGACAGCACCCCCGCCATGGCGTGCCGGAGACCGTCGCCACCTACGCCCTGGCGCGCGCCTTCGCCGCGCTGGGCCTGGCCCAGGCCGGAGATCCGTCGCGCCTGGCCACCCTCGACCCCAACGCCAAAGACCGCCTCGATGATGCGCGCATCCTGCTGCTCGAGACGCCGCTGTACGCGCGCCCGCATGCCGGTGCGGACGATCGCGCGGCAGCCGGCCAGGGCGCAGCGGGTGCGGTCACGAGCGGCGCCGCCACGGCGCCTGGCGCAGGCGCCGCCAGCGCCGTCGTCGCAGGCGCTACGGCCGGCAGCCACGCTGCCTCCGGTCCCATGACCCTGGACCTGGCCCAGGCCGTCGCTCCGCAGCAGGCGCTGCGCGAGACGCCCGAGGGCCCGCTGCTCATCGCCGGGGGCCTGTGGGCCAAGGTGCTGTACAATCCCGCACTGCAGCAGCAGCTGGTGATCACCAACAGCAGCGCCGTCGGCTACGCGATCGCGATCTATGCCAGCGACTTCTCGACCATCCGCCTCGATGGCGGCCTGGTCGTGCCCGGCCGCTACTACCAGGTCGATGGCCACTCGGTGATCACCGGCGCATCCGGCTGCAGCGTCGACATCCGACCGCTGGCCGTGGTCCCGGCCTTCTCGCTGTCGCCGGCGCAGCTGCCGCACGGCGATGGCTGAGCCTAGAGCGCGGCGCGCTCGGGCGCGCGGCGGTAGAATGGCAGCTTCACCACCTCGGCGGCGACCAGCTGGCCACGGACGTCGACCTGCAGCTGCGTGCCGACGGTGGCCAGGGCGCGCGGCACATAGCCCATGCCGATCGCCTGGTTGAGCGTCGGGGAGAGCGTTCCGGAGGTGATGGCTCCGAGCGCGGCCTGGCCCTGGCCCTGGACGATGGGGTAGATGGGGTAGTGGCTGCGCGGCACGCGCTTTTCCAGCATGCGCAATCCGACCAGCTGCTTGGCCGGGCCCTGGCGCAGCTGCTCGAGGATGACCGTGTCGCCGACGTAGCCGCCCTTCTTGCCCACCGCGAAGGCCAGTCCCGCCTCGATCGGGGTGGTGGTGCGATCGAGCTCATTGCCATAGAGCGGCATGCCGGCCTCCAGGCGCAGGGTGTCGCGCGCGCCCAGCCCGCAGGGAGTGATGCCGGCGCCCAGCGCGGCCTGCCACAGCTGCGGGGCATGCTCGGTGGGAAGGAAGCATTCGCACCCGTCCTCGCCGGTGTAGCCGGTGCGGCTCAGGCGGATCGGGATGCCGTGCCACTCGCGGTCGACGAAGGCGTAGTACTTCGCCACGTGCGCATCCAGGCCGAGGCCGGCGAGGCGCTCCAGGGCCTGGGGGCCCTGGATGGCGATCATCGCCTGGCGTCCGGTCAGGTCCTCGCAGGCGACCGCAGAGCCGAGCAGCGGCCGCCACAAATCCAGGATCTTGTCCTTGTTGGAGGCGTTGACCACCACGTGCCAGGAGGTGTCGCTCTCCTTGCTGACCAGGACGTCGTCCTCGATGGTGCCGTCCGCGGCCAGCACCATCCCGTAACGCACCTGGCCGGGCACCATGTCGGCGCTCGGGCGGCTGACCTGACGGCTCAGGAAGGCGCCCGAGCCCGCTCCGCTGACGCGCAGGCGGCCCATATGGCAGAGGTCGAAAGCCCCGGCCTGGGTGCGGACCGCCTGGTGCTCGGCGGCGATCGAGGTGAACTGCACCGCCATCTCCCAGCCATGGAAATCGATGAGCTTGGCCGCTGCGGCCTTCTGGAGATCGTAGAGCACGGTTCGGGAGGGCATCTGGCGTCCTTGCTGATCGTCTGCAACCGATGCAGCACACTGGGGTTGGGAAAAATAGCCCACAACAATCCGGTTGAAAGCAGGTAGGACCTCGTCGAGTCTGCGATCCCCGCAGCTTCTGGAGCAGGAATGGCGTCGCCCGTGCTTGTAACTGCAGCCTCGTTCGCCTCCCGTCTGGCCATCCTGGCCGCCCTGCTGGTGAGCGCCGAGAGCGGATGGACCGGTCTGCAGGCCGCCGAGAACGACGATTCGCCCTCGATCGCCGTGCAATCGGCCAATGAGCTGATCGCCGCCAACCACCCCGAGGAGGCCATCGCCCTGCTCGAGCCATGGGTCTCGGACCATCCCGACGATCATCTCGCGGCCCACATCCTGCTCTCGGCCAAGGTCTCGCTCAAGGAGATGGAGATCCGCAAGCTGCTGGCCGAGCAGTCTCTTACTAAGGGCATGATTGAAGGCGACGCCGACTACGAGGCGGCCAAGGCGCGCTCCGACGTCGAGGTCCAGCGCCGTCTGAGCTTTGTGGAGTACTACCTCGCCGAGAAGGAGTACGGGGACTCGGTCTCGCTGTGCAACAGCATCCTCAAGGACTATCCCAACAACGAGGCGGTGCTGTGCCTGAAGTACCGCATCCTCGAGCTGATGGTGGCGCGCGAGAAGGAGGACCTGCTGCGCGACCAGTCCTACCACAATGGCGGTGAAGGCATCAACCAGGTCCTGCAGAACGGCACCATCCCGGACGAGCCGAAGGAGATCCCGCGCACCGTGTGGATCTTCGATGAGGACATCGAGGCCGCCGAGCGCGAGAAGGTCCAGGAGAAGCTCAACCAGAAGGTGACCCTGATCTATGATGGCACCAACGGCACGCAGAGCGCTCCGGTGCAGGAGATCCTGCGGCCGCTGTTCGCCTACATCGGCCTCAACTACGTCATGCTCGATGATGCGCTGGGCAGCGACAAGCTGACCATCCATCTCGTCGACGAGACCGTGGCCAACGCCCTGACCACCATCTCGCGCCTGGTCAAGGTGCGCTTCAACTATTCCGGCGGCACGGTCTTCGTCACCAGCTCCGACAACGAGATCATGGAGACGCGCATCATCCACCTGCAGTCCGGCCTGACCGACGTCGACACCGACCTGCAGATGGCGCAGATGAGCCAGGATGCCGACTCCGGCTCGTCCTCCACGGGCGGTGGCGGCGGCATCAACCCGAACACCGGGCAGCCCAATCCGCAGCAGCCGCCGCCGCAGCAGCGCAACGCCCAAGGCGCCGGCGCCAACGCCGCCGCCCAGAAGCCCAAGTCCGACCTCGAGAAGTTCCTCGACAAGGTCCCGGACATCATCGAGGGCTGGCCCGCCGACGCCAAGATCTACCTCGACCGCAAGTCCAACACCCTCTATGTGCGCTCGACCCCGTCGACGATCAGCGAGCTCGAGCGGCTGCTGAACTCCCTGGACTACAACAACGTCCAGGTGCTGATCGAGGCGCGCTTCATCGAGGTCAGCCAGACCGGCGAGCGCGAGCTTGGGGTCGACTGGAACTTCGGCGGCACGCGCGGTCCGCTGTCGATCGGCGGACCGGACCTGGTCGGTCCGGGCGGTGCGCCCAATCCGGCCGCGTCCGGCGCCACCATCAACGGCACCGCCGCCAGCCTGGGCGGGGTCATCCCGCCGACCAACGGCCTGTTCGCCCAGGCGCTCTTCAGCCGCGGCGCGAGCATCGCCGCCTCGATCACCGCCCTGGAGCAGAAGGGCGAGGCCAACACCCTGTCGGATCCCAAGATCCTGTCCTTGAACAACTCGCTGGGCGTCATCGAGGTCAAGCAGAACATCAACTTCGTCGACAGCTACACGCCGACCACCACCAACTCGACCAACACGGTGTCGACCGGCGGCGTGATCGTGCCGAGCTACACCACGGTTTTGATCCCGCATTTCGACTCCGAGGACACCGGCATCACCCTCAAGATCCGCCCGTCCATCGCCCGCAACAGCGACATCATCACCCTGTCGATCGCACCGCTGGTGCGCGAACTGGTCAAGATCGACACGATCAGCTTCGAGTACCCGACCGGCACCGGCGCCAACATCACCGATACCCAGTCCAAGGCCGAGATCGAGCAGCGCGCCCTGGTCGCGACCCTGCACATCGAGAACGGGCAGACCGTGGCGCTCGGCGGCCTGGCCTCGGAGAACGATTCCAAGAGCACCGCCGGGGTGCCCTTCTTCTCGCACATCCCGCTCTTCGGCCAGCTCTTCCGCCACGACAGCAACTCGAGCAGCCGCAGCAACCTGGTGATCCTGGTCACGGCCTCGATCGTCGATCCCAATGGCTCGAAGCTCAGCGACGAGGTCCTGCACCTGCGCGACACCGCCAAGGTCTTCCTGCCGCCGTCGGATGAGCTCTCGGGCGGTGTGCTGAACCCGAACCACCAGCCGCCGTCCTCGGTGCCGACGCAATTGAGCCCAAGGCATTGAGATGGCCGTCGCCACCGGACTGGACATCGGTCACCAGACCGTCCGCGCGCTAGTCCTGGAGCGCAAGGGCGCCGCCCTGCGCATCCGCTCCTTCGGCGAGGCGTCGCGCTTCAATGGCGAGGGCGAGCCCAAGCCCCTGGCCGCGGTCATCGCGGAACTCGATGCCAAGGTCGGCTTCAAGGGCCAGGTGGTCTGCTCGAACAACGACATGAACGTGCTGGTGCGCTTCGTCACCACCCTGCCCATGCCGCCCGACCGCCTGGCGCGCATCCTGCGCCTGGAGCTGGCGCAGAACGCCGACGCCTCGGGCGATCTCGCCGCCGACTCCATCGTCGTGCCGCTGCCCTCGGACGAGGTCCTGCAGTGCTGCATCCTCGCCCAGCCGACCCAGGTCTACACGGCGCTGATCGACCTGCGCGACGCCGCGGTCTCGGACCCCAAGGTCCACTTCGCGCCGGCCGCGGTCTACAACACCACGCTGCCCGTGCCCCTGGTGCATGACAACGACGTGGCGCTGTTCATCGACATCGGCTCGCACACCAGCGGCGTGACCCTGTTCGGCGATGACCGCTTCCTGGCCTGCCGCCAGATCAACACCGGCGGCGACCAGTTCACCGAGGCGCTGGTCGCGGGCGGCATGAACCGCCATGCGGCCGAGAACAGCAAGCGCCAGGGCCTGGCGGCCCCCGCGGCTGGCACCACCGAGATCGATGAATTCAACCAGATGCTCGACGACACCGTCGCCGACGCGCCGCCGCCGCAGGCTGCCACGCCGAGCCCAGCCGCACCGGCCGTGAGCACGCCCGGCCCGTCCGCGGCGACCTACGCGGTCCTGCAGCCGTCCTTCGAGGATGAGCCATCCGCGCTGGACGGTGATGATGTACCGGACCTCTTCGGCGATGCGCCCACCTCGCCGCCCGCCGCCGCGGCGACCCCGCCGGGTGTTCCCGCGGAACCGCCCGCCGCCACCCCGCGCTCCGCCACCCGCGACAGCCACGAGCTGTTCATCATCGATGACCATCCCAGCTCGTCGGTGATCCCGCCCCAGTCCGAACCGGCGGGCATACCGCCCGCGGCGTCGGCGCCCTCCGCTCCCGCCGTCGCCGCCGCTTCGGCCGCACCGCTCCCGCCAGCCGCCAGCGCTCGCAGCGCTCCCGCGCCGTCCTCTGCGTCCAGCGAGAGCGCCCTCGACCCGGCCCTCACGCGCTCGGCCGAGGCCCTCTACGGGCAGATCGTCAGCTCGCTGGTGTGGTTCAAGGCCCAGCTGAAGGTGCGCAGCCTCGATCCGAAGCTCATCGTCCTGGCCGGAGCGGGCTCGGCGGTGCCGGGCCTGGCCGGCTACCTGGCGCGGCGCTTCTCGGCGCCGGCGCAGTTCAGCGATCCTTTCACCGCGATCGAGGTGGGCCCCAAGCCCGAGCGGCCGCACGAATGGGCTGTCGCCATGGGCCTCGCCCTGGCTGCGCCGGGCATCCGGCAGCGCAGCGCGGTGCGCATCGACCTGCGCCCCGAGACGCTGATCAAGCGCGCGCTGTGGCGTTCGCGCCTGATCTGGCCCTATGTCGCCGCCGCCTTCCTGGTCGTGGCCGCGGTCTTCGCGATCCTGACCCTGCACTCCTCCTATGCCGCCCAGCAAGGCGAGATCGACGCCTACGCCAGCTACCAGGCGACCTACGATTCCGACAAGAAGCAGCTCGATGAGCTCGATGCGCAGAAGGCCGACCTGCAGACCGACC
>Ga0302314_10011309_pt1 | contig 15580 bp, 14 predicted proteins | sample III_Palsa_N2_3_FD_200533 | JGI IMG/M metagenome (GOLD analysis project Ga0302314, IMG submission 200533) | Peat permafrost microbial communities from Stordalen Mire near Abisko, Sweden - III_Palsa_N2_3 | ecosystem: Environmental > Terrestrial > Soil > Palsa > Peat permafrost | place: Sweden...
GTGCGTCCACCGCGACCCTGCCGGCCTTCGAAGTTGCGGTTGGACGTCGAGGCGCAGCGCTCACCCACGGCCAACTTGTCGGGGTTCATAGCCAGGCACATGGAGCAGCCCGGCTCGCGCCATTCGAAGCCCGAGGCCAGGAAGATCTTGTCCAGGCCCTCGGCCTCGGCCTGGGCCTTGACCCGGTGCGAGCCCGGGACGACCAGGGCCCGCATGCCGGTGTGAACGGTGCGGCCCTCGAGCACGGCGGCGGCCGCTCGCAGGTCCTCGATGCGTGAGTTGGTGCACGAGCCCAGGAATACGGTGTCGACCGGGACCTCGCGCATCGGCGTCCCGGCGGTGAGGCCCATGTAGACCAGGGCCCGCTCGGCCGCCTCGCGCTCGCCGGCATCGTCAATGGAGGCGGGGTCGGGCACCGTGCCGCTGATCGGTGTGACCTGGGCCGGGTTGGTGCCCCAGGTCACGTGCGGCGAAATGGACTCGGCCGCGATGACCACTTCCTTGTCGAAGACGGCACCGTCCTCGGTGGGCAGCGTCTGCCAGTAGGCCACGGCGGCGTCCCAGTCCTCGCCCGTCGGGGCGTGGTCGCGGCCCTTGAGGTACTCGAAGGTGACCTCGTCGGGAGCCACCAGGCCGGCCCGGGCACCACCCTCGATGCTCATATTGCACAGGGTCAGGCGACCCTCCATGGTCAGCGAACGGATGGCTGATCCCCGGTACTCAATCACGTGCCCGATGCCGCCACCGGTGCCGATGGCCCCGATGATGGTCAGGGCCACATCCTTGGCCGTCACGCCCGGGGCCAGCTCGCCCTCCACGGTCACGGCCATGGTCTTGGGCTTGGATTGCCCGAGGGTCTGGGTGGCCAACACGTGCTCGACCTCGCTGGTGCCGATGCCGAAGGCCAGGGCCCCGAAGGCGCCGTGGGTGGAGGTGTGGCTGTCGCCGCACACGATGGTCATGCCGGGCTGGGTCCATCCCTGCTCGGGGCCGATGACGTGGACGATGCCCTGGTTGGGATTGCCCATGGGGTAACAGGTGATCCCGAATTCCTCGCAGTTGGCGTCGAGCACCTTGAGCTGCTGGGCCGAAATGGGGTCGGCCACCGGCTTGTCGATGTCGGTGGTGGGGACGTTGTGGTCAGCCGTGGCAACGGTCAGGTCGGGCCGGCGCACCGGCCGTCCGGCCAGCCGCAGCCCGTCGAAGGCCTGGGGTGAGGTGACCTCGTGGACCAGGTGGAGGTCGATGAAGATCAGGTCCGGCTCGCCAACGGCTGAGCGGACGACATGGGCGTCCCAAATTTTGTCGCTCAGCGTGCGGGGTGCCATCAGCGGGTCACCGAGACGATCTCGACCCGGAGGTTGCCGCCGGGGGCCTTGTACTCGACGGTGTCGCCGACGTTCTTGCCCATGAGCACCTGACCCAGCGGGGCACTGGGGGACAGCACGGGGAGACCACCCTGGCGCTCCTCAATGGAGCCCACGAAGAAGGTCTGGGTGTCGTCCTCGTCGTCGCCCTCGTAGCGCAGGGTCACCGTGCTGCCGGTGGCCACACTGCCGTCGCCGGCGTCATCCTCGTCGACCAGTTCGACCTCCTTGAGGAGGGCCTGCAGCTGGCGGATGCGGGATTCCATCTTCCCCTGGAAGTCCTTGGCGGCGTGGTAGTCGCCGTTCTCCTTGAGGTCACCCAGTGCCCGAGCCGCCTCAATCTGCTCGGCGATCTCCACCCGGCCCCGGGTGGTCAGGTCCTCGAGCTCGGCCACCAGACGGTCGTATGTGGTCTGCGTCAGACGGGTCTGCTCGATGTCATTTGATGATGCGTTGGTCACGAGAATTCCTTCGGGTGAGAGGTCGCCGGGGGCGTCAAACGCCAGCACGGCCTCAAACAGGCTAATCGGGTCCAACGGGGTGGTCGTCAAGCTCATGAGGCCAGGATGCGCCCTACCCAGACCATTTGCAAAGTGATTTTTATGTTGGTGGACATAAGCTAGGGCAATGGCTCGTCCCGACTGGCTGCGCACCTTCGTCGCCGTCTACCGGAGCGGTTCGGTCACCGACGGGGCTCGGGTGCGCTCCCTGTCGCAGCCGGCGGCCAGCCAGCAGCTGGCTGGCCTCGAACGCAGCATCGGCGCCCCCCTGTTCCGCCGCACGGCCGACGGGGTGGTCCCCACCGAGCGCGGCCGGTCCCTCTATGCCGAGGTGGCCTCTGCACTCGATCAGCTGGAGGTGGTCCTGTCCGGGCTCGATGCCGGACGGGTGGCCGACGCCCATCCCGTCCTCCGGGTGGGCTCCTCGGCCGAATTCTTCTCGGCCTACGTCGTGCCCCGTATGGCCGCCGACGCTCTGTCGGTGGTGGCCCACTTCGGTGATGACGCCGACCTCCTGGTTCAGGTGGAGGCGGGTGAGCTCGATGTGGCCATCACCAGCAGCACCCCGCCCCGCCGTTCGTTGGCCGCGGTGGCCATCGGGCAGAAGCGGTTTGTGTTGGTGGCCGCCACCGGTACGGCCGGTCAATGTGGATCTTTGGCCGAGCTGGGCCAGTGGCTGTCCGGGCGGGACTGGGTGGCCTACAGCCTGGAATTGCCCATCACCCGCCGCTTCTGGCAGGCCCATCTGGGTCGGCCCTTCTCGGCCACGCTCCGATTGGCCGCCCCCGACTTGCGGGCCGTACTCGGGGCGGTGGAACGAGGGATGGGGTGCAGCATCCTGCCCGAGTTCGTGTGCGCCGATTCGATCCGGGAGGGTCGCACGGAGGAGGTGTATCCGGTGTCCGACCTCATCGCCCCGGAGCCCTGGTACGCCTGCGTCCGATCGGGTGAAGTCGCCCGACCGGCCATCGCCCAGCTGCTGCAGTCGTTCGCCGACTCCCCGGTCTGAATTGGCCCGTCAGAGAGGGGCGTGGTTGACGGCGCCGACGGGCTGCGAGAGAATGACACCGCTATGTACCGCTCCGAGACCTCTGTAGGCATTATTCACTAGGCGCGCTGAACACCCTGCGCGCCTTTTGACCGTCCACCATGTGGGCGGTTTTTCAATTTCCGGGGCACTAACGAACATGACAAACGCCGAAACGATCAACGAAGGAATCACGTGAGCACATCATCAAAGAGCAAGCGAGTCGCTGTCATCGGCGGCGACGGCATCGGGCCCGAGGTGTGCGCCGAGGCGCTCAAGGTGGTCCGGGCGGCGGGTGTCGAGCTGGAGACCACCGACTACGACCTGGGAGCGGCCCGGTACCTCCGGGACGGACTGGTGCTTCCCGACGAACTGCTCGAAGAGCTTCGGGGCTTTGACGCCATCCTGCTGGGTGCCATCGGCCCTCCGGTGGGCGACACGTCGGTGCCACCGGGGACGCTGGAGCGCGGGCTGCTCCTCAAGCTGCGCTTCGAGCTGGACCTGTTCATCAACCTGCGGCCCTTCCACGGGGTGCCCGGATCAATCGCCGCCGGGTCCGATTTCGTGGTGATCCGGGAGAACACCGAGGGCACGTACGCCGGCGAGGGTGGCGCGCTGCGCAAGGGCACGCCCCATGAGGTGGCCACCCAGGGTTCGGTGAACACCCGCATGGGCGTCGAGCGGTGTGTCCGCTACGCCTTCGACCTGGCACTGAGCCGGCCCGCCCGCCACCTGACCCTGGTCCACAAGACCAACGTGCTCACCTTTTCCGGTGACCTCTGGCAGCGCACGGTGATCGACGTGGCTCCGGAGTACCCCGATGTGTCGTGGGACTACAACCACATCGACGCCTCCTGCATCTACATGGTCGAGAATCCCGGCCGCTACGACGTGATCGTGACCGATAACCTCTTCGGCGACATCCTCACCGACCTGGCCGGCGCCGTCGCCGGCGGCATCGGGTTCGCCGCTTCGGCCAACCTGAACCCGGCCCGGACCGGCCCCTCGCTGTTCGAGCCCGTACACGGGGCCGCCCACGACATCGCCGGCAAGGGGATCGCCAATCCCCTGGCGGCTATTCACTCGGCTGCGCTCATGCTCGACTTCCTGGGCGAGGCCGATGCGGCCCAACGAATTCTCAAGGCATTGGCGGCCGAGTCCGATGCCATGTCCGATCCATCACTCTCCGCCCAACCACTGTCCACGACCGCCGTGGGCGACGCCATCTCAGAAAGGCTCTGATCCATGCCCATCACCCCCACCGACAAGATTTGGATGGACGGCGAATTGGTCGACTGGGCCGACGCCACCGTGCACGTGCTCACCCACACCATGCACTACGGCTCGGGCGTGTTCGAAGGCATTCGCGCCTACCCCACCTCCAACGGCGTGGCCGTCTTCCGGCTGGGCGACCACATCCGTCGCCTGTTCGCCTCGGCCAAGGTCTTCATGATCGACGTCCCCTGGACGGTGGACCAGATTATTGAGGCCACCCGCAGCGTGGTGAAGGTGAACGGCCTGGAAAACGGCTGCTACCTGCGCCCACTGGTGTACCTGGGCTACGGCGAAATGGGACTGAACCCGCTGCCGTCGCCGGTCAACGTGTCCATCGCGGCCTGGCCCTGGGGCAGCTACCTGGGTGACGACGGTGTGGCCAACGGCGTGTCGGTCAAGATCAGCTCGTGGCGGCGCCACGACCCCAACGCCGTGCCGACCGCGGCCAAGGGCACCGGCATGTACGTCAACTCGTCGCTGGCCAAGGTCGAAGCCCTCAAGGGCGGGTACGACGAGGCCATCCTGCTGGCTCCCAATGGGACGGTCAGCGAGTGCACGGGGGAGAACATCTTCATCGTGCGCGACGGCGTGCTGGTCACCCCGCCCTCTTCCGACGCCGGCGCATTGGCCGGCATCACCCAGCACTCCATCGAGACCATTGCCCGGGACCTCGGCTACGAGGTGCAGCACGAGGCCATCATCCGGACCGACCTGTACTTGGCCGACGAGGCGTTCATGACGGGCACGGCGGCCGAAGTGGTGCCCATCCGGGCCGTCGACGACCGTGTGGTCGGAGCGGGCAAGCCCGGTCCCATCACCAAGGACATTCAGCAGACCTACTTCGCCACCGTGCGCGGTGAGGTGGACCGGTACAAGGACTGGCTCGATCATGTCGAGTGAGTCTGAAGTATTGAATGAGTCAGAAGTATCGAATGAGTCAGAGGTACACAGCCATGGCGGCGTGCCGCATACGCACGCCGACGGGAAGATCCACCACGCCCACGATTACGAGATCCCCGAGCTCCCCGAGTCGGTCGACATTTTCGACACCATCCTCCGCGACGGCAGCCAGCAGGAGGGCCTGTCGCTGACGGTGGACGACAAACTGCGGGTGGCCGAGCAGTTGGACCACCTGGGTGTCACCTTCATTGAGGGCGGTTGGCCGGGCGCCAACCCGAAGGACGTCGAGTTCTTCGCCCGGGCGGCCAAGGAGCTCCGTCTCCACACGGCGACGCTGGTGGCTTTCGGGTCCACCCGCCGGGCCGGTGTGAAGTCGCAGGACGACGAGGTTCTGGCCAACCTGATCGGCGCCGGGGCGCCGGTGGCCTGCATCGTGGCCAAGACCTGGGACCGGCACGTGGCCGAGGCCCTGCGCACCTCGCTGGACGAGGCAGTGGCCATGGTGCGTGACTCGGTGACGTACCTACGTGAGCACGACCTCCGGGTCTTTCTTGATGCCGAGCACTTCTTCGATGGCTACAAGCGCAATCCCGAGTTCGCCCTGTCGGTGTTGGTGGCGGCCGAGGAGGCCGGTGCGGAAGCGCTGGTGCTGTGCGATACCAACGGGGGCTCGCTGCCCGACGACATCGGTCGGGCCGTATCGGACGTGCGGCGGTTGACCAGTGCCCAACTCGGCATCCACTGCCACAACGACGCCGGCTGCGCCGTGGCCAACTCGCTGGTGGCCGTGCAGGCCGGTGTGACGCAGGTCCAGGGATGCATCAACGGGTACGGCGAGCGGGCCGGCAACACCGACCTTTCGGCCGCCATCCCCAACCTTTCGTTGAAGCTCAACATCCGCACCATCCCGGCCGATCGGCTCGAGCGGCTGACGCCGGTGGCCCACCACATCGCCGAGCTGGTCAACATCGCACCTAACCCACAGCAGCCCTACGTGGGCCACTCGGTGTTCGCCCACAAGGGCGGCCTGCACGCCAGTGCGGTGGCCCGCAGCGCGGACCTGTACGAACACGTGCAGCCGAACCTGGTGGGCAACGGCACCCGGGTGGTCGTCTCGGAAATGGCCGGTCGCTCGACGTTGGCCATGAAGGCCGACGAGCTCGGTCTGCAGTTGGACGGCGAGGTGCTGGGCCGGGTGTTGGACGAGCTCAAGCGCCTGGAGCACGAGGGCTACCACTTCGAGGTCGCCGACGGCTCCCTCGAGTTGTTGCTGCGTCGGGCCACGGGTTGGACGGCCGACTATTTCCTGGTCGAGTCCTTCCGGGTCATCACCGACCACGGGGCCAACGCCGACGGCGCCACCAGCTCACCGTCGGGTGTCACCACCGAGGCCACGGTCAAGGTGCATGTGGGGTCGGAACGGATTGTGGCCACGGCCGAGGGCAACGGCCCGGTCAACGCCCTCGATGCCGCCCTGCGCGGTGCCATCGGGTCCAAGTTCCCGGAGCTCGACTCCATCCATCTCACCGATTACCGGGTCCGTGTGCTCGATACGGGCCTGGGCACCGGAGCGGTCACCCGCGTCCTCATCGACTCCACCGATGGGACGCGGACCTGGACGACCATCGGGGTGTCGGAGAACATCATCGAGGCGAGCTGGCAAGCTCTGTACGACGCAGTGGTGTTCGGTCTCCTGCACGGGGGCTGAGCATCTCAAGGGAGGGGTCACCATGACATTGCCCAGTCGAATTGCCGGAGCACTGGCCAAGCTGCCACCGGCACACACCTTCGAGGTGTCGGTCGAGCGCGACCTGGTGTCCAAAATGCCCGACGGAGCCGAGCTCCTGGCCGACCGCTGGTACCCGACCAATGTCGGCGCCGGGCTGCCCCCGACCGTGCTGCTGCGCTCGCCCTACGGCCGGCGGCAGCTGGGGATGTTCGGGCGGCTCATGGCCGAGCGGGGCTACCAGGTCGTCATCCAAAGTTGCCGGGGCACGTTCGGCTCCGCCGGCGAGTGGGAGCCATTCCGCAACGAGGAGCGCGACGGTAAGGCCACCCAGGCGTGGATCGCGTCGCAGCCCTGGTTCGACGGCCAGCTCGCCACCTTCGGACCCAGCTACCTGGGCCTGACCCAGTGGTTCGTGGCCCAGGATCCGCCCGACTACCTCAAGGCCATGGCCCTGACGGTGACGGCGTCGAGGGTGACCGACTCCATCATCTACCCGGGTGGGTCCCTCGGTCTCGAGTCCTTGCTGACCTGGGTCAACACGGTGGACAGCCAGGAGAATGGTCTCCTGGCCATGGTGAAGAACATGCGGCGAGCGCCCGGTGCGGTGGCCAGGGCCGCCAAAGTGCTCCCCCTGTCGAAGGGTGACACGGCGATTGTGGGCCATCCGGTGCCCTTCTATCAGGACTGGATCAGCCACAACGAGCCGGGCGACGAGTGGTGGGACCTGGTCGACCATTCGAAGGATCGGACGAAGATCCCGCCGGCCGCCCTCCTGGGCGGTTGGTATGACCTGTTCCTCTGGGGTCAGGTGAGGGACTACGAGGCGCTGGTGGCGGCCGGTCGGAAGGCCCGACTGACCATCGGCCCATGGACCCATGCCAGCCCCGGCAGCATCGGGGAGACCCTGCGCGACGCGCTGGCCTTCTTCGACGAGCAGCTCAAGGGGCGCCCGGCCAACCCGGACCCGGTCCGACTGTTCGTCATGGGATCCAAGAAGTGGCAGAGCTTCGCCCAGTGGCCCCCGGCGGCCGAGCAGCAGCGGTGGTACCTCGGACGGGGCGGCACGCTCAGCCCCGAAGGCACCGACGCCGGGCCGGCCGATCGCTACCGCTACGACCCCTCCGACCCGACGCCGAGTGTGGGCGGTCCGTCGTTGTTGGGCCAGGCGGCCGGCCCGAAGGATCAGAAGTCGCGCGAGCAGCGTGGGGACGTCGTGACCTACACCAGCGCACCCATGCGCAGCGACCTCACGGTCGTGGGTCCCCTGACGGCCACCCTGCATCTGCGGGCGTCGCTGGAACACACAGACTTCTTCGTGCGCCTGTGCGACGTCTCGCCTAAGGGCACATCGACCAACCTCAGCGACGGCATCGTGCGGCTGACCCCCGGAGCGGTGTCCAAGGGTGAGGACGGTACGTTCGAACTGACCATTTCCATGTGGCCCACGGCCAACGCCTTCCTGGCCGGGCATCGGGTACGCCTGCAGGTTTCCAGTGGTGCGCATCCACTGTTCGTTCGAAACCCGGGCAGCGGCGAGCCGCTGGGCTCGGCCACGACGTTGGTTGCCTCTGACCAGGAAATCTGGCACGACGAGACGCACCAGTCGTTCATCACCCTGCCCGTGGTGAGATCGGGCCAATAGCGGCTTGAGCGGCCGGCTGGAGTAATCTCCCGGCGCATGACCCAGCCGACGTTCGTCCCCATCAGTGAGGCTGACCAGGTCCGGCCGGCGCGCCACCTGCACGTTCCCGGAGCCTGGACCACGTCGCGGGTGGCCGAGCTCACGTCGCCCATCGCCTACCAGGGACGCAGTGTCGGCACCCCCGGCCCGGACGCCGGTTTCGCCATGCGGCTGGCTCGCCGTTTCGAGCATGACCTGAAGCTGGGTGAGGGCGAGACCGAGCACGATGCACTGCTGGGCTGCGCCCTGATTGCCGCTCGAAGGGCCGCCCTCTTCGGTCGGGCCCCGTGCATTTACGACCTGCAGTTCGCCCTGGCCGCCTGGAGTTTCCTGGTCGATGCCACCCCGTCCGTGCAGTCGGCCCGTCGCACCGCCTTCTCATCCGTCTCGCACGACTACGTGGCCCAGCGGACCCTGGTCGACTCACTGGCCGACGAGACCCTGCGTCTGGCGCCGGGAGAGGCACTGGGTGCCGCTGCCGCATAGGGCAGCGGGCGACGATCAGTTGGTGAGGTGACTCCAGGGTGATCGAACGTCTGGAGATCCACGCCAACAAGATGCGCTTCACCGCTCGGGCCGCCGGTCCCGAGAACGGGCGGCAGGTGCTGCTGCTCCACGGGTTCCCGCAGACATCGAGCTGTTGGCGGTCCGTCCTCTCGGCCTTGGGTGACGATGGCTACCGCGCCGTCGCTCCCGACCAGCGGGGCTACTCCGCTGATGCCCGTCCGGTGATGGTGGAGGACTACGCCATTGAGCACCTGGTCGGCGACGTGATGGCCTTGGCCAACGCCATGGAGATGCACACGTTCGACCTGGTCGGCCACGACTGGGGCGGGCTACTGGCCTGGCTGGTGGCCACCGAGCACCCCGATCGGGTCCGCTCACTGACGGCTGTATCGACGCCCCACCCGCTGGCCCTCCGTGAAGTCCTGCTTGGTGGTCGGAACCGGACCGATCGTCGGGTGCCGGGCTACATGGACATCTTCCGGGAGCTGGCCGTGCCCGAGCAGTTGCTACTGGGGGAGGACGGTTCGGGATCGGGCCTGCTGGAATTGCTGGCCGAGGTCGGCCTGGAGGGTCCATCCGCCGAGGAGTACGTCCAGGCCATGGCCGAGCCCGGTGCGTTGACCGCCGCCCTGAACTGGTACCGGGCCATGGACGGCGACCTGCTCGACGACCTGTTGCCGGTGGCGGTGCCCACCCTGTACGTGTGGTCGACCCGTGATGCGGCGCTCGGTCGAACCGCCGCCGAACTGACGGCCGACTGGGTCATCGGTCTCTACAACTTCGAGGTGCTCGAAGGGGTCAACCACTGGATCCCCGAGACCGCGCCGGTGGAGCTGTCGGAGCGGATCATGGCCCACCTGCGAGTGACCTGACCCGATTCTGAGGCACCGGCAGGGCTCTGCGAGAATGGTGGCGTGGAGACTCCAAATTTTGCCCTGACCGACGAGCAGCGCCAGTTCCAGGCCACTCTCCGACAGTTTGCCGAGGAGCGGGTGGCGCCTCACGCCGCCCGGGTCGACCGGGAGGCCGAATACCCGTGGGATTCCTTCAAGGCCTGCGTCGAGCTGGAACTCCCCTCGTTGGGCATCCCGGTCGCCTACGGCGGTGCCGGGGCCGACATGGTCACCCAGGCCATCGTGGCCGAGGAGCTGGCCCGGGTGTGCGCTTCCACCTCGTTGACCATCTTGATCTCCAAGTTGGGCATGTTGCCGGTCATGAACTGGGGCAGCGAAGAGCTCAAGCAGCAATACCTCCCGCGGATCGCCACCGGAGAGATCCAGGCCAGCTACTGCCTGTCCGAGGCCGATGCCGGCAGCGACGTGGCCGCCATGCGGACCCGGGCCGTGCGCGACGGCGACGACTACATCATCACCGGCTCGAAGTACTGGATCACCAATGCCGGGATTTCCGACGTCTACATCGTCTTCGCCAAGACCGATCCCAACGCGGGCGGGCGGGGCATCTCCTGTTTCCTGGTCGAAAAGGAGTGGGGCATCACCATCGCCAAGCATGAGGACAAGCTCGGCATGCGGGGGAGCCCCACCGGCGAAGTGGTGCTGGACGAGGTGCGGGTGCCGGCGTCCCACCGCATCGGCGAAGAGGGGCAGGGCTTCACCATCGCCATGCACACCCTCGACCGCAGTCGGCCCACCATCGGGGCCCAGGCCGTGGGGATCGCCCAGGGTGCCATCGACGTCTCGGCCGCCTACATGAAGCAGCGTCACGCCTTTGGCGGCCCGATCGCCGACATGCAGGGCCTCCGATTCATGCTGGCCGACATGGCCATGCGCAACGAAGCGGCTCGGGCCCTGGTCTACCGGGCCTGCGCCATGGTGGACCATGACCCGGGGGGCGAGCTGACCATTTTCGGCGCCATGGCCAAGGCCTTCGCCTCGGACACCTCCATGCAGGTGACCATCGACGCCGTCCAGCTGCTCGGTGGGTACGGCTACACCAAGGACTTCCCGGTGGAGCGTTTCCTGCGCGACGCCAAGGTGACCCAAATTTACGAGGGCACCAACCAGGTCCAAAAAGTGGTCATCTCGCGGGAGCTGCTGAAGAACGCCTGACTGCTGCGCCGTCTCACCACCAGATCAAGGGAGAGTGCCATGGATGTCCGTTCAGCCCGGGACGTAGCCCCTGTCATTGAGCACGCCGGGACGGTGCCGGTGTGGTGGCTCATCCCACCGCGAGAGTTCCAGGACGCCACCAAGGGCGGGTTCCTCGAACTGGTGAGCGAGTGGGAAGTGGCCGGTGGTGGATTGGTCGACCCACACTCGCACCCCACCCACGAGTTTTATTACATCATTTCGGGCCGCGGCATCATGAAGATCGCCGACGAGGAGCGCGAGGTCGGTCAGGGCGACCTGATCCGAATCCCGCCGGACGCGGTCCACAGCATCTGGCCGGTGACGGAGAACTCGTCGTTGCGCGGCCTGGCCTTCTCCATCGGCATCGACGGGGCGGGGCCGGTCGACTACACGAGCTGAGGCCACCCAATACGGCCGCTGGCCTGCAGTGCAGGCACGGCGGAGGGGTTTTGGCCAGTGCTACCGTTAGAACAGGTTCTATATTCCGCCCAAAGGGGGCACCTGACCCGGTCGCCGGGCGGGCAGCAGAAGGGACGTCAGTCATGGCGCAGCCGGTCATTGTCGAAGCAGTTCGCACGCCCATTGGCAAGCGCAACGGGTGGCTTTCGGGACTCCGGGCCCCCGACATTCTGGGCGCCGCCCAGGTCGAGGTGGTCAAGCGCTCCGGGATCGACCCCAGCCTGGTGGAGCAGGTCGTCGGCGGTTGTGTGACCCAGGCCGGCGAGCAGGGCTTCAACGTCACCCGCACGGCCTGGCTGCTCAACGGCCTGCCCTACGAGGTGGCGGCCACCACCATCGACTGCCAGTGCGGCTCCTCCCAGCAGGCCAACCACATGGTGAACAACCTCATCGCCGCCGGTGCCATTGATGTCGGCATCGCGTGTGGTGTCGAGGCCATGTCTCGGGTGCCGCTGGGCGCCAACGCCGCGGCCGGTGTCGGACGGGCCATCCCCGAGGACCTGCCCTACGACATGCCCGACCAGTTCACGGCGGCCGAGCGCATTGCCGAGAAGTACGGCATCAGCCGGGCCGATGTCGACTGGCTGGGGCTCGAGTCGCAGAAGAAGGCCGCCGTCGCCGTGGCCGAAGACCGGTTCGCTCGCGAGTTGCTGTCGCTCGAAGCGCCAATTGTGGGCGAGGAAGGCCCGAGGGGCGAGCACACGGGCGACAAGATCGTGGTCAGCAAGGACCAGGGTCCCCGTGAGACGACCGCCGAAGGTCTGGCCAAGCTCAAGCCCGTGCTGCCGACCGGCATGCACCACGCCGGCAACTCGTCACAGATTTCCGACGGTGCGGCCGCCGTGCTGTGGATGTCCGAAGAGAAGGCCAAGGCCGAGGGATTCCGCCCCCGGGCCCGCCTGGTGGCCCAGGTACTCGTCGGTTCCGACCCCTACTACCACTTGGATGGCCCCATCGCCGCCACCACCAAGGTGCTGGAGAAGGCCGGTATGACCATGGCCGACATCGACCTGTTCGAAGTCAACGAGGCCTTCGCCTCCGTTGTCATGAGCTGGGCCAAGGTGCACAACGCCGACATGGACAAGGTGAACGTCAACGGTGGTGCCATTGCCCTCGGCCACCCGGTCGGCGCCACCGGCAGCCGCCTCATCACGACGATCCTGCACGAGCTGGAGCGGCGCGACGCCACCTACGGGTTGGTGTCGATGTGCTGTGGTGGCGCGTTGGCCACCGGCACCATCATCGAGCGGCTCTAAGCACGCAGCCTCGCTGCGCACCGATACCCGGAGGGGAATGTGGAATCAACTGAGAACCTGACGTTCGAACGCGACGGAAGTACGGCCATCGTGATCATGAACCGGCCCGAGGCCAAGAACGCGCTGAGCGTGCCCATGTTGGTCGGGATGGTCGATGCCTGGGAAGAGATCGACAACAACGACGACATCCGATGCGCCATCCTGACCGGGGCCGGTGGGACGTTCTGCTCGGGCATGGACCTCAAGTCAGTGGGCGCGCCCATGGATGAGAAGTACTCGTCCCGCATGGCGGCCGATCCCGACCTGCACTGGAAGGCGCTGCTGCGGCACTACAACGTGAAGAAACCGCTGATCGCCGCCGTGGAGGGCTACGCCGTGCCGGTGGCACCGAGATCCTCCAGGCCACCGACATCCGGGTGGCCGGGGCCAGCGCCGTCTTCGGCGTGTTCGAGGCTCGGCGGGGCCTGTTTCCGTTGGGTGGCTCGACGGTGCGGCTACGCCGACAGATTCCCTACACCATCGCCATGGAGCTGCTCCTGACCGGTCGGGCCGTGGATGCCGAAGAGGCGCTGCGCATCGGGCTGATCGGCCACGTCGTGCCCGATGGATCGGCCCTGGACAAGGCGCTGGAGATCGCTGCCGTGCTCGGGCAGAACGGCCCGTTGGCCGTCGAAGCGATCAAGCGGTCGGTGATCGAGACCGAAGGCATGTCCGAGGTCGACGGATTGGCACGCGAGCTCGAATTGGGGTGGCCCATCTTCGCCACCAACGACGCCAAGGAGGGACCGAAGGCGTTCGCCGAAAAGCGTCCGGCCAACTTCACCCGTACGTGAGCGAACCTCTGTTGGATGACGAAGGACCACGGGAGGATCTTGCCCGCGAGATGCGACGGATCACTTCGGTGGCGACCGGCCGACCCCTGAGCGACGACACACTTAGTGCGGCCACCGAGGTACTCCGGCAAATTGCAGAGCGCTTCGAAGCCGAGGCGCCCCAGCTCAAGCGCCCACGTCGGCAACCGAGCGTGGCGTACGCGCCCCGCGACTTTTTCCCGACCAGTCCCGTCATCGGGCGCTCGAACCCGATCGCACCACCAGCCGAGGTGTGGACGGTCAACGGTGAGGACGGTGTGCCCGAGATACGCGGGCGGGTGACCTTCGACTACCAGTACGAGGGCCCGCCGACCTGCGTGCACGGAGGGGTCATCGCCGAATTGTTCGATGAGATGCTGGGCGCGGCCTCCATCGTCTCGAACAACCCCGGGATGACCGGCACGCTCACCATTCGCTACCGCACGACGACCCCGTTGCTGACCGAGCTCGAATTCGAAGCCCGGTGCACCGGAAGGGAGCGCCGGAAGATCTTCGCCTGGGGCGGGCTCTACCACCACGGCGTGTTGCTGGCCGAAGCGGACGGCATCTTCATTTCCGTGCAGCCCGGCCAGATGCTCGACATCGTGACGACGAATGCGGCCGACGCGTCGTCCCCGGTGGTCGATGCCGAGTTCATCGAGCTGATTGCGGAAGCACCCAAGGAGTAGCGCCTACTCGGGCTACAAGGCCCGTTGTACGCCCTCCCAGTACGGGTCGCGTAGCTTGCGCTTGTAGAGCTTGCCGTTGGGGTCCCGGGGCATCTCGGTGGTGAAGTCGATCGTCTTCGGGGTCTTGAACTTGGCCAGCTTGTCGGTGCAGTAGGCCATGATCTCCGCCGCCAGCTCGTCGTTGCCCTCGATGCCTTCAGCCGGCTCGATGACGGCCTTGACCTCTTCACCCCAGTCGTCGTTGGGGATGCCGAAGGCGGCCGCATCGCCGACCTTGGGATGTGAAAGCAATACGTTCTCGATCTCGGCCGGGTAGATGTTGGCGCCACCCGAGATGATCATGTCGATTTTGCGGTCGCGCAGGAACAGGTAGCCGTCCTCGTCGAGCACGCCGACGTCACCGACGGTGAAGAAGTTCCCGATGCGGTTCTTCTGCGTCTTCTCTTTGTCGCCGTGGTATTCGAAGCTGGCCGACTGCATGGCCATGTAGACGGTACCGATGACGTTGGGCTCCATGATGCGATTGCCCTCGTCGTCGAAGATGCCGATCTCCGAAATGGGCCATGGCTTGCCGACGGTGCCCGGCTTCTGCAGCCATTCCTCGGCCGTGACCAACGTGCCACCGCCCTCGCTGGCGGCGTAGTACTCGTCAACGGCGTTGCCCCACCAGGCGATCATCTTGTGCTTCACGTCAATCGGACACGGGGCGGCAGCGTGGATCATGTGCCGCAGCGATGACACGTCGTACTTGTTTCGCACCTCCTCGGGCAGGGCGAGCAGCCGGTGGAACTGCGTCGGGACCATGTGCGAGGTGGTGACCTTGTGCTCTTCAATCAGGCGGAGCATGTCTTCGGGTGTCCACTTGTCCATCAGCACCACGGTGTGGCCCAGGTGCAGCGATGCACTCCCGAAACGCAGGACGGCCGTGTGGTACAGCGGCGAGCCGATGATGTGGACGTTGTTGTCCTGGGGCTGAATGGAGAAGAGGAACAGGATGCCGGAGAGCCCGAGCGCTCCCTCTTCGGGGGTGATGCCCACCAGTTTGCGGAAGATGCCCTTGGGGTTCCCGGTGGTGCCCGAGGTGTAGTTCATGACGTCACCGAGGGTGCGCTCGCCCGGGAGAGTGGACGGGTGCGAGTCCCGGGTGGCCTCATAGGAGGCGAAGCCGTCCACGTGGCCAACGGCCAGTCGGGCCACGGGCTCGAGCTCCACCTCGTCGGCGGCGGCGATGCTGGCCTCGGCGAAGCGC
>Ga0302314_10011310_pt1 | contig 15580 bp, 5 predicted proteins | sample III_Palsa_N2_3_FD_200533 | JGI IMG/M metagenome (GOLD analysis project Ga0302314, IMG submission 200533) | Peat permafrost microbial communities from Stordalen Mire near Abisko, Sweden - III_Palsa_N2_3 | ecosystem: Environmental > Terrestrial > Soil > Palsa > Peat permafrost | place: Sweden...
TCGTCGGCTTGGGCATGACAATAAGAAGTTAGGCCGAACAGGACTGCTGCGACTGTCAACTCAGTTATTCTCCGCATCGATCCCTCACATGTTCGTCTGACCATTTCTAACTGCATCAACGTAAGCCGTGGCAAGGAAAGCCGCAAATGGCGGGAGATGACAGGAGATGGTTTCGGCTGACATTCTGCTATGCTGGTTGCCTCCCCGTTTGTCGGTGACCCAACCAGCGCCAGGTGCCTGTCATGCCAGAGGACCAGAGTCCCAATCTTCGGCTGGATTCGTGGAAGAGCATTGCCGCTTATCTGGGGCGCGACGTGCGGACGGTTATCCGGTGGGAGGAGATGCGCGGCCTTCCCGTTCGGCGAATGCCAGGCACGACGCGGAGCGCGGTTTATGCGCTCAAACATGAGATTGACGCCTGGATGAATGCCCAGCCGCCAGTGTCAGGCTCCGATATCGTCGAAGCGGCAGCGCCGGCCAACAGACTGGTTTCGGTTCGCGAAGCGCCCAGAGTTCCTACAGTCACGGCTGTCGCCGTTGTCGCAAAGACGCCGGTCTGGATCATCCGGTATTGGGTTCAAATTGCGATTGGTTTGACGTTCGCGTTCCTATTGATCTCATACCTCTATCCAGGCAGTCGGGCGAGCCGTCGACTGCCTACCCGAGTAGTTTTTACGAGCAGAACGTTACAGGCATGGGATGACGCGAACCGTCTGCTGTGGGAATACCGGTTCGAGCAGTCGTTTGCGAATACAAGTGCCGCCGGAAGCCTGGACCCGACGACTGGGCGGCCATTTTCACTCGATGTAGTCAATCGATCTGCGCTTTACGACCTATTCGGTGACGGACGGCGGGAGATATTGGCGATCACTGTTTTCCCGCGCGGTGATTCTGCGACGGATACGAACCGGCAGGTGTTGTGGTGTTTCGACTCGACCGGAAAGGTACTGTGGAGTTATGAGCCACAAACAGTATTGAAATTTGGCAACAGAACTTACGGACCTCCCTGGGTGATTCGGCAGACCATTGTCTCCGACGAAGCAGGGCGGAAGACAATCTGGGCCACTCTCGTCGAGCCTATCTGGGGAAAATCCTTTGTTGCGCGGCTCGATGCGGGCGGGCATGACACAGTGCAATTCGTCCACTCGGGGGAGATCCACTCGCCGCAGGGAGCGATGCTTTGGATTGGCGGGTTCAACGATGAATACGATACGGCCAGCGTGGCGATTATGCGGGATACGCAGCAGTTTGCGGTGTCTCCGCAGACGCCGGGTTCGCATTATGCGTGCGTGGGGTGCGGGCTGGGCGATCCCTATGCTTACTTTGTACTGCCGCGCTATGACCTGAGCCGTATCCTGCATAATCCCAACAACAAAGTCTACGCGATAACATCGGATGCGAACGCGGTGATCGTAAAGCAGGCCGAGATTTCCGAGAGCGACCAGATACTGTACGACTTCTCGAACGACTCATCTCCGCGGCCGGTGCGAGTGAACTATTCCGCCAGCTTCTGGCCGAACCATCTGGAACTGGAGCGACAAGGGAAGGTAACCCACAGTTTGGAGGAGTGCCCGGATCGAGCGCATCCACCGCCGGTTCGGGTGTACCAGAACGGCGGTTGGCGCGAGGTTGAAGTGCCTTCGATCTTTTCGGAGGGCGCATTGGCACCCCATTCGTCGCGGTGAGACTGAGATGAATGGGGTAATATACGGCCGGGAAGTGAGAAACGGATTCCTTCGGAATGACAAACAAAAAGACGGACGGGCAATCGGGCGACAGGATCTTTCAATTACCCACAAGTTGACTCCTATCATGATGCCGAGTTGTATGTCGGTGAGTCTTGATAGTCCTCTCCAGATGACGGTGTTTCCTGGTGGCGGATCGTGGGCTCGGGCGAGATAGCTACCCAGCCGGGCGAGTTTTTCGACGTAGTTTGCGAGTCCTGTGGCTGGCGGGGATCGATCCGGAACCAGTTCTTCCAGCAGGTACTGTTCGAGTTCGGTGAAGGCTGTCTGCGGTGGTGCTGCGGGGTCGGTGCGGTTCAGCATGGTGATCCAGAAGATGCGCCAGCCTAGCAGGCACAGGATGGAGATCAGGTTGACCAACCGCCCGTAGGTTCGCAGCTTCGCATCTTCGGCCCTACGCGTCCGAAATCCGTCTGTAAGCCCGGGTCAGGAGTTCGCTGCGATGTCAACGGCGACCGATGGATGTTGGTATTTTTGGGCACACGCGGCAACGATGATGCGAATTGACCGCGCGGTTCTTCCTTGCTTGCCGATGATCTTTCCAACATCATCCGGCGCGACCCGAACCTCGAATGTCATAGGCGATGCGGCTTGGTTGAGTTGCACCGTGGCCGCGTCCGGGACGTCAATCAAGGACCGGACGATGCCCAACAACAGAGCTTGGATTTCAGTGGGGAAATCGCGCATTGCCTATGTTCTCACAACCAAAAACAGACACGCCCCCGTTGTGGGGGCGTCTCCTGGTGCGCTGCTCAGATGCCGGTTGGGCCCGCAAGTAATCATGCAACAGTGGCCGGCGGAAGCCAATGCGACCTTTGGGTCACGGAACCGGGGCGTATTTAACAGCGTCTCGCGGCTAATGCCGAACTCGCGAGCGATGGCTGGCTTTCTTATCCCCCGCTCCGGGATGGCTTTTTCTACGTTAGGAGCTACAGATTCATTTGGCTGATTGCTTTTTCTTCTCCGCCCAACGACGCTTCAACGCAACTGATATCGCTGCGCGACCCTCGGGAGTTATTCCCGGCTTACCCTTCTTTGCCGGGGGTACGACCGCCGCAACCTTGGCAGCCGTCTTTGTACCCTTTGGTCGTCCACGCTTACCCTTGGCGACAGGCGCTGCGAGCTCTAGGAGCTTGTTGAACAACGGCGCGACGGTGCGTAGTGGTTGGGGTTCGGGGCGATTTTCGTAAGTTGTTTCGTTCGAATTGGCTGTTTTATTGGTTTTCCGTGTTCTCAGTGTTCGTTTAGAGGCTATCTCAGGCCCTCTTTGGGGTCTTTAGGCGCACTGCTGCCTGAGGCCCTCCGCTCTTCGTTGGGCGATCAGCCGCGGCAGCCGCAGCAGGTTGTGGGCTGCGCAGCCGAAGACGAAGACCCAGTCCACCTTGGCCAGCCCGCGCACCTTCATCTGGCCGAGCGGGCGGATCTGCTTCATCCAGCCGAAGGTCTTTTCGACCAGCCAGCGGCAGCTCAGGCTGATCGCGTAGCCGGGGTGCCGGGTGGTTCTTCCGTCCATGTTCGAGCGCCGTCCGTTGTCGTTCTTGGTGACGTGCGGCGTGACCTTCAAGGCTCGCGCGGCGGTCACGAAGTCCTTGGCGTCGTAAGCATCTTCTGCAATGGTCCCGGTGGCGAAGACAACACCAATTCAAAGCTCTGGTCCATCATTACCGCAAACGTGGATCGCCTCTGCCAATCTTCTATCTACAACTGTAGTATTAGGCCCGTTGGCATCTTTGCCATCAGCCTCTCGCACGATTAAGAACTTTGACTTTCCCTCAGCGCGCTAAAAGAGTCGGCTTCGAAACCACGTTGTCTTGGGGTACGGCGCAACCCTTTACTTTTCGTTAGAAATCTGCAGATCCTGCCTCAGTATCATGCTCGCCATAGCGATTGTCGGCCGACTAGGAGGCTCCTGGAGACATTGATGGGCCCAGAACCACCAATCGTCAGAATGGTCGTGAAACCAGCCTTTAATCAGGAAGATGAAGCTGTAGCTTGGCTCGCGGCGCTCGAGATTCGATACGTCGTCTGTACCGAAGCGAAATTCGAATCTGTGAGGGATCTGCAGAAGAGCTAATGCGGAAGTTGATTGATGTGGATAATCACGGCGGCCTTCGGAGCCGATGAATTCGTGGTTTTGATTCTGAGCCCATAGTCCATCTCACGCGCAACCGTAGAAATATCCTGGATTGTATCCGCCGCGTCCAGCGCTGACTTCGCGCGGTCGATGCCAGCGGGGGTGTCGAGGAATTCGGCCGTTCCGCTGACTAAGGCGGCGGTTCCAAAGACGAGCTTGAGGAAGGTTCCTTCGGGCGCTGTGAGGCTGCCATCATCGACCATGCCGTCGACGATACTGTCGTTGACTTTGCCGAAGAAGTCCGCGAGGAGCGAGAGCCCGCTGGCGACCAGGAATGGTACGGTTGCCTCGGGGAAGAAGGCGACGGCGAGGATCAGCGTGTCGCCGACGGCCTGTGCCGCATCCGCTGGGAAAGCCGCTTTGGCGTCACTCAGGCCGGCCAGAAGACGATCCGCGGTGAGGTTGCTGACGTATTTGGTGAGGATGTCGTTGGAGAACGGCTGGACGTCCGGAGCTGCCGGCGGGGCGAAGTCGAAGTGTTCCACCGTGAGCTGGCCGTTGTCCGGATCGTTCGCAGGCAGGATGGTGATCCAGCTGTAGAAGAAGGTGCCGTCTGCGGGCGAGCTGATGCTGACGGCGAAGGAACCAATCGCCGCGGGACCGAGGACGACCTGCCCGGCGGGTGCGGGGCTGACCGGGGTGCTGGCGTTCGAGAGGTCGCTTTCGAGGGTAAAGTTGCCTCCGGTGTCGCAGGTGACGGTGATGTTGTCTCCTGTATTGACTACATCTTGATCGAACGTAAACATGGTGGCACCTCGCTGAGGGGAAATCCGGATTTTGCTTATGGAAGCTCGAGGAAGACGGAGAACGGCCGCCGGTCGTTCTGTCCAGGGACGTCGCTTTCTGTGAGGAAGAGGCGATACTTTGCGACGTATGCGGAGTGGGGCGTGCAAAGCACGGTGGACCAGTTGGAGACTTTGCTGCCGTCGGTGGGCGGGTGGAATTTGAATTTGGGCTTGCAGTCTTTGGGCCAGCTGACTTCTCGCCAGCCGGCATCGTGGCTGAGCGGGTACCAGCGCTTTTGCAGCGTGACCGTGAATGGATTCTGCGTGCTGTTGGCGGGGAAGGCACCAGAGATCGTGACGCTGAAGTGAGAGCCGTCCGTCTTCTGGAGCGAGACCCAGCGATCGGCGGAGACCTGCATGAACTCGGCCATGACGATCTGGGAGGCGCGACAGTCGACGGTGCCGTCGTTGAGGGACTGGGACTGCCAACGGGCGAGCGCCAGACGGACGAAGGGTGAATTTGCGCTCTGAATGTCGATGGCGATGTCGCAGTACCAGAGCTGCCGTGCCTCCGAGTACTGGATGTTGCAGGGCTTGAACCGGGCTGTGCCTCCTTCAGCGAGCGAAGCAGCCACGATTTGGTTTTTTGGATTGGGATCGGGGAAGTTGCTGTCGTTCAGTTCGTTTTGCTGGATGGGCGCGGTGATGGGGCGCGTGGGGTCGGCGCCCCAGCGAGAGATGTATTTCTGGTTCGCGGGGGTTGTCGCGGATGCGGGATCGACGAGGGCGACGGCGACGGTTTCGAGATCGCCGGAGAGCAAGAACGGCCGCTGAAAGTAGCCGCGGAGCAGGACGGTGCGGTGCCTGCACCAGGTCTTTGTGTGGTGGTCGTAGTTGTCCTCCCAGAGGAATGCCGGAATGAGGTAGACGAGCGATGGGGCAAGGGGTCGCCCGGAGCTGAGGACGATGACTGGGGTGGATTCGCCGCTGTCGTTGCAATAATCGGCGAGTTGTTTGTCTGGCTGTTTGGTGGCCTCGGGGTAGTACTCGCGGAAGCTGGTGGCGCCGGAAAGCCGGTAAAAGACTGTGTGTGCGCGGGTGTCAGTAAAGTGGTGCACGATGCTGTCGAGTTGGCGTAGCGTAGGTTCGCCGGTGATGACGTTCAGGTCCTTGGCGGTAACGGCGAAGGCCACCTCATGGTGCGGCTGGGGCGGTGTGCGCTCGTGGGTGAGGGTGAGATCGTCGACGCGATCCGACCACCTTGCATAGCAGGTGATCTTAGCGGTACTGAGCCAGTGGGCGCCAAGATTGCCCTCGACTGCGGCTTCGGGTTTGCCGGGGAGGCGGGTTACGGTAATGCCTTCGGCGTCGAAGAAGGGCGGGTCGAGGGGTTTTTTGACCGCATGCACCAGCGTCATGCTGCGCTTTGGAGTCTGGACGTCGAGGCTGCCATTGATGATGACATTGGGGTCGAGTTTCGCGCCAATATTCTTGCCGGCCTCGGCGAGAATGGCGCCCGGACTCGATGACATGGTGCTTTGCTGTTTTTTGGGCAGAAGCGAGTCGAAGACGTCGTTCTGCTTTCCGTGGCTGGCGACCATGTGCGTGAGATGGACAGGATGTTTCTTGCCGTTGCCGCCCATGCCGTCTGAGCCCTTGTCGTCGACGGAGGCGGAGCTGATCCGCAGGACGACGGTGACGGCTTGCGGTAGATGGATCGTCAGGGTGGGGATTCTGATGGAGCGCATGTCGTCATCGTTGATGAAGCTAAAGTCCTGGTCTTTGAGCTCAGTTGCGTTCTTCGGGATGATGAGGAGCGGCTCGTTTCTGTTCACCGGGATCAGCAACATGCGGACTGGGAGACGATGCGGCCAGGCCTTGCCAGCCTCTGTAATGGTGAGCCAGAAGGGTGGGTGGGCGATGGATTTGGTGGGGTCATCGGTGACTTCGAAGGGCTGGATTCGGATGAAGTTCGCGAGTGGATCGGGGTAGTAGCGGTTGTCGAGGTGCCGGTCTCCGTCGAAGTGCAGGAAGATGCCGTCGTTGTCGTTGGGATTGTCGGCGTTGCCGCCGATCCAGTGTTGATCTTTGGCGCTGGCGACGCTGGGGAAGGCTCCGTCTTTTTCAAGGCGCGCATTGGCAAAGGCGCTCTCCGGCAGTTCCGCAGTGGTGAGGTTGGAGAGTTCGGCCAGTCGCAGCGATTCGCGCGGCGGCACGAGCATCCGCATGGGGCGCCCGTTCATGTCGCGAACGACCATGTGGTCGATGTGGGTGCCGGGCTCGGTCTTGCGTTCGATGGGTTTGCGCAGCAGGAACTGCGGGGCGCGGATGGGTTCGTGGCGGCTGAACTGGGTGAACGGAGCTGCTGTGAACGCGTCGTAGAGTGTGTTGGTGGGGTCGAGGGTAGGGAGTGGGCCGTTGCCCGCGAGATCGACCATGCGGCAGCGGATCTTGTAACCGGTATTAAAGCGCAGAGGCGGCAACAGGTGCGTTGGGTCTACAGGATCGCCAGGCTTCGGGCCAAGCGAGTAAGTGGGGCGGATGGCGAGTAAGTTGTTCGCGGAGGGCGGCGTTGGTGTGGTCGTACCCCTCTTCTTGTTCATGGAGGAGAACGCCGGCGCGGGCACGGAGAGAGACCAGCCGGTCCAGGTGAACATGGCCTGATGGACCTGGGTCATGGAGTCGGTGTTGGGGTCGTCGAGCGAACTGTTGTCCGTCAGGGGGCTTTGTGTTGCTCCGAAGGAAGTGAAGCCTTCGTCGGCGGATTTCTCCATCGTGGAGGAGGGCGTCCAGGTGTCGACGTGGTGGCCGTCGTCGGCGGTTTGTCGCGGGACGAAGATGTTGTAGGTGGAGTTGCGGACGCAGAGCGAGTAGAACTTCTGGTTGTAGAGAACGTCGACGCGATAGCCGAGGATGAGGTCTTCAGCGAAGAAGTCGTTGGTGGGAGCGGTGGGAGGGGCGTCTGTGTCAGGGACTTTGGCGGCTTGTTGTTCGAGGCCGTCGAGGCGCTCGCGATCGAAGAGCGCAAGGCCTACGGTGCGCGGGGCGGTAGGTGCGGTGACGGGATTGGCGGTGGCGGAGGGAGTCGGAACGGTGCTGCCGGGGGTCTCGTCCGGCACCGTGGCGGCATTGCAGGCCGTGGGCGCGGAGGTGGTGTAACGCTTGCCGCGGGCCTGGTTGTTGGATTGACTGGTGTTCTTCAGCGCCTGGCCGTCGGCATCCTCCGGGACTAGGTTGAAGCGTCTGCCCCACTTCTTGCCAGGGGACTGGAGATTGAGCAGCCCATTCTGGATGAGGGCGTCCTCGGGCTTGGTGGTGGGGTTGGGTGTGGCGAAGAATTGGGTTCCCTTGAGGGTGTAGCGGGTTTTGCACGAGACGACCGTGACGGGCTTCGCGACCCCGGCACCGGACAACGTCGTCTGCGCCGGGCTGAGCGCGATGGAGACGACGTTGCTGCCATCGATGCCGGGGTTGGGCACCGAGAAGTCGTAGACGAGGTGAAGCTGCCGCATGATGGCGGGGTAGTTGTGGACCATGCCGAGCAGCTGGTGAAAGTCGGGTGGGACGATCTTGTCGGCGCAGATCATCGGGGGCATGTAGCGGCGATGGAAGAGCAGGAGATCGAGGTACTGCGGAATGTCCTGGAATTCGGGATAGGAGGCTTTGAATTCGGTAGCGGCGCTCTGGAACCATCCGTTGACTGTGGCCGTGGCTGCCAGCAGGGTGGGGTCGGTGACGGGCAGCGCGGATGCAGAGCTGACGCAGGAGAGATAGAGCGCCGAGACGGCTGCGGCAGAGAGACGCGCACCACCCCACTTTTCCAGCTTGGTGGTGCCATAGGCCAGGCGCCGGGAGACGATGGTCTTGTAGTCCTGACTCGGGGTTGCCGAAGTGGTCAAGCCGGCGGTGATCTTCTTGAGATCATCATCGGCGGTGTTGCGGTCGTCGATACGGAGGGTTAGGTCGGTCTGGGTGCCCGTGTTGAAGTCAGCGTGGAGGAAGAGTGGTGGTGCGGTGGTCTTCTGCTTGAGCGTGGTGAGAGAGGGCGTTTCCACATTGCGGCTGGCCGAAGACTGACTGTAGACGTGAGCGAGGCGGTTGAGCTGGTGGCGATCGCTCATGGAGGTGATGTCGTGGGAGACGCGCCAGCTGCGATGGAGCTTGCGATGGCCTGTGCGTTTGCGGACGTCCGTGGTGCCGTCAAAGATCTCTGCCCAGAGGGATTTGTCGCGGGCCGGCGAGACGCTGTTGGGGTCAAGGGTGAGGGGCGTTGGACCGCTGAGGACTTTGCCGGTGCTGTCGGTGAAGGTGGCGCTGAAGTTGAGAGATTTGGCGTAGTCGGGCCAGTTGATGAATGGGGCGGCGAGCGGGGTGGTGACAAGCGACGGCGTGATGAGCAGCGAAAGTCGCAACTGTCCAGCTTTGGGGTCGCTGGGGTCGAGAGGTCCGTTCGGCAGAGCCGTCAGGAAGAGTTGATCGGTCGGGGCAGTTGCCATTGAATCGCTCACCCTTTCACAAAGGAGTTGAAATAGGATTCCCAGGTAGTCTGGCTGACCAGCCCATCTTCCTGCTGATAGGCTGCGGGCGGGATGGTCTTGTGTTCAGGCCGCGACGGAGGTTTGGCCTTCTTCGCCGGGGGTGCGGGTATGGAGGCGACAAAGGCGTAGGCAAAATCATCGTCAGGCTGCGGCGATACGAGGAAGGCCTCGGCCGATGGGTCGCGCATCTCGCCCATCTCGAGCAGCGCATCGTTGCTGTTGTTGGGGCTGTCGGAGCCAGCGAACGTGTACTGGGCCTGCATGGTGAAGGTCTCGCTGAAGAAGGCGATGCTGACCGAGACGGAGAAGGTCGCAAGGCCGGTGACGGAGCCATTCTGATAGCAGATGGAGACGTAGAGATCGATGTCGAGGGTGATGATGCCAAAGATATCCATGTGGCCATGCGCATGGACGAACCCGCAGACCTCAGAGGAGTCCGCCGAGACGCTGAAGTAAATGCCGGCGACCACGAAGCCACTGCCGGCGATCGGTCCGATGGAGATATCGGCGCAGACCCCGAACTCAAAGGCGCCCTGGAGCAGCTGCACGCCGTCCAAACCGAGTTGCAGCTGAAGAAATCCGCCGCCGCCGTAGATTCCACAGCTGAGCAGGAATGGAAGCTGCTGATCGGAGAGCCCCATCTCGCAGCGTACCGGTGTGCCGTCGAATGGGAGCGCGACGGCGACTTCGATGGCGAGTTGCATCAGGTTGAAGGCGCCCAGCGTCATGGACTCGATTGCGAAGCGGAAGCCGGCGCGGATGGAGTCTTGTGCAAGCTCGATGAAGGGGCCGTCAGTGGGGTCGAGCAGATCGGCGAGATCCTGCACGAACTGCATGGAGGCGCCGAAGACGACCGTGTTGAGCAGGAGCCGCACATCGGGCTTGCTGCCGTTGTGCGAAGTGAAGGTGACGGAGTCGATGACAAGGGTGACGAAGGGATCGTCGCCGATGAGGGCGATGGAGAAGTTGGTGAGCGAGGCGGTGATATCGACGGCGGCGGTAAGGGTCAGAGAGGGGTCGAGCCCGGCCTGTGCGGATACGGTCACGCTGAAGTTGGCGTCGGGATTGAGCAGGAAGACGGGCGCGCAGCTCTGGATGGTGGGATTCCATGTATAGCTGAGGTTGATGTTGGTGGGGACGGGGATATTGGCAAGCAACGTGGCGAGGAGATCGTTGATCTCCTGCTGGATGGCGCCGAGCAACGCTGCCTCAATTGCCGGAAGGCTGGTGATCTTGGCGCGAACATCTTTTTCCAGCGTGACGAAGGCGGCGATGAGAGTGCGGCAGTTGCGCAGATACTCGGAGGGAGTGGTCTGCTTGCTGGTGCAGAGGGTGTCGAACGCAGCGCCGATCGCGTCGAGGTCGCTACCGAAGAGCGAATCGATGATGGGGCCGATCGGTGTTTGGAGTGGACCCTGCAGGTTAGCGAGGGTCACCTTGCGGAAGGTGGTCCAGATACTGCTGAGTTTGCAGAAGAATGCCTGGAGGGTGTTGGCGACGGTGGCGATCAGATTGAGAATGGGCGGCAAATACGCCGTCAAATTCTTGCATAGCTGCTTGGTCTTATCGTCGGTCGCTTCCTGGAAGTAGGCGACGTAGGCGAGGGCCGCCGCCAGCGGGCGCTGATAGTCGATATTGAGGTTGTAGAGGAGCAGCTGCAGCCCGAGGTCCTGAGGGTTGGCGACGATGCGTGCGCGCAACGCGACGATCTGCTGCAGGGTTTCGGATACGGAAACATTGAGCGGTTGGGTAACTTGGGGGTCGCTGGTCAGGCCAGCGAGGAGCAGTTCGATCCGGTTCGCGCTATAGAGCGGATCAGTAGAATCCCAAAACTTCGACACGACGGTCATCTGCTTAGCAACGCTGAGGGCCGCGGAGTTGATGGCTTGGGCCACGGATGCTGAAGGCGAGGCGAGCGCTTGATTCTGCAGAGCGGCGAGCGCACTGAGCATCTGTCCTTGCATCTTCTGCAGGAGTTGCAGCTCGCGGAAGGAATTGATGTCAGATGGGGTAACCTTGAGCGGTTTTGTCTGGTCGGCGATGCGAGCCTTGTACGCCACGGATTTCTGGATCGCGGTTTCGAACTGGTTGAGACTTTGGAGTATCTGCTGGGCAGGGGTCTGTTGGCTGGCGGAGGCTAGCTTCAGGCAGTTGTCGTGGAAGGCGGCGAGATCTTTGGTGAGCTGGGAGCTGGCGTCGGCGACGTAATCGGCGTAGTGCCACAGGGTAAGAAGGTTGGTGCGGCCGGCGTCGAATGCAGCGAGCGTAGGAGCGTTGACGACGACCCCGAGAAACCCTGCGTTCTGATAGATGAGTTGCAGATCGTCAAGGATGTTGCTTGCGTTGACAAGGACCTGCGGCAGAAGGGATGGATTTTGAACCGCTGCGCTGATGGATGGGCCTAACGTGCTGATGTCGCCCTTGAGGAGCGGGATGAGTTTCGTCAGTTGAACGATGTTGTTCAGGTCCGGCGCAAGGTAGGAGATCGCGTTCTGTATGGGCTGGTTGAGGGTTTTGGCCTTTTGATCAGCGGCGGTGATCTCGTCGGCGGCGGCGTTGGCCATCGCGGTGGCGAGGGGCGTCAGGCCCTGCATCAGCGTCTGGACGGCGTCGTCAAGGGTTTTGCCGAGCGCGGCGCTGACGGCAGTGACTTCCGCCTGGGCCTGGGTCTGCACCTGGGTGAGCGCGGTCTGCGTGGCGCTGCTGAGGGCGGTGAGGACAGCATCCTCGACGAGCGAGAGCGGGTTCTGAAGCGCTCCCTGAAGTGCGGCGGTGTAATTGGCGATGCGCGCGACCACCTGAGCTTCGGCGATGGCTTCTGCAATGACATTCGTGCCGGCGGCGTTGAGGTCATCGTTTGCATCATCGACGGCCTTAGCCTGCGTAGCGAGCCGGATGGCAAGGGGTTGAAGGACTTGCTTCGTCTGAAAATCGTCGATGGCCGCGACGCATAGCTGAATGTAGCCTTTGGCCGTGTCGAGTGCGCCTTGCGCGCTGTAGAGGGCCTGCTCGACCATCTGCGGGGCTTGCGCAAGGTTCGAAAGACCGGAAGAGAGTGGCGCGATGATGTCACTGAGATTGACCGCGCCAAGCAGCTTGGCGGAGAGCAGGCCGCCGAAGAAGTCGACCGGATCGAACTTGCCGGAGGAGAAGGTGCTGACCGAGGTGATGACATTGTTGCTTGCCGGCGTCGCGGCCCCGCCTGCCTTCGTCTGGGCGGTGGCCGTGGCGCTAGCTGTTTTGCCGCCGACCGGGCCTGCCTTGCGCGAGAAGCCGACCACGAGGGCGTCGGGGCTGGCCAGGCCGCCGGCTTTATCGACGTTGCCGTTGGCGCCCCCGAACTGAAGCGGGAGCTTGTCGTCAGGGTGCTTCTGTAGCATGACCTCGCCGGGGTTGCTGGAGGTATTGAAGCCGTCGGTGAGGTAGCCGGTATAGAAGGTGAACTTAGTCGGCGCGGACTGACCGGTGATTCGCTTAATGGAGGTCGACGTGATCATCGCAAAGTCGACCGCGGGGTAGAAGTACGGGAGATCTTGATGGTAGAGATCCATCGGGCCGGTGCCGGAGACGGTTCCGCTCAAGACGGCGAGCGTCGGTGTGCCGGAGAAGTGAGTCGCATCCGTGAGCACCAGATCGAGCTTGTAGCGGATGTTTGCGGAGGTGGCCAGTGGAGCTGTGTTGAGCGTGCTGGTCGGCTTGCCGGCGACCGGGGTGGTGATGGTGACGACGATGGAACCGCTGTCGATGGTCAGGGTGTAGGGAGCGGCTTCGCTCAAGGGCTGAACGATGGACGTGCCGGTCGCTGCTGACGTGATGGTGACGTACGCGCCGGGATTCGAGGCGATCCAGGGATTGCCGTTGTTGGCTTTGACGGTAAGGATGATGGTGGCGGCGAGGGGCGTGGCTCGCCACGCGAGCGTTGCGGTCTCGAAGTCGGTGTCACCGGGTTTGGTGCTGGGCGCAAAGGAGAGCTTCGTGCCAGCAAAACTTGCGCTGCGATACGGGTCGGGCTGTGAAGCGTTCGGAGCGGAGCCGCGGTTGTAAAAGTAGACGGCATCTTGGCTGACGAAAGCGCCCTTTGTCGTGGGGACGGGCATACCGGAGTTGTCCCCTTGTGCGACATCGGAGGCGACGAAGAGCAGAGGCATCGACGACTCGCAGCTATGGGCACCTGTGATGTCGGTGAAGCGCAGGCGGAAGTTGAAGATGGTGTCTTTTTTGGGATCGGCGTCACTGGGCACACGGGGCCAGAAGAGCGTCTGGTCCTGATTGATCAGTTGGTCCTGCGGAAATGGTTTCGTGATGATGCTGAGGAAGGGCGTCCGCAGAGTAACTGGTTCGACGTAGCTGAACGGAAAGGCGCGGCCGCCGTAGGGCTGGCCAAGGATGGGGCACTGTTTGCGCTCGTTTTTGACGACGATGTACATATGCTGGTGCAGGATCGCTACCCAGCCGTTGGCGCCCAGGGGCTCGAAATAACGCTGAGTGACCTTGACGAGCGACGCGCGCAGCCCGAAGGGGGCGAGATAGCCCTTATAGAGGACCTTGACGTAGTGGTCGCGGCCCAAGGTGGCGATATGCTCCCACAGCTGCACGGTGAGCTGGTGTGTGCCATCGACCTTGACGGGATTCCACTGGCCGAAGGCCTCCAAATAGCCACCCATCGCGGTCAGCATCATGCGGTTGATCTGGACCGGAGTGGGTGGCTGCAGGACGGCACCGGGTAGCGTGGACGTTGGGGTGGGGCAGAACGCGGTCTGCTGGGTGAGGGTGTAGTTCGAGGTGAGGTGAACGAGCTCCAGGCGGTCGCGGCCGTCGAGCGACATGCGAAATGGACTGCCGTCGTTGGGGAAGTGCGCCTTGAACTGATCGGGGCCAGGGGTGCAGCTTGGATTTGGGACGTCAGTGAAATCGGGAGAGTACACCGCGCGGGCGGTGCGGTCCTGCGAGTTGGTCTCGTCTACCGGGTTGGGCGGAGTGTCCTTCTTGATCGAAGCCGGCCGAGGCTGGACGCCGAGCCGAGTATGCCATAGTTCGATCGCATTGCCCTGTGGGGCTTTGACGGGATTGAGTGCGTGCGCCCAACGGCCGAGATCGCTCGGTGAGAGCGAGAGGCGATACGGAAGCTGAATGTTGGTCTCAAACGTTCCCGGCGGGACAATCTGCGCCGGAAGGGTAGGTTTGCTCTTCGCGACGGCCACGACGGAGGGTATCCAATGCGTCCAGTCCAGCAGCCCATTGATCGCGCAAGAGATTTCAAATTTGTCGTCTGGGAAGTGAAATGCAAGATTGGTTGGGTCGGCGGCGATAGTGTCCGGAGGGAGAACGTCTGTTTCGTTGTTCGGATTAGCAGCTGCCGGATCGAGACGCTTCTTCAGGTCCTGAAGGGAGATTGGAGCGGAGGAGCCGCGGTTGTAGTCATCGAGTTCGATGTTGCCTACGGGAATGTCCGATGGAATGGGTGAGTCCGTGGTGTGGTAGAAGGCTCTTTCCGCGACATGCTGCGGCGGAAAGATGACGCTCACGCTGCCCGGCGGAACGTTGGTTGCGTGCTTATCGTTGTGCAGATGTTTGGCATGCACGATGCGCGGGGAGAAGCCCGTAACGAGGCGCATGTTGTCGAACTTGAATTGCAGCGAGAGCAGATCATCGGGCCGCTCGATGGAGAGAACGTCATTACCTTGCAGGTCGATGATGAGTTTGTGCTGCTTTCCGTCGTAGGTGGGCAGCAGATGCAGCCAGCCGAGGAAACGCTCGAACGGAGCCAACAGGTCCGCCCATGTGAAGGGGACGGGACGCGGGATACCCATCTTCAGCTTCACGCAGGCGGTGTCATTGGGGAAGCAGATCTCGCAGATGGCCGGACTAAGCTGCGGCGCGTCAGCTGCCTGCGGGCCTTCATGCAATTCGAAATGAGGCGCCTCCGCCGAGGACGCAAACAGATAGCTGGCGTCAGCGTCGTGCGCCCAGATGGGTTCGTCGTGGAGGTCGGCTACCAGCGAGGAATGAAGCTCGCCATCCAGACTGAACGCGAGACGCGGATTCCTGAGCGGCAACGAAAACGGCTCACCCGAGTCGGAAAGGAGACCGCCGCCGGGATGGAAACTGAGCACGTTATCGTTCGCAGGCGATTGCAAGAATAGCGCCGAACGGAGAACGGAGCCATCCGCGTGTGCGGACTCCACCCGTAACTCATCGAAGACCGATTCGGAAGGGTCGTGATCGATCGCCCAACCGTGACCGCTTCGACGCGATAAATCGATAGCCCACTCCGTGCTGCCGCGCGGTAGAACTAAGGTTGTGGAGCGATTGGTCGGGATACCTGAGATGGACTCTGCACTGTTGAGATGTAACTCGAAGTGAGAAACGGAGAGCCTTTGGTCCAGGCCTTGCAAGAGAACTTGTGAGGGGGACGCGAAGGAAAATATCCATTCCGGT
>Ga0302314_10011311_pt1 | contig 15577 bp, 14 predicted proteins | sample III_Palsa_N2_3_FD_200533 | JGI IMG/M metagenome (GOLD analysis project Ga0302314, IMG submission 200533) | Peat permafrost microbial communities from Stordalen Mire near Abisko, Sweden - III_Palsa_N2_3 | ecosystem: Environmental > Terrestrial > Soil > Palsa > Peat permafrost | place: Sweden...
GCTGCCGCAACTGGGCTCCCGGGAAGACCTCAACTATCTGATCGGCCAGATGATCGGCGAGATCTCCAACTCCCACACCTATGTCGGCGGCGGCGACGACGGCGACACGGGCCCGACAGTCCGCGCCGCCCTGCTCGGCGTCGACTGGGCGTCGGATGCGGCCTCCGGCCGCTACCGGATCGCCACCATCTATCCGGGGGACAACACGCGCGACGACTATCGCAGCCCGCTGGCCCAGCCGGGCCTGGAGGTGAAGGCCGGCGACTATGTCCTGGCGGTGAATGGCGTTGAGCTCGTCGCCCCGGCCGATCCCGACAGCCTGCTGCAACTGGCCGACGCCGAGACAACCGTGGACCTCACGATCGCCGACAGTCTGAACGGGCCCCGACGCCATGTGGTGGTGAAGCCGGTGGGCTCCGAGCTCGGCCTGCGCGAAGCGGCTCAGATCGCCCACAATCGCCAGGTGGTGGACAAGCTGTCCGGCGGTCGCATCGGCTATGTCTACATGTCCGACATGGAACAGCTGGGTCTCCAGCAATTCGTGCGCCAGTTCTACGCCCAGCTCGACAAGCAGGCGATGATCGTCGACGACCGCTGGAACGGCGGCGGCTTCATCGCGCCGTTCGCGCTGGAACGGCTGCGGCGCGTGCTCGTGAGTCTGGACTCCAACCGCGAAGCCGCCTCGCAGACCGAGCCGGAGGAGGTGCTGAACGGCCCCAAGGTCGCCCTGCTCAACCACTGGTCGGCCTCGGATGGCGATATCTTCCCCTACCTCTTCCGCCAATATGGCCTCGGCAAGCTGGTCGGCACGCGCTCGTGGGGCGGCGTGCGCGGCATCCGTGGCAACTGGCAGATGATGGACGGCGGGTACATCACCATTCCGGAGGAGGCGACTTACACCCTCGACAGCAAATGGGCGGTGGAGAACCACGGCGTCGATCCCGACGTGGAGATCGAGAATATGCCGGCCGATCTGCTGGCCGGCCACGACGCCCAACTCGAGACGGCCATCGACATGCTGATGAAGCAGATCGCCGGCAAGCCCGCCGGTCTGCCGCCGCCGCCGCCGCTCATTCCGGCCTATCCGGAGAGCGGCATCGTGCCGCCCCAGCCTTAGGGGGCGGCGCGGCGCGGCCGTCGCCAGACGATCACCGGACCGCCGCCCAGTCCGAGGAAGAAGCCGACGTCATAGACCACCGAGTCGGCGCGGGTTTCATACAGCCGCATCGCCCAGGGGATGGTCTGCGGCCACAGCTTGTGGCCGATCTCGACCAGCAGGGTCACGGGGGCGATGATCCCGTGCCAGAGTCCGAGCAGGAACTGCGACAGCAAGCCGCTATGGGCTGCCGTGCCGGACTCGACACCGCCGGCGGCGCAGCCCGCGAGGAACAACACGAGTGCGCAAGCGACTGCGATCCTAGGGGCCGACGGATTCATGGCGCTTTCCTCTTTTTTGGGCGCGCCTCGACGCAAGCGCTAAGCTTGTAACACTTGGTGAGGCGATTCGATCCTGAGCGGCGTCAGACGTCGAAGCGATAGACCTCGCCGTCGCGGCGGATGCGTCCGGCCGTGGGGGCGGCGTAGTGCGTGCCGATCACCAGCACCTCGTCGTCGGCCCACTCGGCGAACAAGCGCGCGCGCACCCGCGCGGCCTCCTTCGGATCCGAATCGAACGGCGGCGACCAGTCAGGGTGAGCGAGCTGGCAGGGGTGGTGGGTCATGTCGCCCGTAATGACCGCCGTCTCACCCTCGGATTCGATGATCACGCTGACATGGCCCGGCGTGTGGCCCGCGCTCGGAATTAGCCGCACCTCCGGCGAAATCCGGTGGTCCATCTCCACCAGCTCGGCGAGGCCCGCATCGAGGATGGGCTGAACGGAGTCGGCCAGGATTTCCGGCTGTTCGCCGTCTGTCACCGATGACCAGTGCTCAAGCTCCCGACGGCCGATGAGATAGCGAGCATTGGGAAAGGTCGGAACCCAGCGCCCGTCCTCGAGCATGGTGTTCCAGCCGACATGGTCGACGTGGAGGTGGGTGCAAACGACCGCGTTCACACCCTCGCGTGACCACCCCGCCCCTTCGAGATGATCGAGGAAAGGCGTCGACAGGGCCTGACCGCGCATCATTCCACGGGCCTTGTCGTTGCCTATGCACGTATCCACGACCAGGCGCAGGCTGGGCGTCTCCACCAACAGGGCGTGGATGGAGAGCAGCATCTGGTCCTGTTCATTGACGAAGTGCGGATAAAGCCACGGCGTTCGGCGCAGAGCCTCGGGTGTCGCCTCGGCCAGGAAAGGCTGTCGCTCGTCATAGGCTATGGGCAGCTCCATCTCGACGACGCGGGTCACCTTGACCGCGCCCACCTGCCAACTCAGCATCGTCCCACTCCAGCTGGATTCCTGTGTCACCCTGATCGAGGCGAACGACCGCGTCGAGTCGCTTCAGCCAGGTTTGGCGCGAAGGACAAGCTGGTCGCCACGCACCTCGAAAGAATCCAGCCGTTTGAGAAACGACATGCCGAGCAGCGATACGCTCATCGGCGCCTGGTTGATCGCGATGGGTACGTCCGAAAGCTGGATCGTTCCCACCGAAACGCTGGCTGCCGTCGCCAGTGCGCCCGAACCGACGCCATTGGCGGTTTCGGCGGGCCGCGAAGGGCCTGTTGCTGTCACGTGGACCCGCGCCGCGTCCGCCGGACTGAGCACAATATCGCTGGCCCCGGTGTCGACCAGGAACCTCACGGGCGCCCCGTTGACCGCGCCCATGACATAGAACCCCCCGCCTTCGCCGCGCCCGACGGTGACCGAGCGAGGCCCGTCGGCGACCGCGTAGGCGGGAAACAGCGCCCCGCGCAGGCGCAGGACTACTTGTCGCGCGTCGTCGCGATCGGCGTAGCCCAGCACCAGCAGCACCAGGATGCCGAGCCAGGTCGCCGCGTGGCGCGCCGCCTTGCCAATGTCGATACGGCGCAGGGTCACGAGACCGCTGGAGACCAGGGCGGTCAGGCCCAGCAGGCGAAGAATCTCGAAGTTGTCCTGGGCGCCGGGCGTCTGACCGGGGACGAGGACCGACAGGGCGATCACAACGACTCCCGCCGCGGCCACCAGGCCTAGCCACAGAAACAATCCTGGCTTCGGCTTCCAGCGCCGCAAGGGCGGTTCGGGCGGGCGCTCCGCGCCCCAGGGTCCGTGACCGTCGGTCATGGCTCGCGGGTGACTCTCAAGGCTTGACGGCGGGTGGCGGGCTCTCGGGTTGGAACACCGGGCCGCCCTCGTATGACACATAGACCTTGCGCTGCTTCAAAGAGACGTAGACCCGATGGGATTTGAAAAAGTCCGCGCCAAGAAGCATGTCCGGCGCGTCGAGCTCCCTTTCGGGCATGAAACTTCTGGCCGTGTCCATCACCATGTCCGCATGAAACAGGTCGGCGATCCACAATCTGGCGTCCTTGATGGTTTCGTCGCCAAAGCTGAAGCTGTCGAACATATTGACGTAGCTGGTGACCTTCTCGTGGCCCGATCCTTCGATCTTACCCGCCTTGACGACGCCTCGCGAGCCCAGCGAGACGCCGGCGCGGGCCGCCCCGTGCGGGGTGAGCACCGAGACCTCTGAGCCGGTGTCCAACTGGGCCGTCACCGGCCGACCATCCACCTTCACGTTGACCAGCAGCTCATAGCCCGGGGTGGGTAGGAGCGGCTCCACGGCATAGGCCTCGCCCCAGTAGACGACCTGGTCGCCCTCGCAGGTCCCAGGCCGGAAGAATCGAACCTTTCCGTGAGGAAGATCGAACTCCACGTCCGATTGCGTCAGGAATCGAACGCCGAGCGAGCCTTGCGCGGCGCCGACGCTGCGCCCCGACGCGACGATTTCCCCGCCTCGCTCTTCCATGTTGCCGACGCGCAAGCTCTTCACGGTCACGGAATAGCGACGGCTCGCGCCACCGACGCCGGCGACGTCATCGCCGCCCAGTCCGCGCATGGGCAGGTGAAGTTCCTTGGCCGAGTTGCGCGAGAGCATGGTCACATCGGAGCCGGTATCGATGGTCAGACGCACTGGTTGACCGTTGATTTCTCCATCGGTGACGATGGTTGGTCCGTCGGCGGACGCGACCAATTCTCCGACCTCTTGATGCTGGCAATGCGGATCGCCGGCCCGCGCTGCGGTCGCCGCTGTCGCCATCGCCAGGGCGACGAACATCGAATTGCGCACAGATCCCCCCATGGTGCTCACGGCTTGGCCCCGGGGGGCGCCTCTTCAGGCCTGAACACTGGGCCGCCTTCATAGGACACATAGACCTTGTGCTGTTCGCGCGCGATGAACACGCGATGGGCGCGGAAGAAGTCTGCGCCCAGGAGCATCTGCGGTTGGTCGCTGATCGGCGTGGCGATCAAGTCGTTGATCTGTTTTTCCTTGGCGCGCGCGAAGAGGTCGGCGACACGCAGGGTCGCATTGTGAATGGTCTCCTCGCCGAAGCTGAACGAGGGGAATACGTCCGCATATTGCTGGACGGTCTGGAGGCCCAGACCGCTCGTCTGGCCCTGGCTGACAACGCCGGTCGATTTGAGTGTGACCCCAGCCAGCGCCGCCCCCGCGGGCGTCAGCGCCGACACGCTGGCTCCGGTGTCCATCTGAGCGATCACGCGCGCGCCGTTCACCTTGACCTCGACGACGATCCGGTCGTCTGGCGTGGGAATCATCGGCGCGACGGCGTAGGCCTCGCCCCAGTAGACGACTTGATCGCCCTCGCAGTCTTTCGGCTTGAAGAAACGGATCTTGCCATGGGGCAGATCGATTTCCAGGTCGGCTTGCAGCAGGAACCGCGCGCCGACCAAGCCTTGAACGCCGCCGCCGACCCGGCCGGCGGCGACCACGAGATCGGCATTCTGCTCGGCCAGGGCGCCCAGGCGGAACTCCTTGACCCTGGCCGAGTAGATTTGCACCGCGCCGCCCACGCCATAGGCGGTGGCTGAGGTGCGCCTGAGGACCAGACCGAGCTTTTCGGCCTCGCCTTGGAACAGCAGCGTCCCGAACCCCCCGGTGTCGACGATCAGCCGCACAGGCTTGCCGTCGATCTGGCCTTCGGTGATCACCACGCCGCGTTCGTAGGTCGCCGGCATTTCGCCCAGGGATTGAAGCTGGCAATGCTTTTCCTGCGCGCGCGCAGACGTCACGCTGACGAGCGCCGCCAGCAGCGCGATCCAGTTCCGTTGGCGCATGCATCTCCCGCCGTTTCTCGCCGTTCGCGCCAGAGGTTGCCTCAGCCCTCTTCGTGGTGGCGGCCGAAGTCAGGCTCCGGCGTTTCCTGGCCGGCGTCAATGACGCTGCGGCGGATCTCTCGGGTGCGGGTGAACAGCTCGTGCAGCTTGTCGCCTTCACCCCAGCGGATGGCGCGCGAAAGCGCCTGTAGGTCTTCAGTGAACCGGCCGAGGATCTCCAGCACGGCGTCCTTGTTGGCGAGGAATACGTCGCGCCACATGATCGGGTCGGACGCGGCGATGCGAGTGAAGTCGCGGAAGCCGCCGGCGGAGTATTTGATCACTTCGCCGCGCGTCACCTCCTCGAGGTCGGCGGCGGTGCCGACGATATTGTAGGCGATCAAGTGCGGCAGGTGCGAGGTGACCGCCAGCACCAGGTCGTGGTGGCGCTCGTCCATCCGCTCGACGTTGGCGCCCAGCGCCTCCCAGAAGGCGGTCAGGCGGCTGAGGGCGGCGACATAGCCGGCGTCCGCGCGCCGCTGTGGCGTCAGGATCGTCCAGCGATGCGCGAACAGGGTGGCGTAGCCGGCGTCGGGACCAGACTGCTCAGTGCCGGCGATGGGGTGGCCGGGAATGGCGAAGACGCTGGCCGGCAAGTGAGCGGCGAAGGCCTCGGCCACGACGGTCTTCACCGAACCGACATCGGTGACGATGGCCCCGGGCGCCAGGGCGCCGGCGATGTCGGCGGCCACCTTGCCGATGGCCAGCGGCGGCACGGCCAGGACCACCAGGTCGGCGTCCCGCACGGCGTCTGTCGGATCGGCGGTCACCCGGTCAGCGAGGCCGAGCGCGCGAACGCGCTCCAGAACCTTTGGACTGGCGTCGGCGACCGCGATTTCGCCGACGACGCCCCGGGCGCGGGCGGCGCGGACGAGGGACGAGCCGATCAGGCCGCAGCCGATCACGGCCATGCGGGCGAACGCCGGCTCGCTCACTGGGATTTACTCATCGGTCGAGGAAGTCGCTCAGGGCCGCGATGACCGCGCGGTTATGCTCTTCCAGGCCGATCGTCAGGCGCAGGTGGTCCGGCAGGCCATAGTTGGCGACGCCGCGCAGGATGAGGCCGCGCGTGGCCAGAAAGACCTCCGCCTCCGCCGCCGTCTTTCCCGGCGTGGTCGGGAAGCCGATGAGCACGAAGTTGGCCGCCGAGGGCGTCACCTCCAGACCCAGGCCGCCGATCTGCTGGGTGAGCCATGGCCGCCATTGCTCGACGTGAGCGAGGGCGCGGGCCTGGAACTCGGTGTCGGCCAGGGCCGCCACCGCCGCGAGCTGGGCGGGGACGGAGGTGTTGAACGGCAACCGGATGCGGTCGACGGCGTCAGCGACCTCGGCCGGGGCATAGGCCCAGCCGACGCGCAGCGAAGCCAGGCCGTGCAGCTTGGAGAAGGTGTGGGTGACGACGATGTTCTCGGCCTCGCGCGCCAGGCTCAGGCCGTCGTCGAAGGTGGGGTCGTTGTTGAATTCGGCATAGGCGCCGTCCAGCACCAGCAGGACTTCGGGCGGCAGGCCGGCGTGAAGCCGGGCGACCTCGTCTCCGGAGATGAAAGTGCCGGTGGGATTGGCCGGATTGGCGATGAAGACCAGCCGGGTCCGTTCATCCACCGCTTCCAGCAGGGCGTCGACGTCGATCCGGTGGTGGGTCTCGGCCGCGAAGCGCACCTCGGCCTGGTTGGCCCGTGCGCCGATGCCGTAGGCGTTGAAGCCGTACTGACCCTGGACGATGTTGTCGCCCGGCGCGAGGAAGGTCTGGTTCAGCAGCGCGAAGATCTCATCGGTGCCGCAGCCGAGGATCAGACGGTGCGGCTCGAGGCCGTAGCGGTCGGCGACGGCCGCGCGCAGAATCTGGCCGCGGCTGTCGGGATAGAGGGCGAGGTTGCCCGCCGCCTCGACATAGGCCGCCCGCGCCGCATCGCTGCAGCCCAGGATGTTCTCATTGGCCGACAGCTTGACCGGGTCGGCGATGCCGGGCGCAGTCGATTTCCCCGGCTTGTAGGGCGTGATGTCCAGGATGCCGGCCTTGGCCTGGGGACGCGGAATGTGGACGGGCGCGGTCATGGCCGCGCCTATGCGGGCGTTGCCGAACCGCTGTCAATAAACCTTGGGCGACGGGCCGAAGGCGACTGGTCCCAGCCTCGTCCGCCCGCCTGAGAAGTCGAGGGTCAGGTGGTCGGGCTCGCCCGCGTGGACCGCTTGAAGGGCGCTTCCGGCGATGCGCGCGGCGGCGCGATCGACCGGCCCGGCCTGGCCCAGGGCCAACAAGGCGTCCGCGCCCCCCGCCAAGGTCGCGTCCATGACGCCGGCCACGCGGCCGTCGCCGTCGACCGAGAGGTCCTTTCCGCGACCGTTCAGGACAGACGCGCCGGTCTGGAGTCGGAATTGCCGCATATTGATCCTGCCGCCGGTGCCGGCCCAGGTCCCGACCGCGGCCGGCCAGGTGGGTCCCGCCAGCGCGGTGGCGTGGCTGTAGATGGCGTCGATAACGATCGTGACGGGCTTGCCGTCGGCGGCCTGGCCGAGCGGGGTCTCCGGTGTCGGCGCCGCATCGTCCAACTCGACATAGAAGGCGCCCTGGTCGGCGGGACCGGCCCGGGTGTGCACATGCAGTTCGGAGGCGCGCTGGAGGACATAGGGCGCCGCGCCGGCGGCGGGCGTGAAGGTCAGGCCGAGCCCCTCGAGCGAGATGGAAGGCGGATGGCCGGTCATGTTCGACAGCGACGCGCGCAGCACCCTGGCCGCGACGGTCACGCCGCCGCCGACAGGCCGGGTGAGGACCAGCCCCGCCGGGGCCATGGCCACCCAGTGTCCCGGCGTGAAAACGAAGGCTTCGGTCTCCAGTGACGGCGCCGAGAGGCCCCAGCCGCTCACGCCGCGCCAGGCGACGCCAGTGAAATCCACATCCATCCGGAAGGGGTAGCCGTGGATCCGCCGGCCGCTCCAGGTGAAAGCGCCGCCCGCGCGCGCCCGATCGGCAGCCGCCGTATCCAGCCGTCGCTCGACGTCGCTTTTCAGCCACAGCCAGCCCGCGCTCCAGGCCGCGATGGCGATGGCCAGTGCGACGAAGGGACCGTAAAGACCGATGCGCCGGGCTTTTACAGGCGCCGTGGGCGAAGTCATGGGAGTTTCCGTGCGAAGCGAGGAACCGGAGACGGGCGAGCGGTGGGTGTTCGGCTACGGATCACTGATGTGGCGGCCTGGCTTCGCCTTTCTAGAGCGGCGGCCGGCGGTCCACCATGGCCGACGGCGCGCGTTCTGCATCTACTCCGTTCATCACCGCGGCACGCCGGCGCGTAAGGGCCTGGTTCTGGGTCTGGCTCATGGCGGCGCGGTCCGCGGCGCGGCCTATCGCGTCGCCGAGGCGGACTGGCCGGCGATCTACGCCTATCTGATGGAGCGCGAGCAGCCGACGGAGACCTATATCGAGCACTATGCGCGGACGCGCCTCGACGACGGCCGGCTCGTCCGCGCCCTGACGTTCGTATCTGACTGTGGCCATCCGCAGTGGGCGGGTGATCTGACCCTGGAGGTCCAGGCCGACCTGATCGCCGGCGCCAGTGGCCTCTCGGGGCGAAACGTCGACTATCTGACCGATCTTGTCGAGCACCTGCGCGCCGAGGGTGTCGCCGATCGGACCATGGAGCGGCTGCTCGAGCTGGTGCTCGAGCTTGAGGCGAGGCTTAGTCCTCGAACGGATCCTTCAGCAGGATGAGATCGTCCCGCTCCGGACTGGTGGTGAGTAGGTAGACCGGCGCGCCGACCAGTTCCTCCAGCCGCCGAACATAGGCCGCCGCCGCCGCCGGCAGATCCGACCAGCGCCGCGCGCCGCGCGTGGCCTCCCGCCAGCCCGGCAGCTCTTCATAAATCGGGGTCACCGAAGCCTGGTCGGTGAGGCCCGCGGGAAGATAGTCGATCGTCGTATCGCCCAGGCGATAGCCGACGCAGACCTTCAGGGTGTCGAACCCATCCAGCACGTCGAGCTTGGTCAACGCCACGCCCTCAACCCCGCCTATCGCCACGGACTGCCGCGCCAGCACGGTGTCGAACCAGCCGCAGCGCCGCGGACGGCCGGTGACGGTGCCGAATTCATTGCCCCGCTCGCCCAGCCGCCGGCCGACTTCATTGGCCTGCTCGGTTGGAAACGGCCCTTCGCCCACCCGGGTCGAATAGGCCTTGAGGATGCCCAGTACCCGTCCGATGGCCTTGGGCCCGACTCCGGCGCCGGCGGCGGCCTGCCCGGCCACGGTGTTGGACGAAGTCACGAACGGATAGGTGCCGTGGTCGACATCGAGGAGCGTCGCCTGCGCGCCCTCGAACAGCACCCGGCGGCCGGCGGCGGCCGCCTCGGCCAGCACGCGCCAGGCGGGCTTGGCGAAGGGCAGCACCTTGGGCGCGATCGCAAGAAGGTCGGCCATCAGCTCGGCCGGGTCGACCGGTTTCAGCTCCAGGCCTTCGCGCAGGGCGCCATGATGGGCTAGCAGGCGCTCGATCTTGGCCGGCAAGGCCGCCGGGTCGGCCAGATCGGCTACGCGGATCCCCCGGCGCCCGACCTTGTCTTCGTAGGCCGGCCCGATGCCGCGGCCGGTGGTGCCGATCTTGCCCGCGCCGGCGCGGGCCTCGCGTGCTGCGTCGAGATCGCGATGCAGGGGCAGGACCAGGCAGGCGTTGTCGGCCAGGACCAGCAGGTCGGGCGTGATCGTGAGCCCCTGCGCGCGTCCGGATTCGATTTCCGCGGCCAGGGCCCAGGGATCGACGACAACCCCATTGCCGATCACCGACAGCTTGCCCTGCACGAGGCCGGAGGGCAGCAGCGACAGCTTGTAGACCGTATTTCCGACCACGATGGTGTGGCCGGCGTTGTTGCCGCCCTGGAAGCGGACCACGACCTCGGCGCGGTCGGCGAGCCAGTCGATGACCCTGCCCTTGCCCTCGTCGCCCCACTGGGCGCCGATCACCGTCACATTGCCCACGCGTCTCGCCTCTCAGCTGAAAGGAAAGGCGGCGCCGGAACCAACTGGAATGGCCTTTCCGACGCCCTTTAGCCTGGGCCCCGACGAGTCTCCAAGGCCTATTGCGGCGAAGCGGCCGCCGGCGGCTGGCGCGCCTCGGCCAGAGCGGCGGCGTGGCCGGTGATCTGGCCCGATGTCGGAAAGGCGGCGCCACGGCACACGGCGTCGGCGATCAGGGCGTAGGCGCTGTCGGACGTGAGTGGCGCGGGCGCGCTCGCCGCCAGGGCGACCACGGGGTCGCCCGCCTCGTCGTAGCCGGCCGAGGCGACGGTCCGGTCGGTCTTTGAGACGCAGTCGACATCGTGGTGAGCCAGACCCTGGACGGCCAGGACGCCGGGGCTGACCTCGACCGGCGGCGAAAAGGCCTCAAAGGTCCAGAAATCGGCCATATCGCCGCCGCGGGCGGCGCGATCGACGACCAGGAAGGTCTCGCCCTTGTCGCTCCTGGCCACGGGCAGCAACGCGCCCTCCGGCAGGGGTGGCGCGGTGGAAAGATCGCCCAGCGGAACGGACGCGATGGGCGGTGGAGCCGGCGCGGCCTCCACCGGCCGGGGAGGGGGTGGAGCCTCTGATGGGGCGGTCGGCACGACCTCCTGGGCGAGAACCAGGATGGCGAGGGCGATGAGCATAGGGCGGGCTTACAGCTCCAGGTCCGCCGACAGCGCCGCCTCGGCCATGGCGCAATGCATGGCGATGCCGCGGGCCATCACCGTCTCGTCAAGGACCATGCGGTTGGAGTGCAGGGCGCAGCAGGTCCTGTAGTCGCCGCCCTGGGGCGCGGCCCCCAGGAAGGCCATGGCGCCTGGAACCTTCTGCAGCACATATGAGAAGTCCTCGGCGCCCATCATCGGGTTGGGCATGGTCATCCAGGCGCCTTCGCCGAACAGGGCGACGGCCGCGCGCGCGGCGAGATCGGTGACCCGGCCGTCGCAGTTGGTGACCGGGAAGCCGTGTTCGATCTCCACCTCACACTTCATGCCGTGAGCCGCCGCAATGTGTTCGGCCACGCGCCGGGCGCCCTCATGCACCTCCCGGCGGGTGCGCTCGGAAAAGGTGCGGATGGTGCCCAGCAGCCGGCCATCCTCGGGGATCACGTTGCTGGTCGTGCCGGCGTGGATATGGGCGATGGTGATCACGGCCGGCTCGAACACCGGCACGCGACGGGTGACCAGGGTCTGGAGGGCGGTGACGATCTCGCAGAGCACCGGAATGGGATCGTGGGCGTCGTGCGGCATGGAGGCGTGGCCGCCGGCCCCGATCACGCGCACCCGCAGGGTGTCCGAGGCCGCCAGCAGCGGACCGGTCCGGCCGGCGAAGACGCCGCGCGGCATGTTCGGCGAAATGTGCAGGGCGAAGGCGGCGTCGGGCAGGGGATCGAGCAGGCCGTCCTCGATCATGTGTCGCGCCCCGTGCCAGCCCTCCTCGCCCGGCTGAAACATGAACATCACCGTGCCGGCCAGGCGGTCGCGCCGCGCGCACAGGGCTCGGGCGGCGCCCGCCAGCATGGCGACGTGAGTGTCGTGGCCGCAGGCGTGCATCGCGCCTTCGTTCAGAGATGTGAAGGCCAGCCCGGTGTCTTCGGTCAGCGGCAGGGCGTCCATGTCGCCGCGCAGAAGCACCGTGCGGCCGTTGGCAGGCCCGCGCAGGATGGCCATGACGCCGGTGGTCGACGGGCCCTCATGGATCTCGAGCGGCAGGCCGGCCAGGGCCGCCTTCACCTTGGCGGTGGTCTTGGGCAGGTCCAGGCCCAGCTCCGGCTCGGCGTGGATCGCGCGGCGAAGCTCGATCGCGGCGCTGAGGCCCGCGTCGCCGGCGGCGGTCCAGGTCTCGGCGTCGAAGGTCGTGGCGTTCATGGCGGGCTCCATATCGTCGGCCCGAGCTTTGACCTCGCCCAGGGGTCAAGTCCAGGGCGGCATTGTGACCGCGGTTCGCTCGCCGGTAGTGCGAGCATGCGGAGTGCTATGGTCGACGGAAGGCGATCGGCTCTCCGCCGCCCCTCTGGGCGATGCGCGCGCGGGCTTCGGCGAGGGGCTCCATGGCCACGGCCATGTGGAAGGCGTTGGCATGAACCATGCGCTCGGCGTCGACCATCATCGCCACGTGCCCCTTCCAGAACACCAGGTCGCCGCGTTGCAGCGCGTCCGCTGGCGCGGGCGCGCCCAACGCCTCCTGCTGATCGGAATCGCGCGGGCAGGTGAGGCCACAGGCCATGAGCGCCTGCAGGATCAGGCCTGAACAATCGAGCCCGGTGCTTTCGCGGCCACCCCACAGATAGGGCGCGCCGAGGTGGGCGACGGCGATGGCCGCCGGGTCGTCGAGCACCCTTCCGACCGGCGTGAGGTGGGTCCTGGCGATCCAGCCGATGCGCGCGTCGCGGGCCAGGGTCTCGGTCTCTTCCTCGATCGCGACCAGGGCGTTGAGGCTCAGCGGGCCGCGCGCCGGCGCCTTGATGGACGGCGCCTCGAAGGCGTAGGCGCGCAGGGCGCTCACCCAGTGCGTCGGGGCGACCGCGGTGTCGGACAGGTCCGCGGCTTCGACCCAGCCGACGTAGCCGTCACGACTGGCCTGCCCCAAGACGAAGTCGCCGGAGGTCTCCAGGCGCTCGAACGTCTCGCCGAAGAGCAACTGGTCGAGCTGTTCGGCCCGCGCGTCGGGGGCCGCGCGCAGCGCCGCCGCCGGCGAGATGACCTGGCCAGTCCGCGCGGCGACAAACCGTGTCGCCTTCAGAACGCCCTCCAGCCGAGCGTCGGCGACACCGTCTCGGACGAGGGTGATGCGCGGATCGAAGTTCACGCGAACCTCGCCTTGAGGAGGGCGTAGAGCGCGCGGATCGCTTGGACTTCGGCGCCCTTGGGCCAGCCGGGGCGGCCACGCGGATTCCAGGCGAAGATGTCGAAGTGAACCCAGGATTTGGCGGGCGCGAAGCGTCTCAGGAACAGGGCGGCGGTGACCGAACCCGCCTGGGCCCAGGCGTCGGGGTCGTTGGCGACATCGGCCACGTCGCTGTCGATCGCGCTCTCGTAGCCGCTCCACAGCGGCATGCGCCAGACCGGATCGCCGGTCCCGGCCGACGCCGCGGCGATCTCGGCGGCCAGGGCCTCGTCGTCGGTGTAGAACGGCGGCACGTCGGGTCCCAGGGCGACGCGGGCCGCGCCGGTCAGGGTGGCGAGGTCGATGGTGAGATCCGGCTCGAGCTCCGCTGCCCGCGCCAGGGCGTCGGCCAGAATGAGTCGGCCTTCGGCGTCGGTGTTGCCGACTTCGATGGTCAGGCCCTTGCGCGAGGGGACGATGTCGCCTGGGCGCATGGCGTCGCCGGAAATGGCGTTCTCCACCACCGGCGTCAGCACGGTGAGCCGGACGGGCAGCCCGGCGGCCATCACCATGCGGCCCAGAGCCAGGGCATGGGCGGCGCCGCCCATGTCCTTCTTCATCTGTCGCATGCCGGCGGTGGGCTTGATGTTCAGGCCGCCGGTGTCGAAGACCACGCCCTTGCCGACGATGACGACGTGCGGCGCGGTCTGCGGCCCCCAGCTGATCTCGATCATCCGCGGCGCGCGGTGGGCGGCGGCCGCCCGTCCGACCGCGTGGACCGCCGGATAGCCGGCCTCGATCAGGGCGTCGCCGACCGTAACCACGATCGAGGCGCCGTAAGCCTCGGCGATCTCGCGCGCGATGGTCTCGATCTGCAGCGGCCCCATGTCGTTGGCCGGCGTGTTGATCATGTCGCGGGCCAGGGCCAGCGCGTGGCTGACATTGCGCACTTCCGCTGATTCGGCGCCGAGAGGCGTGGCCAGGTGGGCCGACGGTGTGGCCTTTCGGTAACGGTCGAACCCATAAACGCCGAGGGCGAAGGCGATCGCGACGTCGTTTGGCTCCAGTCCGGCGGGCACGGATTCCAACCGGTAGTCACCGGCGGGGAGCCGGCCGGCGAACTCGCGAAAGGCCTTGGCTGACGGCCTTTCACCCAGGCCGAACAGAATGCGCGTCAGGCGGCCGTCCGCATTGCCGATGAGCGCCATCTGCCCCTCAGCTGCGGTGAATCGCGCCAAAAGCGCCGCCGCGAGGGCGGAAGCATCCAAATTCTGAGAGAAAGCGCCCCATTCCGAGGCCTTGACCACCGCGACGGATACCTCCGGCGCTGTCTTGGCGGCTTCTCGGGTTTCGGCCAGTGACTCCTCCTATTCCGACTGTGCGCCGGCGATGGAACCAGATTGAGCCAAGCGCATTTGCCTCACAAGCATCTCTTTGCAGTACGCACAGAGCGGTGTCGCTTGGGGGGTCGCAACGTGACTTTCCCAGGTGAATGGTTAGTCAGGGTCTGTTCATCTTTGGATAACAATATCCATATGTTTGTCGTAGCCTGCACGGCGATGCTTGTAGGCACGGCCGTGGAAATGTTCTAAGAACGCGGGCGCCGCTTGGAAGTGGAAGCGGTCCTTGTGCCAAACGGGCGCCGTGGTCTGGCCGATCGGTCGATACGGACGGTAAAAAGGGGATAAGAAATGAAATTGAATCTCTTGGCGGGCGCCGCGCTGGCTTCGCTTATGGCCGCGCCTGCAGCGTTTGCGCAGGTCGACGACTGGTCAGCAACCGAGCCCGGCTGGTACGGCGCTCTCGACGCGGGCGGCCACCATGTGGCCGGCCAGCGTCTGACCTCGCCCACCACGGGCATTGGTCTGCTGCCGCTGTACACCGATCCGGAATTCGTCGCGTTCGCGCGCATCGGCTACCGCCTCAACCCGCACCTCCGCCTCGAAATCGAAGGCGGCTGGCGTCATGAAGGCATCCGCGCCGTAGAGCCGCTCAACGGGGGTCCCTACGCCTGCGCTCCTGGTTCTTCGGGTTCGGTCTGCACGGCGCCCGCCGGCGGCGAACACGCCTGGACCGGCATGGCCAACGTGCTGTTCGACATCCTGCCCCACTCCCGCCTGAACCCCTTCGTGGGCGGTGGCGTCGGCGTGGCCAAGATTCACCTGAACGAGCGCGGCGTCTGCTATGGCGTTGGCTGCACCTTCCCGCAGCCGGTGCTCTCGATCGACAACGGCACGACGCGGTTTGCCTACCAAGGCATCGCCGGCATCTCCTACCGCGCGACGGACCGGGTCAACGTCGATCTGACCTATCACTACACGCGCTCTGACGGTTACCGGGTCTACGATCCGAGCATCGCCAACGCGGGCATCGACCCCGATGGCGTGATCAAGGGCAGCTGGGCGGATTCCGCGGTGACCCTGGGTCTGCGCTATTCGTTCGCGACGCCGCCGGCTCCGCCGCCGCCGCCTCCTCCTCCGCCTCCTCCGCCTCCTCCCCCGCCGCCGC
>Ga0302314_10011313_pt1 | contig 15576 bp, 14 predicted proteins | sample III_Palsa_N2_3_FD_200533 | JGI IMG/M metagenome (GOLD analysis project Ga0302314, IMG submission 200533) | Peat permafrost microbial communities from Stordalen Mire near Abisko, Sweden - III_Palsa_N2_3 | ecosystem: Environmental > Terrestrial > Soil > Palsa > Peat permafrost | place: Sweden...
GCCGCCGAACGGCGCAAGGCCATGGCCGAATCCATCCGCCCCGACCAGCCGGCCAAGCTGTCGGTGGCGCTGATCTCCGAAGCCGCCAAAAACGTCTCCGGCCAGATCTTCGGCGCCAGCGGCGACAACCTGATCCTCTACAGCCAGCCGCGCCCGCTGGTGAACCTGAACAAGGCCGAGGGCTGGACGCCGGAATCCATCCTGGCCGAGGCCTTCCCGCAGATGCAGGACAAGTTCTTCCCGCTGATGCGCGCGCCCCTGCAGCCGCAACCGGCGGCGGAGCCGGCCAAGGCCTAAGGACCGACCAAAGACGGCGGCGTACGTCCTTGAGGGTCGTGCGCCGTTCGCCTTACGGCCCCGCCAGGGCGGCCAACGCCTCGCCGGAGAGCCGTCGGGTGATCCACTCGGATTTCGACGCCGCGCCGAGCGCGTCATAGAAGTTGATCGCCAGTTCGTTCCAGTCGAGCACGGCCCATTCTAGTCGCGCCAGCCCCTCGTCGCGGCAGCGGCTCGCTAAGCGGCGCAACAGGGCAAGACCCGCGCCGTGGCCGCGTGCGTCCGGACGCACGAACAGATCCTCCAGATAGATCCCGTGCCGGCCCTCGAAGGTCGACACATTGTAGAACCAGAGCGCAAAGCCGACCGCCGCGCCATCGAGTTCGGCGATGTCGCAAAAGGCGCGCGGCGCCCGCGCGAAGAGAATCTCGGCGATGCCCGCTTCGGTCGCCTTCACCTCGTGCGCGAGGCGCTCGTATTCCGCCAATTCGCCGATCAGGGCGAAGATCAGCGGTGCGTCGGCGGGGGTGGCGGGTCGGATGGTAAGTCTCATGATGTGACCCTGCCCGACCGGGGAGATGCGTCAACCTCAAGAACCCTCTCCCCCGCTCTTTGCGGGGGAGAGGGCAGGGTGAGGGGGCCGCGCCGCCGCCGCTGACTTGCCGGAAAGGGCTATCGCGCAAAGAGCCCCTCACCCTGCCCTCTCCCCGCTTCGCGGGGCGAGGGTTCTAAAGGTTCAAGGGAGAAGGTCTCGCTCCGTCAGCGCTTCGATCAACTGGCCGTTCGAAACGAACTGGACCCCGTCCCAGCCCGCCGCCCGGGCCCGGTCCACATTCTCCGCGGAGTCGTCGATGAAGAGGATGGCGTCGGGATCGATGCCCAGGCGCTCGGTCACCGCCGCGAAGGCCTCGGGGCCGGACTTGCTGAGGCCGAGCTCGGCGGACCAGAACATCGGCTCCAGCACGGCGCCCGGTGGGAAAAGCGCGCGCACGAAGGCCGGGTTGTCGCTGAAGCCGCCGACTGGAATCTCCTCGCGCAGCACCGCGACCAGGTCCCAGAGCGCAAGGTTCGGCGTCCCGAACACGCTGAGGAGCAGCGCCCTGGTCTCGGCCGCTGTCATGGTCTGGCTGGCGACCTTGGAAAGCGCCGCGGCGACCTCCGCCTCGCTGGCCCGGCCGACGTCCAGCCGGGCGTGGATATCCGAGGCCATGAAGGCCCGCGCCGCCTCCGCCGTGATTCCCAGCGCCTGGACCATGGCGCGGACCCGCCGCTCGCGGTCGAAGGGCAGCAAGACGCCGCCCAGGTCGAAGAGGATGATCTCAGCCGCCCCCATCTGGCCTCAGCCCTCATCCTCCGATGACGACGCCCGGCGGCGGGACGCTGTCGGCCGGTACGAAGAAGTCGGCCATCAGCGGTGTGTTCGGATCGACCCGGTATTTGTCGAAATCCCGCTCGCCCTCGGCATAGAGGAAGCTGTCATCGATCAGGAAGTTGCCCGAAAAGCTCTTGGCCGGCTTTTCGAAGATGGCGTGGGCGGCGTCGCTCATGATGTCGACGGTGCGGCAGGCCTTCATGCCCTCGTCGCCGGCCAGGGCGAAGCGGATCGCCGCCGTGGCGATGCCGGTGCGCGGCCAGAGCGCGTTGAAGGCGACGCCGTCGGCCCTGTACTCCTCGGCCATACCCAGCACGCACATGGACATGCCGAACTTGGCCATCGAATAGGCGACGTGGCCGGCGAACCAGCGCGGCGCCATGTCCAGCGGCGGCGACAGCATCAGCACATGCGGATTGGCCGCCCGCTTCAGGTGCGGGAGGCAGGCCTTGGAGGTCAAAAACGTGCCCCGCGCATTGATCTGGTTCATCAGATCATAGCGCTTCATGTCGGTGGCCTCGGTCCCGGTCAGGCTGATCGCCGAGGCGTTGTTAACGCAGATGTCGATGCCGCCGAACTTCGCCACCGTCTGTTCGACCGCGTCATAGACATTGGCGTCGTCGCGCACATCGACGATCAGCGGCAGGGCCTTGCCGCCAGCCCTCTCGATCTCCTCGGCGGCGGTATAGATGGTGCCGGGCAGATGCTTGTGCGGTTCCGCGGTTTTGGCGGCGATGGCGACATTGGCGCCGTCGCGGGCGGCGCGCAGCGCGATGGCCAGGCCAATGCCGCGGCTGGCGCCGGTGACGAACAGGGTCTTGCCGGAAAGGCTCATAGGTCGGCTCCCGTGGTCTTGACGGAAAGGTCCCAAAGCCGCTCGGCGGCCTCGGGATCGAGCGCGTGGGGCAGAACGCCGTGAAAGGGGTCTTCCTGCGACCACGGCGCGGCCTGGGCGCAGTCTTCCAGATAGAGCCCGCCGACGCCCTCAAGCTCGGGCGCAAGCGCCGCCCAGACGCTGGTCGCGGCGCCCTGTTCGGTCGATTTGAAGCGGTCGTTGATCTTGCCCTGCTCGTCCATCCAGCCGAAGGCGATCATCTCCTCGCGCGGCAGGTGGCGCTGCAGCGGGGTCATGATGCCACCGGGCATGACGGCGTTGGCGCTGACGCCGCGGCCGGCATAGCGACGGTTGAACCCGACCGCGAACAGCGAATTTGCGGTCTTCGACTGGCCGTAGGATTCCCATTTGTCGTAGGCGCGGGTGCGGTAGTGCGGATCGTCCCAGTTGATGGCCGAACGGCGATGGCCGATCGAGCTCAGCTCCACCAGACGGGCGTTGCGTCCGGCTTGCGCGGCCTTGGCCATGGCCGGGGCCATCAGGGTGCTCAAGGTATAGTGGCCGAAATGGTTGGTGCCGATCTGCATCTCCAGCCCGTCGTCCGTATAGGATTGCGGACAGGCCATGACCCCGGCGTTGTTGATCAGGATGTCGACCGGCGCGCCGCCCCAGTCGTCGACGAAGCCACGCACCGAAGCCTGGTTGGACAGATCGAGCCGGCGAATGCTCGCGCTGCCCTTGGCGGATTTGTTGATCTCGTCGGCGATCGCCTGGCCGGCGTCGAGATTGCGCACGGCCAGGGTGACGTCGGCGCCGGCCTCGGCCAGGGCGCGGGCGGTTTCGACCCCGATGCCGGTGGCGGCGCCGGTGACGATGGCGCGGCGGCCGGAGAGGTCATGGCCAGCCGCGACCTGGCGGGCCGTAGAGGTCGCGCCGAAGGCGGAGGTGATGCGTGTGTCTGTGCTCATGCCCGACCATACCAGACGACGCCGGCCTCGTCCGCCCTGGCCGTGGCCTGACCGCGGACCAGCAGGCAGTTCAGATGCGCCAGGGCCTCGCCCGTGGCCATGCCGAGCAGTTCCGGGCCGATGGCGCGGGCGAACAGCGAGCCGAAAACATCCACCGACCGCTTCGGCTCGGCCAAGGTGCGGGCCAGCCGCTCCAGGCCTCGCTCATGGCCGCGGATCAGGTGGTCCAGTCGCGCATGCAGGCCGAGAAAGGGATCGTTGTGCGCCGGCAGCACCAGCACATCGTCCGGCACGATGGTCTTGATCCGCGCCAGCGAGGTCAGCCACTCGCTCAAGGGGTCGCCCTCCGGCTCGGTCGGGAAGACCGAGACATTGGAGGAGATACGCGGCAGCACCTGGTCGCCGGAGATCATCAGCTTCAGCTCCGGCTGCCACAGGCAGGCGTGCTCCGGCGAATGGCCGGATCCGACCACCACCCGCCAGGCATGGTCGCCGATCTGGAGCGTCTCGCCGTCACCGATGCGCCGATAGCTGTCGGGCAGCTGGTGGATGTTCTTGCCGAAGCCGCCGAAGCGGGCCTTGTAGTTGTCGATCGCCTCGTCGTCCCAGCCAGCGGCGCGATAGAAGCGGATGGCGTCCTCGGGCGCCTGGCGGCCGGTGTCCTCCACCAGCATGCGGCATTGCAGATATTCCAGCCGGGTCATCCACAGCCGGCAATCGAACTTTCGCGTCAACCAGCCGGCCATGCCGATATGGTCGGGATGCAGGTGTGTGACCAGGACCCGGGTCACCGGCGCGCCGCCCAGCGGCCCGGCCAGCACCTTGCGCCAGGCGCTCGTCGTGCGCTCGGTCTTCATGCCGGTGTCGACCAGCGCCCAGCCCTCGCCGTCCCTCAGCGCCCAGACGTTGATGAAGGCGAGCCCGCCGTCGAGCGGCATACGCATCCAGAGCACACCCGGCGCGATCTCCACCGCCCCGCCGAACTCCGGCGTCTCGGCCAGCGGATAAACCAGCGCCGCCCGCGCCTGCCCGCCCGCCTGGTCCCGTGTCCCGTCAGCCACCCCGGTCTCCTATCCTGCTTGCCCAGGCGGCCTAAACCGCGTCAGCGGATGCGTCCAGCCGCTTGCCGCGAGCTTGCCACAAGCCGGCGTCAACTTGACCGGGACAGCGGGCGCGGGTTTAAGCTCGCGCAAACTGAGGAACGTCCAGGAGCGACTATGTCGAGACTTTCAGGATTTGGCTTGGCTGCGGCCGCCTTGCTGATGGCGATGATGACCGCAACGGCGAGCTTGGCCGCCCCACCGCCCCCAGGCGCCGCGCCGGTCGATCCGGAGATGCGCACCGCCGGCATGAAGGCCGCGCCGGGGCTGATCACCGAGGCGAGCGTGCCCTGCACCCTGGCCGACGCCCGCGAAATCGGCACCGGCACGGCCGCCGACAAGGCGCCGACGACCATCTACGAGATCGCCTGCAAGGAAGGCCTCGGCTACATCATCGGCAAGGAAACCAAGGCCGGCGCGCCGCTCTTGACCTATAACTGCCTGCAGACCGCCGCGCCGATGGCGAACGGCAAGCCGAACAGCCTGGCCTGCATCCTGCCCGGCAACGCCAACCCGGCCGCCGGAATGCAATCGATCGTCAGCCAGACTGGCCGCGCCTGTACGGTCGACAAGGCCCGCTATCTGGGCCCAACGCCCGAAAAGCAGGTCTACGAAGTCTCCTGCCAAACCGGCCAGGGCTTCATCATCCTGGCTCCGATCGCCGCCGGCGGCGCGCCGGAAGCCGACAACTGCCTAGCCTACAACGGCACAACCGGCGCCATCAAATGCGAGTTGACCACCCCTGATCAGCAGATCGCCTCGGTCGACACCGCCGCCTCGTCCAGCGGCAAGTGCGCTGCGGTCAAGTCCAAGCGCTACGTGCTCAGCACCACCGACGGGTCGGACTATTTCGAAGTCGCCTGCGATGACGGCAAGGGCTACATGCTGCACGTCGATCACACCGGAAAGCTGGCCGAGACCATCGCCTGCGCAGACGCGTTCGAGATTGGCGGCGGCTGCACCCTGACCGACGCCCGCCAGGCCCAGACCCAGCAGAACGCCGTCTATGCCGACCTGGCGAAAAAGGCCGGATTCGACTGCGCGGTGTCGAAATACGCCCTCTTCCCCTCGACCGACCCGACCAAGGACGTGGTCGAAATGGCCTGTTCGAACCGGCCTGACGGCGGGGTTGGCATCTTCCCCGGCCACGGCCCGGCGCAGGTCTATGACTGCCTGCGCGCGCAGGACGAGGGCTACAAGTGCAGTTACACTCCGGTCGAGGCGCTGTTCCCGCACCTGAACGCCGAGCTGAAGGCCAAGAACAAGGGCGGCTGCGTCGTCGCCAGCGCCCGTCCGTTCGCCCATGGCGACGACGGCTCGGACTTCGTCGAGGTCGGCTGCGCCGACGGCGGCCCAGGCTGGGTGCTGGTCTATCCGGCCGGCGCGTCTTCGCCGTCGGAACTGCGCAACTGCGTCGAAGTGGCCAATCTGGCCGGCGGTTGCCAGATCGCGACCAACCGGAAGAAAAGCTGAGGGTTCTCTAGCCGACCATCTCCGCGCGAACTTTCGCGCGGAGCACGTCGATGGGGGCCAGGCCGCGGTCGGTCTTGAAGTGCCAATAGGTCCAGCCGTTGCAGGCCGGCTGCGACTGGACCATCGCCCCCAGCTTGTGGATCGAACCGGCCATCTCCCCTGAGGTCAGGCTGCCATCGGCGCGCACACGGGCGGTGTGCTGGCCCTTGGGCGAGAACAGCTTGTCGCCCGGCCGCAGGAGGCCAGCCTCGACGATCTGGCCGAAGGCCACGCGCGGCTCGTTGCGCTTTGAGCCCATCACTTCAAGGTCTTCGCCGGTCGATGGGATGACCTGGGCGATGCGCTTTTTCGCCACCGCGACGTAGTCCGGCTCGCGCTCGATGCCGATAAAGCGCCGTCCCAGCCGCTTGGCCGCCGCGCCGGTCGTGCCGGTGCCGAAAAAAGGATCGACGATCAGGTCGCCGGGCCTGGACGAGGCCAGGATCAGCCGGTGCAGCAACGCCTCGGGCTTCTGCGTCGGATGCGCCTTCTGGCCGTCCGCGCCCTTGATGCGCTCCTCTCCGGTGCACAGCGGCAGGGTCCAATCCGAGCGCATCTGCAGCTCGTCATTAGCCATCTTCATGGCGTCGTAGTTGAAGGTGTAGCGTTTCGGCCCACGCCCCCGCGCCGCCCAGATCAGGGTCTCGTGCGCATTGGTGAAGCGAGTACCCTTGAAGTTCGGCATCGGGTTGGACTTGCGCCAGATGACGTCATTGAGAATCCAGAAGCCCAGGTCCTGCAATGTCGCGCCGACGCGGAAGATGTTGTGGTAGCTGCCGATCACCCAGAGCGAGCCGTCGGGCTTCAAGAGCCGCCGGCAGGCGCTCAGCCAGGCGCGGGTGAACTCGTCATAGGCGGCGAACGAGGCGAACTGATCCCAGTCGTCATCGACCGCATCGACCTTCGAATTGTCCGGCCGCAAAAGCTCGCCGCCGAGCTGAAGGTTATAGGGCGGATCAGCGAAGACCAGGTCGGCGCAGCCCTCCGGCAGCCGGCTAAGCGCCTCCAGGCAGTCGCCCTCGATAATGGTTTCAGCCCCGAAGGTCATAAGCCGCTCCCGATACGAACCGGGACGGTGAAGCGTTACGGTTAAAAAAGCGGTATTAGCCGCCGCCGGTCAGGCCCTGCCGCGCCTTGTCCAACTCCTCGGAATAGCGGCGCAGCGCATAGCCCTCGGTGAGCAGGCCCAGCACCTTGCGATTGGCGGCGCTCTCAATCACCGCCAGCGCCTCGCTCTCGGTGCGGTCGAAGACGGCGACGGCTTCCTTGACGTTCATTTCCGGCGTCAGCGCGACGTCGGCCCAATGGGCGATATCTCCAGCGGTGCGGCCGGCGTCCTCGTCCGGACGGTCGGCCGAGGCGAAGGCTTGCGAGATCAGCGCGACGCCCTTGTAGCCGCCGTCGGCATCGACAACGACCACCCTCTGGGTCGAGCCCAGCGGGTAGCGGCGGCGCAGTTCCTTTAAGGACGCGTCGGCGGGGATGGTCGCGGGGTCGCGCCGCATCATCCGCCCAACGGTCAGCATGCGCATCCAGCCGACGTCGATGGCGCTGCGGATGGTTTCGCCGCGCAGGTGCAGCCGCCAGGTCGAGAAGGAATAGCCGAAGGTCTCGCGCACCGCGAGGCTGGTCACCAGGGCGGCCGCCAGTACGATGCTGGTCACCGCGAAGTCACCGGTGGTCTCCAGCACCAGGAAGGACATGGTCAGCGGCCCGCCGACCACGGCCACGGCCAGCGACGCCATGCCGACCAGGATGCACAGCGTCGGGTCGATCGAAAGCTGCGGCGCCACCAGCGCCAGCACCACGTAGAACAGCTTGCCCATCAACGCGCCCAGGAAGAGCGAAGCGAAGAAGAGGCCGCCGCGGAAGCCCGAGCCCAGCGAGACCACCGAGGCGGCAACCTTCATGGCGATCAGGAAGAGCAAGGCCGTCATGGTCAGCCTGGCCGGGATGTCGACCGTCAGCGCCCCATGGCCGGCGGCCAGAATCTGCGGGGTGATCACGGCCATGCCGGCCAGGACGCAGCCGCCGATGGCCGGGCGCACGGCCTTGGGAATGCGCGTCCAATCGAACGCCCGCTCCATCAGATAGACCGCGCGCATCACCACGATGCCCAGCCCGGCGCAAAGCAGGCCGAGCAGGATGACGCTGAGATAGTCGGACAGATTGAGCGCGCCGGTCGCCGGCGCGTGGATGACATAGGTGGTGGCGCGAACCGCCCGCGCGGTCAGCACGCCGGCCAGGCTGGCGACCAGGATCGGCGCCGCTGACGCCACCGTATAGGTGCCGACGATCAGCTCGAAGGCGTAGAAGGCGCCGGTCAGCGGCGCCCCGAACGCCGCGCCGATGGCGCCGCCGGCGCCGCAGCCGACCAGCATGCGCATGTCGTTGCGCCGCAGCCGCAGCATGCTGCCCAGCTTGGACGCCAGCCCCGCCCCCACCTGGGCGTAGCCGGCCTCCAGTCCCACCGAGGCGCCGAACCCATTGGACAGCAGGGTCTGGGCCGTCACCCAGAGGCTGTCGCGCAGCGACATGCGCCCGCCGTGCAGGGCGTTGGCCTCGATTGGGTCGACCGGAACGGTCGGCCGCCGCCGGTTCCACAGCCACGCGCCGATACCCAGGATCACCCCGCCCAGGATCGGCGCCTCATAGCCGCGATGCAGTGTCTTGACCCCGCTAAGCCGCTCTCCGGTCAGGCCGAACAGAAGGTTGTGCATGTCGCTGGAGAGCGTGCCGATCAGGGCGACCGAGAGACCCGCCGCGACGCCGATGATCGCCGCCAGGATGACCAGCGAAAACTCGCTGCGCCGGACAAGGCCGCGCAGGCGACGCGCCACGGCCTCCAGCGGCGAGGTCGCGGCGCGCTCCAGTTCGGGGGCTTCAGTAACTTCCGCTGTCATCCAGCTCGGCCGCCGCCATCGGGTTCTCGCCGGCCAGCACCGACCTGACCGGCGCCCAACTCATCCGGTGGATGGCGCAAGGGCCCAGCCGCACCAGGGCCTCGCCATGCACCGGCGCGCCATAGCCCTTGTGCGCGGCGAATCCATAGCCCGGATAGACCGCGTCCATCTCGGCCATCAGCCGGTCGCGCGCCGTCTTGGCCAGGATCGAAGCCGCGGCGATGGAGACCGAGATCGAGTCACCCTTGACCACCGTCTTGATCGCGCAGGGCAGCTTGAAGGCGTAGTTGCCGTCGACCAGGGCGAAGACCGGCGCGATGTGTAGGGCCTCCACCGCCCGCCGCATGGCCAGGCCCGTGGCGTGCAGGATGTTGAGCGTCGCAATCTCCTCGACAGTCGCGAACGCCACCGCCCAGGCGACGGCGCAGGCCTTGATCTCCCCCTCCAGGCGCTCGCGCGCCTTGGGTGTCAGTAGCTTGGAATCGTTGACCCCCTCGGGCACGCGCTCCGGATCGAGGATCACCGCCGCCGCGCTGACCGGCCCAGCCCAGGGGCCGCGCCCGGCCTCGTCCACACCGCACACCGGAGTGGGACAGGCCGCCTCCAGCATCAGATGCGGGCCGAGGCGTACGGCGATGGCGGTCTTGCGTGGAGGCATCAGGCGCGCGCCATACGCGAAACCGGCTCGTGCCGGAAGCAGTCGGTCACATGGTCGTTGACCATGCCGGTCGCCTGCATGAAGGCGTAGACGATCACCGGGCCGCAGTATTTGAAGCCCTTGGCCTTCAGCGCCTTGGCCATGTCGGCGGCCAGCGGGGTCTGGGCCGGCACCTCGCCGATAGTGGACCAGTGATTGGTGATCGGCTTGCCGTCCATGAAAGCCCAGAGGAAGTCGGCGAAGTCCTCACCGCGCTCGCGCATGTCCAGATAGATTCGCGCCCCCGAAATGGCCGCATCGATCTTGCCGTTGGAGCGGATGATGCCGGCATCGGCCATCAGCCGGGCGCGGTCCTGCGCCCCGAACCGCGCCACCACCTCCGGATCGAAATTCTTGAACGCCGCCCGGAAGCCCTCGCGTTTGCGCAGGATGGTGATCCAGGCCAGGCCGGCCTGGAATCCGTCCAGCACCAGCTTTTCCCACAACGCCCGGCTGTCGTACTCCGGCACGCCCCATTCGGTGTCGTGATAGGCCTCGTAGAGGGCATCGCCCCGCTGGGCCCAGGCGCAGCGATTCGGAGCCTCGGTCATGGCCGCGAGGTTAGGCCCGACGGCGCGCGCTGCGAAGGGGCTAGGCCGCGATCGACGCGTAGACCGCATCGCGGATGGCGTCAGGGAAGGTCCCGCTCATGCCGGCGATGGCGGTGTTGGTGAGGTTGACCACCGATAATTCCCTAGCCGGATCGACGAACCAGGCGTTGCCATAGACGCCGCCCCAGGTCCAGGTCCCGACGCTTTGCGGCGTCGCGCCGCCCGCCGGGTCCTTGACCACTGCCCAGCCCAGGCCGAAACCGCGGCCGGGCATGATGATCGGAATGTCGCCGATAGCGTTCCGTTCCATCAGCTCGACGGTGCTCCTGGCCAGGATCGGCGCGCCGCCGGTGCGCATGGCCTCAAGGAATCGCATGAAATCGCCGGCCGTGCCGCTCATCCCGGCGCCGGCCGAGGGGAAGGAGCCGGGATCGAACATCCGGTCGGGCGCGAACGAAATGTTCCCTGGCCCGAAGGCCACCAGATGGTGCTCGCCCATCTTCACCGGCTCCGGCGATCCGTCGCCATAGGCCATAGCCAGCCGGTCGCGCTCGGTGACCACGAAACCTGAGTCGCTCATGCCGAGCGGCCCGGTGGTCAGCTCTCGAACCAGGTCCGGCAGTGACTTGCCGGTCGCGGCGGCGATATAGGCGCCCAGCACGTCCATGCCCACCGAATAGGCCCAGGCCGCGCCAGGCGGATAGGCCAGCGGCGCCGACACGATTCGCCGCAGATTCTCGTCCATCGAGACGCCCGGCTGGTCCATGCCGTCGGAGACATTGGCCTGGGTATAGGGCCCGTCGCCGGGCTCGAAGAACCGGTAGCGGAGGCCGGCGGTGTGGGTCGCGAGCTGTTTCACCGTGATGGTCGGCGTCTCGCCGCTGGCCAGCTTCGGCTTGAAGTCGGGCAGGAAGCGGGTCACCGGATCGTCCAGCGAGATGACGCCCTTTTCCACCAGCGCCATGGCCGCCGCCGTGACCACCGGCTTGGTGAGCGAGGCCCAGCGAAAGATGGTGTCGGGCTTGACCGGCGTCTTGGCTTCGCGGTCGGCCAAGCCCGCGGCGCGGGTATAGACTGGCCGCCCGCCGAGCGAGACCATGACCACCGAGCCGACGATCTGATTGCCCGCGATCGCCGCGTCGACAACCGCATCGAGCGCCTTGCCGATCCGCGCCTCCGCCTCAGCCTGGTCGGCCATGATTTTCCCGTCCCCTTTAAAATCGCGCGCCCGCTTACGGGGCCTCGGCGTTCAGCTTGTAGCGAAATAGGCCGGCGTCGCCACCGTCACGGGACGATCCTCGACCGTCAGGCTCGCGCCCTCGATCCGATCGAGCCGCAGCAGCGCCATGGCGCGGCCGCCGGCGCCAGAATGCACCTCGCCGGCGCGCAGCGTCCCGGCCAGCACCTCGGCGCCGAACGCCGGCGCCGCCCCCCCGAAATCGATCGGCAGCATGCGGTTCTTGATCATGCCCCGCCGCTTCATGCGCGAGGTGGTCTCCTGGCCGACAAAACAGCCCTTCTGGAAGTCGATGCCGTTCAAAAGGTCGAAATTGGCCTCGATCGGATAGGCGCTTTCCGGCGGGCAGTCCTTAGCTGGATCGGGCACACCAAGGGCGAGGCGCATGTCGTCATAGGCCGCCTCGTCGGCGACCGCTGCGCTCGCCGGCGCCGCCGCGCCATAGCCGCGCCGTCCCAGAGCGCCCAGCCGCGGATCGGCCGGCCATTCGGAGGTTTCGGCGCCCCACAGCGCCCGGACGGGAGCGTCCACGGCGGCGATTTCGACCTTGGCGCGCAGCTTGTAGATCGTCAGCCGTTGGACCAGCGCGTCGCGCCGGTCGGCCGCCACGTCCAGCCAGCAGCCGTCCTCGCGGCCAAGGATGAAGAGGTCGAACAAAAGCTTGCCCTGCGGCGTCAGCAGCGCCCCGAAGCGCAATTCGCCCGGCCGGAGCGTCTCGACGTCCTGACTGAGCAGGCCTTGCAGAAAATCGCGCCAATCGGGGCCGATCACCCCGACCAGGCTACGGCTCTTCAATTCGGCAGTCTTCACGGTCTCACTCATGGCGACAGATGTGGCGCCGCCTTGGCGCAAGCGCCAGTGCGTCTATAGAAGACGCCGATCCCTAAACTGGAGCCGCGCATGGCAAAGACCTTCGACCTGATCGTCCGCGGCGGCGAGGTGGTGAACCATGCCGGCCGGGGAATGGCCGATGTTGGCGTGCGCAACGGGCTGATCGCCGACATCGGGGACCTGAGCCAGGCCTCGGCCGGCGAGGTGTTCGACGCCACGGGTCTCACTGTCCTGCCCGGCGTCATCGACACCCAGGTGCATTTCCGCGAGCCGGGCATGGAATGGAAGGAAGACCTGGAGGCCGGATCGCGCGGCGCGGTGCTGGGCGGCGTCACCGCCGTCTTCGAGATGCCGAACACCAACCCGAACACCATCTCGGCCGAGGCGCTGGCCGACAAGCTGGCGCGCGCCAAGAACCGCATGCACTGCGACCATGCCTTCTACATCGGCGGTACGCACGAGAACGCCGACCATCTGGGCGAGCTGGAGCGTCTGCCCGGCTGCTGCGGGGTCAAGGTTTTCGTGGGCTCCTCGACCGGCAACCTGCTGATCGCCGACGACGAGGGGATCAAGCGCGTGCTGGCCGCCATCCGCCGCCGCGCCGCCTTCCACTCCGAGGACGAGGATCGGCTGAACGAGCGCAAGCCGCTGGCGCGCGAAGGCGACTGGACCAGCCATCCGGAGGTGCGCGACGCCGAGACGGCGCTGCGCTCTTCCAAGCGGCTGATCAAGCTGGCTCGCGAGGCCGGCAAGCGCATCCACATCCTGCACACGACCACCGCCGATGAGATCGAGCTCTTCGCGTTCAACAAGGACATCGTCACCTGCGAGATCACCCCGCAGCACCTGACCATGGCCGCGCCGGAATGCTACGAGCGGCTCAAGGGCCTGGCGCAGATGAACCCGCCGATCCGCGACGAGCGCCACCGCGCCGGCCTCTGGCGCGGCATCGAGCTTGGCATCGCCGACGTCATCGGGACCGACCACTCGCCGCACACCCTGGAGGAAAAAGCCAAGTCCTACCCGGCCTCGCCCTCGGGCATGCCGGGCGTGCAGACCGTGGTCCCGGTGATGCTCACCCATGTGGCCGAGGGCCGGCTGACCCTGGAGCGGTTCGTCGATCTGACCTCGCACGGCGCCAACCGCGTCTTCAACATCGCCGGCAAGGGCCGCCTGGCCGTCGGGTTCGACGCCGACCTGACCATCGTCGACCTGAAGGCCCGCCGCACCATCAGGAACGAAGACCAGGTCAACAAATCCGGCTGGACCGCCTTCGACGGCTTCGAAGCCAAGGCCTGGCCGATGGCAACCGTCATCCGTGGTCGCATCGTCATGCGCGACGACGAGGTCATCACTGAGGGAACCGGCGAGCCGGTCCGCTTCCTCGAAACCCTGGAGCCCACCCAATGAACGGCGCCGACGCAGTCATCTCGACCCTGGCCGACAACGGCGTGCGCGCCTGTTTCGCCAATCCGGGCACCAGCGAGATGCAGTTCGTCGCCGCGCTGGATCGCGAGCCGCGCGTTCGGCCCGTGCTCTGCCTGTTCGAAGGCGTGGTCACCGGCGCCGCCGACGGCTATGGCCGCATGACCGGCCATCCGGCCGCGACCCTGCTGCACCTCGGCCCCGGCTACGGCAATGGGATCGCCAACCTGCACAATGCGCGGCGCGCCGGCACCCCGATCGTCAACATCATCGGCGACCACGCCACCTATCACCGCAAATATGACGCGCCGCTGACCTCCGACATCGAGACCCTGGCGAGGCCCAACTCGCTCTGGCTGAAGGTGGCCGAGACCGCCGACAACGCCGCCGACCTGGCCGCCGAGGCGGTGCAGGCGAGCTACGGCCCGCCCGGCGGCTCGGCCAGCCTCGTCCTGCCAGCCGACTGCGCCTGGTCGCCCGCCACCCGCAAGGGCCCTGTGCTGGTCGCGCCGAGCCGGCCCGCGCCCGACCCCGCCAAGATCGAGGCCTCGGCCAAGGCCGTGCGCGCGGCGAAAAAGCCCGTCGTGCTGATGGGCGCCTCGGCCTGCGGCGAAGCCGGCATCGCCGCCGCCGCGCGTCTCTCGGCCCACGGCGTCCGCGTGCTGACCGACACCTTCATCGCCCGCCAGCCGCGCGGCGCCGGCCTCTTCGCCCCCGACCGGATGCAGTATTTCGGCGAGCAGGCGATCAAGGACCTGGAGGGCGTCGACCTGATGGTCCTGGCCGGTACGACCGAGCCCGTGGCCTTCTTCGCCTATCCGAACGCGCCCAGCGTCCTGGTGCCCGAGGGCTGCGCCGAAGCCGAGCTCGCCGACCGCCGCGAGGATGCGCAGGCCGCGCTGGCCGCCCTCGCCGACGCGCTCGGCGCCCCGACCTCGGCCCAGCCCAATGCGCTCAGCCTGCCGGACCGGCCGAGCGGCGGTATCGACGCGCGCACCGTCGGCCTCTCCATCGCCCGGCACATGCCGGAAGGCGCCATCGTCTCCGACGACTCCGTGACTTCCGGCGCGCCGATCCTCGCCGCCACCCGCACCGCGCGGCGCCACGACTGGCTTGGCCTGACCGGCGGCGCCATCGGCCAGGGCATACCGGCCGCGGTCGGCGCCGCGGTCGCCTGCCCGGACCGCAAGGTGATCGGCCTGACCGGCGACGGCTCGGGCATGTACACGGTCCAGGGCCTGTGGACCCTCGCCCGCGAAAACCTCGACTGCACCGTGGTGGTCTTCGCCAACCACACCTATCGCATCCTTGGCGTCGAGTTCGTCCGCACCGGCTCCGGCGAGCCCGGCCCGGCGGCCGCCAGCCTGCTCGACCTGGGCAATCCGCGCATCGACTGGGTCAGCCTCGCCCACGGCCTCGGCCTCGCCGCCGAGCGCTGCGAAACGGCGGAACGTTTCGACGACGTATTCGCCTCGTCGATGGGCAATAAAGGCCCGATGTTGATCGAGGTTGCGCTTGATTAACTCGTGGTGAACGGTCGGTGGACGGGGAGACGACGCTACAAAGTGGGCGGAAAAACCACCCGACGCTCTACCCTTTTAACAATTCAGGATCGATCCACGCACTTTTGACCTGACTCGAATCTAGAGCAATTTGACCAGTGTCAAACGGATGAAGCATACCTAGGAAGTCTGCCAACGATGGCGCAATCGTGGTCAATGCATTCAAGTCTGAAAATTCATGATTCCAAAAATATATTTCGCCGTCGTTTCGTTCATTTGAAATACACACGTAATTGCCACAAGTGTCATATGCTATAGGGATAATATATTTTCCAGATGACTTTCTAATGAAATCAGCATCTTGGGG
>Ga0302314_10011318_pt1 | contig 15571 bp, 12 predicted proteins | sample III_Palsa_N2_3_FD_200533 | JGI IMG/M metagenome (GOLD analysis project Ga0302314, IMG submission 200533) | Peat permafrost microbial communities from Stordalen Mire near Abisko, Sweden - III_Palsa_N2_3 | ecosystem: Environmental > Terrestrial > Soil > Palsa > Peat permafrost | place: Sweden...
AGATTCCGAGAAATTCTCCGGAAGCGCCGGCAGGTGCGGCGCGAGTTGCGGCTGCGGACCGCTGTCCCCGATGCCCAACAGCCGGTTCAATTCAGTGTGCGCGGTGTCGTCCGCCAGTTGCGCGCGCGCCAGCTGCTGCAGTGACTGGGTGTAGAAGTTTTGCTGCCGGTATTGATCCGTGCGGCTCCAATTGCCGGCTCCCAGCATGCGCTGAGCAATTTCCGCGCCTGTCTCGGCCGCGATTTTGACCTGCCAGGCATACTGCAACGAATCGTGTGCGGCCTGCGAGGTGTAGTAGGCGGTGCGCGTGCGATCCGCGAGCTGCACGACCTGAATGATCGTCGCGTCTTGCACTTGTGTGAACCGCCGCTGCTCGGCCGCATGTTGATAGGGCGCCGTGATGAGCGACAGCACGTTGAAGGTGAGGGTTTCCTCGATGTCGACGAAGCCCGATCCGCTGGCATGGCGTAGCGTGAAGCTTGGATTGGGCAGCCGCCCGGATTGCACCAAGTCGGCCTCGGATATACCGAGTTGCTGAAAGGAGGCCTGCAACGCGTGATTGTTGAGCAGGGCAATTTGCACGGCGTCATCCGGCCCCAGCGGATGAGCTAACAATGCGTCGGTCTGAGCCTTGACCTTGGCGTGTTCGTCCGCCGACCGGGGCCAGCGCACCTCGAGTCTCAGGTCGGTCCTCGTGGCATCGGCAACCCGATTGAAGCCCCCATCCGGCGAGAAGGAGCTGCAGCCGGACAGGATGCCGCCGGCCGTGATTGCCGCGAGAGTGATCCAGAAGGTGATGAGCTGCTGCGGGCGAAGGGCACATTGCATGAGTGGCAGAATAATACACGCCGATGCAAGTTCTTGAGCTAGGCTTGAGTTATCGGTGGAACGAGGATGGGTGCGATGAGAAAAATGGCCTTGTTAGGTTTACTCGCGGCAGTGGCGTTCGGCGCGCCGGCATTCGGGCACGCGAAGTTGCTGCTGAGCTCGCCGGCGGCGGATGCCCAAGTCACCGGGTCGCCTGCAGCGCTGACTCTGACTTTCAACGAGCCTGTGCGGTTGTCAATGTTGAAGCTGAGTACCGGCGGTCGCGATATTCCCCTCGCCATCGACCGCGCCGCGGCCGGTACGGCCACGGTGACCGTCAAGTTACCCGCTCTGGCAGCGGGCAAGTACGAGGTACAATGGAGCGCCTTGACGCTCGACGATGGGCACGTCGTGAAGGGCGGCTATTCGTTCTCGGTACTTTGACACCCCTGCCGTGACATCGCTGCGGCCGCTGTGACGTCGGCTACCTGTCCTTGACCGACATCGGCACCTGGGATGCCGCCGTGGTGATTGCGAAGGCGGTTACCTACGCGGCGACCTTGGGCGCCGCGGGCGGAGTCGCCTTCCTGGTCTATGGCGACGGTGTGATTCCGCCGGACTGCAAGGTGTGGATACGGTGGGTACAGGGCGCGCTGCTGTTGGTCGCGTTACTGGCCAGCGTGGCGAAGATTCTCGCCACGTCGGCTTCCATGGCGGGCGACGCCTCCGGATTGTTCGACTCCGCGCTCACGGGGATGATCCTGCAGTCGGGCGAAGGCCCGGCCGTTCTCGCGCGTCTTTGCGGCCTGACGCTGCTCGGTGCGGCACTCATTGCCCGCAAGCTACCTACCACGGCGGCGCTGCTCGGCGCTTTGCTGGCCGCGACTTCCTTCGCTTGGGTGGGCCATGTGCATGCCCTGGGAACGCCTTGGCTCTGGACCGCGGTGCTGGCAGTGCACTTGGCTGGAGTGGGATTTTGGTTGGGCGCGCTCATTCCGCTATGGCTCATCGCGCGCCGGGCTGACAGTGCCGTGACGGCGGCTGCGGCGGCGCGCTTCGGCGGCGCGGCCGTGGTGATCGTCGGCATCTTGACGGTGGCGGGAGTCAGCTTGCTGTGCGTCCTGCTGCAGAACCCGACGGAGTTGCGGAATAGCGCCTATGGCCGTTTGGCCCTAAGCAAAATTGCGTCGGTGGCGCTCCTGCTGGCGCTGGCAGCACTCAATCGTCTGCGCTTGACGCCGCGAATGCGCGCGCGGGACGAGTCCGCAGCACAGGCCTTTGGCCGTTCGGTGCTGGTGGAGATCGCGTTGGCGCTGATAATCTTGTGCTTCACCGCCGCCATGACCACGTTGACTGGGCCCGGCGGCGATTGACCTTTGCCGGCCGATACGGGGTATCCTCGCGGCCAGCCACCGGATTATGCTGTAGTACCATAAAAATTTGGGACCGGGAGTCCCGGAGCTTTCAGCTTTGCAAGAAGTCACTTCACCGCAGGCCGCGCAGCCCGCGCACCGTATATTGCTGGCGAGTCTGATCGGCACGACGATCGAATTCTTTGATTTCTATATTTACGCCACCGCGGCGGTATTGGTGTTCCCCATCCTGTTTTTCCCGAAGCAGGATCCGACCACCGCGAAACTGCAGTCCTTCGCGACATTTTCTCTGGCATTTTTCGCACGCCCCATCGGGTCTGCCTTGTTCGGGCACTTCGGTGATCGCGTCGGGCGCAAGGCCACCTTGGTGACCGCACTCTTGACCATGGGGATTTCAACGGTACTCATCGGCGTGCTGCCCACTTATGCATCCGTCGGTGTTTTGGCTGCGATACTGCTGGCGCTGTGCCGCTTCGGGCAGGGGGTGGGCCTGGGCGGCGAATGGGGCGGCGCGGTGCTGCTGGCGACGGAAAACGCACCCCCCGGCAAGGAGTCCTGGTACGGCAGCTTCCCGCAATTGGGCGCGCCGCTGGGATTCATTTTTTCCACCGCCGTCTTCCTGCTCATCACCACTTATGTCAGCAACGCTGACTTGTTGATCTGGGGATGGCGCCTGCCCTTTCTGGCGAGCGCATTGCTCGTACTGGTGGGCTTGTACATTCGGCTGCAGTTGGTGGAGACGCCGGCGTTTCAACGCAGCCTCGAGCAAGGCGAACGGGTGCGCGTGCCCTTTCTGGTGGTGTTCGGGCGCTATCCGAAGGAATTGCTGCTGGGGGTTCTAGGCACCACCACGACGTTCTTGATATTTTATTTGATGACGGTATTCGCATTGAGTTGGGCCACCTCGACGCTGAAGTTCACGCGCGGCGATTACCTTTTGATGCAAATGATCGGCGTGTTGTTTTTCGGCCTGACCATTCCCATCGCATCTCTCATTGCGGATCGTATCGGCGGCCGTCGCATGCTCATTATTGCGACCATGGGGTTGATGGCCTTCGGGTTTGCGTTCGAACCCCTGTTCGGTGCCCATGACACGGTGAAGGTCTATATTTTTCTTGCCGTCGGTTTTTCGTTGACGGGGTTTACCTACGGACCGCTGGGCAGCGCTCTGGCAGCTCTGTTTCCGACCCCGGTGCGATACACGGGTACATCCCTGACCTTCAATTTTGCCGGCATTCTCGGCGCCTCGCTCGCGCCGTTGATTGCCACCCAATTGTCTTCTACCTATGGACTAAAATACGTGGGTTACTACTTATCGGCAGTCGGCCTCGTGACATTGGTGGCTTTGCTGCTGATCAAGGACACGCACGATGCATAAAATCTCACGTAGCATGACGGCGGCGACATTCTGGGCGCTGTGCTGCCTGGGAGTGGTTTCTCAGGCTCGGGCGGATATATACGATGCCGCAGTGGCGCATCCGGGGCGCAGCGCCGCGGACCTCAAGCGCGACGAGCTGGATCATCCGGCGGAAATCCTGCGTCTCTTTGGCCTCAAGCCGGGAATGCGGGTGGCCGATATATTGGCCGGTGACGGGTACTACAGCGAGCTTGCGAGCTACGTCGTCGGCCCGCAGGGCGCGGTGCTGGCGATTAACAACGCGGCGTTCGATGGTTGGAGCGATGGTGATCGCCAGACGCGCGCCGCGGGAAACCGCTTGCCCAATGTGCAGCACCAGACGGTCGATCTCAACGACATGCATCTCGCGGCGGCGGAGCTCGACGCGGCCATGTTGGTGAAGGTGTACCACGATTTGTACTGGGTGGATTCCTCCGGTAAGTGGCCGCGAATCGACACGGATGTCGTGCTCACTCAACTGGCGAGCGCTCTCAAGCCGGGTGGCGTGCTGTTGGTGGTGGATCACTCGGCGAAGGCCGGCCATGGATCGAGCGATGCCTCGGCCCTGCATCGCATCGAAGAGTCGTACGCGGTGCATGACTTCGAGTCGCACGGATTCAAGCTGGTGAGCCGCAGCGATGTGCTGCGCCGCCCCGACGACAAGCGCGATCAGGTGAGTTATCGCGGAGTGATGCTGGGCAAGACGGATCGCTTCGTACTGGTGTTTCGCAAGACCGGCTGAGATCGGCGCAGCGCACTTCCGGCGCTCGGCAGCTAGGGCTCCCTCCCCCGGGGGAGAATAACCACGGATTTCAGCCAGTCGTTAATGGCGGCGACGTCCATGGCACCGCTGTGACGCGCGACCTCCCGGCCGCCGCGAAATACGATCATGGTGGGAATGCTTCGAATGTTGAAGCGTGCGGAAATCGCGGGCTGATCTTCGGTATTCAGTTTTGCGAAGCGCAAGCCGGGCTCGAGGCGCCGCGCGGCGGCTTCGAAGGCGGGTGCCATGGCGCGGCAGGGCGCGCACCAAGGTGCCCAGAAGTCGACTACCACCGGCAGATCGCTGCGACCGACATGTTTGACGAAGTTAGCTTCGTTCAGGGAGTAGGGTTTCCCTTCGAAAAGAGCAAAATGGCAGCTGGGACAGCGAGGGGCTTCGCCTGCCCGCTGCGCCGGCAAACCCACCACCGAGTCGCAATGTCCACACACCACATGAATTCGAGCGTCGGCCGCGCCGGCGTTCATCGGTTGGTTCATTTCAGTTCTTGCTCGTTCATTTCGGTTCGGCCACCAAGATGACAAAAGTGTCGGGAACGATGTTCGGTCGCGGACGCGGGTTGTCCGGCGTCGCCGGGGGTGTATCTCCCCAGTGTGCGGCCGCGAGAAAAATGCGATGCGTTGCGGGATCCAAGGCCATGGTTCGGGCGCTCTTCTGCGATTGTACCGTGGCAATGACCTTGTAACTGTCGGGCGTTTCCTGATGAATGACGGTGAGAGTGCCCTCGGCCCCGTTGGAACTGAACACGAATCCCAGATCGCGATCATAGACGGCGGCGTCCGGTCCATCACCGATGGCTACCCGAGCCACCGGCTTACCGGTCACCGAATCCGTTATCGCCATGACCTGATTCGCGCACACCGAGAACAGGCGATGATTGACTGAATCGATGGCGAGGCCGGTGGGCTTCGAGCAGCCCGCCAAAGGCCAGATGGCGCGGATTTTCAGCGTCTTGGCGTCGACAGCGACCAATTTTCCCGGCTCGCTTTCAATGTTGCCGAAGACGGTCCCCACGCCATCGGTGACCATGAATTCCGGCTTTCCCGGTAGCGCGATGCTGGCCAAGACCTGCAGGGTGGTGGGATCCAGCACGTCCATGTCGTTGCTGTCGCCATTTGCGGTGAATACATGCTGCAGGCGCGGCTCGTACAGAATGGCATCCGGCTTCTTGCCCGCCACGGGTGATTCTTGAATCACGTGCAGAGTGTCCAACTCGAAAGCGGTCACGGTGTTGGCGCGGCCGTTGCTCGTGTAGCCGCGTTTCAACTCCGGCGCGAATGCGATGCCGTGAACGCCCGCGGTGTTCGGAACCGTTCCCGCACGGCGCCCGTTCACCGTTTCGACCACATCGACGCGATCACCCCTGCTCACGAACAGCCGACCGCCGCTGGGTTCCAGGGCGAGATAGTCCCAGCCACCGATGCCGCCGAGCTGCCAGATGGTCGACACGCCGTAGTCCGCATTGGGTAGGGGCGATTCATCGGCAGCCGCCGGCAACACGGTTGCTACGAGCATCCCTGCCGTCGCTACCTTCGAACACAGGCCTCGAGACATATTGTTTCCTGATCCCCTTGTTAGTGACTCCAGTCTAACCGCATTACGGCGGCCGAGAGGTTGCCCCGCCATTCGCCGGCGGATTCCTACAGAAATTCGCGACCGAGGCCGACGCGCCCCGCCCGATCTAATAACCAATTTCTATCTGCAGGTTCAAAAATGTCAGTTCCGCCGCACCGCGTCATGCCGGATGATGCGCCGCTGCCACAAATGGCGGATGCTGACTTTATTATTGTAGGAGATTTGAATGTCTTTACGTGTTTTGACGACTGCGGGCCTGGTTGCCGGCGCTTTGCTGGCCAATTTGTCCGTTGTCGCTGAGCCGGCCGAGGGCGCCGCCGCGGATGCCCTTAGCGAGGTTGTGGTAACAGCACAACGGCGAGAAGAATCCGCGCAAAATGTCGGCATCGCCATATCGGTGCTGTCCGGTGCAACTTTGGCGGACAAGTCGATTACCTACGTCAACGATTTGCAAAATTCCATTCCCAGCCTCCAGGTGGAGCCGGCGTTCGGCGGTGGCCAGCCGCAATATCGCATTCGCGGCGTGGGCTTTCTTGATTACACCTCGAACAACGCTTCGCCTATCGGCGTGAGCGTTGATGATGTGGCGCTCGCGTTGCCCATTCAAACTGAAGGCCAGTTGTTCGACATCGATCGCATCGAGGTCCTGCGCGGACCCCAGGGCACGCTATATGGGCGCAACACCACCGGCGGTGAAATCAATTTCATCAGCAACCGCCCTACCGCCGATACCCACGCGGGCTTTACCGCGGAATATGGTTCGCACAATGATTTCTCTGCGGAGGGCTTCCTCTCGGGCACGCTGGCCGAGGGACTTCTGGGACGCCTGTCGTTCGCCACGGAGCAAGGTGGCGCGTGGCAACGTGACCGAGAGTCCGGCGCCAGTCTCGGCAACAAGGACAAGTATGCGGTGCGTGGTCAATTGGAATGGGATCCGGCAGAGAACCTGAATTTCCGTCTGAATGTGCACGTTGCTGAGGACAAGTCCGATGAGACGGGGCTGCATTTGATTCAGCCCTATACACCGTACAACGGCGGTACCGGAGGCCCAGTCATTCCCGCGGATACCTCGCGCTACGTTACCGGCTGGAGTTTGGACCCTGCTTTCGCCAAGGCGGTGGGCCTCAGCGCCGATGCCAAACCGGGACTCGATAACTCGAACGACGGCGTGGACCTGACGGCCAATGTCGATCTGGGGGGCGCGAAGATCACCAGCATTACCTCTTACGATCGAATGATCCGGCGGGAATACGGCGATTGGGATGCGACTCAGTACTACGACTCGGACGAGTACTTCCACAGCGATTTGGATGTGTTCTCGGAGGAACTGCGCATCGCCTCCAATGGCGCCGGACCCTTCGGTTGGGTCGGCGGCGTGTTTTACTCGAATCAAAACCTGACCGAAAATTTTTACTCGGACTTCACGGATGCCGACATCGGCTTGCCGGCCGGCACGGATATCATAGCGACCAGCTACAACCAGAATGCGCATTCCATCGGCGAGTTCGGCCAGGTGAACTATCGCTTCAATGATGTGGTGAAGGCGACGCTGGGTGTGCGCGAGGACCACGAGACGCGGGAATTGAGCGGCCTCAACACCGGCGTCTTGGTCGGAATCGACCTGCCGTCATTTACAGGCGGTGCCGTTGCCCCCCAGACCACGACGTCCAATCTGCCGTCGGGCAAGTTTGAGCTCGATGAGACGCCGACGGAGGGCACCTTGATTTACGAAAGTATCAGCCGCGGCGTGAAATCGGGCGGATTCACCGCCCATAATACGACGTCGGGCGCCTCTGCCGAAGCCTTCGAGCCAGAGAAGCTCACGGCTTACGAAGTGGGCATCAAATCGGATGTGACGCGCACGCTGCGAGTCGACGCATCGCTGTTCGTCTATCGCTACAGGGACCAGCAGATCCTCGGCAAGGTGCTGGATGAGTTGTCCGGGTCCTACATCGGCCGCTTCGTGAATGCCAATTCCAGGCTCAACGGCGGGGAATTGGAAGTCGAGTGGCATCCTTTGCAAGGCCTCTCCATCACACAATACGCGGGCTTCGTCGAAGGCTATTACACCAGCACCCTGCTCGACTCGTCGAACGTCAATTACGACGGCCGCCCGTTGAGCGTGCCGAAGTGGACGTACGGCGGCGATGTGAGCTATGGCTGGGATGTGGGCAATTACAAGGTCACCGCCGAGTCCAACTACAGCTTTCATGACACCTATAGTCAGTTCTATCTGCTCGGCAGCAACGACTTCACCATCCCGAAGTATTGGTTGACCAACGCCAATTTGTCTTTGACGCCGGCCGGCGGCGCGCCTTGGACGCTGACCTTGTGGGGCCGGAATATTTTCGACAAGTCTTACGACGTGACGCGGAATTTCTTCCTGCCGGGCACGGATGTGGCGCAGGCCGGAGAACCGGCGACCTTCGGTATTCGCGTAAGCTACAAATACTGAGCGTAGTAACTGATGGCCATCGGGCCGAGGTTGAAGTCATGTTGAGAGTGATTGGCATTGTCGTCGCCATCGTCGTATTGGCGGTGCTGGCTCTGTGGCTCAAGCTGCGAGGTCCGGACATCCCATATGAGACGTTGGAGGCGAAGTACACCAACGGTACGTCGCATTTCGTGGACTTGCCGGGCGGATTTCATGTGCACTATCAGGATGACGGCGACCCCACGCTGCCCATACTGGTGTTGCTGCACGGCTTTGGCGATTCGTACACCAGTTGGGAGGGGTGGGTACCGGTGCTCAAGCCTCAGTTCCGGGTCATTAGCCTGGATTTTCCCGGTCACGGACTGACGCGCGCACCCGAGGGCTATCAGTTGACCGGCGTCGGTCTCGCCGAACTGGTCGATGCCTTCGCGGCGCAGCTGGCGCTGCCGCCTTTCGCGGTGGCCGGAAATTCCATGGGCGGTGGAGTGGCGTGGCAGTTCGCCGTGCGTCACCCGGAGCGCCTCAGCGCATTGATTCTGGTGGATGCCGCCGGATTCCCGAATGAGAAGCCGCCCGGTGAGCTTCCGCTGGCCTTCAAGATACTGAAGTACCCCATCGGCCGAGCACTCTTGCGCAATATCGACAATCGGCCGCTCATCGACAGCGGGCTGAAGGTCGACGTGTACGACAAGTCGGTAATCACGCCGGCCTTTGTCGATCGCTGGGCGGAATTCCAGCGGGCTCCCGGACATCGGGCCATTCTCATGGCGCTCAATCCCTTGGGCTTCAATCAGGCGACGGCGGCGGCGTTGCAGAACATCAAAGTCCCGACGTTGATTCTGCATGGCGACAGCGATGTGTTGATCGAGCCCGCCAGCGCGCAAAAATTCGCGGCGGCCATTCCGGGCGCGAAGGTCATTATCTATCCCCGCGTCGGTCATTTGCCGCAAATCGAGATTCCGAAGCGTTCGGCGGTAGACGTGGCGGAATTCCTTCACGCACCGCACTGAGCGAGCGTTGCGGGGCGAGGCTCGCGGGCGGGATAGGCCGCCGCGGCTCGAAGTAGGTATCATCCAAGTATGCAGCAAGATTCCCTGGGCAACCCCGTCACCGTGGCGCGCGGCTCGACGCTGCGGGCATTGAACGAATTCGTCGAGGGATACCTTGCCTACGAAACGCGGGCCGAGAGTATCGTCGCGGCCGCGGATGCGGACCCGGACTGTTGCCTGGCCAATGTATACGCGGGCTTTTTGTGGATGTTCCTCGAGGCGCCGGATGCGGCCTTGCGCGCGGCCAAATATCTTGCCGCCGCCGAACGCGCCGCCGCCGGAGCGACGCGGCGCGAGCAGTTGAATACCGCGCTGCTCGCGGCATGGGCGGCCGACGATATTCCCGAAACCTTGCGCGTGTGCGAACGGTTGGGGGAGGAGTTCCCACGCGACTTGATCGCCGTGAAGACTCATCAGTACTTCGAATTCAACCGTGGCAACTCGCCGCAGATGTTGCGGGCGGCGCTCCGGGTGCTACCCAGCAACAGCGACGTTGCCTACATGCACGGCATGCTCGCTTTCGCCTATGAGCAATGCCATTTGCTGGACGAAGCGGAGCGGGCAACCCGCACCGCGCTCAGCTTGCGGCGCAAGGAACCCTGGGCCCAGCACGCGCTCGCGCATGTCATGTTGACCCGCGGCCGCATCGATGAGGGGGCGCTGTTTCTCGAGGGGATGCAGGACACCTGGGTCGGTCTCAATTCCTTCATGATCACCCATCTCTGGTGGCATCTCGCGCTGTTCTATCTGAGTCAGGGACGCAACGATGCAGTGCTCGAGGCCTACGACCGCCATTGTTGGGGCGTTGCCAAGAACTATTCTCAGGATCAAATCGGTGCCGTGTCACTGCTCGCGCGCATGGAGGTGACCGGCATCGATGTGGGTGAGCGCTGGCAGGATCTCGGGTCTCATCTCGCCGCCCGAGCGCACGATACCGTACAGCCTTTCTTGACAATGCAGTATGTATACGGCTTGGCGCGGGCAGGACGAGTCGAAGCCGAAGAGTTGGTGGAATCCGTACACCAACGGGCGGCGAATGCCTGTCCCTTCGTGCGCGAAGTGTGGCGGGACGTCGCGTTGCCCGCCTGCGAGGGGTTGTATGCCCATGCGCGCGGGGATTTCGACGGCGCATGGCGGCACCTGGGCACCGCCATGCCCCGCATGATTGAGGCGGGCGGCAGCCATGCGCAGCGCGACTTGTTCGAATTGCTGATGCTGGACGCCGCCATCAAGAGCGAGCGGTTGGTGGCGGCTCAGCAAATGCTGGAGTTACGCCGAGGCACCGACCCGGATGGCGTGCCGGTCAACAGCGCTTTGCGCGACATTTATGAGAAATTAGGGTTGACCGACCTCGCCGAACAATGCGCGGTGCGCGCGGCCCTAACCCGTTCACGACATTCATAGGGGTCCCGTGGTCAACGATACCGTCGACAGCGTATTCAAGGCCATCGAGGCAAGGCGCGAGGAACTCGTGGACCTGACACGTGAACTGATTCGCTTCCCCACCATCAATCCTCCCGGCGAAGCCTACCGCCCCTGCGCCGAGTATCTTGGGCGGCGTCTGCAGGCGCGCGGATTCACCGTCGACTACATTCGCGCGGCGGGGACTCCAGGGGACAATGACCGTTACCCGCGCATCAATGTTGTCGCGCGGCGCGAAGGCTCAAGCCCGGGTCCGTGCGTGCATTTCAACAGCCACATCGATGTGGTGCAGACCGGAGCAGGATGGACACTGGATCCTTTCGCGGGCGTGGTGAAGGACGGGAAGGTCTTTGGACGCGGCGCCTGTGACATGAAGGGCGGATTGGCGGCGTCCGTGATTGCCGTCGAGGCTCTAATCGACTCCGGTGCCGATCTGCCCGGCGCGCTGGAGATTTCGGGAACAGTGGACGAGGAGTCCGGCGGGTACGGGGGAGTGCATTACCTGGCTGAGCGCGGTTGGTTCTCGCCGCCGCGCGTGCACCATGTGATTATCCCCGAGCCGCTCAATGTCGACCGGGTGTGCATCGGTCACCGCGGCGTGTGGTGGGCGGAAATCGAAACTCACGGCCGCATCGCGCATGGGTCCATGCCGTTTCTGGGTGACTGCGCCGTCAGACATATGCATGCCGTGGTCGATCGCTTCGAACGGGATTTGTATCCGAAGCTGCTCGCACGCCGGACCGATATGCCGGTGGTGCCGTCGGGTGCGCGCCATTCGACGATGAATATCAATTCCATTCACGGCGGCGCCGCGGAGCAGACGGAAGGGTATCCCGCGCCGTGCGTGCCGGATTCCTGCCGAATGATTATCGACCGCCGCTTGTTGATCGAAGAGAACCTCGAGGGGGTCAAGCAGGAGATCGTGAACCTGCTCGAGAATTTAGCGTCGAACCGGCCGGGCTTCAAGTACAGCATTCGCGACATCTTCGAAGTCATCCCGACCATGGCGGACCGCAACGGTCCGGTGGCCAGCGCGACAGCGGCGGCGATTCGCCGAGTCATCGGCCGCGAACCTGAATTCATTTGCTCGCCCGGCACCTACGATCAAAAGCATATCGACCGTGTGGGCAAGCTGAAGGAGTGCATCGCGTACGGGCCGGGCATGTTGGATCTCGCGCACAAGCCGGACGAGTATGTGGTCATCGACGACATGGTGAACTCCGCCAAGGTCATGGCGCAGGCAGCGTGGTCGTTGCTGCACGGACAGGCGTGAGGCCAGCGGCGCGAGAGCGGGCGCCCGGGCGAGGTGTGCCGCAGTGGGTGGCGCCGCGCCGGGCGCTGCTGCGTTGGGCGCTGCTGCATTGGGTGGTGCTGTTGCTGCCGGTGTTGGCGCTTTGTAGCGTGGCGTTTTGTGCGGGCGCGGCGGGCAGCGTGACCATCGGCATGCAGCTCGAGCCGCCCGTCCTTGATCCCACGTCGAATCCGGCCGCGGCTATTTCGCAGGCTTTGTACGGCAATGTGTACGAAGGCCTGGTGCAGTTCGCCCCCGACGGTTCGGTGGCGCCTCTGCTCGCCGAGTCCTGGGATGTGTCGGACGACGGCACCGTCTATACCTTTCATTTGCGCCACGGCGTTCGCTTCCACGACGGTCGACTCTTCGATGCGGCAAGCGCGAAATTTTCGCTGGAGCGAGGACTGGCGGTGGACTCGGTGAACCCGCAGAAGTCCCGCTTGCAAGCGGTGCGGCGAATCGAGGTGTTGGATGGGGAAACGCTGCGGCTGTCACTGAGCCGCCGATCGGGCAGCTTGTTGGAAAGTTTGGCGTGGGGCTCGTGGGTGATGGTGTCGCAGGACTCCGCCGGGACCAATGGGTCGCATCCGGTGGGTACGGGTCCCTTTCGCTTCTCGGCATGGCGGCGCGGCGACGCGTTGACGGTGGTGCGCAATCCAGACTATTGGGGTGGGGCACCGTCGCTGGATGCGGCCACATTCAAGTTCATTGCGGATCCCAACGCGGCGTATGCGGCCCTGATGGCAGGCGATGTCGACGCTTTCCACTACTATCCGGCGCCGGAGAGCTTCGCGCAGTTCGCAGCGGATCCGCGGTTCAAGGTATTCGTGGGACCCACCGAGGGCGAGACCATCCTGTCGTTGAACAATCGCCGGCCGCCGCTTAACGATGTGCGGGTGCGCCGTGCCATTGCCTCGGCGCTCGATCGCAAAGCCATTATCGACGGCGCCATGTTCGGCTATGGCACGCCCATCGGCAGTCATTTTCCGCCGCGCAATCCCGCTTATGTGGATCTCACCGGTCAGTATCCGCACGATGTCGCACAGGCCAAGAAGCTTCTGGCCGAGGCGGGATATCCCAACGGTTTCGCGTTGTCGCTCAAGTTGCCGCCGCCGAGTTATGCGCGACGCGGCGGTGAAATCATCGCGGCGCAATTGGCCGAGGTGGGCATTCACGCCGTCATCGAGAACCTGGAATGGGCACAGTGGTTGGACCAAGTCTATGGACGTCATGACTTCGACATGAGCATCGTGGTGCATGCCGAACCCATGGACTACGATATTTACGCCCGGGATGATTATTACTTCGGTTATACGAGTGCGTCCTTCAAGGCATTGATCGCCTCCCTGGAGGATACCGTCGACCCGCTCCGGCGCCGCGACTTGCTGCAACAGGTTCAACATCGTCTGGCCGACGATGCCGTCAATGGATTTCTATTCCAGTACCCGCAATTAGCGGTGTGGGATGCGCGCTTCCAGGGTTTGGGGTTCGATAATGTCCTCGGAGTCATCGACCTGAGGTCCGCTCGGTACATCGGCGCCCCTTCAGCGGCACGGGTCGACGTTCGTGGAGTCGAGCCGCAATCCTTTCGCATCGTGAGCTGGCTCGCGGCTGTGGGCTTCGCCGCGCTGCTGGGTTTGGCGGCGCAACGGTTCGGGCTTGCGTTCCTGAGCGGGCGCATCGCGATTCTCGCAGCATCGGTGCTGGTAGCGACGGCGGTAATCTTCGTCATCGTGCAAGTGGTGCCTGGAGACCCGGTGCGCTACATGATGGGATTGCAGGCCGATCCCGCCGCAATGGACATCGTGCGCCATCAGCTAGGCCTGGATACGGCGCCCTTCGAACGCTATTTCCTATGGCTTGGAGGTCTATTCCACGGCGACTTCGGCACGAGCTACACCTATCGGATTCCGGTGCAAACTCTGGTCGCCGAACGTTTGCAATTGTCGCTGCCGCTGGCGTTGTATGCGTTGCTTCTGTCCACCGCCGTTGCCTTTCCCCTGGGGCTCGTTGCCGCAGCGCGGCGTGGGACAGTCGGCGACTGGGTACTGTCGGGACTGACGCAGGTCGGATTGGCCGTGCCCAATTTCTGGTTGGGATTACTCCTGGTGTTGCTGTTCGCCGTGACCCTGCACTGGGTGTCGGCCGGCGGCTTTCCGGGATGGAACGCGGGGTTATGGCCGGCGCTGCGCGCCTTGACGCTCCCGGCCATCGCGTTGGCGGCGCCACAGGCGGCCATACTTGCGCGCGTATTGCGGGGTTCGCTGATCGAGACCTTGCATGAGGACTACATCCGCACCGCGCGCGCCAAGGGTGCCGGCGAATGGCAGGTGCTGTGGCGGCACGCGCTCCCTAACGCGCTGGTTCCCGTGCTCACCATTCTCGGCATGCAATTTTCCTTTCTGCTGGCCGGTGGCGTCATCATCGAGAACGTGTTCTTTCTACCGGGTCTAGGGCGCCTGGTATTCCAAGCCATCGTTCAGCGCGACCTTATCGTGGTGCAGAGCGTCGTGGTGATTCTGGTGATTGCGGTCATGTTGGTCACTTTCGCCGTGGACCTTTCCTATGCGATCGTCAATCCGCGCCTGCGCGAGACCCGCGGGTCATGAAGGCTCGGCATAACGGCGGTTTCGTCTTGGGAGCGATGATCACCCTGGCCTACCTCGCCATGGCGGTCTTGGCAATTTTCTGGACGCCCTATGATCCGGCGGCCCTGCACATTGTCGACAAGCTGCAGTCACCGGATTGGCATCACTGGTTGGGCACCGATCAACTGGGGCGGGATGTCCTGTCCATGATCATGGCGGGGGCCAAGAATTCAGTGGGCGTGGCGTTGCTGTCGGTGATTATCGGCGTTGTTATCGGCGTGCCCTTAGGGCTGCTGGCGGCGGCGCGTGGTGGAATGTTCGACGAACTCGTCATGCGAGGCAACGATTTGATATTTGCCTTTCCCTCGCTGCTGCTGGCCATTCTCGTTACCGCGGTATTCGGACCCGGTGCGGTCAATGCCATTATCGCCATCGGCATTTTTAACATCCCGGTGTTCGCACGCGTGACGCGCGGCGGTGCCCTTGGCCTATGGACGCGCGATTACATTCTGGCGGCACGAGTCGCGGGCAAAGGACACTCACGAATTGCTTTCGAGCACGTTCTGCCGAATTTGGTGGGATTGCTGGCGGTGCAAGGAACCATTCAGTTCTCGCTGGGCGTGATCGCCGAGGCGGGCCTATCTTATGTGGGTCTGGGTGCGCAGCCACCCGGCATAAGTTGGGGGCGCATGCTGAATGACGCGCAGACCCTAACCGCGCTGGCGCCGTCGCTGGCGCTGTATCCGGGGTTCGCGGTGTTGTTCTTCGTACTCGGCCTCAATCTGTTGGGCGATGGTTTGAAGTCGAGGCGAGCGTCGTGACCGCGCTGCTGTCCATCGACTCGCTCGACGTGCG
>Ga0302314_10011319_pt1 | contig 15570 bp, 14 predicted proteins | sample III_Palsa_N2_3_FD_200533 | JGI IMG/M metagenome (GOLD analysis project Ga0302314, IMG submission 200533) | Peat permafrost microbial communities from Stordalen Mire near Abisko, Sweden - III_Palsa_N2_3 | ecosystem: Environmental > Terrestrial > Soil > Palsa > Peat permafrost | place: Sweden...
GGGCTGCGATGAGGGTGGCCAGTCCCTGCTGATAGGCGGCCAGGCTGTGCCGCCAGCCAACCTGGACGGCTCCGCCGCTGTCCACACTGATCTGCGCACCGACGTGAACGTACGGGGTCGGCGGTAAGTAGGGCACCAGGTCGAGGAAGTTCACCACCCGAAAGCAGCTTTCTATCGCAGCGTTGAAGCTCGCGACGAAGTCGCTCAGACCGACCCGGGGTCCGGCGAACGTGACCAGTCGCGGCTCGATCGTGTTCGGCGGCATATTGCGTGCGACGTCCGGGGCCGCGAGCACGGCCAGCGCCGCACCGAGGCTGTGGCCGGTGATCAAGATTTGATCGCAGCCGGCCGTCGCCGTGGACAAGTTCGCTGCGATGTTCTGCCCGACGAGCTCGTAGACGTCTTGAAAGCCGGAGTGCACCTGCCCGAACCCGCCGATCGGGCGGTAGTCGTCAGGGATCGCGTCGATGTTGGCGACCCACTCCTCGATGTCTGAGGTGCCACGAAAGGACACGAAAGCAATGCGACTGGTCGGGTTGCGGCCGACCAGCCCGAAGATGTTGGTGTTTTTGGTCATCGCCGTCACCGCCGGATGCGGGCTGACCATCGCGGTGAGCATCACGGGGTCCGCCTGGATCAGAGCGGTCTGGCTGTAGCCGGCAGGCAGGGTCGCGGTGCTGCCATCCATCACCGTGTAAGCCGCCTGGGCCAGCGGCAGCACCACATCGTGCGCAAACGTCGGATCGAAGGCCATCGCCGCAGTCTAGAAAAGCTGCGGACGATTGACCCGCGATCCGGCCAGATGGCCTTGACAGCGGACTTCGCCGGTGGCTGGACGATTGTTGAGTCAGTCGTACGCTAACGTCTAAATTCAGACCGGTGGGGGCGACGTGTTCGAGCCCTAGTGCAGCAGAGTCGAACTCAGGAGACGTCACGCCGATGCCCGAATCTCATGCTCTGGACCGCGCGCTCGATCTCGAGGTCATCGACGCCGAACTCGTGCGGGGCAGAACGCAGGCCGAGTGGGCGAACATGGTCGGACCCTTCGGTGGCATCACCGCCGCTATCCTGCTGCGCGCCATCGAGTCACATCCCGACCGTCTCGGTGAGCCGGTAGCGCTGACGGTCAATTTCGCCGCACCCATCGTCGACGGCGGATTCGAAATCTCGCGCCGAGCGCCGCGCACCAACCGCACGAACCAACATTGGATCGTCGAACTCAGTCAGGATGGCGCAGTCAAGACGACGGCCACAGCAGTCTTCGGAATCCACCGTGACACGTGGTCTGATACCGAGGCGATCTCGCCGAAAGTGCCGCCTCCAGAGCAGATCGATCGCGGCTCGTACGAGAACCTTCCGACCTGGGTTCGGTTGTACGACATGCGTTTCACCGAAGGTTCGTTCGCCGGCGGCGAGGTCCAGACGGGGCCATCGTCGACGACCACACTGTGGGTGCGCGATGCTGACCAGCGTCCGGTCGACTTCCCGGCGATTGCCGCAGTGTCCGACATATTTTTCCCGCGAGTGTTCCTTCGTCGAGGAATGGTGCCCTCGGGCACCATCTCGCTGACCACCTACTTCCACGTCGGCCAATCGCATCTCGATGCGATCGGCGGCGACTACATCCTGGGCACTGCCCACGCGAACCGCTTCGACCGTGGGTTTTTCGACCAGAGCGCTCAGCTGTGGAGCCGCGACGGTGCACTCATCGCGACGACCTACCAGATCGTGTACTTCAAGGGCTAGGTGTACTGCGCCCACCACTTCGGCCATCGATCGAGTCGGGAATCAACCCTGGCTTCAGCAAGTTGTAGTCTGCGACCTTCGATCGATACGAGCGGGTAGGGACTCATGATGACCTCACTACTTCGGCGGACGGCAGTCCCGATCCTGGCGGTGCTGGCGGTCTGCGCGTTGAGCGCCAGCCGCCGGTGTGGCTCCGGCACAGGCTGACTCGACGGAAGACTTCCTCGTCCCGCGGCGCATCATCGCCACGTCCTGTGACGCCGAGCAGTACTTGGCTGCCGCTCGCGACACCAGCCCGGTTTACTACGAGCGCTACATGGTGGACAAAAGTCATCGCCCAGCCGACGTACAGCAGGCGGCGGTCGACCGCATCCACTGGTTCTTCTTGCTCGATGCCGCAGGGCGCCGCCGGTATTCGGAAGACACCGCCACCAACGTCTACTACGAGCAAGTGGCAACACATCGGGGTAACTGGGCGAAGATCTTCGTCAACAACAAGGGCGTGGTAGCCAAAGCCACCGAAGTTTGCGACGGCTATCCGCGCGGCGACATGTCGGTGTGGAACTGGGTGTAACGCACCTACTCCAGCGACCAGTAACGCGTCGCTTCGAGGTGAGCCGTAGAATCGGCCCACGGCGTCGATCCGGCCATCACCGGGGAGCCTTCGGAAGAACAGCCGAGCCATCGGCCAAGTAGAACCGAACGGGTGAGCCCGTCACAGCTTGCAATGAGCGGCCACGCACAGGCGTGGCAAGCGGGGTGGTACCGCGGCGTGAGTGCACAGCACTTCGTCGTCCCCGTGCCCTGAGAGCGGCACATGGAGACGACGAGCAGTGACCGAGAACGCCTATCCGAAGCCGGCCGGCGGTGCACCCGACCTACCGGCGCTCGAACTCGAGGTCCTCGAATACTGGGCGGCCGACGACACGTTCCGCGCGAGCATCGACCATCGCGCCGACGCCCCCGAATACGTCTTCTACGACGGCCCGCCGTTCGCCAACGGACTGCCGCACTACGGGCATCTGCTCACCGGCTACGTCAAGGACATCGTGCCGCGCTACCGCACCATGCGCGGTTACAAGGTCGACCGCCGCTTCGGCTGGGACACCCACGGTCTGCCCGCCGAACTGGAAGTCGAACGTCAACTCGGCATCACCGACAAATCCCAGATCGACGCAATGGGCATCGCCGCGTTCAACGACGCCTGCCGCGAATCAGTACTGCGCTACACCGACGAGTGGCGGGCCTATGTGACTCGCCAAGCTCGCTGGGTCGACTTCGACAACGACTACAAGACACTCGATCTGCCCTATATGGAATCGGTCCTGTGGGCGTTCAAGCAGCTGTGGGACAAGGGGTTGGCCTACGAGGGTTACCGGGTGCTGCCGTACTGCTGGCGCGACGAAACCCCGCTGTCCAATCACGAGTTGCGGATGGACGACGACGTCTACCAGAGCCGCCAAGATCCGGCCCTGACAGTCGGATTCGCGGTGACCGACGGCGATCTTGCCGGCGCGCACCTGCTGGTGTGGACCACGACGCCGTGGACACTGCCGTCGAACCAGGCCGTGGCCGTCAATCCCGACGTCAGCTACGTTCAGGTGCGAGCCGGCGATCACCGTGTCGTGCTGGCCGAGGCCCGATTGGCCGCCTACGCAAGGGAATTCGGCGACGCGCCAGAGGTGCTGGGCACGTACCGCGGCAGCGACCTGGTCGGCATGCGCTACGTGCCGCCGTTCCCGTATTTCATGGACGCGCCCAACGCTTTTCAGGTGCTGGCAGCAGATTTCGTCACCACCGACGACGGTACCGGCATCGTGCATCTGGCACCGGCCTACGGCGAGGACGACAAGGAGACTGCCGACCAAGCCGGCATCGTCCCGGTGACACCCGTTGATGCCAGAGGGCGATTCGACGCCACCGTGCCCGACTATCAGGGCCAACATGTTTTCAATGCCAACCCGCAGATCATCCGCGATCTGAAGAACCACACCGGCCCGGCCGCAGCGAACGGTGCGGTTCTGATCCGCCAGGAAACCTACGACCACCCGTATCCGCACTGCTGGCGGTGCCGCAATCCGCTGATCTACCGGGCGGTTTCGTCGTGGTTCATCAAAGTCACCGACTTCCGTGACCGAATGGTCGAGCTCAACCAGCAGATCACGTGGTATCCCGAACACGTCAAAGACGGTCAGTTCGGCAAGTGGTTGCGGGGTGCACGGGACTGGTCGATCTCGCGAAATCGTTATTGGGGCACCCCCATTCCGGTGTGGGTGTCCGACGACCCGGCGTATCCGCGGATCGATGTGTACGGCAGCCTCGACGAGTTGGAGGGCGACTTCGGCGAGCGACCCGACAACCTGCATCGCCCCTACATCGACGAGCTCACCAGGCCCAACCCCGACGACCCGACCGGACAGTCGACGATGCGGCGAATCCCGGACGTCTTCGACGTGTGGTTCGACTCCGGGTCGATGCCCTACGCCCAGGTGCACTATCCGTTCGAGAACCGCGACTGGTTCGACGGGATTCACGGCGCCGACCCTGGCAAGCAGGTCGACGCGCACTACCCCGGTGATTTTATCGTCGAGTACATCGGCCAGACCCGCGGCTGGTTCTACACCCTGCACGTGTTGGCCACCGCGCTGTTCGACCGGCCGGCGTTCACAGCGTGTGTAGCGCACGGGATCGTGCTGGGCAGCGACGGTCAGAAGATGAGCAAGTCGCTGCGCAACTATCCCGACGTCAGCGAGGTCTTCGACCGCGACGGCTCCGATGCCATGCGCTGGTTTTTGATGGCGTCGCCCATCCTGCGCGGCGGCAATTTGATCGTCACCGAGCAGGGGATTCGCGACGGGGTGCGCCAGGTGCTGCTGCCGTTCTGGAACGCCTACAGCTTCCTGGCCCTCTACGCGCCGAAAGTCGGAACGTGGCGCGCTGATTCGCGCCACGTCCTGGATCGCTACATTCTGGCCAAGCTGGCGGCGCTGCGTGACGACCTGACCGCCCAATTGGACGGCTGCGACATCTCCGCGGCCTGCGAACAGCTGCGGCAGTTCACCGAAGCCTTGACGAATTGGTATGTGCGACGTTCTCGTTCGCGGTTCTGGGAGGAAGACCCCGACGCGATCGACACGCTGCACACCGTGCTCGAGGTGACCGCGAGGCTTGCGGCACCGCTGCTGCCGATGACCACTGAGATCGTCTGGCGCGCCATCACCGCCGAACGTTCGGTGCACCTGTCCGACTGGCCGGCTGCCGAGCTGCTGCCCGCGGACGCCGAGCTGGTCGCTGCGATGGACCAGGTCCGTGAGGTCTGCTCGGTGGCCTCGTCGCTGCGCAAGGCGAAGAAGCTGCGGGTGCGACTGCCTCTGCCCAATCTGACTGTGGCAGTAGACAATCCGGTCTTGGTGGAACCCTTTGCGGATTTGATCGCCGACGAGCTGAACGTCAAATCGGTCGAGCTGACCGACGACATTGACCGCTACGGTCGCTTCGAGCTGACCGTCAACGCCCGGGTCGCCGGTCCGCGACTCGGCAAAGATGTGCAGGCGGCGATCAAGGCGGTCAAGGCAGGGGAGGGCGTCGTCAACCCGGACGGCACGCTGACCGCGGGACCGGTGGTGCTCCAACCCGACGAATACAGTTCACGGCTGGTCGCCGCCGACCCCGAGTACACCGCGCCGCTGCCGGGCGGCGCCGGGCTTGTGGTCCTGGATGCGACGGTGACAGCTGAGCTCGAAGCCGAGGGGTGGGCTAAAGACCGCATCCGCGAATTGCAGGAGCTGCGCAAATCCAGTGGGCTCGACGTGTCCGACCGGATCAGCGTGGTGATGTCGGTGCCCGCGGAACGGGCCGATTGGGCGGCGACGCACCGCGACCTGATCGCCGGAGAAATCCTGGCCACCAGTTTCCAATTCGACGAGCCGCAGCAGGGCGCCGCCGAGATCGGCGACGGAGTGCGGGTGGCTATCTCTAAGATCTGAGCGTCGCGGCGGTCGCCAGCGTGACGTACTGCATGGTGAAGCCGCCGCCGGCCGAATCAATGGCCGCCCCAACGGCATCCAAGACGGTGGCCAGTTGCTCCGGCGGGAGGACGGTGAGCTGGCCCGTGGTAGCGAGATGGTCCAGCCATTCGTCGCGGGTGTAGTCCCGCTGCCATTCGAAGTGCCACTTTTGGGGCTCGCTGAAGCCGCCTGCGGTGTGAATGCCCTCGACGGCCCGCTCGAGGTTGCGTTGTTGAAGTCCAAGGCCCGGGCTCTTGAGCGGTCCGTCGGGCGCCACTCGGCTCAGGACTTCGTCAAAGGGTTCGGCGACCTCGGTGGGCGGGTCGAAGACATGCCAGTACAAGGCCAGCAGCCCGTGCGGTCGCAGCACCTGCGCTGCCTTAGCGGCGCCGAGTACCGGGTCGACCCAGTGCCAGGCCTGGCCTGCCACGACCGCGTCGAACGATCGCCCGCGCGGATCCCACTCCTCGAACTTGCCGATCTCGACCTCGATCCCCGTCTGCCTGGCGAATTCGGCCATCCGGGTGTCCACGTCGACGCCGAGCACAGTGACACCGGCCGCCCGGTATTGGCGAGCCCCGATGCCGGTCCCGCACCCGACGTCCAGGAAATCGGTGCCGGGGCTGGACGCGACGACGCGCTGGATCAGCTCGTCAGGGTAGGCCGGCCGCGCCCTGTCGTAGCGTTCGGCGTCAATTCCAAACGATTCCGCTACTTGCCGCAGCCGGTGCGGCAATTCCTCGATCGACATGACTCGACGTGTACACCACGAAACCCCGGCCTTGCCAGTGACTCAGCTTCGAGTTCGCTGGCTCGCCGCTTGGAAATCCGTCGCCGGGATTTGAGAGGCTGGTAGTCGTGGATTCCCGCTGGGTGCTGCACCTCGACATGGACGCCTTCTTCGCGTCCGTCGAGCAACTCACGCGGCCCACACTGCGGGGGCGCCCGGTGCTGGTCGGCGGGCTGGGCGGGCGCGGGGTGGTAGCCGGCGCAAGCTACGAGTCTCGGGTGTTCGGCGCTCGATCGGCCATGCCGATGCACCAAGCCCGCAGGTTGATCGGTGTGACGGCGGTGGTGTTGCCGCCGCGCGGAGTGGTCTACGGAGTCGCAAGCCGCCGGGTGTTCGACACCGTGCGGTCGGTGGTTCCCCTCGTCGAGCAGCTCTCTTTCGACGAAGCATTCGGGGAGCCGCCCGAATTGGCCGGGGCATCGGCGGCTGATGTCGAGCGGTTCTGCGCGGCGTTGCGGCAACGAGTGCTCGACGAGACCGGCCTGATCGCATCGGTCGGCGCCGGTTCGGGCAAGCAGATCGCGAAAATCGGATCCGGCCTGGCCAAACCCGATGGCACTCAAGTGATTTCGCGCGACGACGAGAAGCGGTTGCTCGACGGGCTCGCGGTGCGCAAGCTGTGGGGTATCGGGCCGGTCGCCGAAGAGAAGCTGCATCGGCTGGGCATCGAGACGATCGGGCAGCTGGCCGCGCTGAGCGACGCCGAGGTGGCCAACATCCTGGGCGCCACGATCGGGCCCGCGCTGCACCGGTTGGCCCGCGGTATCGACGACCGCCCGGTGGCCGAACGTGCCGAAGCCAAGCAGATCAGCGCCGAGTCCACGTTCGCGGCCGACCTGACCACGCTGGAGGAGCTGCGCGAGGCGATCGCGCCGATCGCCGAGCACGCTCACCAGCGACTGTGCCGCGATGGGCGCGGCGCACGGACCGTCACGGTCAAGTTGAAGAAGGGCGACATGAGCACGCTGACCCGTTCGGCCACCCTGCCCTATGCGACCACCGACAGCGCCGCGCTGGCGGCAATGGCCCGCCGGTTGCTGCTCGACCCGCGCGAGATCGGGCCGATTCGTCTACTGGGCGTTGGCTTTTCGGGCCTGAGCAGCGTGCGCCAAGAATCGCTGTTCTCCGATCTGGAGCTGACCATGTCGGACACCGATCCGGGCGCGGAGACGGCACACGCGGGCCCGGACGCCGTGGTGTCACCGGTGCCCGGTACCGCGGAATGGCGGGTGGGCGACGACGTGACCCACCGCGAGCTCGGCCATGGTTGGGTGCAGGGCGCCGGGCACGGCGTGGTCACGGTCCGGTTCGAGTCCCGTGGCTCGGGTCCGGGCCCGGCGCGGACGTTCCCGTCCGACACCGACGAGATCACCCGGGCGAACCCGGTGGACAGCCTCGACTGGCCTGAATATGTCGCTGCGCTGGCCGACAGGAGCTCAGAGCAGGCGGTCGACGATGTCGCGCAGCGGTAGCCGGGCGGCCAGCGCCGCCATCAGCAGCACCCTGGCCTGGCTCGGCGGCACCCCCGACACCATCACCGCCCCGGCGTCGACCAGATCGCGGCCAGGGCCGTATCCCGGACTGACCCGACCACCAACCACCCGGGTCGACACCGCGATCTCGACCCCGTCTTGGCAGTGCTTCCGCACGCCGTCGACCACCGCGGCGGCGGCATTACCCGCGCCGAGCGCCTCCAGCACGATGCCACGGGCGCCCGCAGCCACGCAGGCGTCCATCGCGACCGCGTCACCGCCCGGATATGTCGCAACGATGTCGACCCGCGGCGCGCCGGCTGCGGTCAATTCGCTCAGGTACGGCCGCGTCTTGGTGCCCGCCAGCGTCACTCCGCCGTTCACACTGCCCAGCAGTTGACCGGCGAAGGACTCGCCGGTAGCCACCTTGTGCAAACCCATCGGTCGTAGGATCCGGCCGGCGAACGACACCAGCACGCCGAGGTCACGGGCGGCAGGCTCGGAGGCCACCGCCAGCGCCTCGCGCAGATTCGCCGGCCCGTCCGCGTCAGGATCGTCGGCGCTGCGCATAGCGGCGGTCATCACCAGCGGGACCGCGCCGGCATAGGTCAGGTCCAGCCAGAGTGCCGACTCCTCGAGAGTGTCGGTGCCGTGCGTCAAAACAACGCCGCTAGCACCGCCCCTGACCGCGGCTCGAACTGCCGCGCCGAACATATCCCAGTCCGACGGGGTCAGCCGTGAACTGTCCTTCGCCATCACGTCGACGACGTCGACGTCCAGACCGGCCGCCAACTCCGCGCCGCCCCGGGTCGGCCGATGCGCCCCGTCGGCGTGTGCGGTGCTGGCGATCGTCCCGCCGGTCGCGATGACGGTCACGCGGCTCATGGAAGAAATCATCCCGCATCGCTGCGGGCGCGAGCGCGGCGCGCCCGGGCGCTGCGGGTCGCCGCTTCGGCCCTGCGGTGATCGCGAGTGCGGCGCGCCCGGGCGCTGCGGGTCGCCGCTTCAGCCTTAGTGGATGATGTACGAGTGACGGAGCATCCAACGGGACCGGCTGAGCCGGTGACCAAGGCCGATACGTCCGGGGAAGCGCAGGCTCCCGCGCTTCGACGGCGACAGCCTCTGCTGTTGTCGGTGGCGGCGGTGGTGCTGGCGCTCGACATCGTCACCAAAGTGTTCGCGGTCAAGCTGCTGACGCCCGGGCAGCCGGTACCGATCATCGGCGACACTGTCACCTGGACATTAGTCCGCAACTCCGGGGCCGCGTTCTCGATGGCGACCGGATACACCTGGATGCTCACAGTGATCGCCAGCGCGGTCGTCGTCGGAATCTTTTGGATGGGACGGCGGCTGGTGTCGCCGTGGTGGGCCGTCGGCCTCGGCATGATCCTCGGCGGCGCCATGGGAAACCTGGTCGATCGGTTCCTCCGTTCGCCCGGACCGCTGCGCGGACACGTCGTGGACTTCTTGTCGATCGGGTGGTGGCCGGTGTTCAACGTCGCCGACCCATCGGTGGTCGGCGGGGCGATTCTGCTGGTCACACTCTCGGCGCTCGGCTACGACTTCGACACCATCGGCCGCCGCCGCGCCGACGACGATGCAGAGCGAAGCTCTGCGGAGGAGCGGCGCCTGGTGAAGGCCGATGACCCCACCGCTACGACTGACGGCTCGGATGTCGGGGGGCCGCACGACGACACCGTCGACCGGTCCGCGGCCGACCGAAACTGATGACCGATCGGTCGCTGCCGGTGCCGGAGGGTCTTGCCGGCATGCGAGTCGACGCCGGGCTGGCGCGGCTGCTGGGTCTGTCCCGCACGGCCGCCGCGGCGTTGGCCGAGGACGGCGGAGTCGAATTGGACGGTGTGCAGGCCGGCAAGTCTGATCGGCTCACATCGGGAGCGTGGCTGCAGGTGCGACTCCCCGAGCCGCCGGCACCGGTGGAGAACACACCTGTCGACATCGAAGGCATGACGATCCTGTACTCCGACGACGACATCGTCGCCGTCGACAAGCCGGCCGGGGTCGCCGCGCACGCGTCGGTGGGCTGGACCGGGCCGACAGTGCTCGGCGGGCTGGCCGCGGCGGGCTACCGGATCACCACCTCCGGGGTGCACGAGCGGCAGGGGATCGTCCAGCGACTCGATGTCGGCACCTCCGGGGTGATGGTGGTCGCCATCTCCGAACGGGCCTACACGCTGCTCAAACGCGCATTCAAAGAGCGCACGGTCGACAAGCGTTACCAGGCTCTGGTGCAGGGACATCCGGATCCTTCCAGCGGCACCATCGATGCGCCGATCGGCCGCCACCGCGGTCACGACTGGAAGTTCGCCGTCACCTCCGACGGTCGGCAGAGCGTGACCCATTACGACACCGTCGAAGCCTTCGTCGCCGCGAGCCTGCTCGATGTGCACCTGGAAACCGGCCGCACGCACCAGATTCGGGTGCACTTCGCCGCGCTACATCATCCGTGCTGCGGCGACCTGACCTACGGCGCCGATCCCAAGCTCGCGAAAAAGCTTGGGCTGGAACGTCAATGGCTACACGCTCGGTCGCTGTCGTTCACTCATCCCGGTGACGGGCGGCAGATGGAGATTGTCAGCCCTTATCCGGCGGACTTGGAGCACGCCCTGGACGTGTTGCGCGCCGAGGGCTGAGATCACTTCCGTGCCCGGCGCGGAAAGCTTTTGGCCTCGTCTACCCACTGCCGCTCGATTCGGCCGATCTCCAGCGACAGCGTCGCGACCGTCGCGTTGTCGCAGTGGACTTCATGAGCCGTTCGGTATTTCGCGTTCTCGCCAGTGGCCGGTAGGTGCGGCCGGAGACCCTCGAACCACTCGTCGCCGACGACGTTAGGCGCGTCGCCCATCAATCGCGACCCCCAGCATGCCCGCGGTCGACGCACCCGCGACCAAACCCATCAGGCCCATCCCCGCCATGCTCATAGGCAGATCGTTGCATCCACATCGATGGTCGCTACGGCTTGGCGGCCTCGACGAGCAGTCGGGTCGCGTGAGCGACGAATGGGCCGTCGGATTCGATCTGTTCGTGCAGTTTGCGCAAGTGATCGCGGTAGCGGTCGACACTGAAGTCCGGCACGGTCCAGACCACCTTGCGCAGGAAATAGATCACCGCGGCGATGTCGAAGAATTCTGCTCGCTGCCGCTCCATCCGCATCTGAACGACGTCCAGGCCGGCGGCCCGCGCATGCGAATTCTGGGCATCGGGGTGCAACTCGGCCCATTTCTGTGGCTGCGGTCCGATGAAGAAGTCGACCAACTCGGACATCGTCGCGGGCCCGATCTGCTGGGCGAGGTAGGTGCCGCCCGGGCGCAGGACTCGGGCAATCTCGTTCCAGCGCAAGGAGATTGGATGCCGACTGGTCACCAAGTCGAACGCCTCGTCGGCGAACGGCAACCGCGGCTCATCGGGCGCTGCCACAACCACGACGCCACGAGGATGCAGCAGCGTGGTGGCCAGCGCGGCGTTCGGCGGCCAGGTCTCCAGCGCGACCATCGTCGGCGGAAAGGTCGGCGCGCCCGCCAGCACTTCACCGCCGCCGGTGTCGAGGTCCAGAGCGGCCGTCGCCGTCGCCAACCGCTGGCTCATCAGGCGTTGGTAGCCCCATGATGGGCGCTCCTCGGTGGCTCGGCCGTCCAGCCAGGAGAAGTCCCAGCCGTCGACCGGCGCTGCGGCTGCCTCGGCAACGAGATCGTCGAATGTCCGGGTCACGCAGCAATTGTCGCTTGGCTCAGGGAGCGAGCCTCACATGGCCCGGCGGCGCGGGTGGATCCGGCGGCGGGGGAGCCGGAGCCGGAGCGGGAGCCGGAGCAGGGGCAGCAGGAGGCGCTGCCGGTGCCGGTGGTTCGGCTTCGGGCGGAGGCGCTTCGGGCGGAGGCGCTTCGGGCGGAGGCGCCTCAGGCGGCGGCTCGGCTTGTGGCGGCGGCGCCTGTTGTGGCACTGGTTGTACGCGTCGCTGTGGTGGAGGCGGCGGCTGCTGCGGTACGGGTTGCACCTCTTGCGGTTCAGGCGGTGGTGCCGCTGGTACTGGTAAAGGCTTCGTGGGCGCGATTTCACCGGCGGGAAGCGGCTCGATCAGCGAGGCGAGTATCACGCGGCGGGACACCGGGGCGTTATGTGTGTAGGCGGTGAACACGTACACCGGGTCGGCCGAGCGCATCGTGCGGTAACTCGCGATGGAGGCGATCTTGCCTTTGTCGTACGGGCAGTAAGCCTCCACCGACGCGCTGATGAAGCGGTTGATGGTCGCGGTAATGCGGCGTTGGGGTCGCAGGCGGGTGAGCGGATTCTCGTTGAAGCCGTTGTTCCTGATCAAATCCACCATGTCGTCCACCGACATGCCGTCATCGAGTTTGGAACAGACTTTATGCGCTGTGATGATCAGGCTGTTGTCGTTGTCGACGGGGGGAATGTCGTTCTCGCCGAGCAGGTCGAAGAACTTCTGGTCCTGGCCCGTCGGGTCGGCCACTGCCGTACCGGCAGGCAGCGCCGTCGTAGCGCCGACAATCGCCAAAGCGGCCGCCACAACGGGCAAGTAGCGGATGATGCCGGAAAACATGGCCGGGTTTCCGTTCTCCTGAAGCCGCGCGTGACACGCCTTGTGAGATCTAATCTAGGCCGCGCTTGACAATCTGGCAGATTTCCCGGTTTGACAATGAGGTCCGCCGAGCGTGGTCGACGCGAGAACCCAGGCCGCTAATTCGCAGCCGACACACGCTCGGCGAAGTCTCCGAAGGCCGTCAGACGACCGCCTTGGTGTTTTCCGTTGCGATCTCACCGGCCAGCGGGGCAACCATGTGAAGTATTTCGGTGATCGTGTCCGGATGCAGGCCCGCTGCACACAGCGAATCCGCCAAGTGCGCAGCCACCATCGCGAAGTGATGCATGGAAATTCCGCGGCCTTCATGCGCCTGCCGCATCGACATGCCGGTGTAGGTCACGGATCCGCTGAGTAGAGAACTTAGGAATTCGACCTGCCTGGCCTTCACCCGTTGCATGTCCGCCCCGGCGTAGAAGCTGGACAGCAGATCATCGTCGAGCACGCGGCAGTAGAAGTCTTCGACGACGACTTCAAGGGCGTCGTGACCGCCGATCTTGTCGTACAGCGATACCGTGCCGGGCTTACGGAATCGGGTGAGTATTCCCATGCTGATAGCGGACCACCTCACGATTGCCCGCCAGTTAGAGCGCCATCACCGGGCGATTACTTGGCGTAACAACCGGATTGCGGCGGAATCACCGGATCTTCTCCGGCGGTGTAGCAGACTCGGTGGTGAATCCAGGGCAATCACCATCGGGAGTGAGAAATCTATGAATCTGGGGGATCTGACCGGTCTCGTCGAGAAGCCGTTCGCCGCCATGTCCAGCCTCGTCAATACCCCGAACTCGGCCGGCCGATATCGGCCGTTCTACCTGCACAACCTGCTCGATGCGGTGCGTGGCCGCACCCTGCACGAGGCGGTCGAGGGCACCATCACACTCATCACCGGCGGATCGTCGGGAATCGGTGAGGCGGCGGCGAAGAAGATCGCCGAGGCCGGGGGAGAGGTGGTGTTGGTCGCCCGGACTGCGGAGAACCTGGAGAAGGTGGCCAAAGACATCCGCGGCAACGGGGGCACCGCGCACGTCTACCCCTGCGATCTGACCGACATGGACGCCATCGCCGCGATGGCCGACAAGGTGCTGGACGATCTCGGCGGCGTCGACATGCTGGTCAACAACGCCGGAAAGTCGATTCGGCGCTCGCTGGCATTGTCCTACGACCGCATTCACGACTATCAGCGCACCATGCAGCTGAATTATCTGGGCGCGGTGCAGCTCATCCTCAAGTTCATCCCTGGTATGCGGGAACGCGGCTTCGGGCAGATCATCAACGTGTCCTCGGTCGGGGTGCAGACCCGGGCGCCCCGCTTCGGCGCCTACATCGCCAGCAAATCCGCGCTGGACAGTCTGTGCGACGCACTGCAGGCCGAGGTCGTCAACGACGACGTCAAGTTCACCACCGTGCACATGGCGCTGGTCCGGACGCCGATGATCAGTCCGACCAAGCTCTACGACAAATTCCCGGCACTGACACCGGATCAGGCGGCGGGCGTGATCACCGATGCGATCGTGCACCGGCCGCGGCGGGCCAGCTCACCCTTCGGCCAGTTCGCCGCTGTCGCCGACGCCGTCAACCCGGCGGTGATGGACCTGGTGCGCAACCGGGCCTTCAGCATGTTCGAAGACTCGTCAGCGGCTAAGGGAGATGAATCCGACAGCGGCGCAACGAATTTCGATCGCCGAAGCGAAGCATTCGTGCGGGCCACCCGCGGAATCCACTGGTGAGGCGATCATGAGTCTTCCGAAACCGACCAACCAGGCAACGGTCGTCATCACCGGCGCCTCCTCCGGCATCGGCACCGAACTGGGCCGCGGCCTGGCTCGGCGCGGGTACCCGCTGTTGCTCGTAGCCCGCCGCAAAGAACGCATGGACGAGCTGGCCGACGAACTGCGCGCGCAATATTCGGTCGACGTCGAGGTTCAGCCCCTCGATCTTTCTGACGCGGACGCCCGCGAAAAGCTGTCGCAGAGGCTGCGCACCGAACCGTTCGCCGGTCTGTGCAACAGCGCCGGCTTCGGCACCAGCGGCCTCTTCCAGACGCTGCCGGTCGAGCGGGAGAGCGAGGAAGTCGTCCTCAACTCGCTGACGTTGATGGAACTGACGCACGCCGCGCTGCCCGGGATGGTTGAACGGGGAGCCGGTGCGGTGCTCAACATCGCATCGATCGCCGGTTTCCAGCCGATGCCCTACATGGCCGTCTATTCGGCTACCAAGGCCTTCGTGCAGACGTTCTCCGAAGCCGTCCACGAAGAACTGAGCGGCACCGGTGTGTCCGTCACGGTGCTGTGCCCGGGCCCGGTGCCCACCGAATGGGGTGAGATCGCCAACGCCGAGCGGTTCAGCATCCCCATCGCGCAGGTGTCGCCGCACGATGTCGCCGAGGCAGCCATCGGCGGAATGGTCGACGGAAAGCGCAGCGTGGTGCCCGGGATCGTGCCGAAGGCCGTCAGCATCGGCGGCCGGTTCATGCCGCGCACGCTGTTGCTGCCCGGCCTGCGCCTGGGCAACCGGCTTCGCGGCGGCCCCACCCACTGATGGCTGCCGTGGACGTGAAGGCCGACGTGCCGATGAGCCCCCAGGACATGTGGGACCACGTGTCCGATCTGTCCGAATTGGGCGATTGGCTGTCGATGCATGAAGGATGGCGCAGCGACCTTCCCGACGAGCTGAGCGAAGGCGCCCAAGTCGTTGGTGTCGCACGGGCCAAGGGTTTTCGCAATCGGGTGACGTGGACCGTGACCACGTGGGAGCCGCCTCAGCAGGTCGCGCTGTCCGGATCGGGCAAGGGTGGAGCCAAATACACGGTGACGCTCTCGGTGTCGCCCACGAAAGACGGCTCGAATTTGGGAGTGCGCCTCGAGCTGGGTGGACGCGCGCTGTTCGGCCCGGTGGGTGCCGCGGCGGCACGCGCAGTCAAAGGGGATGTCGAAAAAT
>Ga0302314_10011322_pt1 | contig 15568 bp, 13 predicted proteins | sample III_Palsa_N2_3_FD_200533 | JGI IMG/M metagenome (GOLD analysis project Ga0302314, IMG submission 200533) | Peat permafrost microbial communities from Stordalen Mire near Abisko, Sweden - III_Palsa_N2_3 | ecosystem: Environmental > Terrestrial > Soil > Palsa > Peat permafrost | place: Sweden...
TCAGGCCCGCGTGCCGTGGCCGGTCGAGGATGACCACCGTGACATCGTGCGGTGAGATGCCCTTGGCCTTAGCGACGGCGGCGATGTTGGCCGCGGGCGGCGCGTCGATGTCCACCACGCCGGCGGCCTCGGGGCCGGTGGCCAGCTTAGCCATGTAGAAGACGGCGGACGGGTCGTACATCGAGCCGCGCCCGGCGACCGCGAGGACGGACACCGCATTCGGCATGCCGTTCGCGCACAGCCTGGTGCCGTCGATCGGGTCCACCGCGACGTCGACGGCGGGTCCCGTGCCGTCGCCGACCTCCTCGCCGTTGAACAGCATCGGGGCGTTGTCCTTCTCGCCCTCGCCGATCACCACGACGCCGCGCATCGATACGGAGTTGATGAGCGTGCGCATCGCGTTGACCGCCGCGCCGTCCGCACCGTTCTTGTCGCCACGCCCCACCCAGCGGGCCGCCGCCATCGACGCGGCCTCGGTCACCCGGGCAAGCTCAAGCGCCAGGTTCCTGTTGGGCGCCTGCGCGCCGGGTGTGGGCACCCCGGGGATATCAGAGGCCACAGTCTCATCGCTCATGGTGATTCCTTACCTGCCCTGCTGCGTTCCCATGCCTGGTTCAGCGCGTTAGCGAGCGTCTGGGTTGGCTGGGCCCCCGAGACCCCGAGCGCCATGTCGAAAACGTAGAACGGGACGCCGCTGATGCCAAGCTCCCGTGCCTGGGCCTCGTCCTTGCGTACCTCGGCAGCGAAGGAATCGCCGCCGAGAACCTCGCCGACGGCGGTGGTGTCAAGGCCGGCCCCCGCGGCGATCTCGGAGATCACGTCCCGGTCGAAGACCTGCCTCGCCTCCGCGAAGTACGCCTTGTTGACCGCGCTGAGCAGTTCGGCCTGCACGCCCTTGGCGAGTCCGAGCTGCAGCACGCGGTGGGTGTCAAAGGTGTTGCCGACCGGCCGCTCCGGGTCGAAGCCGAGCCCCTCGGCCGCCGCGAGTTCGGCGACGCGCGAGTCTGCCGCGCGCGCGTCCGCTTCCGACATGCCGTACTTCCTGCTCAGCATGGCGATGCTGGTCTCTCGCCGATCCTTGGGGTAGCTCGGGTCAAGCTCGAACGCGTGGTAGACGACCTCGACCTCGTCGCGGTGATCAAAAGTGCTCAAGGCCTTCTCGAACCGTGCCTTGCCGACGTAGCACCACGGGCAGACGACGTCGCTCCAGATATCCACACGCATGTGTACAGCCTAGAATGCGCGGCGGGCAGTGGGGTATCCCGCGAGGGTGTGACTTAGACAAGGGTGTGACTTAGAAGGGGGCGCCCTGACCGTCTGGCCGGTGACCGCCGTTTTTCCCGCCGGGGGAGGTACCCGTTGACGGCGCGTCGTCCGTCTCACGGGTCGCCATGGCCGCGGTCAGCCTCGCCCGCGCGCCGTCAAGCCATTCGGCGCAGATCGCCGCCAGCTTCTCGCCGCGCTCCCATAGGTCGAGCGACTGCTCGAGGGTGAGTCCGCCCGTCTCGAGTCGCTTCACCACGCCGGCGAGCTCGTCCCTGGCCTGCTCGTAGGAGAGGGATTCACGATCTGTCACAACCCAAATCCTACTCGTATTGCCTGCTCGATACGCTCGCGCCTTTAGATCGAGCAGGCCCTCGGGGGGTTACGGGGGCCAGGGGGTATGGGGGGCGCCGGGGGGATGGGGGGCGGGAGCCCCCCATGCGGGAAGTCTGCCCCCTATGCGGGAAGTCCGTCCCCCCGGGAGATAACTGCGAGCTGGTCTTTGGCGAACCTGATGGTCAGCCGCTCACCCGGGGTGACCTCCGCGGCCGTCCTGACCACGCTCGCGTCGGTATGCATCGCTATGGCGTACCCGCGCTTGAGCGTCGCGGCGGGGGAGAGCGCGAGCAGCCGAGCCCTGGTATGCGAGACATCGTCGCTCGCCCGGTGCAGGCCCGCGTCGAGAGACTGGCGAGCGCGCCTGATGAGCGCATCGACCTGCTCGGCTTGGCGCTCGATCTCGCGGACCGGGTCGGCGAGGGCCGGACGGGAGCGGGTCGCGTCAAGCCACGCCTGCTCGCGGTCGAGCCAGCCGCGCACGCTCCGCCTGGCCCTGTCCCGCAGTTGGGTGACGAGCGCGAGCTGCTCGGCGACGTCGGGCACGATCCGCTTGGCCGCGTCGGTCGGCGTCGACGCGCGCAGGTCGGCCACGTAGTCGAGCAGCGGAGAGTCCTGCTCGTGCCCGATCGCCGACACCACCGGGGTGCGGCAGGCCGCCACCGCCCGCAGCAGGGCCTCGTCGGAGAACGGGAGCAGGTCCTCGAGCGAGCCGCCGCCCCTGGTGATCACGATCACGTCGACCTCGGGGTCCGCGTCAAGCCGCCGCAGCGCCTCGACGACCTCGCCCACGGCATAGGGCCCCTGAACCGCGCTCTGCTCGATCCTGAACCGGACGGCGGGCCAGCGCCGCTGCGCGTTCTGGACCACGTCCCGCTCGGCCGCCGATTCCCGTCCGCACACCAGGCCGATGACGGCGGGTAGGAAGGGCAGCGCACGCTTCCGTTCGGCAGAAAAAAGACCTTCCGCCGCGAGTTGCTTGCGCAGTTTCTCAAGCCGCGCAAGCAGCTCTCCGATGCCAATCGCGCGGATCTCGAGCGCGGTTAGCGCGAACGAACCACGGGTGGCGTTGAAGTCAGGCTTGACAAACATCACCACCCGCGCGCCCTCGACCGGGCTGACCGCTTCAAAGACCTGCCTGGTGCAGATCACCTGGGCGGAGACCGCGGCGATGGGATCCCTGAGCGTCACGAAGACCGTGTTGCCGCGCTTCTTGCACTCGGCGATCTGCCCCTCAACCCAGATCCGGCCTAGCTTGCTGATCCAGCCGCCGACGGCCTGCATGACGGTCCGCACGGGAACCGGTGCCTCGGCGGATGTTTCAAGGGCCATGGCTGTATTCTCCCGGGTGGACAGACTTCCCGCACAGGGGGCTCCCGCCCGATCCCCCCTGGCGCCCCCCGTACCCCCCGATGTCCCTACGTGTCGGACCCGATGGCAAACACCGCCATCGCAAGAGGGTCCGACCCGCCGGGACGGGTACCTGGGAGACTCCCATATCCCTTGGGTGCGCGGTTTAGGACTCGGTCGCGAGCTTGACGATCCGGCGTTCGAACATGGAGATCACGTCCGCGCGGGCCGCATGGCTCTTCTCGTACTCGATCAGCGTGCCCAGTTGGTCGGCCGACAGGTTGCGTAGCCTGGCGCGCAGCGACGCGACCGACAGGTCGTCGTAGTTCGCGAGCGGGAGCGCAGCGGTGTCTTCCGCTACGGCCGTCTCAGGTGCAGCCGTCTCGACTACGACCGTCTCGGTCACGACCGGCTCGACTACCGCCGTCTCGGCTACGACCGGCTCGGGTGCCACGACCTCTGGCTCCACTGCCTCGACGACATAGACCTCGACGACATCAACCTCGACGACATCGCCGTCGACCTCGATGACGTCAACCTCGACGACGTCGACCTCGGCCACTGCCGCCTCGGCTTCTGGCGCTGCTGCCTCGGTAGCAGGGGCTGTCTCGGTGGCCGCGGCTACCGGCGCGACCGTCTCTGGCGTGGTCGTCTCGGGCGGGGCAGTCTCGGTGCTTACGGTCGCCTCTGGGGCGGCCGGCTTGGCGCGGACCTTGTCGGTGACGCCAAGCAGTGAGCCGATTCCGCCGAATACCGCCCGCAGCGCTGACGCTGGGGCCTCCTTCACGCGCATATCACACTCTCCTCAAGGGGACGATTGCTCCAGTGTGCCGTAGGGAAGGCCCCGCCCGTTGTGTTGTTAATTAAGCTGGTACTTTGCGTTTTTCCGGCGCCTGTAGCGCAAGTGGCCGACCGGGCACGTGATGTTATGTGGGCCTGTCGATACAAGGTGGGCATCCGGCCGACCGGCCGGCGCTCTCGCCTACCATGGGAACCATGTCTGAGACCCATCGCCGGGTCCTGCTGGCGAAGCCGCGAGGCTACTGCGCAGGGGTCGACCGGGCCGTGCAAGCCGTGGAGATCGCGCTCGGCAGGTTCGGTGCACCGGTATACGTGCGTAAGCAGATCGTGCACAACACGCACGTGGTCGGCGACCTGGAAAGGCGCGGTGCCATCTTCGTCGAAGAGAACGACGAGGTGCCCGAGGGCGGTGTCGTCGTGTTCTCCGCGCACGGCATCGCACCCGAGGTCCGCGAATCGGCCAAGGCCCGCGGGCTGATGGCCATCGACGCTACCTGCCCGCTCGTCACCAAGGTGCACAACGAAGCGAGGCGTTTCGCCGCTACCGACCACGACATCCTGCTCATCGGCCACAAGGGCCACGAGGAGGTCGTCGGGACGACCGGTGAGGCCCCGACCCGGGTTCGCCTTGTCGACGGCCCGGAGGGCGCGGCAAGCGTCGAGGTACGCGACCCGGCCAAGGTGGTCTGGCTCTCGCAGACCACGCTGTCGGTGGACGAGACCGTGCAGACGGTCGCCGCGCTGCGCGAGCGCTTCCCGCAGCTGATCGACCCGCCGAGCGACGACATCTGCTACGCCACGCAGAACCGGCAGGCCGCGGTGAAGGTGATGGCGCCCGAGTGCGACGTGGTGATCGTCGTCGGCTCGCCTAACTCGTCCAACTCGGTCCGCCTCGTCGAGGTGGCCAAGGACGCGGGCGCCCGTGACGCTCATCTCGTCGATGACGCGGGCGAGGTCGTGGAGCGCTGGTTCGAAGGCGTTACCACCGTGGGCGTGACCAGCGGGGCTTCCGTGCCCGAGGAACTGGTCACCGGTGTGCTTGAGAAGCTCGCCGCCCTTGGCTTTGAGGATGTCGAAGAGGTCGAGGCGGTCAAGGAACGCATGACCTTCCAGCTTCCGCGTGAACTGCGGAAGTAACGGACCTGTTAGAGACGGCCAGGTACGTTCATCGGCAGCTGTAGCAGTTGATCTTCGCCGGTGGCGCGATCCTCGGCGCTCGGGACAGGCTCAGCGGTGACGAGTTCGGGCGCCGAGAGCGGCCGCGCCGTCTCCGTGGCCGGTGCGGGCGTCGGCAGCTCGGCGTCCACCACCCCGAGCGTGGCAAGCCGGCGGGCGCTGACGAGCACGCGGCTCTCGAGCGTGCCGACCGTCTGGTTGTAGGCGCCCACCGCGGACGTCAGCGACTTGCCGACCCGCTCCAGATGTCGGCCCATGCCGGACAGCCGGTCATAGAGTTCCCTGCCGATCTCGAACACGGCCCGCGCGTTCTGCGACAGGGCCTGCTGCTGCCAGGCGTACTGCACGGTGCGCAGCATCGAGACCAGGGTGGTCGGCGTGGCGATGTGCACCCGCCTGGCGAGCGCGTGCTCGAGCAGGCCGGGGTCCTGCTCGAGGGCCGGCGCGAGGAATGCCTCGCCGGGGACGAACATGATCACGAACTCCGGCGTCTGCGGAAGCGACGACCAGTAGGCCTTCGAGCCGAGCTGGTCGACGTGCGCCCGCAGGTGCCTGGCGTGCGCCACAAGACGTGCTTCCCGCCCCGCCTCGTCCGTCACCGAATTCGCTTCCAGGTAGGCGGCGAGCGACACCTTGGAGTCGACGACGACGTTTTTTCCGCCCGCCAGCCGTACCACCATGTCGGGGCGCAGCCCGTTCTCGAGCACCACCTGCTCGTCGAAGTCGACGTGCGCCGCCAGGCCTGCCAGCTCGACGACCCGGCGGAGCTGCAGCTCACCCCACCGGCCGCGAGCCTCAGGCCGCTGCAGCGCGGTCACAAGCGCCCTCGTCTGCTCGCGCAGCTGGTCGGCACCGCGCCTGGTGAACTCGACCTGCTGTGCCAGCTCGGCGTGCGACCTGGTGCGCGCGATGTCGGAATCGCGCAACTGCTGCTCGACCCGGGCGAGGGTGTCACGCATCGGCCCGACGAGCGACTCGACATCGAAGCGCTGCGCGAGCTGCCCCTCGGTGAGGGCGGTCTTCTCCGCGGCCGCTCGCTCGAGCAGCGCGGCCCGGTCCTGCGCCGAGCGGGCTCGCTCGGTCGCGGTCGCGGCGGCGGTGGCGAGGCGGTTCTGCGCGACGAGGAACCCGATCACCGCACCGATCGCGATCCCGGCGAGCAAGGCGAACACGATCATTCCCCCAGTATCGACACGCCGGAGCGCACCCCGTGCCGTGACACGCGGGAGAATCGGCGACAATGGTAACTGTGCAGGTCACCATCGAGGTGCGCGCGATCGGTCAGCGGACGAGATCCGGCGAAGTCACCTTGCATGACATTTCGCTGACTGCTGGTCGTGGTGAGCTTGTCGCGATCATTGGCGGCAGCGGTTCTGGCAAGACCACACTGCTTGACGCCATGTCGGGGTCGCGGCCCCCGTCGTCGGGAAGCGTTCGCCGCATACAACGAAATATCGGATATGTCGCCAATGGCGAGACAATTCACGGCGTCCTGCCGCTGGCCAAGGCGCTCAGGTACCGGACGGCACTGCGCGGTGTGCGGGTCCGTGACGACGCGGTGGCGGAAGCGCTCCGCGTTGCCGGCCTGGTGGGCAGGGACACGGCCCTGGTCGGCAGCCTCGACGCCGGCCAGCGCAGGCGCGCCGCCATCGCGGCTGAGCTGCTCGCGGTGCCCACGGCACCTTCGCTGCTCTTCCTCGAGGAGCCAGGCGGCGGGCTCGACCCGGCGCAGTCCACAGAGGTGATGCGCCTGCTCCGCCGCCTGTGCGACGGTGGAACCACCGTGGTGCTCACCACGAGCAGCCCGCTCGATGCCGCCCGCTGTGACAAGGTCGCCGTGCTCGCCACCGGCGGCCACCTAGCGTTCTTCGGCACCGCCAATGCAGCCTGCGGCTACTTCGGCGCGGACAGTCTCGACGAGATCTACGAGCGGCTGGCCGGCCTTGGTGATCCCGCGGCGTCCTTGTCCCGCCGCTTCTTCCATTCTTCCGGAACGGCCGCGGGTTTCACGTCGGCCGTCACCGCCGCGTCCGCATCGGGGCCGGCCTGGCTGGTGCCCGACTCGGCGGGTCCGCACTCGGCCGGCAGGCCGGGCATGGGGTCCTTCGCGGGTGATGAGGGCGGCCTGGCCAGAACGGCTCAAGTGGACGCATTGCCGCTGGCCTTCGCGGATGACGACGCGGACGGCCTGCCGTCGATCGCCGCCGAGCAGGCATTCGCCGATTCGCTCGCCTTCGATGGAGCGGGTCTTCGAGCGCGGCGCGCCGTGGCGAGGACGGTCTTGTCGGTGCGGCAATCGGCCGTGCTCACCAGGCGGAACGCCGATGTGCTTGCCAGGTCACGCCTGGCGCTCGTCGCGCTTGCCACCGCGCCTGTCGCGGTGCTGCTCGCGTTCGCCGTGCTTTTCGGCCTCGGGGCGTTCGACCCCGCGCGGCCGGGACCGGCGCTCTTGGTTGTGTTCGGCGGACTCCTCGTCGGCTTGGCGTACGGGCTGCCGCAGGTCCACCACGAGCGTGGCCTGCTGCGCGCCGAGCGCTTCCTGGGCCTGAGCAGCGCCGCGTACGTGCTTGCCAAGGCCGCCGTCTTGATCCCGGTTCTGGCGGTGGCGGACGTGGTCGCCCTCGTGCTGCCCGCTGCCCTCGGTCGGCTGCCCGGCGGCGATTACGGCCCGGTGTACGTGACCGCGCTGCTGTCCTCGGCTGTCGCGCTCGCGCTCGGCCTGCTGCTCTCGGCGGCACTGCCGGCGTCATCCGGTGCGCTTGCGCCGGTTGCCGCGGGCCTCCCGTCGATACTGCTAGCCGCCGCGCTGCTCGCCCTGCTTGATCGCCCGACCTGGGGCGATTGGCTTGCCTTGCTGGCGGCGGCGGCCGTCCTCCTAGCAGCCACTATCGTCCTAATCGCCCGCCATTTCCCCGCCACGTTGCATCGGAGCCCGACCGGATCGGGCTAGCGCTGAAGATTTGACCAGTGCTGAAGATCTGGCCGGTGATGGGCGGTCAAAGCTTCAGCGCTACCGAATCCTGTCGCAGGAGTGACCCCTGTGACGGGGCGCACGCGGTTAGCAGCCGTGGCGGGGAGATAGGCAGGTCAGGTCCTGGCGGCGATCGCGGTAGGTGCGCTCGGCGAAGTCGAGGAAGGCGTCCACGTCATCGAGGGTCGAGGCGACGCCGAGCGATACCCGGACCGCGCCGCCCGTCGGCAGGCCGACAAGCGACAGGTAGTCCTCCACGGTGCCGGTGCCGGTGCCGGTGCCGGTGCCGCGCCCGCGCGTCATGGTCCGCCGCGCGCCCCGCAGGTGCCTGCGGGTGAGCCCGAACGCCGACTCCCCGGCGCCCGGGTTGCAGAAGCAGCCGGTCCGCAGCGAGATCCCCGCCGCGCTCGAGTCCCGCGCCACCGCACGCTCGTCGACCACCTGCCCGTCGGGATAGAGGAAGTTCAGCGCCACCGTGCCGCCCCTGGCCGCCGAAGAAGCGGGACCGTACACCCGGATCATCGGGGCGCCCGAGCTGTGCCGCATCCGGCCAAGGCACTCGAGAAGCCACGCGGTCAGCATCTCCACGCGCTGGTGGATCAGGTCGATCCCGATGCCCCTGATCCAGTCGAGCCCGACCGCGACGTCGGGGATCGACAGGAAGTTCACCGTCCCGTCCTCGAACGCGGCCTCGCCGATCAGCATCTGGTGCCATCCCCCGGCGACGCTGACCCCCATGATCGTGCCACCGGAGAACCACGGCCGCCGCAGCCTGGCCAGCGCGTCACGCCGCGCGAGCAGGCAGCCGATCCCGGTCGGGAAGCCGAACATCTTGTACCAGCTGATCGTCACGAACTCCGGCTTGACCACGGACAGGTCGAGCCGGCTCGTCGGCACGAACGCGGCCGCGTCGAGCAGCACGTCGTACCCGGCCGCCTGCGCCCGGTACACCCAGCTGAGCGGGTGCCGCACGCCGCTGAAGTTGGACTGCGCGGGGTAGGCGAACAGTCCGGGCCGGTCGCCGTGGCCCCGGCCGATCGCGGCGAGCATGCCGGCCTCGCTGACCCGCAGCTCGGAGCCGCTCAGGCCGACGTAGGCCACCCGGGTCCCATGTCTGGCGGCGAACTCCCTGATCCCGTTGACTGAGTTGTGGTTGTCGGCGGTGAGCACGAACCGGCTGCGCCACCCGAAGGGGTACGCCTCGCCGACCAGGCGGCATGCGCCGGTCGCGTTCGGCGTGAAGATCACCGCGTACTCGTCGGCCGTCGCGTTAAAGTAACGGAGCACCGCCCCCCTGGTCCGCTCGACGAGCAGCGTGGCCGCGGACGACGTCGGGTTCTCCGAATGCGGGTTACCGTACACTCCGGTCCGCAGCCGCGCCTGGTGCGCGAGCAGTTGCGACCTGGCGGCGAGGCCCGCGCCCGTGTAGTCCAGGTACACGTGGCCGCCGGCGTCCAGGTACGAGTACTCGGTCGCGCGCAGCTCATCGAGCCTGGAGGTGGCCTCGTACCCCGGATAAGCCGCGAGAAAATCACTCATGAAAACATGAGTACAGGCAGTCGAGAAGAACAACAACTTGCCGTGGCCTGGTGGTGACTAAGAGTATGGATCCAGAACGGACCGTTGCGACTCTATTGGCGGATTACCTGCGCCAAGCTGGCGTGGGTCACGTGTTCGGGTATCCGGGCGAGTCCCTCGTCGACTTTCTCGAGGCGGCGCGGGTCGCGGGCCCGGTGGTTGTCTCCGCGGTCCGTGAGGCGAGCGCCGCCTTCATGGCCGAAGGTGCCGCGATGCGCACCGGCGGGATCGGTGCCTGCCTGTCCACGCTCGGGCCGGGGTCGACCGCGCTGCTCAACGGCGTCGCCTCGGCCCAGCTCGACCGGGTGCCGATGCTGGCCGTCTCCGGACAGGTGGACAGTTCGCGCGAGCAGTACTGGACCCACCAGCTCATTGACCATGACCGGCTGTTCGCGCCGGTGACCAAGCTCACCGCGCGTCTCGAGCCCGCATCGGCGGACGTTGTGATCCGCCGCGCGCTGCGGACCGCCACGGCGGAGCGGCCAGGGGCTGTCCATCTGACAGTCACCGCGGACGCGTTCGGTATGCGAGTGGACAGTGCCGAGGGCGGTGGGATGGTTCCGCCGCTGACCTCGGCTGGCGCGAGCCTGTTCTCGGATATGCACGGGTCGTCGAGCGCGGAAGCGCTGCGGATGCTGCGGTCCGCGCGGCGGCCCGTGCTGCTCGCGGGCGGTGGGGCGGTCCGCTGCGACGCGGGGGCGGCGCTCGCGGCGCTCGCGGCCGCGTGCGGTGCGCCCGTTGTGGTCGGTGCGATGGGCAAGGGGGTGCTCGCCGAGGACAGCCCGTGGTTCGCTGGCGTGCTCGACATGGCCGGGCACCGGGTGATCTGGGACCTGCTCGGGTCCGCGGACCTGATCGTGACGGCCGGGTTCGACCCGGTGGACCTCATCACGCCCTGGCGGCTGTCGGTGCCGGTGCTGCACATCGACACGGTGCCGAATACCGACCAGGTGTACCCGGCCGCCGTCGAGGTCGTGGGGCCCGTGGGTGCCGCGCTCTCCTGGCTCGCGGCTTCGGCGGGGCAGGGGCATGGGTCGCGGTGGACGGAAGCCGAAGTGGCCGCGCACCGGCAGGCTCTGCGGGCCGCGTATTACAAGGGATACGTGGCCGGCAAGCTGAACCCGTCCGAGGTCGTCACGACCGTGCGCGCGGCGGTGCCTGCCGGGACCGTGGCGACGGCGGACGTCGGGTCGCACAAGATCATGACGGGTCAGGCATGGACCGCCTACGCACCTCGGGAGACGTTGATCACCAACGGGCTTTCCGCGATGGGGTTCGGCCTCCCCGCGGCGATCGGTGCGGCGCTGTCATCGCCCAGGGTGCCCGTGGTCTGCCTGATCGGTGACGGTGGGTTCGCGATGACCGCCTCCGAGCTTTCCGTGGCCGCGCGGCTCGGGCTTGGTCTCGTTGTGGTCGTATTCGCCGACGGCGGGCTGAACCGGATCGAGCTGCACCAGGCGTCGGTTGGGTACCCGCTGAACGCGACGGCCGTGGACCGGGTGGACATTCCGCTCCTCGCAGAGTCGCTTGGCTGTGACGGGGTGCGGGTGGAGAGCGTGTCCCGGCTTGAGAAGGTGCTGTCCGGCGCGTTCGAGTCGCGAACCAGGCCGCTGGTCATCGAGGCGCGGATCGACACCTCCCAGTACTCGGCGCAGTTCTGAGTTCCGAGGTAGGCCGCGCGGGTCACTAGACTCGCGGTTCGTGAGCCTGTCTATCGGAATCGTTGGTCTGCCCAACGTCGGCAAGTCGACCCTGTTCAATGCGCTGACTAAGGCCGGTGCCCTCGCCGCGAACTACCCGTTCGCCACGATCGAGCCTAACGTCGGAGTGGTCGGCGTGCCCGACCCGCGCCTTGACCAGCTGGCCAAGCTGTACAACTCGGCGCGCGTGGTGCCGGCGGCGGTGCGGTTCACGGACATCGCGGGCCTGGTCCGCGGGGCCTCAGAGGGGCAGGGGATGGGTAACCAGTTCCTCGGCCACATCAGGGAGACCGACGCGATCTGCCAGGTCGTCCGGGTATTCGCCGACCCCGACGTGACCCGGGTGGAGGGTTCCGACGGGCCCGAGGACGACATCGAGACGATCGTCACCGAGCTGCTACTCGCCGACCTGCAGACGCTGGAGAAGGCGGCACCCCGGCTGGCCAAGGAGACGAAGTTCTCCAAGGACCCGGAGAAGCTCGAGACGGCCGCGGCGGCTGCGGCGGCCGTATCCGTGCTTGATTCGGGTAAGACGCTGTTCGCGGGGGCTGCCGCGGCGGGGATCTCGCTGAAGGCGCTGCGAGAGCTGCACCTGCTGACCGCCAAGCCGTTCCTTTACGCCTTCAACATGGACGTATCAGATTTGTCGGACGATGACTTGAAGAAGCGCCTTTCGTCGCTCGTGGCTCCGGCCGAGGCGATCTTCCTCGACGCGAAGACCGAGTCCGACCTCACCGAACTGCCCGACGATGAGGCCGCCGAGCTGCTGGCCGAGGCTGGCCTCGGTGAGCCGGGTCTCGCCCAGCTAGCCAGGGCCGGGTTCAGCGCGCTTGGCCTGCAGACCTTCCTTACCGCCGGGCCGAAGGAATCGCGCGCCTGGGAGATACCGATCGGCGCGACCGCCCCCGAGGCGGCCGGCGTGATCCACACCGATTTCCAGCGTGGCTTCATCAAGGCCGAAATCGTGTCGTTCGCCGACCTGATGGCGGCCGGCTCGGTAGCGGCAGCCCGGGCGGTAGGCAAGGCCCGCATCGAGGGCAAGGACTACATCATGCAAGACGGCGACGTGGTCGAGTTCCGTTTTAACGTCTAGCATCAGCGGGTTCACCCAGCCGCGAACACTGGACCTTGATGCCGGACGACGGCCTATGTACTCTCGGTATGTACTCTGAGTACATAGCGAAGGGCATCAGGAGGACAAGCATGGTCGGGTTCCGTCCTGGCATCGCGCGGTTCCGTCGGTTGCCGGGTCACGCGCCCGAGGTGCCCCAGGCATCCCAGGCTGCTCCACGGTCCGGCGGAGCCGAGGGCAATGAGCGGCTGACCGCGATGACGGGGGCGGTGCTGCTGATCCTGCTGGCCGTCGAGTGCTACACGATCTTCCGGATCGGCCGCCTGCTCACGCTGCACGTCTTCCTCGGCATGCTCCTCCTTGGCCCGGTCACCCTCAAAGCTGGGTCGGTCATCTACCGTTTCGTCCGCTACTACACAGGGAGCGGCTCGTACCGGCGCAAGGGGCCGCCCGCGCTGCTGCTACGGGTGATCGGGCCGATCATCGTCCTGCTCACGGCCTGCGTGTTCGGCTCCGGCATCATGCTCGCCGTCACCGGCCCCGGCTACGGGTCGCCCACCGGGTGGCTCGAGGTGCACAGGTTTTCGTTCATTGCCTGGGCCTTCTTCATCGCCATCCACGTGCTCGCCTACGTGTGGCGGCTGCCAAGGCTGCTCGCCGCCGAGGCACGGGGGATCTTCCACCCGCAGGGTGAAACTGGCGATGACGCAGGCGCCGGGCGGCACGCCCGCAGGGCGATGGAAGTCCTCGGCGGCCGTGGCACCCGACTGGCCCTGCTGATCGCCTCGCTCCTCGGCGGCCTGCTGATCGCCCTACTCACCGTGCACCTCGCGGGCAAGTGGGAATCATTCGGCTAGGGTCAGCCAACATATGCTCACGCTAAGAGCTGAATCGTAACGTGGTGGAGTTCCGCTTCAACATGTAGTGCCGGCCTGGGCAAGACGGAACAATAGCCCCGTGCGGCGCGCCTTCTTCCTGGAAAGCGATAGCGCTGAAGTTTTGACCGCCGCTGGCCGGTCAAACCTTCAGCGCTAGTTTGATCTTGGTGTGTTTATATGGATAAATCCGGTGGAACGGCGCCCGCGGCCGTTATTACCGGTTCGTATGTTCAGCGCGACGACAGAAATCAACATGGCGAGCCGGTGAATGAACGATTCTCATCGCCGCGGCGCCTGCTCGGCATGGCGGGTATCCTCGCCAAGCCCGGCGCGCCTGAACGCGGCGGCCGGGCTTGGCGACAAATCGGTACAAACAACCGCTGCTGCGATCATCCCGCTATGAGATGACTTTCTATGCGTGCCCCCGTGGCTCAGGGGGCCGCCTGGCTTCCGTGGCCCGTGGGCCTCACGTCGGCCTCGGGTGGGTCTCCCGTGGGTCTAGAGCCCCGTCCCGTTGGTGCGGTATCGGGATGTGACGCCTGTTATGTCACGGAGAGTATCCGTCGCTCTGGCGGGTATTGGTGGAGTGCAAGGCTATTACCGGCAGCGATGAAGATTTACCCCTGATGCGGTGAACCACCGTGTTGGTCATTGCGTATCAGTATGTGACGAGTTACCTTCGGCTCGCGGCTTCGTTGCGGCGGCAGAACCGTTCGTGTGTCGGATGTGACTGGAGGCAACTCCAGTATCGGATCGATGCAGTTTGTTCGGCTCTTATGGCGCACGTGCGGTCCGTTTATGCCGCACAATGGAGCACGGGACCGGCAGGAGCACGTCCGTACCTGGCTGCCAGGCACGGTAGCGGGCGGAGGAGTGATGGTGCGTAGGTCTAGCGTTGCTAGCCTCGATAGCGGTGCGGAGTCATCCGTGTACGGTGATGAACCGCCGGTTTCGGCGGAATCTGGGACTCAGCGCCCCAAAGCCCCGTGGGGCGGCGGTGGCGGGCGCTGGGCGGTGTGGCCCATGCGCGTCGTGCTGTGGGCGACGATCCTGGTCATCGGCTACCGCGGTATCACCGCCATCATCCTGAACGAAACACCGTCGAGCGGGAATGCGAGCCCCAATGCCGGGGCCGCAGGCGACCAGCCGACGGTGTCGGCATTTCCAGTAACGCTTGGCGAGGCTTTCGCCTTGCGGTTCGGGCAACTGTGGCTTAACTTCAGCCCGAGCACCGCGACGCAGCGAGCGCAGCAGCTCGCTGCCTTTATCCCGGCTAACGCCAGGGCCACCGACCCGGAATTCGGCTGGCCGGGTACGGGTACCTCAACCGTGCAGTCCCTTTCTGTGGCAGGGATAGAGGTGCGCAGCGCGCAGACGGCCGTCGTCACTCTGCTCGCCACAAGGAACAACCAGCTGATGGAGCTCGGCGTGCCACTCTATGCATCGGATGGCGGCCTAGTAGTATCTGCCGAACCCGCCCTGCTTCCCGCGCCGCCGACGGCGATACTGCCGAAGGTGCAGTCGGTGAGTTCCGATCAAGTCGCTAAGGCCGCGCTCGCGGGCCAGCTGCCGGACTTCTTCCAGGCATACGCCAGCGGCGACCAGGCGGCGCTGAGCCGGTACGTCGAGCCGGGTGTCTCGCTCACCGGACTTGGCGGAGCGGTCGGCTTCGGCTCGATCACGTCCCTCGACGTTCCGCATGGCGGCACCATGCGCGATATCACGGTCACCGTGGACTGGACGCTTCCAGGGCAGGTCGGACTGGGCGCGGCGAGACTCGCCACAACTTATGACATGTCGGTCGTCGACCGGCAAAGCGGAAGATGGTATGTAAAGGGCATCCGTGCATCTACGCAGCCGATGGGAACCCAATGATTTGGTACGCGTCATCGCAGGTCACCTCGGGCGGCCTGGGCGCGGTCAAGGGCGCCCGCAGGTCGCCAATGGCACCTAGTCGTCTGCGCAAGCTCACCGATGTTCACGGAAGGGAAGGATGATGTCCGTATCAATCCTCGTCGCTGCGGCCCCGCAGGCGGCGATCAACACCACGAATCTTGTCACGTACCTACAGAGTCTTTTCGGGCCGCTATTTCTGGGCATAGTAGGTATCGTGGCGCTCTTCTTCTTGTTCACTCGTGAGATCACTCGGTTCGTACAATTCATCGTTCTGGCCGTCGCGATCGCCGTGGTTTTCTACACGCCGAGCATCGTGCAGACGCTGGCCACCGGAATAGCGAACGCTCTCGGGGTTCACTGAGTAATTACTCGCTGAGGAGTGCAGTCCTGTGGACCTGCCCACTTATACGAATATCTGGCGGATCGAGAAGCGGCTTTACAAGCTTTATGATTTCCGGCTGCCCATGCCGCTGCCGATCAACTGGATCGCCGTATTCGCCGGGATCACGATACCTTATATCGTTCTCCTGATCGCGATAGGACTGCC
>Ga0302314_10011323_pt1 | contig 15566 bp, 12 predicted proteins | sample III_Palsa_N2_3_FD_200533 | JGI IMG/M metagenome (GOLD analysis project Ga0302314, IMG submission 200533) | Peat permafrost microbial communities from Stordalen Mire near Abisko, Sweden - III_Palsa_N2_3 | ecosystem: Environmental > Terrestrial > Soil > Palsa > Peat permafrost | place: Sweden...
CGGTGCAGCTGCTCCGCCATGCCGGGGGTGGGCTCGACCGCGACCACCTCGGCGCCGCGCCCGAGCAGCAGCCGGGTGACGATGCCGGTGCCCGCGCCCACGTCCAGCACCCGGGCCGCGCGCAGCGACCGGCCGCTCAGCTCCTCGACCGCGTCGAACAGCGCGTCCGGGTAGCTGGGGCGGGCCGCGTCGTACTGGGCGGCCACCGCGCCGAAGGAGGACGACAGCTCGGTTCCGTGCAGGAAGGAGGGTGAAGACATGGGCGCGTCCCGTTCAATCGGCGTCAGGGTCTCAGTGCCGGGTCGAACCTATCCGGGCGGCGGTGGCCAGGTGCAGCCGGGTGAAGGCCAGCGCCTCGGCGAGTTCCGCCTCACGTTCGACGGGTCCCGGCGAGCGTCGGGTGTTGACCTCAAGCACCACGTGACCGTCGAAGCCGCTGCGGGCGAGCCGCTCCAGCAGTTCGGCGCAGGGCTGGGTGCCGCGCCCGGGGATCAGGTGCTCGTCCTTGGCCGAGCCCGAGCCGTCGGCGAGGTGGACGTGCGCCAGCCGGTCGCCCATCCGGTCGACCATCGCCAGCGCGTCGGTACGGGAGGTGGCGACGTGCGAGAGGTCGACGGTGAAGTGCCGGTAGTCCTCGGTGGTCGGGTCCCAGTCGGGCGCGTAGGCGGCGACCTCGCGGTCCCGGTAGCGCCAGGGGTACATGTTCTCGACCGCGAACCGGACGTCGGTCTCCTCGGCCATCCGCCACACCCCCTGGACGAAGTCCCGGGCGTACTGCCGCTGCCAGCGGAACGGCGGGTGCACCACCACGGCCGAGGCCCCGAGCTTCTCGGCGGCGGCGCGGGCCCGGAGCAGCTTGGTCCACGGGTCGGTGCCCCAGACCCGCTGGGTGATCAGCAGGCAGGGCGCGTGCACGGCCAGGATCGGCACGCCGTGGTAGTCCGAGAGCCGCCGCAGCGCCTCGATGTCCTGGCTGATCGGGTCGGTCCAGACCATGACCTCGACGCCGTCGTAGCCGAGCCGCCCGGCGATCTCGAAGGCGGCGGCGGTGTTCTCCGGGTACACCGAGGCGGTGGACAGGGCGACCTTGGCGTCGGGGACGAAGATCGCCCCGTGCGGCGGCTGCGGCAACGGCCTGCGCTCAGCGGCGACCGGCAGCGCGGGCCGCCGGACGGCGGAGGTCGGCGGGCCGGGCCGGCTCTGCGGGGCGGGCCCGGCCTGCGGGGTGCGCTCGGTCTGCCGGGTGCGCTCGGTCTGCGGGGCGGCCCCGGCCTGCGGAGTGCGCTCGGCCTGCGGGGTGGGCTCGGACCGGGCGGACGGCTTGCCGGCGGACGGCTTGCCGGCGGACGCCTTCCTGGCGACCGTCTGCCGCACCACCGCCGCGCGCTTGGCCGCGGCGCCGGTCCCCTTGACCGCGCGCCCGGGGCGGGGCCGACCCGGGGACTCCCCGGCGCTCGGCTCCCGGCTCGACTGCTCGTCCGCTGGATCCGCCACGGAGACAGCCTACGGCCGCCCGGCGGTCGGGGGCGGGGCGGCAGCTCCCGCGCGGGTCAGGTTCCGGCCACGCCCTCCATCTGGTCCAGCCTGCGCAGGATCACGCCCTCGCGCAGCGCCCAGGGACAGATGTCCAGCTCGCGCACCCCGAACAGGTCCATCGCGCCATCCGCGACCAGCGCCCCGGCGAGCAGCTGCCGCGCCCTGCCCTCGGAGACCCCGGGCAGCACCGCGCGCTGGGCCACGGTCATCCCGGCCAGCCGGGGCACCCAGGTGGCCAGCGCCTCCCGGGTGAGCCCGCGCTTCAGGTACGGGCCGTCGGCCTCGCGGGCCGCGCCGGTGATCCGGGCCAGCTGCTTGAAGGTCTTGGAGGTGCCGACCACATGGTCGGGCACGCCCACCCGGGCCACCTCCCCCACCGTCCGGGCGATCTGCGCCCGGACATGGCGGCGCAGGTCCCGCACCGCCTCCGGGGTCGGCGGGTCGCCGGGCAGCCATCCGGCCGTCAGCCGGCCCGCGCCCAGCGGCAGCGACACCGCCGCGTCCGGCTGCTCGTCGACGCCGCAGGCTATCTCCAGCGAGCCGCCGCCGATGTCGAGCAGCAGCAGGCGTCCGGCCGACCAGCCGTACCAGCGGCGGGCGGCCAGGAAGGTCAGCCGGGCCTCGTCGCCGCCGGAGAGCACCCGCAGCTGTACGCCGGTCTCCCGCTCGACCCGCTTGAGCACGTCCTCGCCGTTGACGGCCTCGCGCACGGCCGAGGTGGCGAAGGGCAGGACCTCCTCCACGCCCTTGTCCTCGGCCACCCGCATCGAGGAGGCGACCATGTCGACCAGCCGCCGCACGCCGTCCTCGCGGATCGCGCCCTCGTCGTCCAGCAGCTCGGCCAGCCGCAGCTCGATCTTGTGCGAGTACGCGGGCACGGGTGCGGCGCCGGGGTGTGCGTCCACCACCAGGAAGTGGACGGTGTTGGATCCCACATCGAGAACGCCGAGTCGCATAACCGTCAACGCTACGCGATAGCCGGGCAACGATCATCCCGCGCCCGGAACCGGCCGGACCTGGAGGTCGTTCTCCGGTCGTAGCACCCCCTGTGTACCGGTACCTCCTGTCCTGCGACCTGTCCTCCGAGGAGTCCTCCCCGTGGCCCTACAACTCCAGATCGTCGGCAACGCCATGCAGATGGCAGTCGTTCAGCTCCAGCCCGGGCAGACCGTCTACAGCGAGGCCGGGAAGTTCCTGTTCAAGACCACCAACGTGAGCATGGACACCCGGCTGACCAGCCCCACCGGCGGCGGCCAGGGGTTCCCGGGCCAGCAGGGCCAGGGTCAGGGCCAGCAGGGCGGCATGGGCGGCCTGCTGCGGCAGGCCATGGGCACGGCGATGCAGGTCGGCCAGCGGATGCTGGCCGGGGAGAGCGTGGCCTTCCAGTACTTCACCGCCCAGGGCAGCGAGGGGACGCTGGGCTTCGCCGGGCACATCCCCGGCGAGATGCGGGCGCTGGAGCTGGACGGCAGCCGGGCCTGGCTGGCGGAGAAGGACGCCTTCATCGCGGCCGAGTCCGGGGTGGACTTCGGCATCGCCTTCTCCGGCCTGCGGGCCGGGATGCGCGGCGGCGAGGGCTTCGTGCTGGAGAAGTTCACCGGCTACGGCACCGTGCTGATCGGCGGCGCCGGCAACTTCATCGACCTGGAGCTACAGGACTTCGGCGGCGCGCTCCAGGTGCACACCGGCTGCATTGTCGCCTTCGAGGAGGGCATCAGCTACGACGTGCAACGGGTCGGCGCGCTGAACCGCCAGGGCATGATGAACGCCCTGTTCGGCGGCGACGGGCTGTCGATGGCGACGCTCCAGGGCCACGGCAAAGTGATCCTCCAGTCGATGACGCTGGAGGGCCTGGCGAACGCGCTGCGCAAGGCGGAGGGCTCGGACAAGGACGGCCCGACCGGCGGGCTGTTCTCCACCCGGGTGGAGTGAACCCGACCCGGGTGGAGTGAACCTCGCTGCCTGATGCGACTACCGCCCGGGCAGGGCGTGCAGCGCGCCCAGGTCGCGGAAGAGCGCGGTGTTGAGCTGGAACGCGTACCGCGCCTCCTCGGCGATCCGCTGCTGCTCGGCCGGGCCCACGGCCTGGCCGGCCGCGTCCAGCCGGATCCGGTAGCCGCGCTTGAAGGCGGCGGGGTTACCGACCGCCTCGAAGACGTAGAACCGGACCCCGTCGCCCTTGTGTTCAAAACCCCAGGTCCGCTCGGCGATGCCGCGCACCACCTGGCCGCCGGACAGGTCGCCCAGGTAGCGGGTGTAGTGGTGGGCGAGCAGCCCGTTCGGCCAGTCCCGGGCAAGCCCGCTCAGTCGGGCGGCGTACGCCTCGGTCGCCGGCAGCGCGGTCAGACCGGCACGCCAGTCGGCGCCGCGCAGGTGCCGCAGGTCCCGCTCCAGCTCCGGGGTGCGGTACAGGGCGGGGTCGATGAACGGGCCGACCACCGGGTGCGTCGCCAGTGCCGCCCCGGCCCGCTCCAGCTCCTGGTAGACGAACCACAGTTGCCCGGCCAGCGCGGCGTACGCCTCGACGCCGAGGCCGCCGCCGAGCAGGTCCGCCATGAACGAGGACTGCTCCGCCCGCTGGTGCTCGTGCGCGGTGGCGGTGCGCAGCAGCGCGGCGAACCCGGGCTCGGGACCGGCCTCGGTCGGGACTTCGGTGGCGGTGGCGGGCTGGGTCATCGGAAACCTCCGCGGTCGTCCGGCCGGATGGGGCCGTTCTTCCCGACATGCTGTCGGGAAAACCTCGGCGATCATATCCGCTCCGGCCGGACTCGGCGAGATTCAGTCGGACTCGGCGGGACTCGGTCGGCTCGGCGGGATTCGGTCGGCTCGGTCGGGCGGCCCGCAGGCCATAGGCTGGACCCGTGCCACCCGTAGACGTCACCCTCACCGATCGCAAGGCAGTCGAGAAGGCTGCGAAGAAGGCCGCCGCCGCGGCCCGCAAGCGCGAGGTCCCGCTGGACTTCGCCCGGGCCTGGGTGGAGTTCGCCGACCCCGACGACCCCGAGCAGGTCTTCCGCTGCGACCTGACCTGGCTCACCTCCCGCTGGACCTGCGTCTTCGGCCGCGGCTGCCACGGCATCCGGCCCGGGCGGGCCAGCGACGGCTGCTGCACCCTGGGCGCGCACTGGTCCGACGAGGACGACCAGCGGCGGGTGGCCGGACATGCCGCCCGGCTCACCCCGGAGACCTGGCAGTTCCACAAGCAGGGCACCGGGCCCAAGGGCATCAGCGAACCCGACGACGACGGCGAGCAGCGCACCCGCCGGGTCGAGGGCGCGTGCATCTTCCTGAACCGGCCGGGCTTCCCCGGCGGCGAGGGCTGCGCACTGCACACCCTGGCCCTGGCCGAGGGCAAGGAGCCGCTGGAGACCAAGCCGGACGTCTGCTGGCAGCTCCCGGTCCGCCGCACCTACGACTGGATCGACCGTCCGGATGACACCCGGTACCTCCAGGTGAGCATCGGCGAGTACGACCGGCGCGGCTGGGGCCCGGGCGGCCACGACCTCCAGTGGTGGTGCACCGGCAGCCCGGACGCCCATGTCGGCCCGGACCCGGTGTACGTCAGCTACCGGCCGGAGCTGACCGAGCTGATGGGCGCGGGCGGCTACGCGGTGCTGGCGGAGCTGTGCGAGCGGCACCTCAGCACCCCCGGCGGCCCAGTGGCCGCCCACCCGGCCGACGCCTGACCCGATCAGCGGCTGACCCGATCAGCGGCTGACCCGATCAGCTGCTGACGCCATCAACCTGACGCATCAGCGGCTGAGACCCGATCGATGCCTGACGCGATCCGCGATCAGGTCCGGCGGTGCCGTCCCCGGCCGCGTCCGTCCGAGGTGGACGGCGGGCTGGACGAGCCGCCGGTCGTGGGCGGGGACGAGGTGGGCGGCGAGGAGGCCGGCGGCGAAGCCGGGGCGGAGGACGGCGGGGCAGAGGCCGGCGGGCTCGCCGGAGGGCTGCTGGGCGGCGGAGTGGACGGCGGGCTGGACGGCGGCGGACTGCTCGGCGGGGCCGAGGGCGTACCGGTCGAGCCGCCGCCCGGCGGCGGGCTCACCGGCGGCGGCAGGGTCCGGCGACCGCCGGTGCCCGGACCGGTCAGCGTCACCACCGCGCCGGACGGCCGCACCAACAGCCGCGCGGTCCACGGACCGGTGGGGGTGACCGCCTCGTCCACCGAGACCAGGACGGTGACCCGCGCGCCCGCCGCCAGGGTGCCCTGGCCACGGCTGAGCAGCAGCCACGGTGTGCTGTCCTCGATCTGCCAGTCGACCGCGGTGGCACCGGGATTGGTCAGGGTGATCACGGTGCGTCCGGCGGTCTCGGCGGCGGTCACCGCCAGCCGCGCGCCCGGCTGGGCCGCGCTGACCGGACTGGCCACCACCCCGGTCACCGACGCCCCGGAGCCGCCGGACCCGGCCGGGGCGCCGGGCGCGTTCGGGCCGACGCCCGCGCCGAGCCGACCGGCGGCACCGGACTGCGGATCGCCGGGCGGGAGGTCGCCGGGCGACAGCGGGGCGGGGTCGGGGGTGGCCACGCTGACCGAGGAGACCGGGGCCGCCTCCACCTCGTGCCGCTGATGGCCGGTCAGGCAGAGCGCGACCACCGGCGCGGCGACCACGGCCGCGATCATCGATCCGGCGACCGCCCGCTGCCGCAGCAGCGCCGCCCGCTGGCTGGGCGCGCTGCGCTGGACCGGGAAACCGCGCCGGTCGAACCGCGGTTCACCGGCCGGGTCGTCCCGGCGGGCGAGCTGGGTGAGCAGCCGCCCGCCGCCGCCCTCCGGGCCATCGGCCAGCTCAGCGGGGGCGCGCAGCAGCGACAGCGTGCCGGGCGCGCGCAGCGTTCCCGGCCAGGGGCCGAGCGCCGCCGCGCGCTCGGCCGTGCCCCGGCAGGTGGGACAGGAGTCCAGGTGGCGGACCAGCTCGCCGCGCAGCGCCGGACCGAGCACCGGGCCGCGGTCGCTGCCGAGTCGGCGCAGCTCCGGGCAGCCGTCGGCGGCGAGCACGCTCAGCGCCGCCGCTGTCCGCTCCACCTCGCACACCGCCTGCGCCAGCAGCGCCCCGGCCTGGTCCGGGGTGAGGCCGAGCACGGCGGCCAGCTCCTCGGCGTGCAGCCCGTGGCGTCCGGTGAGCTCCAGCGCCTCGCGCTGGGCCGGGGTGGTCCCGGCGGACTCCGGCCAGGCCAGGCTGCGCAGCCGGGCATGACCGCCGCTGTGCCGCCCGGCCCGCTCCGGGGCGGGGCCGTCCATCCGCCGCAGACAGCTGTGCCGGGCCAGCGCGTACAGCCAGGCGCGCAGCAGCTCGGGTCGGCGCAGCCGCCGCCGGTGCCGCTGGGCCAGTCGGCGCACCTCGCGGACGGCGGCCACGGCGGCGTCCTGCTCGCACAGCACCGAGAGGCAGTAGGTGAACAGCCCGTCGGTCAGCTGCTCCCATGCCTCGTCGAGGCCGCGCTGCCGGGGTACGGCTCTGGCCTGGGTGTCGGTGGTCACCCCTCGACGTTAGGCCGCGCCCGGTGCCCGCTGCCGGAGCTTGCGGTCGCCGTACCCCTTTCGGGTGAGTCCCCGTTCGGGTGAGTGCGCGACTCTCGGGTGGGTGGACGGCTTCGGGGCGAGTGGACGGCGGTGTCAGTGGCGCGCGATAGCGTTCCGGGCATGGCAGCACGATCGACCACATCCAAGGTCCGCTCCTCCTACCGCTGTACCGAGTGCGGGTCCACTCCGCCGAAGTGGACCGGCCGCTGCACCGAGTGCAATGCCTGGGGCACCATCGAGGAGGTCGGCGCGGTCCCGGTGCGGACCACCGCCGCGGGTCCGGTGAGCAGCGCCGCGCTGCCCATCGGCCAGGTGGACGCCAGGGTCGCGGCCTCTCGGCCGACCAACATCGACGAGCTGGACCGGGTGCTCGGCGGCGGCCTGGTGCCCGGCGCGGTGGCGCTGCTGGCCGGTGAGCCGGGCGTGGGCAAGTCGACGCTGCTGCTGGACGTCGCCGCCAAGGCCGCCAGCGCCACCCACCGCACCCTGTACGTCACCGGCGAGGAGTCCGCGAGCCAGGTCAGGCTGCGCGCGGACCGGATCGGCGCGCTCTCGCCGCACCTCTACCTGGCCGCGGAGACCGACCTGGCGGCGGTGCTCGGCCACATCGAGCAGGTCAACCCGGCGCTGCTGGTGCTGGACTCGGTGCAGACCATCGCCTCCGGCCAGTTGGACAGCGCGCCCGGCGGCCCGGCCCAGATCCGGGAGGTCACCGCGGCGCTGATCCGCGCGTCCAAGACCCGGGCGATGTCGACGCTGCTGGTGGGCCATGTCACCAAGGACGGCTCGATCGCCGGGCCGCGGCTGCTGGAGCACCTGGTGGACGTGGTGCTGCACTTCGAGGGCGACCGGCACGCCCGGCTGCGGATCATCCGGGGCATCAAGAACCGCTACGGCGCGACCGACGAGGTCGGCTGCTTCGAGCTGAACGACTCGGGCATCGTCGGGCTGCCGGATCCGTCCGGGCTGTTCCTGACCAAGCGCGAGAAGCCGGTCCCGGGGACCTGCCTGACGGTCACTCTGGAGGGCCGCCGCCCGCTGGTGGCCGAGGTGCAGGCGCTGATGGTGGACTCGCAGATCCCCTCGCCCCGGCGGACCACCTCCGGCCTGGAGTCGCCCCGGATCGCCATGATCCTGGCCGTGGTCGAGCGGCACGGCGGGATAAGGCTGGGCAAGCTGGACATCTACACGGCGACCGTGGGCGGGGTCAAGCTCACTGAGCCCTCGGTGGACCTGGCCATCGCGCTGTCGGTGGCCAGCTCGGCCGCGGACACCCCGCTACCGCCCAACCTGGTGGCGATCGGCGAGGTGGGTCTGGCCGGCGAGGTGCGCCGGGTGACCGGCGTGGAACGCAGGCTCGCGGAGGCTGCGCGGCTGGGCTTCACGCACGCCCTGGTCCCACCGGAGCCGGGAAAGGTTCCCCGGGGGATGCGGGTGACCGAGGTGGCCACCATCGGCGAGGCGATGGCGGCGATCCCGGGCGGACGCGGCGGCTCCGGCCGCCGCTCGCCCCGGAACAGCAAACCCGCGACCGAGAGCCGGGCGCCGGGACCAGCCTTCCTCGATCTCCCGAACGACCTCCCGAACGACATCCCGGACGACCCCGCTGCGCTGATGGACGGCTGGGAGGAGGTCGAACCAGGCTAGGACCCGGCCAGGACCGCCCGGTCCCGAGCGGCGCTGGGGCGGCCCCGATACGCCGGTCGCCCGGATACCCAGGCACGCCCCACGGCACCCACCGGTAAACTCAGTCGCGCACCCCCTCACCCCACCGGAGGAGTCGTCCCGTGGCAGCCAACGACCGGGCGGACCGCTCCTCTCGCGAGGAGGCCCTGATGCGGGCCTCGCTGACCGCTGTAGCACCAGGCACACCCCTGCGCGACGGCCTGGAGCGCGTGCTGCGCGGCCGTACCGGCGGGCTGATCGTGGTCGGCTTCGACAAGACCGTGGAGGCGCTGAGCACCGGCGGCTTCGTGCTGGACGTCGAGTTCTCGGCGACCCGGCTGCGCGAGCTGTGCAAGCTGGACGGCGCGGTGGTGCTCGACAAGGACATCACCCGGATCGTCCGGGCCGGAGTCCAGCTGGTACCGGACGCCACCATCCCGACCGAGGAGACCGGCACCCGGCACCGCACCGCCGAACGGGTGAACAAGCAGACCGGTTACCCGGTGGTCTCGGTGAGCCAGTCGATGCGGCTGATCGCGCTGTACGTCAACGGCGTGCGCCGGGTGATCGAGGACTCGGCGGCGATCCTGTCCCGGGCCAACCAGGCGCTGGCCACGCTGGAGCGCTACAAGCTGCGGTTGGACGAGGTCTCCGGGACGCTCTCCGCACTGGAGATCGAGGACCTGGTGACGGTCCGTGACGTGACCGCGGTGGCCCAGCGGCTGGAGATGGTCCGCCGGATCGCCGGCGAGATCGCCGGGTACGTGGTCGAGCTGGGCACCGACGGCCGGCTGCTGTCGCTCCAGCTGGACGAGCTGATCGCCGGGGTCGAGCCAGACCGCGAACTGGTCGCCCGGGACTACTTCCCGGAGCGCGCCGCCAAGCGCGGGCGCACGGTCAACGACGTGCTGGCCGACCTGGACGCGCTGAGCCACCCGGAGCTGCTGGAGCTACAGACGGTCGCCAAGGCGCTCGGCTACCCGGGCACCCCGGAGGCCCTCGACTCCGCCGTCAGCCCGCGCGGCTACCGGCTGCTGGCGAAGGTCCCCCGACTGCCCAACACGGTGATCGAACGGCTGGTCGAGCACTTCGGCGGACTGCAGAAGCTGCTCGCCGCCAGCCTGGACGACCTTCAGGCAGTCGAGGGCGTCGGCGAGACCCGGGCTCGCTCGGTCCGCGAGGGACTGTCCCGGCTGGCCGAGTCGTCCATCCTGGAACGCTACGTCTGACTCCAACCGAGCCGACCGGACCCAGGTGACCCCGAACGGGTGATCAGCCGAACAGGTGAACGTCAGCTCCCGAACGGGGCGAGCGTGAACGAGGACGTCGAAATGGTCGCGCCGTTGATGCTGACCTTGACCAGATAGTTCCCCGGGGCGGCCGCCGCGCCGCCCGCGCCCGGGGTGCAGCCGGGGGCGGAGGTGGTCCGGGCCCACTGGAAGTTCGCCGTGATCACTCCGTCGCTCCCGCCCAGCGGGTACCAGCGCGGGGCCGTGCTGACCGGGCAGTCCGCCGAGGACCAGACGTGCGCGTTGCTGCTTGAGCTGACCTGGACCACCGCCGCGTCCGCGGCCAGATCGGTCCGGCAGGCCGGGCCGCCGTTGTTGCTGATCTGGAGCTGGAAGACCGGCCACTGGGTCGCGGTGTAGGACGCCTGGGTGCTGGTCAGCGAGTACAGCAGGTTGTCCGGCGAGCACACCGGCAGCGCCATGGTGGCCGTACCTCCCGCCGCCACGCTCCCACCGGTACTGCCGCTGGCGCTCCCGCCGCTGCTCTCGCCGGTGCCGCTGCCGGAGCTGACGCTGACCGGCCCGCTGCCGGGCGAACCGGACCCGGACCCGGACCCACCGGAGGACCCGGACCCACCGGAGCCTGAGCCGGACCCGCCGGACCCGCCGCCCGCGCCCTTGCTCGCGCCCCCGCTGGGCGCGCCCGTGGGCGAGCCGTCGCTGGAGCCGCCGCTGCCGGAGCCGGACGGTCCGGGCGTGATCGACTGCGCCGGCCCGGGTCCCTTGCCGGAGACGGCCTTCTTCCCGCTGCCGCCGCCGAAGGCGAGCCATCCGATCAGGGCGAGCACCCCGGCGAGGACGACCAGCACCACAACGCGGCGCCGCCAGTAGATGGACGAGGGCAGAGGCCCGACAGGATTGCGCAGAGAAGGCACGAGCAAACCTTACGAGAGATCAACCCCCGGTCAGAGCAACACCGCCGTACCAATGGTCTCTTCTTTCACATCATCGGCCTGATCGGCCATCCGCGTGGTTTCGTTCAACCATTCCGGTTACCCCGCTGTGACCTCGGGTGTGCGACCATCGACAGCGCGATGAACACCAAAACAGCCGCCCCCGGCACCGCCCCGCGCCACGAAACCCTGCACCGCGAGATCCTCGCCTGGTACGCCGCGAACGCCCGCGAGCTGCCCTGGCGCGAGCCCGACGCCGGCGCCTGGGCGGTGATGGTCAGTGAGTTCATGCTCCAGCAGACCCCGGTGAAGCGCGTGCTGCCCAGGTACGCGGACTGGATCCGGCGCTGGCCCACCCCGGCCGCGCTGGCCGCCGACCCGCCGGGCGAGGCGGTCCGCGCCTGGGAGCGGCTGGGCTACCCGCGCCGCGCGCTGCGGCTGCACGCCGCCGCCACCGCCATCGTCGAGCGGCACGGCGGGCTGGTCCCGACCGATCACGCGGAGCTGCTGGCGCTGCCCGGCGTCGGCGAGTACACCGCCGCCGCCGTCGCCTCCTTCGCGTACCGGCAGCGGCACCCGGTGCTGGACACCAACGTCCGCCGGGTGCTGGCCCGGCTGGTGGACGGCAGCGAGTTCCCGCCGACCGCCACCACCGCCGCCGAGCGCCGCACCGCCGCCGAGCTGCTGCCGCAGGCCCCGGAGACCGCCGCGACCTGGGGGGTCGCGGTGATGGAGCTGGGCGCGCTGGTGTGCACCGCGCGCTCCCCGGAGTGCGGACGCTGCCCGGTGGCCGTGCACTGCGCCTGGCGGCTGGCCGGCAGCCCGGCCCACTCCGGGCCGCCGCGCCGGGGCCAGAGCTACGCCGGGACGGACCGGCAGGTGCGTGGCAAGCTGCTGGCCGTGCTGCGGGCGACCCGGGCGGACGTGTCGCAGGCGGAGCTGGACGCGGTCTGGCCGGAGCCGGTGCAGCGGGCCCGGGCGCTGGACGGCCTGGTGGCGGACGGGTTGGTGGAGCCGGTCGCCCCGGGCGTCTATCGGCTGCCCGGCAGCCCACCGACCGATTAGCCTACTTGCCGACCGGCTAGTACCCGGGCGATTCGCGCGGTAAGCTCATTCTCGAAGAACCCCATCACCACAGGTCCACAGGCGGAGCGATGACGACCCAGACACCTCGCGGGGACACCAGGGCGCGCATTGTCGACGTCGCTCTGGAGCTGTTCGCCGAGCACGGGTACGAGAAGACCTCGCTACGCGAGATCGCCGACCGGCTCGGCGTGACCAAGGCCGCGCTGTACTACCACTTCCGCACCAAGGAGGACATCCTCGCCGGGATCGTGGACAGCATGTCCGCGCCCATCGACGAGGCCATCGCCTGGGGCGAGCAGCAGCCGTACAGCCCGGAGCTGCGGGACGAGATCGTCCGCCGCTTCGCCGCCGGCATGGCCGGCGGGCAGCGGCTGCTGCGGTTCTTCCACGAGAACCAGCCGACCATCCGCGAGCTCAGCGTCGGCACCCGGTTCAAAGAGCGGATGATCACACTGACCCGGCTGATGCAGGGCCCGGAGCCGACCTTCGAGGACCGGGTGCGGGCGGCCGTGTCGCTGATGGTGATCAATGTGACCCACTTCATCTCCGAGGGCATGGCCGAGGACGGGCGGACCTGTGACGAGCGGGCCGTCGCCGGTCAGCTCACGCCGGAGGAACGCCAGGCCATCGCGGTGCGGGTGGCGTTGGACGTGGCCGAGCAGATCGGCAAGCCCACCCAGCGCTGACCCGCCGGCAGAGGAGTGACACGCTCCACTCCCCCGACGCGCGCTCAGCCCGCGCGCGGGGTCGCCGTGCGACGCTGGTTGGCCTGCAAGGCCCGCTCGCTCCCTCCTCCCTCCCACAGGAGCGCACCGTGACCCTCCAGCTCAAATCCGGCACGTCCTGGTCCGAGACCTATGCCCGCTGCGTCCGCACCGCCCCCGAGGCGTTCGGCCAGGACCGGCTGCTGAACCTGGTCCGCGGCGACTGGCACGCCGTCGGCACCCCCGGCTCACACACCACGCCGGTCGACGGCACGCCGATCCCGGGCCCGCCCCGGGTGGGCGTCGCGGAGGCCGCGGCGGCCGTCGACTTCGCCGTGGCCGAGCACGCCGACTGGTCCCGGGTGCCGCTGGACGAGCGCCGGGCCCGGGTCGGTGCGGCCGTCGACGCACTGGCCGCCGAGCGCGACCTGCTGGCGCTGCTGCTGGTCTGGGAGATCGGCAAGCCCTGGCGGCTGGCCTGCGCGGACGTGGACCGGGCGCTGGACGGCGTCCGCTGGTACCTGGACAACATCGAGCGGCAGCTCGGCGTTGGCGGCGGTGCCCCGCGGCAGTCGCTGCCGGGACCGGTGTCCAACATCGCCAGCTGGAACTACCCGATGAGCGTTCAGGTGCACGCGGAACTGGTGCAGCTGCTGGCCGGGAACGCGGTGCTGGCGAAAACCCCCTCGCAGGGCGGATTCCACTGCCTCACCCTGGCCCACGCGCTGATGCGCCGGGCGGGCCTGCCGGTCACCCTGCTCTCCGGGACGGGTGCGGAGATCGCCGACGCGCTGATCAAGCCCCCCGGCCTGGGCGCGCTGGCCTTCGTCGGCGGCCGGGCGAACGGCCGCCGGGCCGCCACCGCGCTGGCCACCTCCTCGTACGCCGAGGTGAACCGGCGTCACTTCCTGGAGCAGGAGGGGCTGAACACCTGGGGTGTCTGGGACTTCAGCGACTGGCCGACCCTGGCCAAGCACCTGCGCAAGGGCTTCGAGTACGCCAAGCAGCGCTGCACCGCCTATCCGCGCTACGTGGTCCAGCGCGGCCTGTTCCCGGCCTTCCTGGAGACCTACCTGGAGGTCCTCGGCAGCCTGCGCTTCGGCCACCCGCTGGCCGTGTCCGGGGACGACCCGCAGGCCGCCTACCCGGAGCTGGACTTCGGGCCGGTGATCCACGCCGCCAAGGCCACCGAGCTGAACCGGCACTTCCAGCAGGCGGTGGCCGCCCGGGCGGTCCCGCTGTACCAGGGGTCGCTGGACTCCGGGCTGTTCCTGCCCGGCCAGGACACCGCCGCCTACCTGGCGCCGGCCTGCGTGCTCGACCCGCCGAGCAGTTGGTCGCTGCACCACTCCGAGCCCTTCGGCCCGCTGGACTCGATCGTGCTGGTGGACACCGAGGCGGAGCTGCTGGCCGCGATGAACGCCGGCAACGGCTCGCTGGTGGCCAGCGTCGCCACCGACGACGCGGCCTTCGCCGAGCGGATCGCACCGGACCTGCTGGCGTTCAAGGTCGGGGTCAACAAGCCGCGTTCACGCGGCGACCGGGAGGAGGTCTTCGGCGGTCTCGGCGCGTCCTGGAAGGGCGCCTTCGTCGGCGGCGACCTGCTGGTGCAGGCAGTCAGCTACGGGCCGGAGGGCGCGCAGGAGAAGCTTTACGGCAACTTCCCCGGGTACTCGCTCTATCCGCCGCGCTGACCGGATTCCACGCACAATTCACGCACGGAGATCAGCCGCACAAGTGTTGACCCGTCAGTAACTTCGTGTGACGCTCCTGATGTGGCCCCGGTGCCACCCAAGCGACGCACACGCGAGGAGTCCGCCGATGTCGACCCGCGATCTCTACACCACCTCGGTCAGCGAAGGCATCTGGACCGTCCCGGCCTCCGGGGCGGCCCGCTTCACCTGGGAGTACGACGACGGCCGCGACCGGCTGCTGGCCCTGTACCAGAAGGGCAAGGACAAGCAGTGGGACGCGGTCAAGCGGATCGACTGGTCGCTGGAGGTCGACCCGTACGACTCGCTGGGCCTGCCGGACGAGGCGCTGGCCATCCACGGCACCTCCTACTGGTCCAAGTTCAGCGAGCAGAACCGGGCCGACCTGCGTCGCCACTACGCCTCCTGGCAGTTCAGCCAGTTCCTGCACGGCGAGCAGGGCGCGATGGTCTGCGCGGCCCGGATCGTGGAGTCCGTGCCCGACCTGGACGCGAAGTTCTACTCGGCGACCCAGACCATGGACGAGGCCAGGCACGCGGAGGTCTACTCGCGGTTCCTGCACGAGAAGATCGGCCTGCTCTACCCGGTCAACGACAGCCTGCAGTCGCTGCTCGGCGACACCCTGCGGGACTCCCGCTGGGACATGCCCTACCTCGGCATGCAGGTGCTGATCGAGGGCCTGGCGCTGGCCGCCTTCGGGCTGATCCGGGACACCACCACCAAACCGCTGCCCAAGCAGATCCTGGCCTATGTGATGCAGGACGAGGCCCGCCATGTGGCCTTCGGCCGGATGGCGTTGCGCGACTACTACGCCCAGCTCAGCTCGGCCGAACTGGCCGAACGCGAGGAGTTCGTGATCGAGGGCTGCTACCTGATGCGGGACCGGCTGCGCGGCGCCGAGGTGCTGCAGAGCTTCGGCATACCGCTGGCCGAGGCCGAGGAGATCAGCGAGCAGAGCGAGTACCTGACCTTCTTCCGCAAGCTGCTGTTCTCCCGGATCGTCCCCTGCGTCAAGGACATCGGCCTGTGGGGCCCGCGCCTGCAACAGGCCTACGCCGACATGGGGGTCTTCGAGCTGGGCGACTCGAACCTCGACCTGCTGATGCGCCAGGACGAGGAGATCGCCGAGCGGGTGGACGCGGAGCGCTTCGCCG
>Ga0302314_10011324_pt1 | contig 15565 bp, 10 predicted proteins | sample III_Palsa_N2_3_FD_200533 | JGI IMG/M metagenome (GOLD analysis project Ga0302314, IMG submission 200533) | Peat permafrost microbial communities from Stordalen Mire near Abisko, Sweden - III_Palsa_N2_3 | ecosystem: Environmental > Terrestrial > Soil > Palsa > Peat permafrost | place: Sweden...
CACCAGCGGCGAGCTCCAGCCGGACGACGAGCCGACCGAGATCGCGTACAGCAGCAGCGGGAACCCGGTCGCCGCGAGCAGCATGCCCGGCAGGTCGAAGCGGCCCGCCGGGTGCTCGGACCCGCCCGGAAGGAAGAGCGCGCCGACCGCGACCGCGGCCAGGCCGATCGGCAGGTTGATGTAGAAGATCCAGCGCCAGGAGAGCCCGTCGACCAGCGCGCCGCCGATCACAGGGCCGAGGGCCGGCGCCAGCAGCGTCGGGATGACCAGGATCTGGTTGGCCTTGATCCGCTCAGCGGGCGGGAACACCCGGGTGATCATCGTCATCCCGACCGGGATCAGCATCCCGCCGCCGAGCCCCTGCAGCGCCCGGAACGCGACCAGCTCGGGCAGCGAGGTCGCCACCCCGCACAGCGCCGACGCCGCGGTGAACAGCCCGATCGACCCGACCAGGACGTTCCGGCCGCCGAAACGGTCGCCGACCCAGCCGGAGGCGGGCATCGCCACCGCCAGCGCCACCAGGTAGGCGGTCACGACCCCGCTCACCGAGCCGATCGGCGCGCCGAAGTACCTGCTCAGCGTGGGTAGCGCGACGGACACGACGGTCCCGTCCATGATGTTCATGAACATCGCGGCGACGAACACCGCGCTGACGACCACCTTCTGGTTGGCGGCCCGGCCCGGGAGTGCAAACTTCACAAAATACTCAAGTGCGCCCGATCCGGACTTGTTCCCCATCAGAACAAAAAATCAGGCTTCCTTGGAACGGACCCGGGCGACTCTGGACGCCCCGCTATTTGTCAGCGGTGGCGGCCTTGCGCCGTCGTGGCCCGATCCTGGAGAGCCGGAAGCCGGCGATGCACAGGCAGATCAGGCCGATCAGGACCAGGATCCCCATGTCGGTCCCCCACTGGGCCGCGCTGTGCGTCCACAGCGCGTCCGGCTTGACCGGCGCCAGCGGGTTGGCCGGGGTGATCACGTTCAGGTTGATGGTCGAGGCGATGGCGGCCAGGCCCCAGCGGGCGGGCGCGATCATCGACACGTACGCCTCGGCGCCGGCCCCCAGCGCGAACACCCCGCCCGAGAGCACGACCTCGATCATGGTGACCACCACCAGGGCCGGCATCGTCTGATCGCTCTTCGTGACCAGCGTGGAGATCAGCAAACCGAGCAGCATCGACACCACGCACAGGACCACGGTCGCCACCGCGATCTCGATGATCGGCGGCCCCGGTATCGCCGCGGCCTTGGCCGGCATCTTCGCGCCGGCCAGCCCGATGATGACGATGATCAGCGCCTGCACCAGGCTGACGACGCCGAGGACGAGGACCTTGGACATCAGGTAGGCGCCCGACGACAGCCCCGCCATCCGTTCTCGCTCGTAGATCTCGCGTTCCTTGACGATCTCGCGGATCGAGTTCGCGGTGCCGGACAGGCAGGCCGCCATGACCAGGATCAGCAGCAGCGTCTGGGCGCCCTGGTTCTTCCCCGGCGGGCCGCCGAGGCCGTAGGCGGACGGGATGATCCGCAGCAGCGCGCCGAGGATGATCGGCAGCGCCACCGCGAAGATCGTGTAGCCGCGGTCCACCGACAGGACCCGCGCGTAGCGGCGGGCCATCGTGAACACCTGGGTGAGGCTGCCGCGCTGCTTCGGCTTGGCCTCGTCTTCGGGCGACCGGGGCTGTCGCTGCTGCTGCGCCGGGTTGACCGACATCCGGCTGGCCACGTACTTCTGATACTCGGGCGAGGCGCGGAACCGGCCCGACCAGTCCGCCGCCGGGTCGTCGGAGAAGGCCTGGAAGACGTCCGCCCAGTCGCCGGCCGCGAAGTACTTCAGCCCGTCGGCGGGCGGGCCGAAGTAGGCCATCCGGCCGCCGGGCGCGAGCACGATGAGCCGGTCGCACTGGTCGATCAGCTTCGACTCGACGTCGTGGGTGATCACCACGACCGACTGGCCGGTCTCGGTCATCTTCCTCATCTGGCCGAACAGCTCGCGCTTGAGGTGCGGGTCGAGCGGCGAGGTCGGCTCGTCCAGGAACAGCAGGCTCGGCTTGGTCAGCAGCTCGAGGCCGATGTTGACGCGCTTCTTCTGTCCGCCGGACAGACGCACGATCCTGGTGTTCGCGTGCTGGGTCATCTCGAGCTCGCCCAGCACCTCGTCGACCCGCTGATTCCTGTCGTTCTCGGTGATGTCGGGCGGGAACCTGAGCTCGGCCGCGTAGCCGAGAGCGGACTTGGCGGTGAGCTGGTCGTGGGTGACCGACTCCTGCGGCACCAGCCCGATCCGGTGCTTGAGCTCGTCGTAATTCGCGTACAGGTCGCGGAAGTCGTAGAACACGCTGCCGGTGGTGGCCTGGCGCTTGCCGGTCAGCGCGTTGAGCAGGGTCGATTTGCCCGCTCCGGCCGGGCCGATCACCGCCATCATGGAGCGCTCGGCGAGCGGGAACGAGATCCCCTCGAGCAGCACCTTCTGCTTGCCGCCGTCGCCCACCGCGACCCGCAGCTCCTGGGCCTCGAACGGGACGTTGCCCTCGTCGATGTACTCGGTCAGCACGCCGCCGGCCAGCCGGAAGGTGGCGTGGCCGATCGAGACGATGTCGTCCTCGGTCAGCTCGGCCTGGTTCACCCGCTGGCCGTTGACGTAGGTGCCGTTGTGGCTGCCGAGGTCGAGGATCTGGTACCGGCCGGTCGGGGACATCTTCAGCTCGGCGTGCGCCTTGGAGACCCCGAGGTCATGCACGACGATGTCGTTGTCCGGGCGACGGCCGATCTTCACCACCCGCGCCGCCTGCAGCTGAATGCGCGAGGTGGGCTCGCGGTCCACGCCGGGCAGCGACGCATGCGGGTCGACGTCACCCCAGCCGTTGAACGGCGGCGACCCGGGAGAGCCGGGCGGCGCGTTCGTCGGCGACTGGGCGACCGCTTCGAGCTCGAACCGGAGCACCGGCCCGTCCTCGGGGTTGCCGACGTGGATCACGCACGGGCCGTCGATGTTCAGTCGGGAGATCCGCTCGGAGCCCGCGTAGGTGCCGTTCCTGCTGCCCTGGTCCTCGAGTACCCAGGTCCCGTTGGACACGTAGAGGACCGCGTGATCCCAGGAGACCCGCGGGTCGGTCACCGGGATGGCGGCGCGCTCGTCGCGGCCGATGTGGTACTCGGTGCCCTCCTCCAGTCGGTGCGTGGAGCGCACCGTCCGAACTAGCAGCGGAGGTGCGCTACGCGAGCTATGCGCCATTTGAATCCCCACTGCCGAATTCCCCCCGTGATCGACCGTCAAGTCCCCGGATCGTTACATACCCACCTGGTCAAGAGTCTAGGGCGCAGAGGTGTAATCCGGAATCGGGTGAACTATAACTACAGTGCGACCTTTCTACGTACAACGTCGACATCTGTCGATCTTTATATTTCGGCAACAGCCGCCGGCCCGACGGGGGAGCCACCATGAGTTACGAACCAACCCAGCCGATGACGCCCCCATCGACGTCGTCGACGGTCCCCGTCGGCGGCGACCAGGACACCAAGACTGAGGGCGACCGGGGCCGGGACGACGCGGTGCGGGAAGACGCTCCCCAGGGCGGCTGGGGGCAGGGCAGCGCCTCCGACGGCGGCGTTTCCCAGGCCACTGTCCCCCGAGCCGTGCTGAGCCATGACAACGCTGCCGCCCCGAGGGGCGACGCCGCGCCGCCGGTCGACGCCCCGCAGGCCGACATCGCCGAGATCGCCGACCCGCAGGACATCGCCGCGGACACCGACCCGCAGGACGCCACCCCCCAGGCCGTCGCCCAACCGACTGCCACCCCGCAGGACGCCGCTGCCGAAGTCTCCGCCCCGCAGGACGCCACCGCAAAGGCTGGCCAGGGCCGGGACGACGAACCCACGGGCGACTGGGCGAGCGAGTACTCGGCCGCCTGGCGTCAGGTCAACGCCTCCGACAGTGACCGCAATCAAGGCAACGACCCCCAGGGCGACTGGGCTCAGGGCACCCGTCCCCAGGGCGACTGGAATCGCGGCAGCGACCCCCAGGGATACGGGCCTGGTGGTTACGGGCCCAGGGAGGACTGGAATCAGGGCGACTGGAATCGGGGCAACGCTCCGCAGGGCGGCTACGGGCCCCAGGACTACGGACCCGAACGCTACGGGCCCCAGGACTACGGGCCGCAGGACGCGCCGCCGACCAGGCCGCGGCGCCGACGGCGGCCGGTCCGCCGCTCGGTCATCTCGTTGTTCGTCCTCCTGGTGATCGCGATCGTGCTGGTGATCGGCAACTTCGTGGGCCAGGCGATCGCCGAGAACGACATGGCCAACCAGTTCACCGCCAACGGGTTCCCGGTGAAGCCGTCGGTCGACATCGAGGGCTTCCCGTTCCTCACCCAGGTCGCCGCGAAGGACTTCAAGAAGGTCGTCATCAGCGCGAGCAACATCCCGGCGGGCCCGGTGACGATCTCCAGCCTGAACGCGACCATCACCGGCATGCACCTGAACTCGTCCTGGAACGGCGCCACGATCGATCACGTCACCGCGACCGCGTTCGTGTCGCTGAGCTCGCTGACCGACGGCATCTCGAGCGAACTGGGGGACGCCGCCTCGCTCACGGCGGTGCCCGACGGCGCCAACAAGCTGAAGGTCACCGGGACCGTGCTCGGGCTGAGCGCGAGCGGTGTGGTGGAGATCAAGCAGACCGGACCGCAGCAGATCACGGTAGAGCTGCCGACGACCGGCGGCCTGGTCGGCACCCTGCTCGGCTCGGCCGCCTCGTTCACCATCACCCTGCCCGCGGGCGTCCCGCCGAGCCTGCGGATCACCGGGCTGACGATCAACGGGCAGGGGCTGACCCTCTCGGCCGCCGCGACCGACGCCACCTTCAGCCAGTAGGCAGCCGGGGCAAGTAGGCGCCGGCGGCAATTGAGCCAAGCAAGCGCCAGCAACCGGTCAAACGGCAGGCAAAATCGCGCAACTCGGGAAACCCGTGTCAATGCGGGGTACCCTGCGCGCGGGTGCTGGGTATAAACGATCGCGAGCCGGTCCACTGAGGGGAGCCCCCGGGTGAGCAACTACCAACCGAACGGCGGATGGCCGGAGCAGCCGCCCGCGCGCGGCGGGCAGCCCGGCCAGAACGGCGGGCAGGGCCAGTACGGCGGCCAGCAGGGTGGCTACGGCGGGCAGCAGGGGCAACAGGGGCAGCAGCCGCCTTACGGACAGCAGTCCTCCGGGTCCGAGGAGACGGTCCCGCGTGGGCTGCGGCCGTCCGGCTGGCAGCACCCGCAGCAGCCGCCCTCCGGGTACGAGGAGACGGTCGCGCGCGGCGCGCAGCAGCCGGCCGGGCAGGAGTACCAGCAGCCGCCCGCCGGGCAGTCGCGCCCGCCCAAGCGCAGGCACCGCGGCCGCCGCTGGCTGATCGCGCTCATCGTGCTGATCCTGGTGCTCGTCGCGATCGACTTCGGCGCCAAGGCCTTCGCCGAGAACGCGATCGCGACCAAGATCGACTCCTCCGGGCTCGGCACCAAGCCCTCGGTCGACATCGAGGGGTTCCCGTTCCTCACCCAGGTCGCCTCGCGTGACCTGAGCCAGATCGACATCAACGCCAGTAACTTCACGGTCAAGCAGGTAGTGATCAGCAGCCTGCACGCCACCGCGACCGGGGTGCGCCCCACTTCGTCCTTCAACGGCGCGACGATCAGCAAGATCAACGGCACCGTGGTGGTCTCGTTCGCCACCGTCACCAACCTGATCCCGATCCCGGGCCTGACGGTCGGCCCCGACCCGGCCGACGGGCCGGACGCGATCAAGTTCAACTCCTCCCTCGGCGGCGCGACCGGGAAGATCGAGCAGAGCAGCCCCAACGTGATCACCGTGCAGGTCGGCAACCTGACCGGCCTGGCCGGCCTGGCATCGCTGATCGGCGGGTCGACGATCGCCTCGTCGTACACCTTCGACATACCGCCGCTGCCGGCCGGCCTGGTCGTCCGCTCCATCACGATCACCAGTCAGGGCATCGTCGCCACCGCCTCGGCGCAGAACACAACGTTGTCCCAGTAGCGAGCTCACACATCAGCCGGCGAGCTTCTCGTAAGGAATATGCAGCGAAAATCAGTGTCGCGTTAGGTGCCCAGTGCCCCAGAAGACCCGCCATCAACCTGGTTAATATGACATAATTGGTCATACATGGGCAAAGGGGAAGAATCGGAAGCGCTCTCAGATGCGCCACTGGGTAGCCCATAATGGCCGAGAGCACGTCGTGCACGAACATCCAGGAGTCGCCCGTGACACCCGGCAAGAAGGTGAGCCGAAAGGCACCGCCGGTGACCGTGAGCCCGACCGCGTCACCCTCGGTGCGGACGCTTATCCTCGGCATCGACCGCACCGGCCGGATAGTCCAGCACGACCGCACGGCTCCCAAGATTCTCGCACGATCGAGCGATGACCTGCTCGGGGTCAACCTCGCCGACATCACCGCGACCCAGCCCAAGGACGGCGGCGCGCCCGTCTCCCCCGACAAGGGCGCCACCCTCGTGGTCGCCGGGCTGCTCGAGGCGATCAAGTCCGACCGCGAGGCGAACGACATGATCTCCATCGCGCTGGCGGACGGCACCGTCGCCAGCTCGGTGGTCACCGCCCGGCCGATGTCGGCGGGCGGCAGCGACGTCTCCGCCTTTGTGATCTTGCAGATCCCGATCCCGTCGGGCGAGCGGTTCATTGAGCCCGGCCTGATGCGCGAGGTCCTGCTGCGCGACTCGGGTCCCTCCGACGAGGACACGCTCGACTTCAGCGACCTCGCCAAGAAGATGACCGAACAGCTCGTGCCGGCCTTCTGCACCGCCGCCGAGGTGCTCGTCCTCGAGTCGCTGATCGGCGACAACGAGGTCCCCGCGCACGGCCCCGACGCGAACGTCCCGCTCCGGCGGCTGCACGTCAAGCACGACAAGGAGAACCCGGCCTGGCAGGCCGCGTTCCCGGTCGGCGAGATCCTCCGCTTCCCGGCCGGCTCGCCCTACGCCAGGTCCATCGAGTCGGGCGCGCCGGTCCTGGAGACGTCCATCACCCCCGAGGCGGCCAAGAAGCTCGCCCGGGCCTGGCGCCGCAAGCCGGTCGGCGGGCTGCTCTCCGACACCTCGATGCTGGTCCTCCCGGCCATCTCCAAGGGCAAGGTCGTCGGCCTGTTCTGCTGCTTCAGGGAACTCGGGACGCGCCGGTTCGACCGGTACGACATGGAAATGGCGATGGACTTCGCCGGCCGCCAGGCGGTCTTCTTCGACCACGCCACCCGGTACAACCGGGAGCACGCGACCGCGCTCACGCTGCAGCGGGCGATGCTCCCGACCCACCTGTCGTATCCGTCCTCGATCGACGTCCGCCACCGTTACCTGCCCGGCAGCGAGCTGGTCGAGGTCGGCGGCGACTGGTACGAGTCGATCAGGCTGCCCGGCGCGCGGGTCGCGCTCGTCGTCGGCGACGTGGCCGGGCACGGCGTCAGGGCCGCGGTCACGATGGGCCGGCTGCGCACCGCGATCCAGACCCTGGCCATGCTCGAGCTGCCGCCGGCGGCGACGCTGCAGCAGCTCGACGAGCTCATGCAGAACATCGGCGAGCGCGAGCCGCACTTCGCGACCTGCGCCTACGGGGTCTACGACGCGGTCACGGGCGAGATCGAGCTCGCGGTGGCCGGCCACCTGCCGCCGCTGCTCGTCAACCCGGACGGCACCAACGAGTACCTCGAGGTCGCGCCGTCCCCGCCGCTCGGCATCATCGACGACGGCGTCGTGGAGACCACCCGGCACCCGGTCGAGGACGGCTCGCTGTTCGTCCTCTACACGGACGGCCTGGTCGAGTCCCGCGACCGGGACATCAGCGAGGGCCTGGACCGGCTGCAGGTCGCGTTCGGCGAGGGCGCGCCGGAGAAGGACCTCGAGGACCTGTGCAAGACCGCCCTCGACGGCGTCTACTCCGACGCCAAGCGCGACGACATCGCGGTCCTCATCGCCAAGCTGCGGCGGATACCGGAAGACCACCGGATCAACTTCCCGCTCGAGCCCGAGCTCTCGTCCGTCCGGCAGGCCCGCTCCATGATCAGGGACCCGCTCAAGCGCTGGGGGCTCGAGGACCTCATCCCGGTCACCGAGCTGCTGGTCTCCGAGCTGGTCACCAACGCGATCAAGTACGCCAACGGCGAGACGCTGCTCCAGCTGATCCTGGAGCCCGACCGGCTGACGTGCGAGGTGCACGACACCTCGCCCGCGCTGCCCCGGGTGCTGCAGGTCGACAAGGACGCCGAGAACGGCCGCGGCCTGCACGTCGTCTCGCAGCTGTCGGCCCGCTGGGGCGCGCGCCGCTCGCAGTCGGGCAAGGTCGTCTGGTGCGAGCAGCCCGTCCCCGCGGACATCGCGGACGCGATGCGCCTCGCGATGGGGATCGAGCCCCCGATCTTCCACTAGGAAAGATCGTTAGGCGTGAATTTGACTACTCGACGGTGACGCTTTTCGCCAGGTTGCGCGGCTTGTCGATGTCGCGGCCGAGCTTGGCCGCGGCGTGGTACGCGAGCAGCTGGAGCGGGATGTTGAACAGGATCGGCTCGAGCTCGGGCTCGGCCCTCGGCACCCGGATGACGGCGTCGGCCAGCCCGTCGGGGATGTCGGCGCTCGTCACCGCGATCACGGGGCCGCCGCGCGCCTTGATCTGCTCGATCGTGGAGATGTTCTTGGCGATCAGGTCGTCGGACGGGATGATCACCACGCTCGGCATGTCGGGCTGGATGAGCGCGAGCGGGCCGTGCTTGAGCTCGCCCGCCTGGTAGGCCTCGGCGTGCACGTAGGAGATCTCCTTGAGCTTCTGCGCGCCCTCGCGGGCCACCGGCCAGCCGCGAACCCGGCCGATGAAGAACATGTGCTCGGCGTTGGCGTAGCGGTTCGCGATCGTCTCGATCGCGTCCTCCTCGGCTAGGATCTCCGCCACCTGGGCGGGGAGGTTGCGCAGGCCGTTGACGACCCGCTCGCCGCTGGCCGAGGACAGGTCGCGGACCCGGCCGAGGAGCAGCGCGAGGAGGGCGAAGTTGACCGCCATGTTGGTCAGCGCCTTGGTCGAGGCGACCGCGACCTCGGGGCCCGCGTGCAGGAAGATCCCGTGGCCGCACTCGCGGCCGATGGCCGAGCCGACGACGTTGACGGCGCCGATGACCTGGCCGCCCTTGCGCCGGAGCTCCTGGACCGCCATCAGCGTGTCGATCGTCTCGCCCGACTGGGAGACCGCGACGTAGAGCGTGTCGGGGTCGACGACCGGGGAACGGTAGCGGAACTCGCTCGCGGGCTCGGCGTCGGCCGGGATCCGGGCCAGCTCCTCGATCAGGGCGGCGCCCATCTGGCCGGCGTAGTAGGCGGAGCCGCAGCCGAGGAACTTGACGTTCTTGATGTTGCGCAGCTCGCGGGCGTCGAAGTTGATGCCGCCGAGCCTGGCCGTCGCGAAGCGCTCCTCCAGGCGGCCCCGCAGCGCCCGCCGGATGGCGCCCGGCTGCTCGTGGATCTCCTTGCGCATGTAGTCGCTGAACTGGCCGAGCTCGTAGTCGTCGGCGTCGGCCTCGACCGTCGTCGGCACCTTGCTGCTGTTGCCGTCCCTTTCCTGGGTGCCGGTCAGCGTGGTCGTGTGGTAACTGGTCGCCTTGATCGTCGCCACGTCGCCGTCCTCCAGGTAGATCACCTGGCGGGTGTAGCGGACGAGGGCGGCCACGTCGGACGCGGCGAACATCTCGTTCTCGCCCAGGCCGAGCACCAGCGGCGAGCCGTTGCGGGCCACGACGAGCTGGTCGGGGTGCTTGGTGTCCATCACCACGAGGCCGTAGGCGCCCTCGACCCGCCTGAGCGTGCGGATGACCGCGTCCTCGAGGGTGGCGTCCTCGTCGGCCGCGAGCTCGGCCGCGATCATGTGCGCGAGCGCCTCGGTGTCGGTGTCGCTGGTGAAGTGCACGCCGGTCGCCAGGAGCTGGTCGCGGAGCTGCTCGGCGTTCTCGATGATGCCGTTGTGGACGACCGCGATGCGGTTGCCGGCGTCGGTGTGGGGGTGCGCGTTGGTCTCGTTCGGCTCACCGTGGGTGGCCCAGCGGGTGTGGCCGATGCCGATGGTGGCCTTGGCGGCGCTCGCGCTCGTGCTCGCGTTCTGTCTGGCGGCGAGCTTGTCGCGGAGGTCCTGGACGCGTCCCGCGGTCTTGGTGAGCTGGAGTCTGCCCCGGCTGATGACGGCCAGGCCGGCCGAGTCGTAGCCTCGGTACTCCAGCCGGTGCAGTCCCTCGATGAGGACTGGCGTTACATCCCGCTTGCCGACATAACCGACGATCCCGCACACGTTACCGTGTCCCTTCCTCGTCCAATGCTTGCGTGCTGCTGCTACGCGTTTTCTTGCTGTTATCCGTAGACGATGCGGCGGAGCTGGCGTTCGGACAGCTCCTCGGCCCTGAACCGGCGGCCGTGCAGCTCCGCTGCCAGCTGCGGCCATATGTCATCGTTGCGCTTCTTGGTCTTGTCCTGGAGCTCGGCGTGACGACGCCGGACGAACTCGTCGACGGTCTCGCCGAAGTAAGCGGCTACATCCGCGACCACCCGCGACGCGGTCGCCTCGGGGAGCCCGGTGCTCGCCGCGACGTTGCCGATCAGGTCCTGCGGGTACGTCTCGTCCATGGGCGCGCCATATCTAGTTGTCGCTGAGCGTGTTCCAGAGCCAGCTTGCAGGGTCCGCGTCAACCAAATTCGGCCTTATGGGCTCGATTGTGCCCGATTCCGGGCAGGAAAACACGTCTTTTGGCTGACTGCTTCGTGAGCTTACCTGAAAAATCGTTGATCCGAGGGCTTCTGCTCGTTCCCGTCCCGTGTTCAAGCGCGGCGGGCAGTGGCGCCCCGCCTGACGCCCGGCCGTCCTGGCGGAAGGTGACAGACAGTTGTCACTCAGTCGCATTCTGGTTGCATTACGGTCGCAGCTTGGTCGCGGGCCGGTCGCAGCCTGGTCGCAGCCCGGTCGCGGATTGGTTGCGACACGCCGGCCATGACGGCGCGTCGGTCGTTGCGGCGCGGGCCGTGGTCGATAGAATTTTTGTGTGAAAAGCTCGCCGACCGTTGATCAATTCCGGACGCAGACCGACGTTGAGGGGCGAACCCGGCTTGACCGGCTGCGACTGCTCGATATCGAGCAGATGGCGATGACACTCGCATTTCTGGCTGGTTACCGGCCCCCGACCTTCGGCAGCGTCGTCGACGGCCCGGAGCCGTACTGCACGGCGTGCGGGGGCGCGGTCGGGATCTTCCTCGGGCATGGGACCGAGTGGCACCACTTCCGCGTTGCGTCCGCCGTCCCTTCCCCGGACGACGGGCCGACCGAGGTCTACGACGCCGACCACGCGCCGTCCATCGGCTGGCGGTACGCGGTCGCTCGCCACTGACGTCCCGGGTAACCGCGTCCCGACCGGCTAGAGCGCTACCTCGACAATCGGGCTGGTGGCGATACGCCAGCCGATGGCGGGCTCATGGTTGGCGGTGAACGGCTGGACGTCCGCGGTCTCGGGCCGGCCGGCGTAGTGCAGCCACTCATTGCCACGGCCGATGAAGATGCCCGCGGCGGCGCCGCATTCGGTGCAGTACGGCTCCAGCGCGTCTTGGCCTGTGGGGCGTTCGTCGTCCAGGCACGGCTCGGTCGCGGTCAGGATCACGTCCAGCACGCCCGGGGCGTAGCCGGCCAGGAAGACCAGGCTGTCGTGCATGCGGTCCGCGTCGAGGGCCTCGATCCGCGCCAGGTCGCCGTCGCCTGGACCTCGGCGGACGGCCGCCGCCTCGACGGGCGGAGGGATGTACCAGCGGTCGGGGTCGGGGAGAATCGTGCTCACGGCGCCCGCCTCTGGTCCTGGGACTGCGCGCGCGCGGATGCCTGCTCGGCCACGGTCGACCCTCCTTCCGAATGACTCCAGTCTATGACTGCGACATACGAACATTCTATCGTATGATCGGGTGGGATCGGAGCTGAAGGCCGAGCCTTTCCATGATTTTTTCGAAGACCTCGGAGGCGGCGCGAGCGTCCAGTCATCGTGCAACTTGCAATGCAAGGTCTTGTGATGGAATCACAAACAGTGAAGATCGGATTCGTGGGGTGCCCTAATGGGCACGGAGAGTGACCGATTTTGGCATAAAGAAAGGGAGGTCGGGTTGGCCTGGACGTGGACCTGGACCGGTCGCGGAGACTGCGCGGTCGGCGAGGGGACGGAGTCGGTCCCCGGGCGGGTTTCGTCTCGGGGGCGCGGGGGTGCCGTCAGGCCGGCGTTGAGGACTTCCATGGGTGCGGTGCGGTCGGTCGGTGAGACCGCCACGCGGTTGCGGCCGCCCTGCTTGGCCTGGTAAAGGGCCGAGTCGGCGGCCGCGAGAAGGTCGATCAGCTCTCGGGTCTCGCCGCGGGCGATTGAGGTCACGCCGATGGAGATGGTCACCTTGACGACCGGGCCGCCGGGACGGTCGTCGACCGGGACCGCCAGGCCCTCGACGTGCGAGCGCAGGCGCTCGGCGATCTTGATGGCGTCGCTCCCGGTGGTCTGGGCGAGCAGGAGCACGAACTCCTCGCCGCCGAACCGGCCGGCTCGGTCGTAGTCGCGGGACCCGTTGGTGAGCGCCTCGGCCACGGCCTTGAGCACCTTGTCCCCCACCAGGTGCCCGTGGGTGTCGTTCACCAGCTTGAAGTGGTCGATGTCGACCAGGGCGAGCGACACCGGGCTGCCGGTTCTGATCGACCGGGAGATCTCGGTCTCGGCTTCCTTCTCCCACGTGGAGACGTTCAGCAGACCGGTCTTGGAGTCAGACCGCGACTGGGCGATCAGCAGCGGGTGCACAAGGAAGCGCCGGACGAGCAGCACGGTCGGCAGCGCGAGGACAACCAGGGTGGGGCTGATCCCGACGGCGACGGTGATAAGGACCGTGAGGTCGGTCTCGACGAAGAGGCCCTGAAAGGCTTCCCAATTCCATTCGATGTGCTTAATTCGGACCTTGGGGTCGGACAATTTCACGGCGCCGAGTATGAGGAAGTGATGCAGCCGACCGCCGATGATCTCGCATGCCGCGACCGCGAGTGCCCAGGTGAAGGCGTGCATGCCGACGCCGACGGACCCGCCCGCGAACGACGCGGGCAGGCCATGGAACAACAGCGACGCCGCACCGTAACTGAGGCCGGTCGCGGCGGCGGTGAACACTCTCCTGTAGATGATTCCCTTGTACACGCACAACTGCTGGATAAGGCCGATGAGAATCGGCACTATCGCCGCATAGATGGGCGGCAGCAGTATCGCGATCGGGAGAACCCAGACCGAGCTGAAATCCCTCGTCAGCCCCGCGCTGGTGGAATACGCGATCCTGGGAGTGGACGCGATTGATACCATCCCGCAGCTGGCGAGAACGAGGAACTTGACGAGGTCGTCCGTTTGCCAGTCGGTGTGCGCGGCCGCGATGGCCATGAACGCCAGTGCCCCGACGATCGGGGTGGCCACGTACCAGCGCAGCAGTGGCGGCAGCTCCCACCACGCCCAGTCCTTCACCACAAAACGCCTGATGAGGCGGCTGGTGAGGGACGAGGGCTGCATCTTCCACCGTTCCGTTTGTGACACCTGTTACTGCCTTCTAGTAGCAGCTAACCGTAAATGACTAGTTGCGTATAGCTACCATAACCCATCTTCCCGGGCCTTGTAACTATTGCAGCGAGATTTCCAGACATGCCGGGACAAGACGGAGCTTAATAGTTCTTAACAACTGATGGCGCGGAGGCGGGAGAGACGAATTCGCGCCACAGACAATGGAGTGAACGCTGAGGAGAGACGCGTTCGCTGTTACGCATGAGGAGGAATAGCTATGCGTGGCACTTTCTGGTTCTGATGTGACTGGAGTTCCAGTCGGGAAAGAACGCAAGACCTGGGAAGGAAGTGACATCATGCGCGACACCTGGACCCGGTAGCTAGACCGATCAGCACTCATCGAACAATCCCCCTAGTCAGACCGAGCCGCACGGACAAGTGTCTTCCTGGTAAGCGATTCATCTCGGCCAAGATGTCTCGCAGTGTGACGCCCGACGGCAGGCGACATTCGCCGCCACCGGAGCGCTAGACCACAGGCGATTAGGGCACCGAGTCCCCCACTGAGAGCTACGACCGTCGAGGGAGGTACCACCTCGGCGGCCGCTCCAGCTATAGCGAAAGCCACCCCCTGACCCACGATCAGACCAGCGTTGGCGAGGCCGAAGGCCTGCGCGCGGCGCTCGTTCGGTATCCGCTCGACGAACGCGGTGTTCGCGGCGATCTGATACATCGCGAACGTGTTGGACAGGGCGAAGATCGCCATCGAGATCTCCAGGTCCGGACGCAGGATCGTCACCGCGAGGATTCCGCAGGTGAGCACCGTCATCGGACCCATCCACTTGAGCCGCGTGAGCGGGCCTATCTTCTTGATGAAGACCGGCGCCGCCACCGCCGCGCCCAGTTGCGAGCAGGCGATCAGCAGGCCTGCCGCGACCGCCCCGCCCTTGAGGCTCGCCGCGTACGGCGCCGCCAGGCCCTCGGGCACCTCGTAGAACGCCGCCAGCCAGGCGAGGCCGATCAGCGTGCGGAGCGCCGGGTCGCCGAAGACCAGGCGCACTCCGCCCGCCAGCTGCGCCAGCGGGCTCTCGTCACTGGAAGCGCCCGCGGCCGCGGCGGCCGGGCGGGCGCCGGTGCAGAGCAGGATCAGCAGGCCGGAGCCGACGAACGTGAGCGCGTCGACCGCCAGCGCGGGCCTCGCCCCGAACAGCGCCACCACCAGGCCGCCGAGCGCGGCGCCGCCCACGAACACCGCGCGGCTGGTCGACTGCAGCACGGCCATCGCGAGGGGGTAGCGGCCGGCGTCCATCATGTCGCGGACGATCGCCGAGCGCGCCGCGTCAAACGGCGGCTGGATCACCGTGACCATATAGAGGAGCGCGATCAGCACGCCGAGGCTCATGTGCGGCAGCAGCATCGCGCCGACGAGCAGGGCGCGGGCCGCGTCGCAGGCGACCATCACCCGGCGGCGGGGCAGGCGATCGGCCAGCCCGGATAGGAAGAGGCCGCCAAGCAGGTACGGCACGAACCCGGACGCGAACGTGACCGCGGCCAGGAACGGGGACTTGGTCCTGGCGTAGACCAGGAGCGTCATCGCCACCAGGGCGAGGCGGTCACCGGTGGCGGACAAGGCGTAGGCGAACCAGAGGGCGCGGAACTCGGAGACGGCGAAGACGGAACGGTACGACGGACGGGGAGCCGGGGAGGATGTCACGGCGACCCTTTCATATGCGGCCTGGTTCCCGACGGAGCGCGACCTGAGGGGTGGCCACGCAGACGGTCCGAACGGTTACCGATAGCCATGCTTTCAGAAATCGCAACCCGCTGCCGTTAAACGATCACATTCGGTACATCGGCGTTAAAACGATCTTCATGTGACCGCTGATGCCCGTGTGACGCATGTCCATATCTCACGGTTAGTAGCCGATAAGGCAGAGCCACGGTCCGTTCGAGATGACTGGATTTATCGCCTTTAACCCGGTGAGCTGGGAA
>Ga0302314_10011325_pt1 | contig 15565 bp, 9 predicted proteins | sample III_Palsa_N2_3_FD_200533 | JGI IMG/M metagenome (GOLD analysis project Ga0302314, IMG submission 200533) | Peat permafrost microbial communities from Stordalen Mire near Abisko, Sweden - III_Palsa_N2_3 | ecosystem: Environmental > Terrestrial > Soil > Palsa > Peat permafrost | place: Sweden...
CGACCGCCTGGCTTTAGCACCCGGACAAGTTCGCGCAGCGCCTGATCGCGCGCGTCACGCGAGGGAATGTTGTGAATCACCGTCATCGAGATGACGACATCGAAGGATGCATCGGAGAACGGCAGCTTTGTAATATCCCCAGTTTCCACCTCGACCCGATCGGCTACGCCTTCCGCGGCCGCGTTGGCGCGAGTCGCTTCTGGGTTGTTATTTGAAAGATCCTTCGCGGCCCACAGATCGATGCCGACGGCCCTGCCGGTGGTTAGTTTTTTTGCGCAACCGATAAGCGCCAACCCAAGGCCGCATCCGGCGTCGAGCACGCGCTCGTTTCCCGAAAGCGCAAGCGCCGAGACCAGGCGGTCGCGTACCCGCTTCTTGCTCACAAGACTCGATCTCAACATGACCGCCGCGACGAAAAGAAGAAGGACGGCGACGGAAACCGCGCCAATACCCAATGATGGGGGAACGGGATTTGGCTTAGGCCATGCGAGGCCGGCCGCCGCTATCAGCGCCAGCAGCGACCCGAGAACAATGTGCGCGCGGACCACCCCGGGAGCGTCGATGCCATATTTTGCGCGCCGTTTCATAACGTTCGAGGTCTCCTCTCGCGGGTAATGCTTCGTGAGCGCACGAGTTTGAATCTACGCACATCACGTTTTCGCACCGACGGAAGCAGTGCTTGTCGTTATTTTCTATGTAGACAAGATACGAGCGATAGCTCATTTCGAATACTCGCATTCCCACAGCGCTCGGATAACCCGTCGACTACAAACAAACCCCAGATAAATGGCCTTTCAGGAGTGATCGCGTTGGATCGTCGACGCGTAGGTCGAAGCGACCGCTCGCGTTTTGACTAAGGAAGGCTACGATCGGGCGAACCTCAACGAGATGGCGACGTAGTCGGCATGCCCGATCGCCGCCGATTGCCCCTCACTCCCACTCGATCGTTCCCGGCGGCTTCGACGTCACGTCATAGACCACGCGGTTCACCCCCTTGACCTCGTTGATGATCCGGGTAGCCGTCTTGGCCAGGACCGCCCAGGGGAATTCGAAGAAGTCGGCGGTCATGCCGTCGGTGGAGGTGACGGCGCGCAGGGCGCAGACATCTTCATAGGTGCGCGCGTCGCCCATCACGCCCACGGTCTTGACCGGCAACAGCACGGCGAAGGCCTGCCAGATCTGGTCATAGAGGCCGGCGTTGCGAATCTCCTCCAGATAGATGGCGTCGGCCTTCTGCAACGTCGTGACCTTGTCCGGCGACACCGCCCCTGGGATGCGGATCGCAAGGCCGGGGCCGGGAAACGGGTGGCGGCCGACGAAGGCGGGCGGCAGGCCGAGTTCGACGCCCAGGGCGCGGACTTCGTCCTTGAACAGCTCCCGCAGCGGCTCGACCAGCTTGAGCTTCATGTGTTCGGGCAGGCCGCCGACATTGTGGTGGCTCTTGATCACCGCCGAGGGGCCGCCGCGGGCCGAAACGCTCTCGATCACGTCCGGATAGAGGGTGCCTTGGGCCAGGAAGGCGGCGCCCTCGATCTCGGCCGCCTCGCGATCGAAGATGTCGATGAACACCTTGCCGATGATCTTGCGCTTGGTCTCCGGGTCGGCGACGCCGTCCAGGGCGGTAAGGAATTCGTTCCCGGCGTCCACATGGATCAGCGGGATGTTGTAGTGGTCGCGAAACAGGGTGACGACCTGTTCGGCCTCGTTGAGGCGGAGCAGTCCCGTATCGACGAAGACGCAAGTCAGCTGGTCGCCAATCGCCTCGTGGATCAGCACCGCGGCCACCGAGCTGTCGACTCCGCCGGAGAGGCCGCAGATCACCCTGCCCGTCCCGACCTGTTCGCGGATCCGCGCCACCGCCTCGCCGCGGAAGGCGGCCATGGTCCAGTCGCCGGCCAGGCCCGCGATCTGGTGCGTGAAGTTGCGCAGGAGTACGGCTCCGCGCGGGGTGTGCGCGACCTCGGGATGGAACTGCACGCCGTACAGCTTGCGCGCCTCGTCGGCGATGACGGCGAAGGGCGAATTGCCCGAGGTGGCGACGACCGAGAACCCCGGCGGGATGGCTGTGATCACGTCGCCGTGGCTCATCCAGACCGGCTCGTCAGCGCCGATGCCGCCCAGGCCCGCCAACAGCGGCGAGCTGCGTTCGATATGGATGTCGGCGCGGCCGAATTCGCGGTTGTGACCGCCCTCGACGGCGCCGCCCAGCGCCGCGCACATGGCCATTTCGCCATAGCAGATGCCCAACAGCGGCACGCCCAGTTCGAACAGTTTCGGGTCAGGCGTCGGGCTCTCGGCCTCGCCGGCGCTCGCCGGGCCGCCGGAGAGGATCACCGCGCGCGGCGCATAGGTTTCGAGAAAAGCCGGAGTCACCTTGTCGAACGGATGGATCTCGCAATAGACCCCGCTCTCGCGCACCCGCCTGGCGATCAGCTGGGTCACCTGGCTGCCGAAATCGACGATCAGGACGCGTTGGTGGCGGGTGGTTTCGGTCATGGGTTTCCGGTGGGAGAAGGGTTTTGTGGGGCCACTCAAATCCCCCGCTCCAGCACCGCGACGAAAAAGCCGTCCGTGCCGGCGGTCGCGGGGGTCAAGCGGAGATATCCGTCAGGGGTTTGGCGATCGGTCAGCAGCGCCAATCCGTCGGCGCTGGCCACGCCGGACGCGGCGACCTGAGCGAAGGCGTTGGCGGCCGCGAAATCCGGATGTGTGGTCAGGAATGCCGCGACCCGATCCTCGTTCTCCTCCATCAGCAGGGAGCACGTGACATAGACCAGCCGCCCGCCGGGCTTCACATAGGCAGACGCGCCTGACAGCACCTCGTCCTGCTCAACCTGCCGACGTTCCAGCTGCGCCGGCCGCAGCCGCCACTTGGCGTCGGGATGGCGCCGCCAGGTGCCCGAGCCGGTGCAGGGCGCATCGACGAACACCACGTCCATCCTGCCTTCCAGCCCGACCAGGGAGTCATTTCGCAGCGGACTGCGGACCTGCAGATTGCGCACCCCAGCGCGCTGGGAGCGGCGTAACGTGTCGGTCAGGCGGCGCGCGTCCGCGTCATAGGCGTAGAGTTGGCCGGAATTGCCCATGGCCGCGGCCAGGGCCAGGGTCTTGCCGCCGCCGCCGGCGCAGAAGTCCAACACCTGGCGGCCCTTGATCTCGCCCGCCGCGGCGGCGGCGATCTGGGAGCCCAGGTCCTGAACCTCGAACCAGCCTTTCTCGAATTCCGGCGCCGCCTCGACCGGCGCGGCGCGGTCGGACGCCGCGGGCGCCGGCGCGCGCAGGGCAGCGCTCATCAGGCCGGCGGGCGCGACGCCCAGTTGCTCCAGCGCCTTCAAGGCGCGGGCGACATCGGTTTTCAGACTGTTGACCCGCAGGTCGACCGACGCGCGGTGCGAAAGCGCCGCCAGCTCCGCGCTCCTCGCCTCGCCGAACGCCCGGTCCAGATGAGGCTCCAGCCAGTCTGGATAGTCGCCGCGCACGTCGGGCTCGGCGTCTCCCAGTCCGCGCGGCGCGGTAAGACCTGAGACTTCATCGTCGCTCAAGGCGCCCGGCCCATGCGCCGCTTCGCCCGCCGCCTCGGCTATGCGCTCCAGCGGCCAGTCCCAGTCATAGCGGAGCGCCGCCAGAGCCACCGGGCGCGGGCCCGTCTGACCGATCCGCCATTCCAGCGAGCGCCGCCGGCGCAGACCGTCCAGCACCAGGCCGGAGACCCACGCGCGGTCCTTGGCGCCGGCGTGCCGGCTGGCCTCGCCCCAGGCTTTCAGCGCCAGCCGGGCGGGCTTGTGATGCTCGTCAATGGCCTCCAGCACCTCGATCGCCGCGGCCAGGCGGCCGCCGTCACGCACCTTCAGGCCCTCTATTGCGGCGCGTGATAATTGGGCGCCTCGCGGGTCATGTGGACGTCGTGGACGTGGCTTTCGCGCAGGCCCGCGCCGGTGATGCGGATGAACCGCGCTCGATCCTGGAAGCTCGGAATATCGTGTGCGCCCACATAGCCCATGGCCGCGCGCAGCCCGCCGACCAGCTGATGGATGATCGGGCCGATCTGGCCCTTATAGGCCACCTGGCCCTCGATCCCCTCGGGCACCAGCTTGAGCGTGTCCTCGACTTCCTTTTGGAAATATCGGTCGGCTGAGCCCTGGGCCATGGCGCCCAGCGAGCCCATGCCGCGATAGGCCTTGTAGGAGCGGCCCTGGTACAGGAACACCTCGCCCGGCGCCTCGTCGGTGCCGGCGAACATCGAACCCATCATGGCGGTAGAGGCCCCGGCGGCGATGGCCTTGGCGAAGTCGCCGGAATATTTGATGCCGCCATCGGCGATCACTGGCGCGCCGCTGCCCTGCGCCGCGCGCACCGCATCGGCGATGGCCGACAGCTGCGGCACGCCCACCCCGGCGACGATCCGGGTGGTGCAGATCGAGCCTGGCCCGATGCCGACCTTGATGGCGTCCGCGCCCGCGTCGATCAGGGCCCGCGCGCCGTCATAGGTGGCGACATTGCCGGCGATGATCTGCACGCGGTTGGTCTCGCGCTTGATCCGTGCGACCGCCTGGGCCACGTGGATCGAGTGGCCGTGGGCGGTGTCGATCACCACCACGTCGACGCCCGCCTCGACCAGGGCCAGCGAGCGTTCGAAACCCGCGTCGCCAACGGTGGAGGCCGCGCCGACCAGCAGCCGGCCCTGACTATCCTTGGCCGCCAGCGGATGGGCTTCGGCCTTGTCCATGTCCTTGACGGTGATCAAGCCGACGGCCCGATAGGCGTCGTCGACCACGATCAGCCGCTCGATCTTGCGCTGTTTGAGCAGGACGCGCGCCTCGGCGGACGTGGCGCCCTCGCGCACCGTGGCCAGGTTCTCGCGGGTCATCAGCGCCGAGGCCGGCATGTCCGGGTCGGTGTCGAAACGCATGTCGCGGTGGGTGAGGATGCCACAAAGCCGCCCCGATCCCCGCTCGACCACCGGAAAGCCGGAAATCTTGCGTCGTGCGGTGATCTCGCGAACCTCGCGCAGGGTGGTGTCGGGAAAGATGGTCAGCGGGTTGATGACCATGCCGCTTTCGTAACGCTTCACCTCGCGGACCTGGTCGGCCTGGGCCTCGACGTCCAGATTGCGATGCAAGATGCCCATCCCGCCGGCCTGGGCCATAGCGATGGCCAGCCGACTTTCGGTGACCGTATCCATGGCGGCGGACACGATCGGGATGTTCAGGGCGATCTCGCGCGTGAACCGCGTGGCGGTGTCCACCTGCCCTGGCATGACGTCCGAGGGACCGGGTTCGAGCAAAACGTCGTCGAAGGTGAGCCCTTCGCGAATCTCCATAAGGGAGTCTCCATTTTGCGGGCCGCGTATAACCGGCCTTCGGCCCCGTGGGAAGGGCGTCGTTGAGATGGTGAGCGAAGATGGGGGAGAGAGTGGCGAATCAAGGCGGTTGGAGAAGGCCAGAGCGTGCTTCGACACGGCCGCCAAGGCGCCCGGCTCAGCATGACGAGCTTGCTTTGACGCCAACCAGCCCCGTCATGCTGAGCCGCGGCTGAAAGGTGCGTGTCGAAGCACGCAAGGGCCCAGCCCCTACCGTCCGCGAAACCCAGTCGCCGCCAGATAGACCTCGGAGCTGCCCGCGCGGCTGGATTTGGGCTTGACGTGGCGGACTTCGGCGAAATGGGTCTTCAGCAGCTTTAACACGCCGGCGGTCTCGCCGCCCTGGAAGGCCTTGGTGACGAAGTTTCCGCCCGGCTTCAGCACCTCGACGGTGAAATCCACCGCCGCCTCGATCAAGCCGACGATCCGCAGGTGATCGGTCTGTTTATGGCCGGTGGTGTTGGGCGCCATGTCCGACAGGATCAGGTCTGGCGGGCCGCCCAACAGGTCGATCAGCATCTGGCCGCACGCCGGGTCGGTGAAGTCCATCTGGATCAGCCTGGCCGGCGGCAAGGGATCCACGGCCAGCAGATCGACGCCAGCCACGGCGCTCGCGCCGCGCGCCAGAGCCACCTGGACCCAGCCGCCCGGCGCGCAGCCCAGATCGACCACCCGCGAGCCCTGTCGCAGCACGCCAAACCGATCGTCGATCTCCATCAGCTTGAACGCCGCGCGCGAACGAAAGCCCTTGGCCTTGGCCTCGGCCACGAAGGGGTCGTTCAATTGACGCTCCAGCCAGGCCTGGGATGACGGCGTGCGGCTTTTGGCGGTCTTCAGGCGCACGGCCGAGGTTCGCCCTACTTCGGCGCCCCGCGTCGGCGCGCGCACCATGCGTTTCTTGGGGGGCTCGTCGTTCATGCGGCGGCCACGACGCGCGCCGCCGAGCGACCCCGTCGCCGTCGGCGCGATTTTCGCCCGCCCCGCTCGGCCATCAAAGACAGCAACAGCCCCTCGCGCAGGCCGCGATCGGCCACCCGCACGCGCGGGCAGGGCCAAAGCTCTTGCACCGCCTGCAAAATGGCGGCCCCGGCCAGAACCAGATCCGCGCGGTCGCGGCCGATGCAGGGCTGGGCCGCGCGGGCTTCGGGGTGCATGTCCAGCAGCAGGCGCGCGGTCGCCTCGCATTCCTCCTGGCTCAGCCACAGTCCGTCGACCCGCGCGCGATCGTAGCGGGTCAGCCCCAGGTGGATTCCGGCGAGGCTGGTGATGGCGCCGGACGTGCCGACCAGGTGGCCCCGCCCCCCCATGAACGCGTCCCGCAGCGGCTCGGCGTGCGGAAAGGATGCGATCGGCTCCTTGACCGCCTCGACCATCGCCCGAAACCAGCCTTGCTCGCCGGGCCGCTGCTCGGGAAAGCGTTCGGCCAGGGTCACCACGCCGATAGGGATCGACAGCCAGGCGCGGATTGGCGGCATGGCGCGCGCCGGCTGTGACGACAGCCCGGTCAGGTCGACCCAGGAGAGCTCGGTCGACCCGCCGCCAACGTCCAGCACCAGGGCGGCCTCGGTCTGGTGGTCCAGCAAATTCAGGCAGCCCGCGACCGATAGCCGCGCCTCCTCGCGTGGCGGAATGATCCGCAGACGCAGGCCCGTCTCGCGCGCAACCCGATCCAGGAACTCCGCGCCGTTCTCGGCCGAACGGCAGGCCTGAGTCGCGATGGCCATGAGCCGCGGCGATCCGCGTCGCTGAATCCGCTCGGCGCAGACCTTCAGCGCCGCCAATGCGCGCTCCATCGCCGCCGGTTGCAGGCGCCCGGTCTGGGACAGCCCCTCCCCCAGCCGGACGATGCGGGAAAAGGCGTCCACGACACGGAATCCGTCCCGCGTACGGGCCGCGACCAGCAGGCGGCAATTGTTGGTGCCCAGATCGAGCGCCGCGAAAAGCTCCTCCGAGGCCCGCCCCCGACCCGGGCTGGAGCCATTGGCGCGACGGGGTTCGCGGCGGTCGTCCGCCGCGCGCGCGTCAGACATGAAAGCGACCTAAAATGCTTGCGGGCGCCGGGGCGCCTGGTTCGAAAGCGACCCTAGCAAGGCTGTGACCGCACTGAAAGCACCCGGTTGCGATCCGCGCCCGGAGCTTTACGTTCATTTTACAGTCAGGGGCGGAGTGTATTATCGAATCGTCATGAACGCTCGACTCGCCAAATTCTCGCTCGGCCAGGTGGTCCATCATCGGGTCTACGCCTTCCGGGGCGTCATTTTCGACGTCGATCCGGTCTTCGCCAACACCGAGGAGTATTGGCTGTCGATCCCGGAATCGATCCGCCCGCACAAGGACCAGCCATTCTATCACCTGCTGGCGGAGAACGAGCAGGGCAGCTACGTGGCCTATGTCTCCGAACAGAACCTGTTGCCCGACGACTCCGGCGAGCCGGTCGGCCACCCGCAAACCGCGCTGATCTTCGACAGCTTCCAGGACGGCCAGTACCACCTGAGGCCCCGGGTCACTCATTAGCCGCTAGATGCCCAGTGGCGTCGACCTGAAGATCCCCTGCTCTTCCTCGGTCATATCGACAGGGATGTTCTCGAACAGCGGCGTACTCAGATAGCGCTCGCCGGTGTCAGGCAGCATGCAAAGGATGTTGGCGCCCTTTGGAGCCTCCTCAGCCACCCGCAAGGCGCCCGCGAAGGTCGCGCCCGAGGTGATGCCGACGAACACACCTTCCTGCTTGGCCAGGTCCTGGCTGCAGCGGATCGCGTCTGGCCCGGCGATGGCGAGGATGCGGTCAACGACGTCGAGATCGACGGCCTCCTCCGTCAGCTTGGGGATGAAGTCCGGCGTCCATCCTTGCATCGGGTGCGGCGTCCACGCGGGGTGGCCGGCGGCCGGCGAGCCGTCCGGATTGCGTGACTGCGCGGCCTTGCTGCCCAGCAGCTGCGCGTTCTCGGGCTCGCAGACGACGATCTTGGTCCTGGGGCTCTCCTTGGCCAGCACGCGGCTGACGCCTTTCAGCGTGCCGCCGGTGCCATAGCCAGTGACCCAATAGTCCAGGGGATCATCCTTGAAGTCCTCAAGAATCTCCCGCGCCGTGGTGCGCGAATGCATGTCGGGATTGGCCTGGTTCTCGAACTGGCGGGTCAGGAACCAGCCGTGCGCGGCGGCCAGCTCCTTGGCCTTGTCGACCATGCCCGTGCCGCGCAGCGCCGCCGGCGTGGTGACCACCTTGGCGCCCAAGAACCGCATCAGCTTGCGTCGTTCGACGCTGAAGCTCTCGGCCATGGTGACGACCAGCGGATAACCCTTCTGGGCGCAGACCATGGCCAGGCCGATGCCGGTATTGCCACTGGTCGCCTCGATTACCGTCTGGCCGGGCTTCAGCTCGCCCGAAGCCTCCGCCGCCTCGATGACGCCCAGCGCCAGCCGGTCCTTGACCGAACCCAAGGGATTGAACGCCTCGACCTTGACCCAGAGGTTCACGTGCGCCGGCGCCAGCTTGTTGATCCGCACCACGGGCGTGCGCCCGATCGTCCCGAGGATGTTGTCGTAGCGCGCCATGATCGTCTCTCCGGTCTTTTCCTCAGATAACGATGCGGGCCACGGCGAGTCCATATCGCCGTGGCGCACATGGGCCGCCGTGGCGGCTCCCTCAAAAGGGCAGCGGCTTCAAATCCGGATCGATCCAGGCCCGGCGCGCCTCGACACAGAATAGCCGAGGCCTCGACCAATAGATCAGCAGCCAATCCGAACGCCCAAGCTCGGAGGCCATCAGATCGTTGGCGACCTGATGCAGCGGCGCCGTTGAAGGATATCCGGCAAGGTGGGCGCAAGCGGCGCGAAGGGACGCTTGGGTGATCGTATTATGATAACCCTGGGTGTCAGTGTTCGCCAAACCGGTCGCCTCGTTATAGGCCCGGATCAGCACAGGCATCTCGCGAGGAAGGTCGAGATCCGGACGATGGCGAAGCAACCAAAGCGTCGCCGCGAAGTGGGCCGCATGGGTCCATTCTGGCTTTGGCAATGAGCGGTCGAGAACACCGCGGCCAATGCGGTCGATGTCGCGGTCGGAGGAGAATGAAGGCGTCGGCATTGTTGGCTCCTGGAGAGAAACCGGCGAGGCCTCAATAAAAAACCCCGCCGAATGGACGGGGTTGTCGCGATGGGTTTGAAGGATCAGCCGCCTTTTAGCGGAATGTCTTTCTCTGGACCACGCGCACTGCCGCCGCCGATGTCGGACGGCATTGCTGCTTGCTGATGAACGTGGCGTGGACCATTCGGATCGCCAAACACGGATGCGCGCGGCAGGTCAAGATGCTTTGCGGCGCCACGGCGCGCCAGATCACTTCGCATCCTTCGGCTTCTTCGCCTTCCCGTAGTTCAGCCGCCAGCGCACCGCCAGCTTGGCGCCCTCCAGGCCGCCGACCTGCGAGATCACGGAGAGTCCGCGGCCGGCGTTGACCTCGACCTGCGCGGAGGGGCCTTGTTTGCCCCCGCCGGTCAGCTCCAGATAGACGTGCTCGGAGACGTACTTGCCGCCCGACACCGTCGGCGCGCCCAGGGTGTCGGTGCCGAGCGCCAGCCGGTCGAGCCGCGCGAAGCTGCGCAGTCCGCCGATCACGTCGAAGCCTCCGCCGGTGGCCAAGGTGGTCACCGCCGCCGCCAATTGCGCGGCTTCGACCCCGGACAGCTGCGCCGCGGACTTGCCGAATAGGACCTGGGACAGCACCTCGTCATTGGGCAGGGTTGGCGTAGAGGTCAGCGTGATCTCCGGCTTGGCCGCGGTCCCCTTGATCCGGATCACCGCGGTCAGGGTCGGATCATCGCGGGTGGCGCTCAGGTCAAGGCGGATCCGGTCGAGCGAGGCGTCTAGATAGACCACACTGGAATCGTCGATATCGAACCGCTTGCCGGCGAAATCGTAGGCGCCGCGCAGCACGCGAGCCGTTCCGCCCAGCTGGGGCGCGGCGGTGTCGCCGGCGACATCGGCGTTCAACGACATCTCGGCGTTCAGGCCCAGGCCCTTCAGATAGACACCCCGGGCGGCGCGAAGCTTGATGTCCAGCGCGACAGCGGGGCCTCGGTTGGCGTCGGTCTGAACGGCGGGGTCGCGGCCGACCGGTCCATTGCGCTCGATCACCTCCAGACCGACCACGCCGGGCGGGGTGCGATTGACCGCCGAAATCTCGGCATGGTCGATGTTCAGCTGACCGGCGAGCCTGACATGACCGTCCCCGGTCCGGGTGACGGTGACCGCGCCGGTGGCCGTCGCCTTGGCGGTCTCGTTGTCGATCAGTTGGAAACCCTTGACGTTGAGTGTCAGGTTGCTCTGACCGCCCTTGACCAGGCTCAGCCGGCCGTCGCCCGCTATGGTTCCCGCCTTGGCGTCCGAGGCGGTGAAGCTTTGCACGCTGACAAAGTTGTTCGACAGATCGACACTGGCGGTCAGGTTGCGCAGCTTGAGGCCGGTGGCCGAGTCCTCGAGCGCGCCGTTGGACATCGCGGCGTGACCGAGCAGGACGGGATTGTTCAGAGTGCCGGCCAGCGTACCTTGCGCAACCAAACGCCCGCCCAGGCTGCGCTCTCCGCCGAAAAACAGATCCCAGATCGGCTGCAGTTCGCCGTCGGCGGCGAAGCGGCCTTCCATGGGCCGCGTCTGGTTCACGGCGATGCGAAACGGCGCCGCGGAGGCTTCCGCGGGCAGGATCACATTGACCGACGCCCGGCCGCCGCCTTTGGAGCCGCCTCCGCTGGCGTCGATCGTCAGGCGTTGGCCGGACAGGACTGCTTTGACAGTTCCCTCCAGGGCCAGACTGGAGGCCGCGTCCCGGCTTTTGGCGTCGGTCAGACGAGCGTTCAGTGTTCCGTCCAGACTGGCGCCGCGCCCGTTCAGCGAGAAGTCCGCGTCGAACTTTCCGGTCAGATCCTCGCCCAGCGCCGCCAGATCCACCTCGCTCAAGGTCCCCTTGGCGGCGACGCCCTGCCCGTCCTGATGGGTGGCGATGTCGGCACGGCCGCCGCCCAGGCTAAGACTCAGCTTGGAGCCGATCTCGGGCCCGTTGAAGGTGAACAGCGCCGGCGACAGCGTGCGGAAGTCCGCGCGCCGCACGCGGCCGCCGCCGTCGAAACTGACCGCGAGAACTGGGCCCGATTGGGCGGCCACGCCGGTGCCGCTGAAACGGATTGGCGCATCGTTGGCGATCGCCCGGGCGTCCACTTTGAACGGCAACCGCGACAGCGGCCCGTCCGCGCTGACGCGGGCGGCTTGGATGACGAGGCCAGAGCCGCGAGGGATCAGATTGTCCGCAGCAAACCTCATCGAGCCGACCGGGCCCGCGCCGGCATCGGCGATCTTAATCCGCGCGCTGGCCGAGCCTTGACTGGCGAAGGCGCCCGGGCCGAGCGTGATGGTCAAATCCGCCAACGAGGGGGCGGCCTTGCGCAGGGCTAGCGAGCCTTTCGCCGTCAAGCCGCCGGCGACGGCGTCGATGTCCTTCAGCTCGACGCCGTCGGCGACGAACTGAAAGCCGGCCTTGGCGTGGGCGGGGCCATAGTCGCCGCCGGCGGTCACCGCGATCGACCCGTCGTCGCCGGTGGCGGTTCTGACGAACGACAGCACGACGTGCGCCGGCTTCAAGGTCAAGGACGGCAGGTCGATCTGCTCGAAATCGGCCAGCAGATCGGCCCGAGGGGCAGCGAAGGTCCCGGTCAGCGCGCCAGAGCCGCTGGCCTTGCCGGAAACTTCCATCGGGCCAGCCTCGAACGGACCCTGAGCCGTCCAATCCAGCGCCAGCTTCAATGCGCCGTCCTTGTCGATCAACCCCTTGGCGGCGAGGTCCGCCGCCGCGCCGGACAGGCGCGCGGTCGTGATCGAAAGGGCGCCTTGTACGAGGTCGGCTTGAACATGCAGGCTGGGTTTGGAGCCCAACAGCCGATCCGTCTCGCCGTAGCCGCTCGCCAGGGCCTGACCCTGCGCGTCGAGCACAAACCCCCAGGGCGTCGTCGCACGCGCCTGCGAGGCCGACCAGCGGGCGTCGATCTGGCCGCTGGCGCCGGCTTGAGCCGCCGCGAGATTCGACAGCCGCAGCGTGCCCTTCAAGCTGAGACCGCCCAACAGGTTGCGATCGCCGGTGGCCGCGAGGCTCAGGCCAGAGCCGTCGGCGCTCAGCGCGCGCAGCAGGATCCGGCCGTCGGCAAGTTGTGACGCCTGCAGACTGGCGCGCGGGTGATCGCCCGCCAGCGCCGCGGCCAATCCCCGCCCGGCGCCGCCCTGGCCCGTCAGACTGACCTGCAGGCGCACCTCGCCCTTGACCCGGCTGAGGCTGACGGGCCCGCCCGCGCGCGCCAGGCTGTAGCCATCGATCCCGATCTTGTTGATCGCCGCCGCGCCCGCCAGACGCCAGTCAGTCAGGCCGCCGCTCAGCGTCCCGTTGAAAGCGCCGGCGCCCATCGCCGGCGCCGCGGTGATCCGGGTCAGGTCCTTGAGCGTCGCCGCGATCCGCAAGCCTTTGGGCGCGGTCAGGTGATCGCGGTCGACCAGTCCGCTCGCCGAGCCCGTGAGATTGGCCGCCTGGACCGCGACCGCCACGTTATAGATTTCGTGGCCCGCGCCCTGGGCCTTCAACCCGATATTGAGCTGCGGTCCGATCTCGTTCGCGAAGGCGGCGGTCAAGGTGGAGGCCGCCAGCGAAAGGCTTACACTGGCCGAGCCGCCGGCCTTGTTCCAGGCCCCATCGGCGCTGGCTGGGGTACGGGCGCCGGAGGTCGTACGCAAATGGAATTGTCCCGCGACCTTGTCGCCATCCGCCTTGGCGACCAGCGCGAAGCTCTGGTCGGCTGGTAGCCCCAGGGAGCCGGCGATGGCGCCGCCCTCGCCTTCGCGCGCTTTGGCGTCGAGAAGCAGATGCTTCGTCAGGCCCAGGTCGAAGCGCGCATCAAGGCCCTCCCCCGCATGCAGCAGGCTTCGCGCCTTGACCGCGCCGCCAAGCCCGCCGCGCCGGCTCATGCTCAGCTTGCCGTCGATGTCGAACAGGCCCGGTCGCGCGCTGAACGCGGAGCGGGTCTCCAGCCGCAGTTTGTAGCTGTCGATCATCACCGACAGAGGGGCTTTGCCGGAGGACGGCGGCGGCGCGGGGCCCAGCACCGGGCGGCGGAAAATCCGCACCTGGTCGGCGGAGGTGACGTTGGCGTGAAACCGCCGCAGCAACAAGTCGCTCGCGCGCCAGCGCACCGCGAACCCTTCGACATCCAGCCAGACGCCCTGAGTGTCGCTTACCGTCAGCCGCCCGATGGAAAAATCGCTCCAGATGTCGCCGCGAAGATCGCTGACGTGCAACCGTCCCAGCTGACCCAGCGTCGTGCCGTCCAGATAGGCCGTTACGACCGCGCGGCCGGTCGCGGTCAGGGGGCCAAACCGCACGACGGCCGCCACCGCGATCAGCACGGCGATGACGACCGCCAGTTCCGCCAATAATGAATGATGCAGCCGGCGGCGCGGACGCGGAGCCGGACCGCGCGGCGGCTTGGCCGCCGTATCGTCCGCCTGGCTCAAAAGCTTTGCCCGATGCTGATATAGATCTGAATCGACGAATCGCCCTTTTCAGGGTTGATCGGCGTGCCGATATCGAGGCGTAGGGGCCCAAAGCCCAGGTTATAGCGGACGCCCAGACCCGCGCCGTATCTGGGGCGGATCGGTTCCGGACTGATCTGCGTGCCGACGCCGCCCGCGTCCAGGAAGGCCACCACCCCCCATTGTTGGGTGAGGCGCCTGCGGATCTCGAATGAGCTCTCAATCAGCGACAACCCGCCTTCGGGCGTGTTGTCGGCGAACCGCGGCCCGACTTCCTGGTAGCCATAGCCGCGCACGGAGCCGCCGCCGCCCGCGAAGAAACGGTCCTGGACCGGCACCAGCGGGACATCGCCGCCAAAAATGGTCCCGATCTTGAACCGCGCGGCCAACACCGTATCGATCGCATTCAACGGCAGATAGCCGGCCGCTTGCGCCCAGGTCTTCAGATAGGTGACGGATCCATCGCCCAGACTGACGGTGGGCTGCAGCCGCGCATCGATCTTCCATCCCCGCGTTGGGTTGAGCGGGTCGTCGGAGCGGTCGAGGGTGAAAGCGCCATAGGTCGCCAAGGTCGCCAGGCGTCGCTCGCGCCTCTTATTGATGAAGTCGAGGTCCTCATCCTCGTTGGTCTCGGTCCCGTCCACCGAGACGCCGAAGGTGAGGAACGAAGTCTTGCCATAGCGATGGGTCAGGTCGGCCGCGACGCCGACGCCGTACTCCTCATAGGCCACCGGCTGCTCGCGATAGATCGCGGCGGTCAGTTTCAGGGTCTCCTGTGGTCGAACCCAGTCCGGTAGGGAGAGTTCCGTCTGCAGGCGACTGTCGATCTGGGCGTATTGCAAGGTGTTGGTCAGAGTGTCCGCGCGCCCGAGCTGGTCGTAGAGCAGCCAGCGGCTGTTGACGCCGGCGCCTTCCGAAGTCGAGTAGCTGGCGCCCAGTTCCAACGCCCCTTTTGATCGGTCGGCCAGGCTGACCACCACCGGCCGCTCTCCGTTCACCGCCTCGCTTTGTGGGGCCAGCGACACCGTCACCGCGCCAAAGGCCCCGGTATCGGTCAGCCGCCGTTCCAGCTCGGCCACCGCTTCGGGTCGATAGACCTCGCCAACCTTCCAGGGCGCCAGCCGCTGAACCCACCTCTGGCTGGTGCGGCCGTGGCTGGCCAGCTTGATCCCGTCGAAATGCACCTGGGCGCCGGCCTTGATCTTGTAGGTCGGCTGCATCGTGAAATCGGCATGGTCGACGATCACCTCGCGCGGCGACGATCCGGCGTCGGCGTAGCCGCGTCTTTGGATGGCGGCGACGATGCGGCCCTCGGCGGCGACCACGTCAGCCGCACGCCCAGGAGCGCCGGCCTTCAGCGACATCGCCTTCTGCGCGGCCGCGATGGTCTTGGCGTCCGGCGCGTCGCCGATCCAGGCGATCGCCGGAATGCTGATCTTGGTGCGCGGACCGGCCGCCACGGTGACGAAGGGTTGCGGCGCGTCGCCCTCGCCGATGTCGGAGTCGACCTGATAGTCATAGTAACCCTCCGAACGCAGGACCGAGATGACGATTTCCGCCGCCTCGCGGGCGCGCCGCCGCGCTTCGATGCGGCTGGCCGGCGGCACGGAACGGCCTATGGCCTGTTGCATTTCGGCGCGCAG